>FLNY01003109.1_pt1 | contig 82380 bp, 48 predicted proteins | sample 1140381 | NCBI WGS metagenome assembly FLNY01 (sample SAMEA3878172, study PRJEB12797) | bioreactor metagenome | biome: Moose rumen | place: Sweden | collected 2011-10
TACGCCAGAAAGGCTATCATTACTTCTTTTTACCAATTTCTATAATCTTTGTACTCAAGTTTCGTAAGTTCCGCAAAGACGGCCTGAAAGGCCGTTGCTGCGCGTTGCTTTCATAGCTTGCGAAACTTGAATAACATTATATAATTTGATTTTTCAGTCCTTTATTGGATTTGCCAAATTCTGACCACAAATATATAAAAATAATTGCAGACAGACGCGGGAAATGAGCGACAATCTGCAATATTTATGATTTTTTGTGAGAAAAACGAAAGTTTAACTCGACAATGTGAAAAAATGACGGGCTTCCGTTTAGAATCTAAGCGTCAATGACCCCATGACGGTACGGCCGGCCATGGGGATGAAGCCAATCTGATAGTAGCGGTTCTCGTTGGGATGGCCGTAGTCCTCGAGAATGCTCGAGTATACCCATCCGCTGGAAGCATAGCGGGCATCGAAGACGTTGTTGACGTTGAGACCAACGATGGCCTCGCGCAGACCCTTCACCCGCAGGGGTAGCTTATACGACGCATAGACGTTCGAGACACAGTAGGCGGGCAGCGAGCGGTCCTCGTTCTCGGTGTTGTCGAGATACTGGCGGGAAACGAAGTTCGTATGCCAGGTGGCCTGCACGCCCTTGTAGTGGAAGTCGACGAAGCCGTTGAGGATAGCCGATGGCGAGAAGGCCAGCGTCGTGTTGTCGTAGTGGATGGGTCGGAACGAGTCGTCCCAGTCGACGGAGGCCATCTCGGTGAAGTCCTTCAGTTTGTTCTGGCTCAGTGCGGCGTTGGCCTCGAGGGTGAGCACGGGCAGCACGTCGTAGGCGGCGGTGAGTTCCACGCCCATGCGGTAAGAGGACTTGATGTTGGTGGTCAGGTTCTCGCCAATCTCGCTCTGTTCGCCGGTCTGCACAAACTGGTTGTCGTAGTCCATATAGTAGAGGTTGGCGCCCAGTCGCAGGCTGCGTGTAGAATAGTTGTAGCCCAGCTCATAGTCCAGGAGACTCTCGGCCTCGGGGAAAGGATACTTGTAGTTGTCGGTGAAGTTGTTGCGCTCGGGCTCGCGGTGGCTCACGGCCATTGAGAAGAAGGCATGGTGAGGTCCGTTGTTGTAGCTCACGCCCCACTTGGGATTGAAGAAATGATAGTGCTCGTCGACGTCGAGCGGCTGGTTGTAGTAGCGTCCGCCCTCCTCGTAGAAGCGGTCGTTGATGCCCGAGGTCTTATAGTCCACATGGCGGTATTGCACGTCGGCGAACAGCTTCCACTGCATCGTCAGGTCGTAGCTGGCCTTGAGGTAGGCGCTCACGTCCACCTTGTCGGCGTCGGAGTCGTAGTATTTATAGTCGCCGTTAGCGAGCACCTCCTGACGGATGGTCGGGTCGGCAATGTAGGTGACGTAGCCGAAGTGGTCGGCATTGAACAGTTGGGCCGACAGCCCGCCGATGATCTCCTTGCGCTCGTTCTTGTAGCGGGCGTTGAACAGGGCACCGAGCTGGTTCTGCGACATGCCCTTCTGGCGCACGGCGTCGGTCTTCACCGACTTGCCGCGGGCGTCGACGTAGTCGAGACCGAACTTCGACACCTTGCTCTGCGGGCGGAACTCATCGTAGAAGCCACGACCGTAGGTGTAGTGCAGGGTTCCGGCGGCGGTCCATCCGTTCTGCCAGTCATAGGAGAGCGAGAGCAGGTTGTGGCTCTGGTGGAAGTTGTCGGTGGTGCGGGGCCAGTAGGAGCCGTCGGTCATTTTGTAGCGGTCGGTCTGGTAATTGCCGTCGGCATCCTTGACGAAGAGGCCGTCGTCGCCGGTGCGCAGCTGCTCATAGAGCGAGTTGTAGCGACCCAGTCCGGCGTCCCACATGTCCTTGTAGGTCTTGATGCCCGTCTTGGTCTGGTAGGTCCACGTGCCGTCGTCATACGAGCCGTCCATCAGCGAATAGTCGTTGTTGCCTGCGGTGATGCCGTTCCAGGCCTGTCCGGTCTTCTCGAAGTTGCCGAAGTTCTTGTAGCTGATCTGGAACTGGTCGTCCATCCAGGTCAGTCCGCCGTAGTAGGAGCCCGAGCGGCCGTCGGTGCCGTGGATGAAACCATCGGTCTGGGTCTCGTGGTAGGCGCCGTCGAGGATAAAGTGCCGGCCGATGAGTCCGGTGGAGAACTGTCCGCCGACGTTGAATGTGTTGTATGAGCCATACGACCCCGACACCTCGGCCGAGGGGCGCGTCATGGGCGCCTTCGAGGTCATGGCAATAGTGCCGCCAAAGGCGCCGTCGCCGTTGGTCGACGTGCCGACGCCGCGCTGTATCTGCACGCTGCCAAGCAGCGAGCCGTAGCTGTTCATGTTGGCCCAGAACACAGTCTGGTCCTCGGGCGAGTTGAGAGGCACGCCGTCGAGCGTTACGTTGATACGCGAGCCGGCAGCACCTCGGATGCGCATGTAGACCGTTCCCGTGCCGAGTCCGTTCTCGCTCCAGGCCTGCACGCCGGGTGTGCGGGCAAAGAGGAAGGGCAGCTCCTGGCCTGTGGTGGAGAATTCGGAGAGCTCCGTTTTCTTGATGTTGGTCACGGCGTAGGGTGCGTTCTTCTGTGTGCGCACGCCGCTGACCACCACTTCGTGCAGTTTCTCCATCTTCAGCGAGTCAGCGTCCTGCGCTCCTGCTGAAGCAGCGATGGCCGTAGCCATCACGGTGAAAAGAATCTTCTTCATTATTAGTATAATATTAGTGTATAAGCTTGGGGGGTGTTTTGACCGTTTCATCCCTTCGTCGGTATTACCCGCATCAGGTGGTTGAGGGTATCATCTCAGCCCGTCACACTGGCGGGCACCCCTTGAATTCGGCTGCAAAGATAATAATAATAAATGAGAAATGAGCCATGAGAAGTGAGAAAATTATCATTTTTCTCTTCTCATGGCTCATTTGAGGCGAAAATCTTAACCGTTTTTCAGAATTCCTCGCCGCCGTAGCCGCCCTGGCCGCTATCGTCATCACTGCCGCCCTGCTGGTCGTCGCGGCCGGGACGCTTCTTCTGGTTCATGTTGCCGAAGTTCCAGGTCAGCTGCAGGTTGATGCGCGGATCGCGGTGGTTGCGCTGGTGGCGCCAAAAGGTGGGGCCCTCGGTGTAGTTCTCCCAGTGGCGGGAGTCGAAGACGTCGCGCCAGTTCAGAGCCAGGGCGAACTTTTTGTTGAGGAACGTCTTGCGCAAACCGAGGTCGAGCGAGCCGTTAGCTTTACGGTAGCCTTGCGTGATGACCGAGCGCGAACGATAGTTGCCCGTGGCCTGCACGGAGATGTTGTAGGGCAGGATGACCGACGCTAACAGGCGGGCGTCCCAAGCGAAGTTCTCGTCCGGCTCACCGGTGACTCGCAGGTTCTCGACGATAGTAGAAAAGCCGTCAAGATGGTAATAGTAGGCATTGATGGTGGTGGTCAGGTCGAGGATGCGCCACAGCTTGTCCTTCAGAATGACCTCGGCACCGGCGCGCTGGCTCTTGGTCACGTTGAGGTTGGTCATGAACATGACGGGCTGGCCGTCGTACTGGCCCTGGTAGCGGATGCGCTGCATCACGTCGGTCGAGGGGCGGTAGTAGGTGCCGACAGAGAGCGTGTGGTCGGGCCACGTCTTCAGATAATTCAGTGAGAACGAGTTGGTGTACTCAGGCGTCAGCTCGGGATTACCGAACTCTATCATCGAGGCGTCGCGCGTATTCTTGAACGAGTTCAGCTGTCCGCCCCAGGGTCGGCGCAGGCGGCGCGTGTAGTTCAGCTGCAGCTGCGACGACTTCGTGAGCTCATAGTTCAGGAACAGCGAGGGGAAGAGCTGGAAGTAGTCTTTCTTGAAGGGCGTCTCGTTGGCATAGTAGTCGATGCTGCGGGTGTCCACCTTCCAGTATTCGCCGCGCAGTCCGGTCATGACGCCAAGACGTCCGAACTTCATGTTGACCGTGGCATAAAGTGCATGCACGTCCATGTCGTAGATGAAACGGTTGTTGAAATAGGCATCCTCCACGAGGCGGCTGTCATCCTTGGCGAGGCGTCCTACGCTGCCGGTGCCGCTATATTCGAAGCTGGTCTGCGGCGTGTTCTCATGCGAGAAACGGCCCTGATAGCCGGCCTCTATCTTGAAGTCTTTGGTAATCTGGTTCTCGTAGTCCAGCTTAGCCTCCCAGTTGCGGTTGTTGATATTCATGGGGCGATACTGATAACTGGAGAAGTGGGGGCCAGGCGAATTGATGGCATAGTCCGTCGTGTCGTTCAGATATTCGTTCGACCCGTCGTTCGACCATTTGTTGAACGAGACGGAGGCGTCGAGCTTGTGGGTGCCCTGCTCGTTGAACTTATGCGTGTAGCTGAGCTCACCGTTGTACATGTGATTATCACCGTCGCCCCAAGTCTGACGGCGCAGCAGACGGTCGTCCTGCTGAGCGCCGGCGGCGGTGTAAGTGCCGTAACGGTAGACGGTCAGGTTGTCACTCTCGCGGTTGCCCTGCATGGTCATGCCGGTGAGCGAGAGGTCGTCATGCTCTGTCAGATGGAAAGTCAGACCGGCCCGCATGAAGAGTCCTCCGCCGTTGTTGTTGTCGTCGCCCTCAGAAATCTGATATGAACTGAATGGTGTTTTTTCGTCAGCCCTGTATCGCTGGTCGCTCATGTTCGAGCCCTTGCCCTTGCGGTGTCGATAGCCCACGTTGGCAAAGGCGTCGATCCACTTTGAGGAATAGTTGATGTTGCCGCCGACATTCCAGCCGCCCTGCTGGTTGACACCCGTCTGCACCGAGCCATAGTAGCCCGCGCGGCGGTCGCGCTTCAGCACGATATTGATGATGCCGGCCGTGCCCTCTGGCGAATATTTTGCGCTGGGGTTGTCGATGACCTCGATGCGCTCGATGCTCTCAGCAGGAATCTGCTGCAGGATCTCAGCCCGGTTGTCGCTGGTCAGTCCGCTGGCCTTGCCGTTGATCCACACCTCCACCGAGGAATTGCCGCGCAGCGATATCTCGCCGTCGGTGGTCACCTCCACTGAAGGGATGTTTTCCAGCAGGTCGGTCACGCTGCCGCCGGCAGCCGCCAGCACCTCGTCGACGGTGAACGTCTTGCGGTCCACCTCGAGCTTCATCTGCGACCGCTGTCCGGTCACCTGCACCTCCTTCAGCGTGTGGGTGTCCTCGGTCAGGTAGATGGCGTTGAAGTGATGCGAGCGCTTCTGCGGCGAGAGCTGGAATGAGCGCGTCACCGTCTTATAGCCCACAAACGTGACATGCAACGTGTAGCTACCGTCTTTCAGTCCGCTCACGGCAAACTGGCCTTTCACGTCGGTCATGGCGCCACCGGCCAGCTTGCCGCCGGCGTCGGTCACCTTGACATTCACAAACTGCAGCGTCTCGTCGGTCTGCTTGTCGAGCACGCGGCCCCGCACCACGCCCTGCGCATGCATGCCAAGGATACACACCATGAGGGGCATCATCAATAAGAATCGATTCATAACGTTAAGTCTGACGCATACAAGCGCCTAAAGTTTAACTATGCAGCAAAAAATAGAAAGCGACCGCAATGAGAATAATCAGATAGCTGCAACCCTTCCATATTTTTCCGAACACATAGCATGCCAAAATCAGGAACAACACCACGACAATATCCGAGAAGCTGATATGCACGGGCGTATAGTCCATCATCATGTCCATGCCGTCCATGTCAGTCATATCGTCGCGACGACGCCTGACATCGCCTTCATCGACGTCTTGTCCCCATGCGGATATGGCGACAATACACCCTGAGACAACAACGTATATCCTGAAAAGGAGTCCTTTCATAACAGATTTTATAGAGTTGAAGCTGAAATTGCGGCACAAAGGTACAAAATAATTCTCAAAATCAGCCATATATTAAAATTATTTTGTAATTTTGCAGTCGAAAATACAAAACAACCTATAAAATAGTATTATGGCTTATACACGTATGACCGCTGCCGAGGCTGCAGCGTTAATCAAGAATGGAGAGAACCTGGCCATGAGCGGATTCACACCCGCCGGCGTGGCTAAGGCAGTGACTAAGGAACTGGCCAAGATTGCCGTCAGAGAGCACGAGCAGGGCCGCGAATTCAAGGTGGGCATCTTCACCGGTGCATCCACGGGACAGTCGACCGACGGCGACCTCGCTGCCGCTCAGGCCATCAAGTATCGTGCACCCTACACGACCAACCCCGACTTCCGCAAGCACGTCAACATGGGCGAGATTCCCTACAACGACCTGCACCTGAGCCACATGGCACAGGAGTTGCGCTATGGCTTCTACGGCGAGATTGACTGGGCCATTCTCGAGGTCTGCGACATTGAGGACTGCGGCGACTGCTATCACGCCTTCCTGACCGCCGCCGGCGGCATCTCGCCCACGGCAGCACGTCTGGCTAAGCGCATCATTCTGGAGCTCAACTCGTTCCACAACCCCAACGCCAAGCTGATGCACGACGTCTATGAGCCGCTGGATCCCCCTTACCGCAAGCCCATCCCCATCGTCAACGTCGGCGACCGCATCGGCGTGCCCTACGTCGTGATTCCCAAGGATAAGCTCGTCGGTGTCGTCGAGTGTAACATTCCTGATGAGGCACGCGCCTTCAAGGACAGCGACCCCGTCACCGACCAGATTGGATTCCTGACTGCAGAGTTCCTCGTCGAGGAGATGCACAAGGGCCGCATTCCCAAGGAGTTCCTGCCCCTGCAGAGCGGTGTCGGCTCGACGGCCAACGCCATCCTCGGCGCATTGGGCAAGGACAAGCACGTGCCCGACTTCAACGTCTACACCGAGGTTATTCAGGACGCCGTCGTCGAGATGCTCATCAACGGCCGTGTGAAGGACGCCTCAGCCTGCTCGCTGACCGTCTCCAACGACTGCCTCATGCAGGTCTACGACCACATGGACTACCTGAAGAACCACCTGACGCTGCGCCAGAGCGAAATCTCCAACAACCCCGAAGTGATCCGTCGTCTCGGCGTCATCGCCATCAACACCGCCATCGAGGTCGACATCTACGGCAACGCCAACTCAACCCACATCAGCGGCACAAAGATGATGAACGGCATCGGAGGATCGGGCGACTTCGAGCGCAATGCCTACCTCTCAATCTTCACCTGCCCCTCAGTGGCCAAGGGCGGCCTCATCTCGTCGATCGTCCCCTTCGTCAGCCATCAGGACCACTCGGAGCACGACGTCAACATCATCGTCACCGAGCAAGGCATCGCCGACCTGCGTGGCAAGAGCCCTGTGCAGCGTGCAGAGTGCATTATCGAGAACTGCGCTCACCCCGACTATCGTCCGTTGCTCCGCGAGTACGTCCGCATCGCCAAGGGCGGTCACACGCGCCACAACCTGCCCGCCGCCTTCGCCATGCACGACTCGCTGGCTCGCAAGGGCGACATGCACCTGACCGACTTCTCGGAGTACGTGAAGTAATAACGAACCTGCCACACTGGCAAACACGATAACGAGGATGCAACCACATCCTCGTTTTTTTGGACTGACCCAATAATTCTATATAAACGAAGAAGCGGCACTTCCCGTAGGAGAGAAGTGCCGCCTTAATACTTTGGGGAAGTGTGGCTTTACTTTACAATGAACTTGCGGTTGTTCTGGATGTAGAGGCCACGCTGCGGCTGAAGGACGCGGCGGCCCTGCAGGTCGTAATAATTATTGTTGTTTATTGTTTCACGTTCAACGTCGGCGATGCCGTCGATGGCAGCCCGCGAGGCCAGCGTTGCATAGAAGACGTACTGCTTAGCGTCGACCTCGAAGCAGAACTGTGCCTTGGCACTGAAGTCTTCGCTGATGGGGTCGTTGCTGCCGCTGGTCATGATGACCTTGCCGCCGTCGAGCATGAAGAATATGTAGATGCTTCCATAGCCGTCGTACTCACCGTTCGAAGCGAACGACAGACCGTTCTCGCAGTTCTTGCCTTCGCCATAGGCGCCGGCAGCCATGCCGCGCAGATAGTAGTTGTTGGCTGAGAGCAGGTCGTCGACGGTGACGCCCAGGGCTTCGGCGGCCTTGCTGAAGTCAACCTCGGTCTCCACTTCCTCGTCGTTGGCGAAGGGGATGATGATTGTCTCCGAGCCCACTTCCTCTTTTTGTTCGAGCGTCTCGACGATGCTGAGCGAGATGTTGACGGTGATCATCTTGTTGGTATCCTCGTTCACCAGGAACAGTTGCGTCTTGAAGACATCGCCGATTTCATTACGTGCGGGAAACTGGAAGAAGCGCATGATACTGTTGTCAACCCAGCTGATGCCAATCTTGGCGTTGGAGTCGCCCCATGTTGACACGCGGCCGTCAGCGTTGAGCCAGAAGCCGGGCTTCGGGTCGCAGCTGTAAGCATTGCTATAGACACCTTTGACGGCGGCAACAGAGTCGATGGCCAGACCGTAGAGCGTAGGCGTGGCTGTGCCGAGGACGGCCTCGATGCTCTCAGGGGCGATGGTGATGAGGTCGAAGGCAGTGTAGCTGTTGTCGACCAATGACTGCACGGCGAAATTGCGGGTCTCAACACTCTCGAAGGTGTACTCCACAAACTCAGGTTCGGCAATCTGCAGCGTCACGTTGTACTGGTAGTAGTTCGTGCCGTTGACGAAATAGAGGCTTGCCGAGAGCTCGTCGCCCACCTGGCGGGTGTTAGGCTTGTGACCCACGTTGAGCACCGAATAGTCGCCCGAAGTGGCCGGCTCGATGTAGAAGGCACCGTTGGCATAAGCCACGACGCGGCCGTTCTCCGTGAGCCACCAGCCGCCGTTGTTGGCGGTCGATTCGCCGAAGTTGTCCTTCTCGTCGAGGGCTACCAGACCAAGTGCGCCCACCTCACATCCCAGAGCTGCGGCAATGGTTTCCAGGTCGGGACGTGCCTGCACTGCAGCCCAGTCGCTCAGGGGCTCCTGCTTCAGCGTAACGCTGGCCTCGCCCACCTTGTTATAGTCGGCCATGCCGTTGCCGCTCTCGCTCTCAAGGATCTTCAGGGTGTACTTCACGAGATAGGCCTTCTCAGCATAAATAAGGTAGACGTTGGCCGTCCACTGCTCGTTCTCCTTGCAGGAGCCAGGATACTGGCCTAGCTGACCGCTGAGGATGCCGGTGTCGGCGTCGTAGGTGAAATTGTTGATGTAGAACTTGTCATTATCGCCCCATCCGGCCGATGACACTTCACCGTAGTATTCGCCCTCCTCGTTCTGAACGGGACGGAACCAGAAGCCGTGGCCTTCGCCGGTCGGCGTGTTCGTCAGCGTGTCTTTCTTCAGACCGCCGCCCTCAGCGACGTCGCCGGTGTTGTACTCAGTGGTGTAGACAACCTTCTCGATGGAATAGACCAGTAGGCCGGTGTCGGTGATGCCCAGCTGCGTGATGACATCATTCGGGATGGCCACTTCAATGAAGTCGCTGTCATAACCTCCACGAGGGAACTGCTCGACAACAAGCTCCGTCTGGCCCACGAGTGTGAGTTGCGTCTCAACCAGGGTGGGCTCGGGCACCTCATAGACAGGCTTGGCGATGACGTTGAGCGTCAGGGCAAAGGTGACCTCCTTGTTGTTGAACTTCAGGGTGATGGTCGTCTGGCCCTTGTCGCCTTCCTCCATCACACCCGGCATCTGACCCACGTTGAAAACGAGCGTCGTGAACGCCTCGTCGACATCGGGGCTGCAATACCATACTGATTGATCACCATACTCTACGGGCATGCCCTCGGCGGTCATCCAGAAGCCGTTGTTGGCGGCCGTGACGGGTCCCGACCACTCCGTGCCGTTGGCCCAGAAGAGTAGCGTGGCAGGCTCTTCGTCCTCGATATACTCGGCAATGGCGGCGCCCAGCGTGGCAGCATTGGTGTCCAGTGCTGTGGCAACATCAGAGAGCGTGAACTCGATGGGGCTGGCCTCATAGCCCGTGGTGGGATACTGATCGGCACTGCCCGTGAACTGAGCGTGTGCCGAAACGCCTGCGAAGATGCAGACGACTGCAAGCAGCAGATTTCTTAGTGTAGTTGTCATACCATTTGTAGTTAAAGTTAATATTTTGTTGTTTGGTTTCTTTGTGCAAAGATACGAATTAAACTTGAACCGACAAGCAAAAAACACTTTAAAATAAGGTGTTTGGACGATATTTTTATCCATTTGGACGCAATTGTCAGCTGCAGGAAAATAAAAGGCTGCATTCGCAAAATTTTATCAAAAAAGACTTGCTTTTCATCAAAAAAACATGTAACTTTGTTGCGAAATATAAATACACTACTACTACGGAAATAAAGATGAACAAATTATGGATGGTGTCAGCAATGGTATGGCTGATGATGGGGAGCGTCGCGGGGACGGTCTGCGCCCAGACGGCTTATAACCTGTCGCTGACGGCGACAGAAACGTCGGCTTCGGTCAACTCCGCCGATATCAAGTATATCAATGACAACCGCTATGCCTCCAACTCCAGATATTGGAGCAGCTACACCGACGAGTCGCAGTTCGGACAATATGCCTACGTAGAACTGGGCTGGGCAAGCCGGTTTATCGTCAAGGAGGTCAATGCCTACTGGGCTACTGACAACGAGAACGTGCTGTTGCCTGTTGATGCCTACGTGGCGTGGTGGGACGGGCAGGAGTGGCAGCGGGACGCCACGCTTGGCGAGCCCGACAGTCGGCTGCTGTCGACCACTGCCGTCGACTTCGGGGCGACGAAGGTGCGCCTTTACTTGCAAAGCGACAAGGCCTGCGGCATCCGCGAACTACAGCTCATGGGCTATCAAGACCCGTCGGTAGGCTACGAGTGGCCTGTCTATTCCCCTACGCTGAACTACGACTTCCGCTGGGAGTATCCTCAGCTGTCGGCCCCCACCAAGGGACGTCTGCCTGAGCGGATGAACGTGGCCCGTGAACGTCACGGCGAGTGGTGGAGCGTGGCCGTGGGGCCCAATGCCAACAAGGCCATCACCGACACGGCCATGGTGCTGCTGGTGAAAAAGATGGACGAGGACTTCGCCTACTTCCGCAACGAGTTCGGATGGCCGCCCGACAAGCGGGCCCGAAACGGATACTACAGTCAGGTCTACGGCTACGGCAGCGGTGTGGGCACCGACAACGAGTCCAACACGGCGCTGGGCGGATGGCAGAGTGCCACCTCGTGGCAGGGCCAGTCGTGGCCGATGGTGCTTCTGAGCTATTATCCCATTGCCAGTTTCGACCCCGACTGCACCTATGGTGATGCCGTTGCACAGCAGAATGCCTGTGTGCATGAGGGCATTCATGCCACCTTCGCCGACCTTGACGGCTGCAAGCAGAGCGCCTGGTTCCATGAGGGCGGCAACACGTGGCTGCAGGGCGAGGCTGAGCTCGCCAAGAGCGGCAAGACGCCCACCAGCATGGGCTGGCTCTCGGCAGGCAATATGATTGCCCCGTTCATGCCCATCGAGTGCTATTCGGGCTGGCTGCTCGACGACACGTTCGGAGGTCCGTCGGCCGAGGGTGTCAACATGTATGGCAACAGCGGGCAGATCTGCACTTGGCGCAAGCTGCTCGGCGGTGTACAATATGGCGAACTGTTTCCTCACTTCCTAAGCGAAATCATGGGTCGCGGCGCTATTCCCTGGATATGGCGCTACTGCAGAGGCCGCGTACTCGAAGGCATGGCCGACTCGCTGGGCGACAGTCAGATGCGGCGTCTCATCCTGGAATACCGTGCCCGGCAGGCCCTCATCGACGTGGGGCAGTGGAGCAATGCCTGCCGCAAACTCATCGATGACAACTGGCTGGTCAGCATCGAGCAGGAGTGGGAGCCCTACTGGAAGAAGGTGGAGCCCTGGCAGGCCACGCCTTATGCCAATATGTATCCCTGCGATGCCGTCGACAGTGCCGGCTGGTGGAAACCGGAGTGGCGTACGACGCCCGGCTGGAGCGGTGCTAACCAGATTCCGCTGCACGTGAAGGGCGAGGTGGGCTCGCTGCTGAGTCTCCACTTCAAGCCTCTTGGCAAGAACATGGTGTGCATGCTCTGCTATCGTACGAAGCGCGGCAAGAAGTTCTATTCGCAACCCATCTACGGCGAGGGCGACCTCTACGTCCGGCTGACTGACCAGCCTGCCAACAACGTGGTGCTGGCCGTGGTGGTCAACACCGATTATATATATGAGGGTGAGCAGACGCGCAAACAGCACTTCGACTACCGCCTGAAGATGGGCGAAAACATCTATCAGCCGGCCAAGGCGCAACTGAAGTGGTACAACTATAACAGCACCATCCGCGACACGGAGTTCATCAACGGCATTGATGACATCGCCGTCAATGACCAGGCGGCCACGTTCAGCATCCGTCCAGAGCGCACGGTGGTGAGCCGTGGCGACGACGTGCCCATCCACATCACCGGCGCCGCTCGGCTGCAGGTGCAGGTTCGACTATATAATAATGGAGGCCAGTTGGTCGGTGCGCAGAGCTTTATGCGCGATGGCAGCTACCATGTTCCTGCTGACCTTCTGCCCGGCTTGTATATCATGCAGGCCCGTCAGCAGAACGAGACGGCCAGTGTGAAGATTGTGGTGAAATAAAAAAACCACCCCCAACCCCTCCCTGGGGAGGGGAGTTTGGATAGACTTGTGATTTTAATAAATAATAAATAATGGAAATGCAAATGATGAAAGACAAGATAAGGATATTGCTTGTCCGCTTCTGTTCTGTCTTAGCCCCCCTTCCGTTGCTTGCAGGACTCATATCCTGCGGCGAAAAGAATGAACTCTACGAGGAACCCAGCTGGCTGGGCAACTCTATCTACGAGTGGCTGCAGGAAGACGGCAACTACAACTACACCCTGCGTCTCATTGACGACCTGGGACAGAAGGCCGTGCTCAGCAAGACCGGCAGTAAGACGCTCTTCGTGGCTTCCGATTCTGTCTACAACGCTTTCTTCCGCAACAACGACTGGGGCGTCAGAAGCTACGACGACCTGACTGATGCCAAGAAGAAACTGCTGCTGAACAGCGCCATGGTCAACAATGCCTATCTGGTGGAGATGCTGAGCAGCGTGAGCGGCACGACTCCGCTCGTGGGGCAGTGCATGCGCCGCAGCACGGCTGCCTCGGTGCTCGACTCGGTGTCGCGCATCCTGCCTGCCGACATGCCCAACACCAGCTACTGGGCTAAGTATAAGGACAAGGCCGGCGGCATCGTCCTGCTGCGCGACAACACGTCGAAGCCCATGATCCACTTCCTGCCTGTTTTCATGAATTATAATAAGGTGACGGATGAAGATCTGAGCATCCTGACCAACGGTGTGTCGACCAGTACGGCTGACGCCTGGGTCAACGGCAAGAAACTGGTGGAGCGCGACATCACCTGCAAGAACGGCTATATACAGATCATGGACGGGCTGGCCACGGCAGCCGACAACATGGCTGAGATTATCCACAGCCATCCCAACATGTCGCGCTTCGCTGCCATCATGGACCGCTTCTGTGCGCCTTACTACGACGACGCGGCCACGAAGGAATACAACCGCCTGTACAACAACGAGGACTCGGTCTTCACGCTGAAATATTTCTCCAGCAACAGCGGACTGGGCGATTTCGGCAGTACCATCGGTGGTGAACTGTTGACTGATCCCGACGGACAGCTCGTCGATGCCTACCTGCCCTTCGACCCGGGGTGGAGCCAGTATATGTACACCAACACGGCCGGTCGCGACCTGCACTACGACGCCGGTGCCATGCTCGTGCCCACCAATGCCGCCTTGGACGACTGGTGGAACAACGGCGGCGGAAAGGTGCTGCAAGACCAGTACAAGTCGTGGGAGAACGTGCCCATCACCGTGCTGAGCAAGATGCTTGACATCGACCTGGTGCGCTCGTTCATCGAGACGGTTCCCTCTAAGTTCAAGAACATCGTCGACAACACCAACAAGGTGCCCATCGGCATCGACGCCAAGCAGCATGTGGACAGTTGCTTCATGGGCTGCAACGGTGTGGTCTATCTGACGAATAAGGTGTTCACGCCGGCCGCCTACTCGTCGGTGTCGTTCCCTGCGCTGATCAACGAGGAGACTATGAACATCATCTATTGGGCCATCAAGAACCTCGACTTCGAGCCTTACCTGAACTCGATGGACTCCTACTACAGCTTCTTCATCCCCACCAACACGGCCATGCTCAACTACGTGGATCCATGTTCCTATGGACAGACTACTACGGTCCTTTATGAATTCTTTTATGACAACGACTTCAAGAAGGTGGGCGCCCATCGCTTCAACTACAACATAGCGACCCGGGAGAAGATGGAGGGCGAACTCAACGATGCCAGCGATGACCAGGTGAAAAACCGCCTGCGTGACATGCTGGACAACCTGATTGTCATCGGCAACGTCGAAGACGGCCACACCTATTATACGACCAAGGGCGGCAGTGTGCTGAAAGTTGAGAATGCCGGACGCGAAGGTATGATGACCGTGTCAGGCGGATTGCAGATTGAGACTGGTGAGACCGTCACCATCCAGGCCATCTACGACCAGACCAAGCAAGGCAACGGCAAGGCATACATCATGGAACAAGGCATGCCGCTGACCAGCCGCCGCTCACTCTATAGCCTGCTGAACGGACGGGCTGACTGTGAACAGTTCTTTGAGCTCTATATTCAAGGTGGAACGGCTAATACGCTCATGAAGACCATGATGGGCGGCAACACCTGCGTCGACTATAACTGCTCGCTCTTTGATGCCTACAACTACACGGTCTACGTGCCTACGAATGAGGCCATTCAGAAAATGCACGACGACGGTCTGCTGCCCTACTGGACCGACTATGCCGACCTGAGCGACACCCTCATCTACGGCGACCTGGCCAAGGACAGGGACTGGCGGACGAAAGCCCAGAAACTCGTGGCCGACCGCATCCTGAACTTCATGAAGTATCACATCCAGGACAACGCCGTCTACGTGGGTGGCGACACCATTGGCAGTGCCAAGTTCGAGACGTCGACGCTCAATCCCCTGAACAAACGCTTCTACAGTCTTACGGTTCAGGCCAACGAGAGCGACATCATCGTGACCGACCAACTGCAGAACGAGCGCAGGGTGGTGAAGGGCGACAACTACAACCTGACCGGTCGCGAGTATTGGATTTCAAGTGTCAACAACATGCGAAGCAATTCGCTTTATAACGCCAGTGACCTGGTGGTGCACCAGATTGACGGTGTGCTGCTCTACGAGACATCGCAGACGGCCACTCACTGGCGCGACGAGCTGGATGCGCTGGCCGCTTCGCTGAACGCCAATGAGTAATGTATAATGAATAAAGACTACGCAATGAAGAATATGACAATGCTAAAGCACAGATGGATAAGAATCATAGGTTTGTTCATTATTCATTCTGCATTATTCATTAGCCCCGCTTGGGCTCAGATTACGTCCGTCCGTGGTCATGTGAGCGACGACATGGGTGAACTGATGGGGGCCTCGGTTTGTGAAATCGACGCCAACGGGCGTATTATCGAGGCTACGACCACTGACTTCAACGGTAATTTCTCGATGAAGATTCGAAATCCGAAGGACAAACTACGATTCAGCTATGTGGGTTGCAAGACTCAGGTGCAGTCAATCAATAAGTCGGAATTCCGTATCAAGATGGAGTCGCAGACCACCATCAAGGAGGTCACGGTGACATCGAAGAAACGTCTGAACGGTGGCGGTCTGGCCATCCCCGAGCGCGAAATCTCCTATGCCACGCAGACCATCTCGATGAAGGAGTTTGAGGGCTTGGGACTGACTACGGTCGACGAAGCCCTGCAGGGCCGTATTGCCGGACTCGACATCATTGCCAACTCCGGTAACCTGGGAGCCGGCACCACCATGCGTCTGCGCGGTGCCTCGTCGGTCAGTTCGCTGACCAGCTCGAACCCGCTCATCGTGGTCAACGGCAATACGTGGAACGTCGACATGACCAACTTCGACCTGACGAATGCCAACGATGAGCAGTTTGCACAGTTGCTCAACGTGAACCCCGAGGACATTGCCAGCATCACCGTGCTGAAGGATGCTGCTGCCACGGCCATCTACGGTTCGCAGGGGGCTAACGGTGTGATTGAGATTACCACGAAGCGCGGCTCGCGTGGCACGCCCAAGCTCACCTATTCGCTGCGCCTCACCGGCACCTATCAGCCCAAGGGCTACGAGATGCTCAACGGCGACGACTACACGATGTTGCTCAAGGAGAGCTACTTCAACCCCGAGCAGAACGACAATGCCTCCGACCTGAGGGAGCTGAACTACGACCCCACGTACTCCGAATACGAGCAATACAACAACAACACCGACTGGGTGGACGCCGTCACGCAGTGGGGTCTCCGCCAGAACCACTACGTCTCCGTGACCGGCGGCGGCGAGAAAGCCACCTTCCGCATCTCCGGCGGCTACGACCACGAGACGGGTTCGGTCATCAAGCAGCGCCTCGACCGTCTGTCCACTCGCGTGGCGCTCGACTACTATGTCTCCGAGCGCATCAAGATTTCGACCGACTTCTCGCTGACCTATACTAACAATAAGCGCAACTACGATCCGCTGCTGTCCATTGCCTATCATAAGATGCCGAACATGGGCATCTACGAGCAGTATCCCGTCGGCCATCCCCTGCAAGGACAGGACACCGACCGCTACTACACGATGTTGCAAAGCGCCCCCTCCGTCTTCAATGGCAACCAGAAAGACTACGTCAACCCCGTGGCCTCGGCCAATCTGGCCAAGTTCGACGACCGCACCTACGACATCACGCCCGAACTGGAGCTGACCTATCGCCTGCTGGGCCTCGACGAGGAGCATCATCAGCTGAACTGGCAGGGCCGCGTCTATATGAACATCTTCAACGAGTATGTGAATAAGTTCTATCCCAAGGAACTGGTCACCCTGTCGTGGAACAACGGCGTGAACAATGCGACAGCGGGCTCGACCAAGAGCGTCGCCTTCAACACCAAGCAGACGCTGACCTACATCCCCCACTTCAATAATAAAGACCACTCGCTGATGGCCATGGCACGCTTCGAGCTGACCAGCGGCAGCAGCAACGGTCAGAACACCGACGCCACGAAATTGCCTTCAGGCGGCATCACCAACCCCGTGGCCGGTGGTCGCGTGAAGGACATGAGCACCAACTTCAGCCAGTGGCGCTCGATGTACTACACCATTTCGACACACTATGCCTACAAGGGCCGCTACATGGCCGACTTCTCGCTGCGGGCCGACGGCACCACCAAGTTCGGTCCTGACCGCCGCTGGGGCTACTTCCCCGCCGTGTCGCTCCGCTGGAATATCATCGACGAGCCCTGGATGGAAAGCACCCGCAAGTGGCTCTCGATGCTGGCCATCCGCCCCAGCTGGGGCCGCGTGGGCAATCAGCCCAACAGAGACTATCTTTATGAGAGCATCTACAACGCAGGCACCCGCTACATCGACATGAACGCCATCCGTCCAAGCAACATCCGGCTGACCGACCTGCGCTGGGAGACAACCTCGACCTGGGATGTCGGTTTCGACCTGGGATTCTTTGACGACCGTCTCACGCTCCAGGGCGAGTGGTATCACTCCACACGCCGCGACATGCTCATGCCCGACGTGAGTATTCCCTCGTCGACCGGCTATTACAACCTGGCTTATAGGAACGTGGGCTCCATGCGCAACATCGGATGGGAGCTCAACCTGAACACCAACAAACTGGTTCGGGCCGGCAAGTTCACGGCTGACGTGAACCTGACTTTCGGCAACAACTCCAACCAGATTCTGAGCATGGACGAAACCGTCCTCTCGTCGCTCAACTACGATTTTCACTTCGATAACCGTGAGGTGCTGCAGCGCGTGCAGCTCCACAACCCTTTCGGTGCCATCTACGGCTTCCGCTTCAAGGGTGTCTATGAGTATCAGTATGAGACCTTTGCCAACATGACGCCGCAAGAGCAGCAGGCCTTCGTTGCTGCCGGGCATACGGCTCCCTACGTGCTCAGCGAGGACGGCGAGATCGTGCTCGACAAGGATAACAAGCCCGTCCACATGATTTATAACTTCTCCTACGACGGTACGGGCAAAAACTACATGTTCAAAGGCGGCGATGCCATCTACGAGGACATCAATCACGACGGCGAGATCAATGCGCTCGACATTGTCTATCTGGGCTCCTCGCTGCCTAAGCTGACCGGCGGTTTCGGTTTCACGCTGAACTATGGCCGCTGGAAACTGAACACGCAGTTCAACTATCGCATTGGCAACAAGATCCTCAACCTGGCTCGCCTCGACACCGAGGCCATGACCACCAACGACAATCAGAGCAAGGCCGTCAACTGGCGGTGGCGCAAGGAGGGCAACCAAACAACTATCCCGCGTGCCATGTACGGCAGCACGACGAGCTACAACACGCTGATCAGCGACCGCTTCGTCGAGGACGGCTCCTTCCTGCGCCTGAACTATATGCAGCTGTCCTACTCCTTCGACCCGAAGGTCATCAAGAAGGTCATCGGCATCAATAGGCTGAGCCTCTATGCCAGCGCCAACAACCTGTTTATTCTCACGAAGTATAAGGGCGTCGACCCGGAGGTGGCCTACGGCAGCTACGGCGCCGCCATCGACGAGGGCCAGACGCCACGTGCCAAGTCGTACACGCTGGGCCTGACTGTCGACTTCTGATGGAAATGTAAAAATTAAAAATGTAATAATGCAAGAACAAAGTATCTATGAAACTGAATAATTTTTTAATTCTTAGGTCTTTTAATTTTTACATTCTGGCGGCATCCATGCTGCTGGCCGGCTGCTCTGACTTCCTCAGCATCGAGCCGCAGGAGACCATCGTGCTCGACAAGTTCTGGGACGAGGAGGCCGACGTGGAGAACGTGGTGGCCGAGTGCTACTCGTCGATGCAGAGCCAGGCGGTGGTGGAGCGCATGATGGCCTGGGGCGAGTTCAGGTCGGACAACCTCATCGGTGGCACCAATGCCGAGAACAACAAAGACCTCTCGAACATCTTCAAGGAGAACATCAACGCCAGCAACGGCTTTGCCAAGTGGGGCGACTTCTATGCCATCATCAATCTCTGCAACACCGTCATCAACTATGCACCGCAGGTGGCTGAGCGCGACCCTAACTACACTCCCAACGAGCTGAGCACCACCATCGCTGAGGTGTCGGCCATCCGCGACCTCATGTACTTCTATTTGATCAGAACTTTCGAGAAGGTGCCTTACGCCACGACGCCTTACATCGATGACAATCAGAAGATGGACCTCGAGGCCACACCGTTCGACGCCGTGCTCGACAGTCTCATTGACGACTTGGAGCGCGTGCAAGGCATGGCTGTCAGACGCTATCCCACCACCAAGCCCTACTATCAGAAAGGACGCATCACGCAGGATGCCATCCACGCCATGCTAGCCGACATGTACCTGTGGAAGCAGGATTATCAGAACACTGTGCGCTATGCCGACATGGTCATCGACGCCATGACGAGCGACTATCAGTCCGTGCTCGACAAGATGGGCGGCATCGTGCCCGTGACCAGCAGGATGATCGACGGCTATCCGCTCGTCAGCGATGCCAACATCACGGGCAAGACCTACGGTAATGCCTTTGACGACATCTTCGGCACGGGCAACAGCCGCGAGAGCATCCTTGAACTCATCTATATGAACAACGACCAGATGCTGTCGAACGGAGCCGTGAGCACCTACTATGGCAACCAAAGCACTTTCCCGGGGCTGGTGAAGCCGGCGGAGTTCCTCGTCACCGACGTGACCGACGAGCAGTATGAGGTGTTTCGCGACCGCTATGACGCCCGCTACTATGAGAACATGCAACCCGTCAGCGGCTCTCGCTCGAATGCCGGCATCGCGAAATACACCTACCAGACGGCCATGGTTTCATTCTCGAAGATTGATGATGCCTCTGGCGACATCACCACTTACGGGAATATCTATAGTGCTGATTTGTGCAAGTCCAACTGGATTCTCTATCGCCTGACCGACGTCATGCTCATGAAGGCTGAGGCCTTGGTCGAGATGGCCGACGACAGCGGTTCCGAACTGAGCGACTCGCTGCTTAGTCAGGCTTTCGCCATCGTCAGTACCATCAACAAGCGGAGCAGCGGTGCCACCGAGGCTGATCAAATCAGCCGCGACCTGTACACCACGAAGGCTGAGATGCAGCAGCTCGTGCTCCAGGAACGCCACAGGGAACTGATGTTCGAAGGCAAACGCTGGTACGACCTCGTGCGCCGTTCGCGCCGCGACGGCAGCACGGCCACGCTCGTGGGAGCCGTCGCACGCAAGGGCAATAGCGGTGGCTCTGCCATCTCCAGCAAACTCTCGCGCATGGAAGCCATCTATTGGCCTTACCACATCGACGAGCTGAAGGTGAACAAGAATCTGGTGCAGAACCCTGCTTTTGGCAGCGGTGAAGACAGCAGCTATGAGAAGACGAAATGAAATTAGTAATTAATAATTAGTAATTATGATTACAAAGATATATAATATTGTGAAATTGGTGATGTGTACAGCACTTATCCCTTTTAGCTTGTCACTTTTCACCTCCTGCAGCGACGATCCCGACGCGGAGAACTACTACACCTTCAAGAATCAGATGATGAGCGAGTACTTGAAGAACCACGAGCAGTTCAGCGAGTTTACCGCCGTCGTTGAGCGCACAGGCCTGATGAAGTTGCTGGCCACCTACGGCACGTACACCTGCTTCGCGCCCACCAACGAGGCCATGCGCAACTATCTCGAGAAGAAAGGGCTGAGGAGCATCGACGAGATGAGCTACGAGGACTGCGATACGCTGGCCCGCACCCATCTGGTTGACAACATGTACACGACGGCCGACATGGACGACGGTGTGCTCTCGAAGTCGAACATGAACCGTCGATACATCGAGGTGAGCCATGGCCTGGACGAAGACGGCAACGCGGTCGTCTTCCTCAACGGCACTTCGCATATCATCTACGCCCTGCAGGACGACTCCGTACAGAACGGTTTCGTGCAGCCCGTCAGCGAGGTGCTCGAGAACAGCAACCGCATGATTCTCGACATCATGGAGACCAACCCCCGCATCTCCATCTATTCGCAGGCCTTCCGCCTCTGCGGCTTCGCTGAGGAGTTCTACAGGTATAAGGACGAGACGTGGGATCCCTCGCAGTATCCTCGCATTCGCTATATCTCTCATGTCAACAGGGAGACGGCCACCGTGCCCGACGAGAAGCTCATCGGCTTCACCATCTTTGTTCCCACCGACTCCATCCTGATGGAACGTTACGGCATAGGCAGCGTGCGCCAGCTCTACGACAAAGCCTGCGAGATCTACGACCGGATTTATCCTGAGGATGCTCAGGCTGACTATCACGGCTTTGAGCACATCACGCATCACAAGAACCCGCTTTATCGGTTCTTGTCCTACCATGTGCTGAACCGCAAGGTGACGGGTTGGAACTATCTGACGCCCCTGAACCACATTGGCATTGAGACGACTGTCATGAATCCCGTCGACTGGTATGAGACAATGTTGCCCAAGACGATGATGAAGTTCGAATACCTCTCTGTCCGTAAGTATGCCGGCGGCAGCACGCTCGGTGAGCGCTACATCAACCGCCGCTACGATGACAACTTCCAGGAGCGGGGCACCATGATTCGCCAGAAGGTGGAGAGCGAATACAAGCGCGACGCGCTGAACGGCATCTACTTCTATGTCGACGACATCCTGGCCTTCAATGAGACGACGCGCGACGTCGTGCTCCACGACCTGATGCGCATGGACTTCGCCACCATCTTCCCCGAGCTGACTACGAACAACATCAGACTCAACGGCGACTATCGGCAGAGCGATCCTGAATACGACGAGACGGGCAAATATGGGCGCAACTACTACTTCCCCAATGGCTATCTCGACGGCGTCACCATCAACGAGGGCAGCCAGTTTGTCTATCGTCGTCCTCACGATTGGTACGACAGTTACGAGGGTGATGAGATGAACCTCTTCAAGGACTATGACTTCTCATTCCGCCTGCCCCCAGTGCCCTTTGAGGGCGAATGGCAGATCCGCATCGGCTTCGCCGTCGAGTCCACCCGTGGCGTGGCGCAAATCTATTACGACGATAAGCCGCAGGGCATTCCTCTCGACATGACGAAGCAGCTGAACGACCCCTCCATCCTGGGCAGCGACTGGAAGGCCAACTACAGCAGCATGTCGCTCGTCGACCTGGCCACCGACCAGAAGGTGCTGAAGAACAAAGGATTCTATCGCGGTGCCGCCGGTGGCTACCACTGGGACATCGGCCACACGACCAAGGTGCTCTTTGCCACCCAGCCCCACACCATACGCCGCGTGATCTGCACGACCCACATCAACCCTGCCGAGGACCACTACCTGCGCATCCGCAGCGTCTCGACAAAGCAAGGCAACGACAACGAGTTCATGCTCGATTATCTTGAGCTCGTGCCCAAGAGTGTCTACGGCATTACCGACGAAGGTGAAATGGAAAGCATGTTATGACTTAAGCGTTAAGAATTATGAAGGTCAAGATAAACAATAAATGGACAATGCTTTTGTTCTTTATTCATTGTTCATTATTCATTAGCGTAGCGCTCACCTCCTGCAGTGACAAGTGGGATGAGCACTACGAGGCAGCAACCATGAGCAACGGCTCCCTCTGGCAAACCATCTCCGATCCGCAAGGAAACATGAAGCAGTTTGCACGTGTGCTGGAGGCCTGCGGATTCGACAAGGTGCTGGACGGCAGTCAGACTTATACGGTGTTTGCTCCAACGGACGAGACATTCACCGCTCACGAGGCTGACAGTCTCATTGCGTTGTTCGACAGAGAGAAGGCCGCCGGGCGCCGCACGGCCGATAATGCAGTGGTGCGCCAGTTCCTGCAGAACCACATTGCTCTCTATAAATACCCCGTGTCGACGCTGACCAACGACACGCTGACGATGATGAACAACAAATACTATGTGTTCACTCATGAGCAGCTGGCCAACCGCCGTTTGAAGTCTGTCAACAAGCTCTGCGACAACGGACTGCTTTTCACGCTCGACCGCCCGCTGGAGTATTTCCCGAACATCTTTGAATACCTCGGGATGGACAGCGAGACCGACAGTGTCTATCAGTTCTTTAACCAGTTCAACGTCTACGAGTTCAACGAGGCCAAGAGTGTCCCCGGCGATATTATTGACGGCCAGACCATCTATCTCGACTCGGTGTCAGATCTGACAAACAGGGTCTTCGACCTCATTGGACTCATCAACAGCGAGGACAGCACCTACTGGATGCTCTGCCCAACGAACACGGAGTGGAACAGGCTGGTGGATGAGTATAATGCCTACTTCAACTATCCCAACAATGTGGCTAAGCGCGACTCGCTCGTCAGCACCAACACCCGACTCGCCATCGTCGGTGGCGGAATTTTCAGCCGCTCTACTAACAGCGACGAGGCCTTGCGCGACTCCGCCGTCTCTACACAGGCACGGTCGGCCCTCGTGCGTTCCCTGCTCGAGACGGATCCTTATTATGTCTATCAGAAACCCTATGCCCCTGGCGGCATCTTTGATGGTGCCGAAGACATCGTGTGCAGCAACGGCCATGTGCTGAAGACTGACCAGTTCAACATCTCCAAGTACGACACCTTCATGCAGACCGTCAAGGTGGAAGCCGAGAACCTGCAGTATCAGGATCACCTCGACGATGCCATCGACCCCGTGACCATCCATCAGGTGACGTCCAACAATCCTTTCTACGGCAAAGTGTCGGGCAACTCGTTCATTGAGGTGAAGCCCAGCACCCCGACTTCCAACGTCATCATCAGTTACGACATTCATGGCCTCCTCTCCGACACCAAGTATGATGTCTACGCGGTCTTTGTGCCCTCCACTGCAGCTGACACGCTGTCGGTCGAGGAGTCCAAGAAGCCCTGCCGCGTCATCAGCCGTGTGCGCCAGACCGACCAGAACGGTGTCTTGTCTGAGCCACCTTTGCGCAATGCGAAGACGACGAAGGCCCAGGTGGTTGACACCGTGAAGCTCTCGACCGTCACAATCAACACCTGCTCCTATGGCCTCGACGACGCTCTGGTGAAGCTCGACCTCAAATCGAATGTTCAGGAGACGCAGGTCTCGACCTACTCCACGACGCTCCGTCTGGATTGTTTCATCTTCAAGCCTGTAGAATAAACAGAAAAGAGATAATAGATAATAGATAAGAGATAATAGATAACAGTGAAACGATATAATGATATGACCGACATCAAGAAATACTTCGCTCTCGGACTCCTGCTGTTCATGCAATGCATTACCCTCCTTGCACAAGAGGATGAAGACAGCTTCAGCAGGCCGGTGAACAAGCCGAAGACCGTCAGGCAATATCCCACGCGCCTGATCAGGGGAAGCGTCATAGAAGCCTCTACTAAGACCCCGTTGGCAGGTGCTTTGGTGAGCAGTGCCGAGATTTCCGGCTATAGCGTGCTGACCGATGACGACGGCAACTACGAACTGCATGTGCCCCTGTTTTCCACGTCGTTGCTCGTCACGTCGCCCGACATGAATCCTGTCCGGATAGGCCTGTCGGCCGGTGAGCAGCAGCGCACGGCCACGCTTTATCCCCTCGTCTTCTCGTCGGATTATGATGCGACGACCAACGTGACGGCACGCGAGCAGGCTTCCGACTTCCGCTTCTCCAATGCCGTCACCATTGAGGACGAGATACAGAAGCGCTTGGGAGCCGACGTGCACACCATCACCCGCAGCGGCACGCCCGGCATCGGCAGCGTCATGTTCATTGGTGGACTTAATTCGCTCAATGCCAATGCGCAGCCGCTCATCGTGGTCGATGGCGTCATCTTCGATCAGCAGTACGGCCGCTCGACATTGCACGATGGCTTCTACAACGACATCCTGAGCAACATCAGTCCCACTGACATCGAGAGTGTCGAAGTGCTCCGCAATGGCACCTCCATCTACGGTGCCAAGGGTGCCAATGGCGTCATCCTTATCAACACCCGCCGCAACCACAGTATGGCCACCCGCATCACGGCCAGCCTCTCTGCCGGTGCGACTCTTGAACCCGCCTTCTTCGACGTGATGAATGCCTCGCAGTATCGCAGCTACGCCTCTGATCTGCTGAAGACTGTCAACACGACGATTCGCGAGTTCAAGTTCCTCAACGAAGATCCCACCTACTATTATTATCCGCAATACCACAACCAGACCGACTGGAAAGATCTGATCTACCGCACGGCCATCACCCAGAACTATAGCATCAACGTCGAGGGTGGCGACGATGTGGCCGACTATAACCTCTCTCTCGGCTATGTCAACAACCAGAGCACGCTGGAGAAGAACAGCATGAACCGGCTGAACATCCGCTTCAACTCCGACATCCATCTGACCCGCCGCTTCGACATCCGCTTCGATGCATCCTTTGCCAACCAGACGCGCAACCTGCGCAATGACGGCGCCCCGGTCAACTACACTGAGGGCACGCCCACCTCGCCTGCTTTCCTCGCCTACGCCAAGAGTCCTATGCTGAGTCCTTACACGTTCGCCAGCGGCAGCATCTGGGACGGTTCTATCGATGTGGTCGACGAGAACTATCTCGACGAGGCGCTGGCCGAATACAGCAACTACAATTATAAGTTTGCCAATCCGTTGGCCGTCAATGAATTTGGCGAAGCAGAGAACAAGAACCACTTTGAGAATTCTATGATAAATCTGGCCGTCACGCCTAAGTACAGATTCGGCCAGTACCTGACGCTGAGCGAGCATTTCAGCTATAATCTCGTCAACACCAACGAGAAGTTCTACATCCCGCTGAACGGCGTGCCTGCCTACTATGTGGCTGGTGTCTATGCCTATTGCGACAACGAGGTGCGCTCGCTGGCCGGCAAGCAGAACTCCGTGATGAGCGACACGCGATTGAACTTCAGTCGCCGCTACGATGCCCATCAGGTGGATGTCTTCGGTGGCGTGCGATTCAACTGGGAGAGCTACACGCTCAACTCGCAGCTGGGCTACAACACGGGCAGCGACAAGATGCCTGCCGTCAGCTCGAGCCTCGACCATGCCAAGACCTACGGTGACAGCGAGCAGTGGAAGTCCATTGCATGGTATGCTCAGCTGGCCTACAACTATCTGCAGCGCTACTACCTGCAGGCCAGCATGGCTGTCGAGACCTCGTCGCGGTTTGGACAGGATGCTGCCGATGCCTTCCGGGCCTTTAGCGTGCCCTGGGGCGTCTTTTCCGGCATTCAGGCCGCATGGGTCGTCACCAACGAGCCTTGGTTCTCCGGTGTCTATGGCATCGACTATTTGCGCTTGCAGGCAGGCTTCGACATTGCTGGTAACGATGACATCAGCAGCAATGCCGCCCGCAGCTATTTCCTTTCGAACAATTTCCTGCAGGACGTGTCAAGCCTGTCGCTGGGCAATATCGGCAACAACCGCCTGCAGTGGGAAACCACGAAGCGCATCAACGTCGGTCTTGAGAGCAACCTGCTGGGCAACCGCCTGAACGTGCGTTTCAACTATTTCCTCAGCAACACCGACCATCTGCTGATGTACCAGCCGTTGCGAACCGTCACTGGTCTGGAGCGCAACTGGATCAACGGCGGCGCCATGCGCAACGAGGGCTTCGACGTGAAGGCCACCGCCAAGCTGCTGGCACAGAAAGATTTCCAGTGGGAGCTGGGTGCCAGCGTCGGCCATTATAAGAATAGGATTACCGACCTCCCTGCCAGCACCACCGTGTTCGATGGTTCTGTCACTGGAATCACCAACAATGTCTATGGCGCCACCATCCTAACCGCCGTCGGTCAGCCCGCCAACCTGTTCTATGGTTATCGTGCCCTGGGCGTCTTCTCCACGTCCGAGGAGGCCCGCGCCGCTGGGCTCACCGTCCTCAGCGACAACGGCATCGATCGTCATGAGTTCGGAGCCGGCGACGTTCATTTTGCCGACCTGAACAACGACGGCCTCATCAACGACGCTGACCGCAGCGTGATAGGCGACCCCAACCCCGACATCTACGGCAACATCTTCACCACACTGGCCTACAAGCGCCTGCGCCTCGACGTCAACTTCAACTATTCGCTGGGCAACGACGTGTTCAACTACATGCGTCAGCAGATGGAGAGCGGCAGCCGCTTCATGAACCAGACCACGGCCATGACCCACCGCTGGCAGACCGAAGGGCAACTGACCGACATGCCCAAGGCCACCTTCCAGGATCCCATGGGCAACGCCCGCTTCAGTGACCGATGGATAGAAGACGGCAGCTATCTTAGGCTCAAGACCGTCACCCTCTCTTATACGCTGCCCATGCACAGCACCTTCCTGCAGGGCTTCCAGTTCTGGGTGCAGGCCAACAACCTGTTCACTGTCTCGCGCTACTTAGGCTCCGACCCCGAATTCGCCATGACTGGCAGTGTCATTGGCCAGGGCATCGACGTCGGTCGCCTCAGCCAGAGCCGTTCGTTCGTGGCCGGTATAAAAATTAACTTGTAAAACAGTACACCGCCGGTGTACAACGTGTACACCCCGGGTGTACAGACTGTACACCGCCGGTATACAAGTCCTGAACAATGAATATAAATATAAAAGACTGTGATATGAAACAGAAAGAAGCAAACGACCAGACAAGGAGAGCCTGCCGTTGGCTTTTGGCGGTTGTTGCCCCTCTCGCGTGCGTAGGCCTCGGAGGCGGGTTGGCCTCCTGCGACGACTTCCTCTATGGTGAGTCCGACCAGGTCATCTTTGTCGACGACCATGAACTCGACAGCGATGCCGACACGCTGTTCAACATCGCCGGCATTATGAACAAAATGCAGGCCATTGGCGACCGCACCATCCTGCTGGGCGAACTTCGCGGCGACCTGGTGAGCGTCACCTCCGACGCCTCGGCCGACTTGCGCCAGCTGGCCGAGTTCACCGACACATTAGGCAACCGCTACAACCAGCCGCGCGACTACTATGCCGTCATCAACAACTGCAACTACTTCCTGGCCAAAGCCGACACGGCTCTGCGTAACAACCGCAACGAGTATATCTTCATGAAGGAATATGCCGCCGTGAAGGTTTTCCGTGCATGGACCTATCTGCAGCTGGCGCTCAACTACGGGCGAGTGCCTTTCGTCACAGAGCCCATCCTCAGTCAGGAGCAGTCGGAGCAGGTCTATGAATACTATGACCTCCGCCAGATTTGTGACTTTTTCATCAGCGACATCACGCCCATTGCCGACGTGGAGATGCCGGGCTTCAGCTCCATCCGCAACACCGACTCGAAGTTCTTCTACTTTCCCGCTTACGTGCTCCTGGGCGACCTCTACCTCTGGTCGGGCGACTACCGCAAGGCCGCTGAGAGCTATTATCAGTACTTGAGCACTCGCAACGGTCCCAACTCTACGACTCCCAACGGTGCCATGTCCGTGCGCTTCATGCGCGAGGACAACCGTTGGCTCAGCTACGAGGACACTTGGTCGCTGATGTCGTTCGATATTGAGTCAGCCTACGGACAGTCGGAGCTCATCACCATGATTCCTGGCGACTCGATACCTTCGGAAGGTAACTACAGCGAGCTGCGCGACCTTTTCAATACGAACGAGAACAACGACTACCGACAGTCTATATCGCCCTCGCAGCGCCTCATCGACCTCTCTGCTGCGCAGAAGTATTGCCACTACACTTCGGGCGGCGAATATATCCTTGCGCCGGAGGGCCTGTCGGACATGCGTGCCGGCGATCTGCGTCTCAAGGCGGTCTACACTGCTTCTGAGACGATTAACATGGTGTTAAACGGAAAGCGCATCACCAACTACTCCGTCATCCAGAAGTATGCCACGCGCAACATTCACATCCTGCGCCGCACGATGGTCTATCTACGGATGGCTGAGGCCCTCAACCGCGCCGGCTTCCCGCGCTTCGCCTTCCAGATTCTGAAGCAGGGTGTCAACAACAGTGTCATCGAGAGCGAAGTCGTGCCTTACTATGCTCCCGAGCATGCCGCATGGCTGCGCTCGTTCAACTTCCCCAACACAGCCTACGTGCTTGAGACACCTGCTGGGGATACGTCGGAGAACACGAATGGCATCCACTCGCATGGCAGCGGCTATTCAGTCGGAAACCCCACCTACGTGCTGCCCGACAGCGCCATCACCGACTCGCTGCAGCACCTGCAGTATCAGATGGAGCGGGTGGAAGACCTCATCATGGACGAGGAGGCGCTGGAGTTTGCCTTCGAGGGCCATCGCTACTACGACCTCATGCGCGTTGCCATGCGCCGCGGCGATCCTGCCTATCTGGCCGACAAGGTGGCACGCCGCAGCGGCAGTCGCGACGAGCGGCTGTATAACCACCTGAAGACAGAGAGCAACTGGTATCTCCCCTTTGAAAATTGACAATTGAAAATTGATAATTGAAAATGAAACGACTGATCATAGCTTTCTCATTTCTCATTTCTCATTTCTCATTTAGCTTTTCGCAGAAAAGTGTCTATATTCCCGAAGACCTGCGCCCGATGAACCTGGAGAGCGACATGTCAAAATGGAGCTGGCGACGCTCAGCCGAGACGCGCGACGTGATTTTCATGTGGGAACGCGGATTCGGCAACGACCTGCAGGCCCCACCACGGCTCGAAGATAAGCCCATGAGCTTCAACCTAAGCGTGCTCATGGAGCGCGTGCAGTCGTTCTACACCTTCTTCCGCGACACGCTTCGCTTCACCCTTCCGGGCTCCAAGGCTGACCGCTACAAGATGATGGTCATGGTGAACTATTCGCTCGACGGCACGGCATACGGCGGTTCATACGACAACTTTATCGGGGCCCTCTGGGTGGCTCCCAACCGCATCCAGGACAAGACGATGAACTGCATGGCCCACGAGCTGGGCCACTCGTTCCAGTCGCAGATTATGGCCGACAGCGTGGGACAGTGCTGGGGTGGCACGGGTTTCTTCGAGATGGCATCGCAGTGGATGCTTTGGCAAGTGAATCCCTGGTGGCTGCGCGACGAAAACTATCACTTCGAGGCCTTCAAGGGGCTGACGCATAAGGCTTTCCTGCACATGGAGAACATCTATCATTCGCCTTATGTCATTCAGTGGTGGAGCGACCTCCACGGCCGCACTTCCATTGCCGAACTGTTCCGTCAGGGACGCATCGGTGAAGACCCCGTGATGACCTATAAGCGCATGTACAATCTCACGCAACAGCAGTTCTGTCAGGAGATGCTCGAAGGCTATAAACATCTGGTCGACTTCGACTTCAAGCATGCGCGCCTCGAAACACGTCCATATGCCTGCACATGGAGCACACCGCTCGACACATTGAAAGGCGGTTGGCTGAAGCCGACGACGACGCTTGAGGACTATGGATTCCATATCATTCCCCTGCCTACGACAAAGGCGAAGCCAAAGATTCTGGTGGAAGGCGAAAGCGTGATGTGGGACCTCGTCCAGGTAGAAAAGAGATATTATCTCGTCGTGATGGGCGCCCCCAAGGAGCACCGCCAACTCTATAGCTTCTCTGAGGAGGAAGACCCTCGTTCTAAAGGTCAGCCTCGACAGTATCCTTATCGCTTCCGCGTGAAGTAAATTTTCCCCTTTCTCCCCTCCTTGGAAAGGAGGGGCAGGGAGTGGTTGATTTCCCCGATGGATAGAGCTAATCCTTTGATTATCCCCCAACTTCTTCTTTCCAAGGAGGGGAGTAAGAATAGACATAAAAACTTAAGTAAATGCGACACTTCCTCCTTGCCCTTCTGGCCTTGATGACAGCCCTGACGTGCACCGCACGCGACAACCATCGCTACCGCATGATGACGATGGACGACGGGTTGCCGTCGAATGCCGTGCGCAACATCGTTCAGGACCGCCAGGGCTTCATTTGGCTGGGCACCGACAACGGACTATGTCGCTACGACGGCACCCGCATTCAGTACTACCGTATCGATGAGCTGGGCATGAACCAGTATGTGTCGGCCTTGCTGGTTGCCGACGAAGGCATCTATGCGGGCACGGAAAAAGGGGTCTTCCTGCTGCGGGGCGACAAGGTGGAGCGACTGCCGATGGACATCCATTCGACCGTGACCAGCCTGACAGCCGACAAGGAGGGGCGTCTCTGGGTGGGTACCCAGTCGCAAGGGGCCTGGTGCATGGCCGACGGACAGGCCCGGCAGTATAGTTTCGATCACGTCAGAGGCATAGTGTCGCAGGTCTTTGTCGACAGCGACAACCGCATCTGGGCGGTGTCGAACTCTGTAGGTCACCCCCTTTCGCAACTGAACCGCCTGCACGACCGCTTCGAGCCGCTGACCCTGAGCGGACATGACCGCTGCAATGCGCTCTGTATGACTCAGACGGCCGACGGCCGACTGTGGCTCGGCTCTTGGGAGGACGGCCTGCTGTTGCTGCACAGCGACGGCCGAGTGGAGCAGATGCTCTCGTCAGAGCAAACCAAGATGGGTCTGCATATCCACACCCTGTTAGAGCGCTCCGACGACTGTCTGTGCATCGGCTGCGACGATGGCATCATCTGCTATAACCCCGTTACGGGTGAATGGCACCGCGGCCTTGACAGCGACACCCCCGACCAGCGCTTCGTCTATTCCATCATCAGCGATGCCGAGGGCGGCGTATGGATGGGCACGTTCTATGGCGGCGTGTGCTATTTCTCGCCTGTAGGCCAGCGCTTTCAGGTTTTCTCTCGTGAGACGGGGCTCAGCGGCAATGTCATCTCGCGCTTCTGCGAGGACCGTCAGGGCCGCATCTGGATAGCCAGCGACGACGGTGGACTGATGTGCTATAACCCGCGCGACCAGCGGCTGACGGACTATCCCGGACGTGCGCAATTGCAGGAATGCAACACGCATGCTCTCTGTCTCGACGCGAAGGAAAACCTGTGGATAGGCACCTATACCGACGGCGTGGTGCTGATGAACACGACGACAGGTCAGCTCAAGCACTACACCGAGACTGACGATCCACACAGTCTTGATAACAGCAGCTCGTATGCTATCTTCTGCGACTCGCAGAGCCGAGTCTGGGTGGCCACGATGGATGGACTCAACCTCTACGATGAGCCCAACGACCGCTTCATCCGCATCGGCAAGCTACATGCCATGACCACCGACATCGATGAAGATCACCAGGGGCGCCTCTGGCTCTCGACGCAGGGTGGGGGACTGTGGCGCTATGACCATAAAACAGGAAAACTGCAACAGTATCGCTACGATGATAAAGACGCACACAGTCTGCCCGACGACCAGGTGAACAGCGCCATCGTCGACGAAAGTGGTCAACTGTGGGTGGGCACACTGGGCGGCCTTTGCAAGTACGATGCCGACAGCGATACCTTTGAGAGAATGCACCTCGACGTGTCCACACAGAACGTGCTGGCCATCGTCGAGAGTGACGGCGCCCTATGGCTCACCACCGACCGGGGCATCGTGAAGTACGTGCCGGGCGAGGGCATACAGTTGTTCACCCGTCAGGACGGACTCGTCGGTGAGCAGGCGCAGCCCAACGCAGCGATGAAGGCCAGCGACGGTCAGATCTACGTGGGCACTACCAGCGGATTCAGCACCTTCAGACCCTCGGTCATCAAGGTCAACAGCGTCATGCCGCCCGTCTACATCACCTCGATGAGCATTCTCAACCATGAAGAATACACGGCGGAAGGGCTGCCTTTAGACATCTCGCTGACCAGGGACATCGTCATCGGCCACGGCGACAACCGCATGGTGACGTTCTCGTTTGCCTCGCTCAGCTATTGCTCGCCGGAGAAAAACCAATATGCCTATCGGCTTGAGGGCTTCGACCGCGACTGGAACTACGTGGGCAATCAGACTAAGGCCACCTACACCAACTTGCCTGCGGGCAACTACACGCTGCACGTGAAGGCCACCAACAACGACGGCGTCTGGTCGGTCCATGAGGCTACGCTGCAGATCGAGGTGCGTCCGCCCTTCTGGTGGAGCTGGTGGGCCAAGCTCATCTACGTCCTGCTGCTTGGCACCGCCATCTGGTGGTATGTCCACTATCGGTTGCGCAAGGCTGAGCGTAAGCATCAGCAAGAGATACAGCGACTCTCGGAGGAAAAGGAGCGTGAGGCGCGCGACGCCCGTCTGAAGTTCTTCACCATGGTTGCTCATGAGATTCGCACCCCTGTCTCGCTCATCATCGGTCCGCTCGAGAAGCTCAGCGATGAAGTGAAGTCGAACGCCTCGTTGAAAGTCATCGACCGCAATGCCCACCGTCTGCTGGAACTGATCAATCAGTTGCTTGACTTCCGTAAGGTGGAGCAGCAGATGCTGGTTGTGAACCCCGCGCCCACCAACATCCGTGCTTTGCTGCAGGCCGTCTGCGAGCGCTTTGCTCCCACCATTGAGCAAGGTGGCCGTCAGTTCACGGCTGAATATCCCGACGAGCACTTCACGGCCATCGTCGACGGTGAAGCCATCACCAAGGTGGTGAGCAACCTGCTGACCAACGCTATCAAGTACACGAAGTCGAGCGTCAGCCTGCGCTGTCTGGTGGAGCCCGACGACGCCCACTTCCGCATCACGGTCAGCGACGACGGCGTAGGCATCCGCGAGGCTGACCTCGAGCACATCTTTGAACCATTCTTCCAGGCGCAGGCGGGCAAGCCGGGCACGGGCATCGGTCTCAGTATCGTGAAGAACATCGTCGACCTTCATCATGGAACCATCAGCGTCGACTCCGAGGTGGGCCGCGGCTCCACGTTCACCGTCGTGCTCCCCGTCGGGGCGATGCTTTCGGCTTTGTCGAGTGAACGTGAAGCGCCAGCAGCGCGTGAATCAGCTTTGCCGAGTGAACGTTCACACGGCGGAGGCGTTTCACCGTTCAACGTTCACAGAGCTGAAGGCTCTTCACTGCAGGCGTCCCCTTCCACTATCCTCGTCGTCGACGATTCCGAGGACATGGTGACCTTTCTGTCCGACAGTCTGCAGAATAACTATCATGTGATTACAGCTCGCGACGGCATTGAGGCCCTCCATCAGCTCAGCAATCATCACTTCGGGCTCATCGTGAGCGACTGGATGATGCCGGGCATGGACGGCGCTGAACTGTGCCGGCAGGTGAGGCGCAATCCCCTGACCAGCCACATTCCCTTCATCATGCTCACGGCCAAGACCGACGACGACTCGAAGGTCAAGGGCATGGACCTCGGCGTCGATGCCTACATCGAAAAGCCTTTCTCCGTGCAGTATCTGGACGCCTGCATCCGCAACATCATGGCCATACGCCGCCAGCTCTTCGAGAAATTCTCCTCCGAGCCCTTTATTCCCGCCAGCGATATGGCCAGCAACGACGCGGACAACGAGTTCCTGTCAAAGATGGTGAAGATTATCGAGAACAACATTGCCAACAGCGACCTCTCGGTCAACTTCCTGGCTGAGGAGCTCGGCATCAGCCGCAGCGGACTCTTCGCCAAGATCAAGTCGCTGGCCGACGTCACCCCCAATGAGATGATACAGGTCGTCCGGCTGAAGAGGGCTGCCGTGCTACTGCGCGAAGGCAAGTATCTCATCAGTGAGGTCTGCTATAAGGTAGGCTTCTCCAATCCATCCTACTTCTCAAAATGCTTCCAGAAGCAGTTCGGCATCAAGCCTGCTGATTTCGTGAAGAATAATAATTGAAACGGCGTTGTTGGTTGGACGACTCGGATTCGAACCGGGAATGACAGAACCAAAACCTGTAGTGTTACCATTACACCATCGTCCAAACAAATAGGAAAAAACAGGCGACTTCTTTCGAAATCGCCTGCAAAGGTAGTGCTTTTTTTTGAAAGTGCCAAATCTTTGGCGCGAAAGTTTATGACGTCAGCACTTTTGTCCCTGTTTTTCCTTTAGTTTCTATGGGGCCAGACCCGACTGCCGGTTGAAGCGAAGCGGCCCTTCTCTGTCCAAGAAGCGGTACTTCTCTGTCCAAGAAGCGGTACTTCTCAAGACGAGAAGCACCGCTTTGTAATAAAAGTGACTTTCCTCACTTAATCACGACCTTGAACAGTCGTTCGAGCTCGTTCACGTTCGGAAAAGAGAGCATGGCTCTCTTTCCGCTCACTTAATCACGACCTTGCGGACGGAACCGTCGCTCATGCGGACGATGTTCAGGCCCTTCGTTGCTTCGGGCAGCTGACGGCCGTCGAGTGAGTAGCGGCTTTCGGCATTACCATCGGAGACGATGCTGCGGATGACAGCTGAGACGGCGTCCTTGACAGCCACCATTTCGCAGTTGTTGACAGCCATGTTTACAGTGTTGGTTTCACCGAGTGTGATTATCGGTGCCACGAATGCCACGATGTACATGTTGTCCTTAACATAGCTCTCGGGAATGGTGTAGCTGAAGTTGGCAGTGAAGTTGTCGCCTTCCCACTTGATGGTATTGCCGGTGCACTTGCCGAGCGTGGCGCGCAGCACGTAGTGATGTTCGAAGTTGCTGACCCAGCGGCCCTCGTTGAGCTGGCGGCCGGTGAGGCCGTTCTCGGTGAGCATGACCGTGATGCCATAATTCGAAAGCAGTTCAGCAACCTTATCAACACCTTCGCCATTGACGGTGATCTTGAGCTCGCGTGTCTCGGGATTATAGACCTGATTGATGGCAAGCGTGACAAAACTGGGAGCCTCAGCCGTATAGTCGACAGCTTGACTGAACATCTGGACGACCTGATTGCGATAGCTCATGTCATAGCCCAGACCATAGGCGATTTCATCCTCGCTGTCAGCAAAATCAGGAATGAAGGTGCGGTTGAATGAAGCTGAGGGGAATCCTGTTACGCCTTCATAGTAGGAGATGGTGTCGCCGGCTTCGATGGTAAAGATGTCGTTGCCCGACGACATGTTGCCGTGGACGGAAACCCATGCGATGTCGTCACGCTGCGAGATGAGGTCGCTGAAGAAGGTGACGCCACGCGGGCAGTAGGTGCAATACTGCGATGTGAACTGCTCGAGGAGGTTCTTCTGGCGGGCAACGCTCTGCTCGTAAACGTTGAACGTGGTGCTGATGTAGTCGTCGTTCAGGTTGCCCGTAGGAGCTGCACCGTCGACGGTCTGCAGGCGTAGGCCGAGTTTGTGGGTTCCGTTCTGGAGGTTGTCGGCGAGCTTCAGGGTGCCATTGAGGGTCTTCGTCTCGACCGACTTGATGGCTTCATCGACGGTGAGCGTGCTCACGGCAACGTCATCGACTTCGACGTTGAAGGCGCAGTTGTTAATATCTGCAATACCGAAATTCTGGAGCGTCAGGCTGTAGCCGAGTTGGTCGCCGGCCTTGAACCAACTTTTGTCGGTCATCAGACCCTTGACAATGATATCCTGCTTCGGGAAACTGTTGCTCTCAACATAGCACTGAATGGAGAGGTTGCCATAGCCTGTGCCCAGTGAATACCAGCCCAGACCGTTGGAGCTAAAATTTCCGTAAGCATAGACGGGATAAATCGTCGAGCCGGCATTGATTATGGACAGGGGATAGGCACCGCTGGTCTGCTTGTAGTCATAGCCAATGAAGATAGCAGCGTAGCCGCTAAAATCCAATACGGAAGGATTGCCCAATTCGAACTCATTCCAGCCGGCTTTATTGCCCGACACTTCTTCGCTGATAATATCGGTGACGTTGCCGCTGGCATTGATACCTGAAATAAAGACGCGCGAAATGGTGGCTGAAGCGGCCAGACCGACACGGAACTTCACGACGGTGCCGCCGTTGAACATGTTGACGTCCTCGACAGGGATATAGCTGGCCACGCTCAGGTCAGCATTCATGTTGAAACCTAAACCCTGCTGCTGAGTGGCAAGGTCATCCGTGGTGTAGGGACCCATAATAAGCGTGCCCTTGGTCTCTTCCTGTGCATCGGGATCCTTGTACTCGAAGCGGATGGTGACGGTGGGGCCGTATCCGATAATCTCGTTACCGGCGGTCTCGATGATCTGTGCGAACTGCGACTTCTTCGTGATATTGAAGATATGAATCTGGAGCTTGGCTTCCCATGTGGCATACTGGCCTTCCTCGGGCATCCATTCGGTCTGAATGTCGCCATTAAAATCTGCGGCCATAATGTTCTTGGACGAATAGCCGCTTGCCGACAGGTTCATGCAGTTGCCGAAGGCGCAGGTCTGCCAGCCGCCGTTGGGCTTCTGGCTGATGTCCTCGTACATGGAGACGGCGGCTTTCTCGCCGGAGACGTTCTTAACGTAGAGGGGAACAACCATCTGACCCTCACTGTTGAGTTCGGTAACGACAATCGTGGAGCCGTTGGCTACAACGTTGCCCAGCTCATCGACGAACTGGAAGGTCTCGTCCAGTTCCTCGTCAGTCACAATCTGAGCCTGGGCGCCGACAGTGCCCAGCATCAGCATTGAGATGCAATAAAAGAAGAATTTTTTCATACGGATTATAATTTTAGTTGTTTTAGTTGTTCACTTTCAGGGGGCGGCTGACCACTTGAAGAACTTCGTCGTCGTTGTAGACGAAGGCCACGATGCTGAGGTTCTCTGCCTTCCACGTGGGCTTGAGGGTGGCAGTATAGTGGAATTCGCGGGTGTCGCCGATGCTACTGACGCTGACGGGCTCGCCCCAGTCGCCGTTGACAGCGGCACGCAGTACGTGGTTGTGCTCATAGTCGGCCACGTGGGTGCCCATGTCGTCCTGCTCGGCGATGATGCCGTCCTCAGTGATCCAGACTTGCAGATTTCCGCTGGCCGACTGTCCCTCGCGGGTGCAGATGACCTTCACGTCGACCGTAGCCTTCGTGGCGTCGTCATCGTCCTGCTGAGCCTTGACGCGGATATCGAGCGGTGTCTCCATTTCGAGTGCGAAAGGCACTGCAAATTCCCAGATGGTCTTGTCGAGCACCTTGCCGTCGCCGCCGTCCAGTCGGTTGATGAGTCCGGCAGGCTTATACTCCATGTGCCAATAATTATAATAGGTGTTGCCCAGTTCGTTGCCGAGACCTTCGGGTTCCATGATGCCCTGCATCTGAGAATGGATGGCCACGGGAACGATGAGGGCGCCAAACTGTCGCTGCAAGTCGTGGATCAGACGGGCGGCATCGGGACAGTTGGGACACTTCTGGCCGGTGTGGTCCTCGATGAGTACGCGGTGCTCCACCACCTCGACAGGTGCCTCCCAAAGGCTGTCCACTTCGACGGGCTCCTCGGGGATGGAGTCGCTGACGACGCGGGTGTTGACCACGATCATGCGCTCGTCCTCAGCGATGTTAGAGCAAGAGGGTGTGAGGGCAGAGACGGCGAGAACGACAGCGGCTGAAATATGGAATTTGTGCAATGTTTTCATCTGTCAGTTTTTCCTTAGAAGTTGTAGTTGTAGGAGATGGTGAAGCCCTTTTGGGCTGGAATCCAGCGGCAGACGCCACCCGAGCAGTTGTAGCCGGCGCGGGTGCGGCCATAGCCGGCCTGCAGGCGGTGGGAACCGACGTTGTAGGTGATGAGTCCCTGGTAGTAGTGGTAGTGTGTGTTCTCCTTATAGTAGAGCGGGTCGCTGTCGCCGCAGTTCCACATGTCGCTGACGGTCAGCATCCAGTGGGGTGCAAGCGAGAGCTCGGCCAAGCCGTAGATCCAGTCGCCCTCGTCGTTTTTCGTCGAGAGATACTGTGCCTCCACACGGAGGGTCGTCTTCGGCGAGAACTGATATTTGCCGTCGGCCACGAAAATGTCGCTGTGAATCATGCCGCCGTGGCCCTCGATCTGGGTCTTGTTGTAGCGCTGGTTCATGTACATCAGGTTGAGCTTGAACTGCTTCGTGAACTTGCGCGAGAGCTGGATGTCGAGGTCCTGATAGTAAGTATGGTCGCCCCACTTCAGCCATTTCGAGGTGTAGCCGCTGGTGCCGGCCAGGTCGGTGGTGCCTCCGATGGCGTTGCGCTGCGTGCCGTCGATGAACTTGCGGTCGATGGCGCGCACGTAGGAGTAATTCACCTTGAGGTTCATGCCGTACTTGCCGCCCAGGGCGGTCTTGCGCTTGAAGTTGTAGCCCATTTCAGCCTGATAGGCCCATTCGCCGTCGGCCAGCTGCGTGGCGTAGGGGTAGAGGGCTGCCAGGGCGTAGGTCTGATCCTGCGTGAAGGCAGGCAGATGGTTGATGGCGCTGGAGGTGCCGATGACGGTGCGGTCGCTCTTGAAGGCCATGTTTTCGCTGCGCTTGGCTTGCAGCAGGATGCTGAGACCTTTGCGCGAATAGCTGGTGGAGAGCATGGCAACGTCGCCTTTCTTATAGATATAGCCATTGGCAAACGAGGGGTCGTCGGTCTTCTGGGCATATTCAGCCAGGAGCGAGAAGTTGCCGGCGTTCAGGTTGACGCGGGCGTCCCAGGCGTTGACGTAGCGGGGCTGGTTGAGCTCATAGGTGGTGAAGGTGGTGGTGTGGGCCACGGTGTCCTCGGTGCTGATGGTACGTCGCAGCACGCCGGGATCCTCGTGCTTGTTGACCCACGAACCGCCCAGCGTGAGCGTAGTGCCGCTCTGCTGCATCGAAGGAATCCAGTCGCTGACGGTCAGCTCGAGGTCGGCGCCAGAGATCCACGACTTGTTGTGGTCCCAGTAGCGGCGCTGGTGGCCTCCGAGGGCTTTCAGCTGCACGCCCTTGGCGGGCTTGAGCAGCAGTCGGCCGCCGAGCAGCGAGTTGTCGATGCCGAGCGAGCGCTCCTCGTAGGTGCGGAGGATGAAGCCCGATCCGAACTGTTCGTAGAAGGTGCCGACGGTGAGCTCAGCCCACGAGAGCTTGCCCTTCAGGTAGAAGTTGGGCACACCCCAGCCCTTGAAGTCGTTCTCGAAGCCGGGCATGGGGTGCTCCAGGTATTCCAGGCGAGCGCCGGCCTCGAAGTCACGGTGCTGCAGCATTAGGTCGACGTAGGTGTTGGTCAGAAAGTCCTCAGTCTTTTCGGCACCGATCTTCTCGTCAGACTGCGGCACGAGCATGTCGCTCTGGATGCTTCCGCTGAGGGTCAGCTTGTTGTCGTCGGTCTGGGCATAGAGCGAGGATGCTGCGGCAATGCCACAGCATACCAGACAGGAGATTTTAGAAAGAGATCTTCTCATTGTTCAGGCTATTCTTTTACGAGTTCGCGCACTTTCTCAATGAGCTCGTTCTCGGCGCCGTCGGTGTAGCCGTTGTGCTTATAGACAATCTGTCCCTGCCCGTCGACGATGAGCGTATAGGGAATCATCTGGATGCCCAATGCACGTTTCAGGTCGCTGTTAGGGTCGAGCAGCACGTCGTAATCCCAGCCGTGGTTGTCGACCAGCGGCTTCACCTTGTTAATGTTCTGGGCCTGGTCAATCGAGATGGCGAAGATTTTCACGCCGGTCTCCTCCACCCACTCGTCGTAGACCTCGGCGATGGCGTCGAGCTCGCGGTTGCAGGGCTTGCACCATGTGGCAAAGAAGTCGATGATGAAAGGACGGCCATTGTTCGAGAGTGTGTCGGTCGAGATGGCTTTTCCAGAGATGTCTTTCAGAGTCACCTTCGGCATCTGTGCGTAAATCGAGCCGACGATAGCCATCATGGCAGTTAAGATTACCAGTTTTTTCATAATTATTCGATTTTACATTAATTTTGGGGCAAAGTTACATCATTTTCTTCAAACGACAAAAAAAATAGGAGTTTTTTGTTTCGATAAAAGAAAAAAGCATGCGTCGAAGGCGGTTTTTGAAAAAAAAACACTATCTTTGCAAAGCAAAAGATTATTTACCTAAAAACAAATGAAAAAAAACCACATTGCCCGGTTGATGCCCATGTGGCTGGTTTGGGGTGCAATATGTCTGGGAGGCTGCCAGAAAGAGGACGGAATAGACTTTGACGATATCGATTCCACCATCGGACTGGAACTGCGCGACTTCAAGCTGCCCACCAACAATTCAACCCATAAGATTTCTCTTGATGAAATCTTTGATGTCGACACGACTGGATGCGTGAAGATTGATCCATCTGACGGTCATTATTATTTCTATCAGGAAGGAGAGGAGAGAGGCGTCTCACCCATCCATGTGTCGCCTATCATCGTGACCTCTTCGCCAGGCGACTTCTCGCCGAGCCTGTTTGAGCTGACCTTTGAGGACTTAGGACTTGAACGGCCTGCCGGAGCCCGTGCCGAGGCTTCTCATCAAAAAGAGATACGCAAGACCATCCAGACCTATGACATCATTGAAGACGGTCTCTACGGTGATGTCGTCAGTCTTGCCGAGGCTTTGGTCAACGAGCCCTGCGTGAAGCTGACCATCAGCTTCAGCGATGACTTGGCTGCCGTTGTCCAGGAGGCAAGCCGCCTGATAGTGGTGTTGCCCGACTATCTGATGCTGAAAGAAGGCAGTGTCAGGGTGCTGAGGAACTCGCAGCAGGTGTCGATGGATGGCAACGACATCGTGTTTGAGCAGGTCATGACGTCAGAGCCCTTGGTCTTCGAAGTCACTATCACCGGCCTCCGCTTCACAGAAGGCGGCCAGCCTGACGACGTCAACTATCTGGGCTATTCGCGCTATGTCGGCACTGACGGTTCGATGGTCGGACAAGTGCACATGAAGGGACAGGTCGAAGCGATTGTCAATTTCGACGAGTCCAAGGTTGTCAGCGACCCTTCTAAACTTCGTCACGACATGTTCTTCCGCCTCGACAGCCAACTGGAATTCGGAGCCATTCAGTTCCAGCAGGCGACGGGCGAGTTCCGGCCTTTCATCGACCTGAAGGTAGGCAGTATCACCATCGACAATATTCCCAGTTTCCTTGACGATGGCGATGTTGTGCTCAATGTCAGCGACCCCGTCATCCGGCTGCACATCTGGAGTGACCTGCCGCTGACCGGTCTGGTCGACGGCACGCTGACCTCCTATTTCCGTGATGGCACAACCCGCACGGTGGTTGTGCGCGGCATTGAGGTCAAGCCAAATCAGACGTCGGACATTGTCATTAGCCGTCGGCCGCGCACAGAGTCTGCCTACAATGGCTACCAGAAAATCGTGCAGGAAGATCTGAGCACGCTCATCAGCAGTATCCCTGATCATATCGACTTCACTTGCACGGCTACGGCCCGCGCCGGTGAACAGGCAACCATCCAGCTTGGTTACGACTATGGATATCGTCCCAGCTATGAGTTTAAGGCTGACCTGGCGCTCGACCGCGATTCCTACATCAGTTATACCGACACTATCGCGGGCTGGGCCGATGACCTGAAGGATATTGACCTTTATGACTTCCGGACGGCCAGTGTGAAGATTGAAACCGACGTGACCAATACGATACCTCTTGAACTGGATTTGGACATCACTCCTATTGATGAAGAAGGCAGCCCCGTCAGTGGAATCACCGTCCGCATTGACAATGGACAGGGGCAGAGCAGAGTGGGGGCCAAGGGCCAGACGCATCTGACGGCCATGCTGTCGTTCAGCTCAGCCGATGCCTTCAGCCAGCTTGACGGCATACGGCTGAAGGCGACAGCGCGCGTCACAGAGGAGTTTATGCTCAACAGCGGGTCGACAGGCGACACCACCCTCTATCTGAAATTGGACAACGTAGCGGCTACGCTGAACGCGATGGTGATCATCGACACCAGCGACGACGAATAACCCTGAAGAACTATCGAGATGAAAAGAATCTATCGCATCAGTATATTCGCGACCGTGCTCTTCGCATCGGTCGACCGTGCTGTGGCGCAGGAGTTGCGCACGGCCTATTTTGTTGAAGATTTCAAGTGGCGCCACGACATGAACCCCGCCTTCGGTAATCGCCAAAGCTACGTCGCTCTGCCTTTCAGCAACATCAACGTCGGCCTTCAGGGGTCTTTTGGCGTTGACAACTTCCTGTTTGAGAATCCACGCTGGGGGCAGCCGGGCGAGAAGCGCACCGTCACCTTCATGCATCCCGACATCACCTACGACCAGTCGGTCGGAAAACTGAAGAACGGCCTGAAGATTCAGCTCGACTTCCGCGAGACCATCATCGGTATGGGCTTCAAGGCTTTCCACGGCTATAATACCCTCGACGTCAATGTCAAGGGCATGGCTGGCGTGTCGTTCCCGAAGAGCTTTCTGGAGTTTGCCAAGCGCGTTCATAACGACACCTATTCTTTCGACGACATGGCTGCCCGAGGCATGGCCTATGGCGAGGTAGCCTTGGGCCATAGTCACCAGATTAACAATCAGTTGCGAATTGGTGCCCGGCTGAAAGGACTTGTCGGTTTGGGCCGCTTCGACTTCAGCTTGAAGAATGCCTACGCCAAGCTGGAAGGCGACGTCTGGGAAGTCAGGGCTCAGGCTCAGGCCGAGGTCAACGCCAAGGGCTTCGCTTTCGTCACCGAGAAGGAAGAATATAAGTCGGTGAGCCGTCAGGGAAAGACCTACGACAAGGTGACCGATGTCGATGTCGACGACTATGAGCCAATGGGCGGTTTCGGCTTGGGCATCGACTTGGGTGCCACCTATGAGGTCATGCCGGGCCTCACGCTCAGCGCCTCACTGACCGACTTGGGCTTCATCAAATGGAAATCCAAGGCAGAGGCGAAAACCAGTGAAGCCTACTTCTCTTTCGACGGTTTTCACGAAGTGGCCGTTGACGGCGATTATGGGTCATCACTCGACGACGAACTTGACGACTACGAAGACCAGCTGGCCGACTTCATGAACCTGGCCGTCACCAACGATGCTGGCTCCTCGACTCACGCGCTGGCCGCCACGATGAACCTTGGCGCTGAATATCAGATGCCTTTCTACAAGGGCCTCTCGGCAGGTCTCCTGCTCAGCCGTCATTTCAACGGGAGCAACTTCTCGTGGACAGAGGCTCGGCTGTCAGGCAACCTGTCGGCCTCGAAGTCGTTTAGCGTGGCCGTCAGCTACGCCCTGAACACCTTCGGGTCCTCACTGGGCTATGTCGTCTACTATCATCCGAAGGTCATCAATTTCTTCTTCGGCATGGATCGTTTGGCCTTCAGCAAATACACTGTCTATGAAGGATTCCCCGTCCCGCTGAGCCCCAACTTCAACTTTGTAATGGGACTTAGCGTGGCCATCGGTGGTGGCAAGAATGCGCTTCAATGGTAAAAAAAGTGGGGGAAAATTTTGTCATCCCCCATTTTCTTAGTAACTTTGCAGCCCCAGACGTTGACCTGTGTCTGTGGCTGCCCTGATAGTTAAATGGATACAACAAGGCTCCCCTAAAGATAAGTCCTGGTTTTAGACACCTGAACAACTTTTGAGCGTTCTTTGAGTTTGTAGAATTTGATGTAAGCCCTTGTAGTTCAATGGATAGAACACGTCTCTCCTAAAGATGAAATTTGGGTTCGATTCCCAACGGGGGTACATTTTTTGCCATTGTTTGCCGCAAAATCCGCAAATTTTGTGTAATTTTGCAGCCAAAAGTTCTACAATTATTCTACAGAAAGCAATGGCAACATACCAGGCCGAGGTGTATGCCCACCAAAAAAGCAAATGGAACCTAATATATAAAGATACGTGTCACACAGAATCTGCGCAAGCGTTACCTTGCGAAACCGTGGTATGTCATCGAATAATTTGTTTACCTTTGCACCAAATATTGCAATCAAATGAAGACAGACAAACAAATGGCTGCTGCAGCTGCAGAGTTTGCAGGGCGGTGGCAAGACAGAGGATATGAGAAAGGAGAGTCCCATTTATTCTGGGGTGATCTCCTGACAACAGTCTATGGTGTTGATAACCTGCCAGAGTATGTTAACTACGAAGTTCCCATCAAGACTGATGATGGAACGACCAACTTTATAGATGTTCATATTCCGTCCACAAAGGTCTTCATAGAACAGAAATCCAGTGACAAGGATCTCAGGGCACCTATCAAGCAGAGCGACGGCCATTTCCTGACGCCTTATCAGCAGGTCAAGAGATATGCCAAGTCTGATAGTGTGAAATATTCTGAGCGCCCCAGATGGATAGTGACCTGTAATTTCAGGGAGTTCCTGGTCTATGACATGGAGCAGCCGAACAGTGAACCCGAAAGCATACTGCTGGAGAACCTGGGTACGGAATACTATCGCCTGAAGTTCCTTGTCGATGTTAAAAGCGAACACATCTCGAAGGAGATGGAGGTGTCGATGGCCGCCGGCGAGATTGTAGGCCGCATCTACGATGCCCTGCTGAAGCAGTACGACGACAACTCGCCGGAAGCCCTGCGATGGCTGAACATCCTCTGTGTCCGCATCGTGTTCTGCCTGTATGCCGAGGATGCCGGCATCTTCAGCCGCGACCAGTTCCATGACTATCTGGTGAAGTTTGACACTGAGAGTATGCGCCAGGCACTGCTACAGTTGTTCCAGACGCTGAACACCAAGGAGGCCGACCGCAGCCGTTTCCTGCGTGATGACCTGAAAGCCTTCCCCTATACCAACGGCGGGCTGTTTGCTGCCGAAATAGAAATCCCGCAGTTCACCGACGAGTTGCGCCAGGTGCTGCTACAGAACGCCAGTCTCGATTTCGACTGGAGCAAGATTTCACCCACCATCTTCGGTGCCGTCTTCGAGTCAACGCTGAACCCCGAGACCCGTCGGGCGGGCGGTATGCACTATACCTCGATAGAGAACATCCACAAGGTCATCGACCCGCTGTTCTTGAGCGACCTGCGCCGGGAGTTCGAGGCCATCCTGGAAGAGAAGGTCGAGAAGGTGCGCAACCGACGGCTCGATGCGTTCCAGGACAGGCTTTCTGAACTGACATTCCTTGACCCGGCCTGCGGCAGCGGCAATTTCCTCACCGAGACCTATCTCAGCTTGCGCCGCTTGGAAAACGAGGTGATACGTGCCCGCTATCACGGCCAGACGTTCCTCGGGCTGGAGGGTAACTCGCCCGTGAAAGTCAGCATCGGCCAGTTCTACGGTATCGAGATTAACGACTTCGCCGTCACCGTGGCCACTACAGCCCTATGGATCAGCGAGGCCCAGATGCTGTCAGAGACCGAGAAGATTATCAAGCAAGATATAGACTTCCTGCCGCTGAAGAGCTACCCAAACATCAGGGAAGGTAATGCGCTGAGGATGGACTGGAATGTGATAGAGGTAAGGAAAGACATTCCTACTGTTTACGCCAAAAACGTCCACCTGATAGTGGAGCCGGAACCGATGGTTGCTCAGGAACCCATGTATGAGGAGCTGAACGTTGTCGCCAACCGCTTCGACGGCGATGTACGGGAAAATGTTCAGCGATATAGTGTGGACTATGACTATATCATTGGCAATCCGCCATTCTGCGGGCGCAGATACAGGACACCAGAGCAAATAAAAGACGTAGCCAGGTTCTTCGACTACAAGGACATTGACTATGTGGCTTGCTGGTATAAGAAAGCGGCACGTTTGATTCAAGGAACATCTACAAGATGTGCATTTGTCTCAACCAACTCCATTACGCAAGGAGAGCAAGTTCCAGCTCTGTGGAGTAACCTTGGGGTCAGGATAGACTTTGCGCGTCGCACTTTCAGGTGGGACAGTGAGGCTTCGCTTAAAGCTCATGTCCACTGCGTTGTCATTGGATTCTCTGATTCAAGGGTGGCTCATCCAAAGTCCACTCCTCCCATCCTATTTGACGGGGAAAGTGCCATAGAAGCAACGCACATAAATGGTTATTTGCTTGATGCGCCTGACGCGTATGTCACATTGCGTTCAAAGCCATTGGCGGATGTTCCTCCTATGAGGAATGGCAATGTTCCCTTAGATGGCGATGCCTTGAAGGTGGAAGCAGCAGACGTTCATTTGTTCTCAGATGCCAAGCATTTGCTGAAACGGCTTATTGGCGGTCGTGAACTTCTTCACAACGAGCCTCGCTTTGTTCTGTGGTTAGTGGGAGTCAGCCCGTCAGAAATAAAGAAGTATCCTTCTGTCTATAAACGGGTAGAACAATGCAAAGAAAACCGTGAAGCAATGAAGGATGCCGGCACACGCCGATTGGCAGAAACACCAATGACCTTTAGAGACACATTGAATCCAGACAACTACATTGCATTGCCTATGGTCTCTTCTGAGCGTCGGCGCTACATTCCAATGGCATATTTCCATGCGGATACAATACCCACTAACCAAGTGCAAATCATACCCGACGCAACATTGTATCATTTCGGCATACTGGAGAGCAATGTCCACATGGCATGGATGCGGGCGGTATGTGGCAGGCTGAAGAGCGACTACCGCTACAGCAAGGATGTGGTTTACAATAATTTCCCCTGGCCGTCACCGACAGAAAGCCAGAAGGCGAAGATTGAGCAGACGGCACAAGGCATCCTCGATGCCCGTGCGCTCTATCCGGATAGCAGCCTGGCCGACCTCTACGACGAGGTGGCCATGCCCCCGGAACTGCGCAAGGCTCACCAGCAGAACGACCGTGCCGTCATGGAGGCCTACGGGTTTCCCGTCAGCAGGGAGTTCACGGAAAGCCTCTGCGTGGCGGAACTGTTCAAATTGTACCAGGAACTGACAAAGTGAGCAGATTATGAACGAGATACAGACGATACAAAGCAAGATTTATGAGATTCTCTTCCCGTTTCCCAGAGGATTTTATGTTTAAGTTAAGTATGCCAGAGTGGGAATCCATCTCATCACATTGTGATGACATCAAGACTTAAACCCAAATTCTGTCTAACGACCGATTTGGGATAAACCAATATGGCCGCTGCAGATTATTGCACTGGTAAGCGTCGAGAGCTGAACTGTCAGCCGGGCGATATCCTGGAATACAGTGATTGAATGCATACAAAAGCAGATAATTATTATAAAAAATGTTTAATATTAATTTGTTACTGACATGCCAAGCAGAAAAAAACACTACCTTTGCAGCGGCCTATTGGTACGCAGGTGTCTCACCTGCGGCTGGGTCGCGGGTGAGACACCCGCGTACCAATGCGAACCAGTGAAATAACTTTAGTTATATAGAAGCCAATTAACTAAAACTAAAAAAAACAACGCAATGAAAAATTTGAAAAGTGTTTTCGTTTCTGTCGTGATGCTGCTGATGGGCACCACAGCCATGGTGGCACAGGAAATGATGCAGATGCCGCCTATCCCCGTCGACCCAGAGGTGCGCATCGGACGGCTTGACAACGGACTGACCTATTACATCCGCCACAACGAGTGGCCGGAGCACGTGGCCAACTTCTACATCGCCCAGCGTGTTGGTGCCATCCAGGAGGATGACACGCAGCGCGGACTGGCCCACTTCCTGGAGCACATGGCCTTCAACGGCTCGGAGAACTTCCCCAACAAGCCCGGCAAGAGCATCATCGACTTCACCCGTTCGTTGGGCGTGTCGTTCGGCTCTGACCTGAATGCCTACACCGCTATCGACAAGACCGTCTATCGCGTATGCAACGTCCCCACGGCGAAGGGTCAGGCAGCCATCGACTCCTGCCTCCTCATCCTGAAGGACTGGTCGAACGGCCTGAGCCTCGAGGCTGATGAAATCGACAAGGAGCGCGACGTCGTGCACAATGAGTGGCGCAACGGCGAGAGCGCCTCGCAACGCATGCTCACCCGCGCCCTGCCGAAGATGTATCCCGGCTCGAAGTATGGCGAGCGCATGCCTATCGGCCTGATGTCGGTCATCGACAGCTTCAAGCCCGCCACGCTCCGCGCATATTATAAAAAATGGTATCGCCCCGACAACCAGGCCGTCATCATCGTTGGTGACATCGACGTCGACCATATCGAGGCTCAGGTGAAGCAGCTCTTCAGCGGCATCGTCGTGCCTGAGGGAGTCTCCCAGGTGGAGCGCGAGCAGGTGCCCGACAACGAGGATCCCATCTTCATCTTCGAGAAGGACAAGGAGCAGCAGATGAACAACATCATGGTGTTCATGAAGCACGACGCTACCCAGCCTGAGGAGAAGGCCACGATGGACTATCTTTTTGAGGTGTATATCAAGAGCGTCATCGCTCAGATGATGAACGCCCGCTTCCGTGAGCAGGCCGAGGATCCCGACTGTCCGTTCATGATGGCACAAGGTGACGACGACGACTATCTGCTGGCCAACACGAAGGCTGCCTTCCAGATGATGGGTGTGCCCAAGGAGGGTCGCGACATGGAGACGCTGACCGCCCTCTTCCGCGAGGCCCGTCGTGTGGCTCAGTTCGGCTTCACCGCCACGGAGTATGAGCGTGCCAAGGCCGACTTCCTGAGCTCGCTCGAGAAACAGTACACCAATCGCGCCAAGATTACCAACCACCAGTTTGGTAATGAATATACCGACCACTATCTGACCAACGAGCCGATTCCCTCAATCGAGACGCTCTATCAGATGATGAACCAGATTGCCCCCAACATCCCTGTGGAGGTGGTCAATCAGGTGCTGCCCCAGATAATCAGCGACCAGGACAAGAACCTCGTCGTCATGGAGTGGGCACGCGAGGCCGACGGACTGACCTATCCCACAGAGGACGACATGCGCGCAGCCATCGCCAAGGCCCGCAGCGAGGAGCTCACCGCCTATGTCGACAACGTGAAGGATGAGCCTCTCATGACCACCCTGCCCAAGGCCGGACAGATCAAGAAGGAGCAGGCCGGCAAGTTCGGCACAAAGGAGTTGAAACTCTCCAACGGTGCTACCGTCATCCTGCTGCCCACCGACTATAAGGACGATCAGGTGCTGCTGCAGGCCTATGCTTTGGGCGGCAAGAGCCTCTTCGGTGAGGCTGACTACACCAACTTGAAGGTCTTTGATGAGATTATCGGCATCTCGGGTATAGGCAATTTCTCGTCGACAGAGCTGAGCAAGGCCCTGGCTGGTAAGGAGGTCAATGCTGACGCTACGATGGGTGTGACCCGTCAGTACGTCACGGCTCACTCTACACCGAAGGACCTCGAGACAATGTTCCAGATGATGTATCTCTACTTCACCTCCATCAACAAGGATGAAAAGCAGTTCAACAACTTCATGACTCAGATGGAGATGGCTCTGAAGAACAAGGGTCTGTCGCCTGACGCTGTCTATAGCGACTCGCTGACCGCCACCCTCTATGACCACAACCCCCGCTTCAACAACATCCAGGTGGAGGACCTGAAGAACATCAGCTACGACCGCATCCTTGAGATGCACAAGGATCGCTTTAAGAATGCCTCGCAGTTCACCTTCATCATCGTCGGTAAGTTCGATGAGCAGACTATCCGCCCGCTGATTGAGCAGTACATTGCCTCGCTGCCCGGTAAGGGCAAGCCCGACATGTATCGCGACGTGCGTAGCTTGGCTCAGGGCAAGGTGAAGAATGCCTTCCACACGGAAAATGAGACCAAGGCCATGGACGTCATCGTCTGGACGGCCAAGGCTCCCTATACCCTTGAGAACGAAGTGTTGCTCGATGCTGCCGGTGAGGTGCTCTCGATGATCTATCTGAAGAACATCCGCGAGGAGGAGAGCGCTGCCTACTCATGCGGTGCCAACGGCGTCTTCAGCCTCAGCGGCAAGGAGCCCATCGCCATGCTGCAGGCTTACTGCCCGATGAACCCCGACAAGGAGGAAATCGCTGTCCGTCTGCTCCATGAGGGCATCGCCGACTGTGCCAAGAGCATCGATCCCGAGAGCCTCCGCCAAGTGAAGGAAGCCATGCTGAAGCAGGCAGACATTCAGGCCAAGAACAACAACTACTGGGTGAACACTATCACCGCTTGGAGGGATTATGGCATTGACACGCACACCGACTACAAGAAAACCGTCGAGGCCCTGACGCCTGAGAAACTTGCTGCTTTCTTCCGTGACGTCATCCTCGCCAGCGGCAATGAGGTCGAGGTCATCATGACGCCCGAAAAGAAGTAACTGACAGTCATATTGACTACGGATTAAGCGGATTAAGCGGATTTTTGCCAAGTGCAGAACAATCCGCTTAATCCGCTTAATTCGTTGCGAAAGTTTTGTCCAAGAACGTAACGACGTCTTCGATGACTCCTTTACGAATTATTCAAGGAAATTTGTCGGATTCGGGAAAAAGTTGTAACTTTGCACCCTCAATATAAAATGATTGTAAAATATGGCATATTTTTTTTCATCAGAATCCGTGTCGGAGGGGCATCCCGACAAAGTTTGCGACCAGATTTCAGACGCGCTTGTCGACCAGTTCCTGGCCTACGACCCGCAGGCACGTTGCGCCATCGAGACCTTCGTTACTACCGGGCAGGTGGTCATCATGGGCGAGGTGAGCAGTGATGTGTATATTGACCTGCCAACCATTGCCCGCAACACCATCCAGCGCATCGGCTACACTAAGGCTGAATACCAGTTCGACGGCAATTCATGCGGCATCCTGACCGCCATCCATGAGCAGAGCCAGGACATTAAACGCGGTGTCGACAATGGCAACGAGGACGAGCAGGGCGCTGGCGACCAGGGCATGATGTTCGGCTATGCCACTAACGAGACGGAGAACCTGATGCCCGTGACGCTCGACCTGGCACATCTTATCATGCGCACACTGGCCGACATCCGCAAGGAGGGAAAGGTAATGACCTATCTGCGCCCCGACGCCAAGAGCCAGGTGACGGTGGAATATTCCGACGAAGGTGTGCCCCAGCGCATCCACACTATCGTCGTCTCGACCCAGCACGACGAGTTCGACGACGACGAACCGATGCTGCAACGTATCAAGGACGACGTCATCAACATCCTCATACCTCGCGTGAAGGAGCAGATTCATTCGGAGAAAGTGTTGGCACTGTTTGGCGACAACATCAATTACTACGTCAATCCGACGGGCAAGTTCGTTATTGGTGGCCCTCACGGCGACACTGGCTTGACGGGCCGGAAGATTATCGTCGACACCTACGGTGGCAAGGGTGCCCATGGCGGTGGTGCCTTCTCAGGCAAGGACTCGTCGAAGGTAGACCGCTCGGCTGCCTACGCCGCCCGCCACATCGCCAAGAACATGGTGGCAGCAGGCGTGGCTGACGAGATGCTCGTCCAGGTGAGCTATGCCATTGGCAAGGCTCATCCGATGAATGTCTACGTGAACACCTACGGCCGCAAGCATGTCGCCATGAGTGACGGCGAGATTGCCAAGAAGATTGAATTGCTGTTCGACCTCCGTCCGAAAGCCATCGAGCGTGCACTGAAGCTGCGCCAGCCCATGTATGTCGAGACGGCTGCCTACGGCCATATGGGCCGCAAGTGCGAGGTGGTGAAGAAGACTTTCACCAGCCACTACCATGAGACGAAGACCATCGACGTGGAACTCTTCACCTGGGAGAAGCTCGACCGCGTCGACGACATCCGCCGCGAGTTCGGATTATAAAGGCCTCAATGCTTCAGCAGGACTCCATCATCACTCTGCATACCGAACCGACGGTCAACTCAATCAATGACCTGCCGGCCGACACAGCCCTCGATGCCGCGTACGATCAGTTTCTGGAGCTCGACTTCAGTCCACACCACGACGCACCGAGGGCAGAGTCTTCATGGACGCTCATGCCAGACTCGTTTGCTCTCTACAGAGCCCACATCGACTCGGCACTGATTGAGCAGGCCGATGTGCATCGCTATCTCCATGACAGTTTTTTTGAGCGCGACAGCATCTATCGCACCGAGGTCAGCACGCCCGGCTACGGCGTGGCGGGCGATCCGGTGCCTTACACCCTGCGCAGCGACAACATGATTGCGTTGTTGCTCTTGTTGTGCTTTGTTGTCTTCAGTGTGTCGCTGGCCAACTCGAAACATTTCATCACCCGCCAGCTGAAGAAGTTTTTCGACACGCCCCATGGCGACGATGATGAACTCATCAGCGAGACTTTCGGCGAACTACGGTTCCAGCTCTTCCTCGTGTTGGTGGGCTGTCTGCTCATAGCCTTGGCCGGCTATCTTTTTGTGACCGACCGGATTGCTCAGACCTTCGTCCTGGCCAACGACTTCCAGCTCGTTGCCCTGCTGTTTGGTGCCATGGTCGGCTATTATGGGGTGAAGACATTCCTCCATACGATTGTCAACAACGTTTTCTTTGGAAGTAAAAAAAACATACAGTTTCTAAAAGGCTCACTCTTTCTGAATGCCTCCATGAGTGTGTTGTTCTTTCCCGTTGTCATGTTGATGATATATTATGATTTTTCAGTTCAAAATGCCACATATTTCTTTGTTGTTGTGCTGATAATAGTTAAAATTCTGACATTTTATAAGTCATGGGCTATCTTTTTTCGACAAAAAGGGGGCATTCTGCAAACTTTTTTGTACTTTTGCACCCTCGAAGTGACGCCCATGTTCGTTTTTTGCGGTTTCATGTTGGCGTTGATTGACGTTTTGAAAATAAATTTTTAGGACAGAGTGATGATTAAGAAAATTCTGGTTTCGCAACCAAGACCCACGAGCGACAAGTCGCCTTATTTTGACATTGCCCGCCGGTTTGACGTAGAGTTGGTGTTCCGCCCGTTTATCAAGGTAGAAAGTATCTCAGCCCGCGAATTCCGTACCCAAAAAGTAAACATTTTAGACTATACTGCCGTCGTTTTCACGTCGCGCCATGCTATCGACCATTTCTTCACTCTGGCCAAGGAGTTGCGCGTGCAGATACCCGAGGACATGAAGTATTTCTGCGTCACTGAGACCATCGCTCTCTATATTCAGAAGTATGTGCAGTATCGCAAGCGCAAGGTATTCTTCGGCACTACCGGCCACGTGGACGACCTGCTGCCTACGATGATCAAGCATAAGACTGAGCGCTACCTCGTGCCTATGAGCAGCGTTCACAATGATTCGCTGACGCAACTGCTCGATTCAAAGAAGCTGCAGCACAAGGAGTGCGTCATGTACAAGACCGTCAGCAACGACTTCACGCAAGAAGAGATTGACACGTTCGACTACGACATGCTGCTCTTCTTCAGCCCTGCCGGTATCGAGTCGCTGACAAAGAACTTCCCCAATTTTGACCAGGGTAAGATTGCCATCGGAACGTTCGGGCCCTCCACGGCCAAGGCCGTTCATGATGTCGGTCTGCGTCTCGACCTTGAGGCCCCCACGGAGAAGTATCCCTCGATGACGGGCGCCCTGCAGCACTATCTGCTGATGCAGGATGAGGAATGAGAGGTGAGAGCTTTCAATTCAGGAAGTGCGAGCGCATCGTCAGTCAGAAAACCATCGACGAGCTCTTCTCGGGTGACCACAGCCAATCGCTGGTGGTCTATCCGGTGAGAGCCGTTTTTATGTTGCGCCCACGGCAGGCCGGCGACGAGGCCATGCAGGTGCTTATGAGCGTACCCAAGCGGCGGCTGAAGCATGCTGTCGACCGCAATCGTGTGAAGCGTCAGTTGCGCGAGGCATGGCGACTTCAGCATGCGGCTATTCTCAGCGACTCCCTGTCGGCTGACCAATCGCTGGCCGTGGCTTTCGTCTGGCTTCAGGACGGGCTGAGCTCCACTGACACGGTCGCCTCGAGCATGCGTCACATCCTTCAGCGCATCGCCAAAAAGCTATGAAACGTCTCTGGTCATATCTCTGCTGGTCTCTAAAGTGGCTGCTGCTGGTGCCCATTTTCTTCTATCAGCGTTGCATCAGCCCTTTCACTCCGCCGTCATGTCGTTTCACCCCCACATGTTCTCAATACGCAAAAGAGGCCATACAGAAGCATGGCCCCTTCAAAGGGTTCTTTCTGGCCGTCCGCCGCATCCTGCGCTGCCATCCGTGGGGCGGCTCAGGCTATGACCCCGTGCCCTGACGTTTTTTATTCCTCGCAGTCGTCCATTATCTTTTTCACTGTGGCCTTCGGGAAAGCCGTGATGCGCAGTCGGGCAGTCCCCATGGGCACCAGCTGCAGTTCGTCGCTCTCCTGGCTGCGCTCAGCGAAGTAGGAGGGCAGCATCGAGGTCATGCCCGTGGCGTCCATGCCCCATGACGGAATCTTTTTGCCCGAAGCCCTGAAGACGAAGGGCACCGCGTCGGGCGTGAAGGGGAAATCATCGGCAGGCCACGCGCGGCGCTCCAACGTGATGTTGACTGGCATCATCTGCTCGTCGACGTCGAGGGCATAGTTCCAGTCGCTGTTGGCGAAAATCTCGTAGGCGGGCCACAGCGATGCGTCGACGCCAGCCTGCCAGTGAGAGTCGTCCTGCACGATGTCGTGGTCGCGGCTGTCGCGCTGCTGATAGCGCTCGTCGATGAGCAGCGAGAGCGTCAGCGGTCCATAGTCGACCGTGACGCTGGCCTTGTTCTTCTGCCACACGCGGGTGCTGAGATTCATCGGCAGTGTCAGTACCACCTCGTCGCCCAGTTGCCACTGACGCTCGATGCGCACGAACTTGCCGGACTCAACAATCGTGTTCACGTCCTTGCCGTTGATGGTGACTGAGGCACCGTCGGCCCACGCCGGTATGCGCAGGTAGAGGGGGAAGCGGACGTCGCTGGTCGTCTGCACAACGATGCGGATCTGCTCCTCAAAGGGATAGTTTGTGCTGACGCTGAGCTTCACCTCGCGGCCGTCAGCCACGCGGGCCGTCGTCTCGTTGGCGGCATAGAGCATCGTGGCCAGTCCGCCGTCGGTGGTGGCCATTACCAGGTGCTCGGCGAAGTAGGGCCAGCCCATGCCGTGGTTATGCTGGCAGCAACGGCTGCTGAAGGGACTCATCGAGAGCATGCCGCGCAGGTTGTTGTCGATGCTGGGGCCATGCAGGCGACCGTCGCTGACTGCCATGTTGGGCGACGTGATGTAGCGCAACGAGCGCATGTCGGGCATCAGTGCGGCGGGCAGCGTGTTGAAGGCCACGTCCTCGCAGTGGTCGGCCCAGAAGGGGTCGCCCGTGATTTGCATCATGATCTCGTCGCTGGCCATCTGCTCCACGATGGCGCACGTCTCGGCACCTTGTCTCGGGTCGCTGTAGCCGAGGCGGGCGTTTTCGTCGGCGCCATACATGCCGCCTGGCACCTGACCGTAGCGCTCACGCATCTCGCGGTGGTTGGCGTAAGCCTGCTGCAGGGCGGTCTCGTCGCCGTTATATATATAATAGGTGGCGGGTTCGCGGAATCCCTGGGCTACATTCACACCGTGCCAGTCGGGCAGATTGTCTTTCAGCATCCAGTTGGCCGTGTTGCGGTGCAGCTTCTCAATGAGCGGCAGGAGCGACTCGTCGCCCGTGCGGTTGTAGAGCCAGACGACGCTCCATTCGTTGTCGCCGCCGCGCTTGTTCTCCCAGTAGTCCTCAAGGAACTGGCTGTCGTCGACGCTCATCTCCCACTTGAAATAATTGGCCATGGCCTTCAGCACACGCTCGTCGCCGCTGTGCTCATAGTAGGTCTGCAGGGCCCACAGCATGATCATCTGAGCCCACACCTCGGGCCTGCCGCCCGACGAGTTGCGGGGTCCGAGGAAACCGTCGGCCTTCAGGTGGGTGAGAACACCCTCAAACCAGACCTGCGCCTCGCGCTTCATGTCCTCATCGTCGAGGATATAGGCCAGCGAGCAGTAGCCGCGCAGCCAGTAGGGCACCTCCTCCCAGCCGTGGTCGCCGGCGTCACTGAGCCACTGGTTGCCCTGCTTGTCGAGCCAGGCGCTGACGGTGCCCAGCTGTCCGCAGAGGCCTGTGCGCTCGCGGTTCAGGTATTCGCGCAGCCATCCGCGGGGCTGCACCTCGCCGACCGGCAGTTTCAGCAGGCGTCCGCCGTGCAGGGGAGCGCGGAAAGCCGTGTAATTCTGACTGCTGCCCAGGGCCGGCCGGTCGACTATTGTCACCTCGTCCTGCGCATTGGCACTGATGCCGACCGAAGCCAACAGGACGGCCAGTGCGAACTTTGTCTTTGAAAGAATATCCATATCTCTGTTTTGTTTTTATAATGTCATTGTTTGAGAAATGCCGCTTTTTGAGGGTAATATACCCCTATATTGGTATCGCAAAGCACCGTTTTCGTCATTTCGGTGCTCAGTCTCGCCGTTTGTTATGGTGCCGAAATGTATTTTCTTCCGTTTCGAATAATCAGGGTGGGGGCATGGACACCCGAGGCGCTGACCCGTCGGCCCTGTAGGTCGTAGGTGCGGTCGTCAGTGTAGCGGTCGTCGGGTTGCGCTTTGCTGATGCCCTGGGTTGCGGGGTCATAGGGCTCGGTGATGCTCAGTCCGTAGTCGATGTGGCCGCCGCCATTGCCCTGCTGCAGCGAGACACAGAGCACGTTGTCGCCCTCGCGGAGCAGCCGTTTGTTAATCGCTGAGAGCGTGTAGTTGGCATAGTCGTTATCGTTCCATCCCGATGTGCTCCATATCAGCGTGCCGTTCAGGTAGACCTTCGGATTCTCATCATAGCTGCATGTCATCTGCAGGGTGCTCTCCGCAATGCGCTCCAGCATGTCGGCCGTCAGACTGAAATGGCGCCTGACGAGCAGGGACTGCATCTGGCTGCCCCAGAGGGTGGTGAGGAACTGGTCGTTCGAGTTGCTCAGGGGTCCGTAGCCCATGATCCATTCGTCCTCGTCGGTGCAGCGGCTCGTCCATTCCTTCGCGTTGAGCGAGTTGAGCTCAGTGTTGCTGTCGAGCAAATAATAGGCGCACGGCCACGGGCCTTGGCTGAGCGTCGGGAGCAGGGCGGTGGTCAGCGACATGTCGGCCTCATAGAGCCCGCAGTCGGCATAGGCGCCGCCCCAGTTCTGATGGACGTGCACGGCCAGCAGGTTCTCGGTGCCGTCGGTCTTGATCAGAGCTTTCTGGTCGGCTGTCAGAAGGACGCGCTCGTCGTTGTTCCATCCGTCGCTGACGGTGAACACCTGTGTGCCGTTGATGTAATATTCAGCCGGGGCATCGTCGTGACCGCAGGCCAGGAAAATGTCGGCCGCGGGCAGCTCGCTGAGCGTGAACGTGCGGCGCAGATAGATGTCGCCGGTGATATCAGCCGTAATCCAGCGGTAGGAACGCTGGCTCATGTAATATTCGTCGCTGCTGTAGGGCGATGTCTCCGCGTGCCACGACTTCGTGCCGTCGGTCAGCTCGTAGCCGGGCTCAAACCACTGTCGGCCGGCGGTGTCCAGTGGCGGTGTGCCCCAAACGTTGTTGTAGTCGGTGGCCTGATAGCGGCGGCCGTCGTTGAACACCATGACCTGTGCCTGCCAGGTCTGGGCAGGCGTGAACTGCGACGACGGCAGCACCGCCTTCTGTGCGTTCCACGTTGCCGTCACTATCGGCTCCTGGGCCCCGGAGGTGATTGCCCGGCAACCCATGACAATGATTGTGATTAAAGCTTTCAGCCTCATAGATTATTTAACATTGTAATGGAGCACCCTCACTCCATCGATGATGCAAAGATAGTTTAAATTTAGCGTCCGCAAAGAAAATATCTGTTCAAATAACTGCAATAGCAGGTAAATGGCGAGCTATTCTCCTTTTTTTTGCATATTTGGTACCTTCTGTCTCAATATTATAAACTGTGACGCAGTTTTATGTATCTGACGGCTAAAACTGGCAAAGAAATTTTGCCGTTCGCATTATTTTTTGTACTTTTGCAAACTCTAAAGGCAAAATACAAACAAAAAAACAAATAATCATCGATGAGAAAGAATTTTGTAGAAGAACTGCGCTGGCGCGGAATGCTGGCCCAGATGATGCCGGGAACGGAAGAATTGTTGCAGAAGGAAATGGTGACGGCCTATTTGGGTACCGACCCCACGGCCGACTCACTCCATATTGGTCACCTCTGTGGCATCATGATGCTGCGCCATCTGCAGCGCTGTGGCCATCGGCCCGTCATTCTCGTCGGCGGTGCCACCGGCATGATCGGCGACCCCTCCGGCAAGAGCCAGGAACGCAACCTGCTGAACGACGAGACCCTGCGCCACAACCAGGAGTGCATCAAGCGCCAGGTGGCTAAGTTCCTCGACTTTGAGTCGAAGGATGAGAACGCTGCCCTGATGGTCAACAACTACGACTGGATGAAGGATTTCACGTTCCTCGACTTTGCCCGCGAGGTGGGTAAGCACATCACCGTCAACTACATGATGGCCAAGGAGAGCGTCCAGCAGCGACTGAACGGTACGGCTCGCGACGGCCTGTCGTTCACGGAGTTCACCTATCAGCTGCTTCAGGGCTACGACTTCCTCTATCTCTATCAGCACTACGGCGTGAAGCTACAGCTGGGCGGCAACGACCAGTGGGGCAACATGACCACCGGCACGGAACTTATCCGCCGCACGCTGGGTTCTGAAGTGGAGACCTTCGCCCTGACATGTCCGCTCATCACCAAGAGCGACGGCAAGAAGTTCGGAAAAACTGAGAGCGGCAACATCTGGCTCGACCCGCAGCGCACCACGCCCTACCGTTTCTATCAGTTCTGGCTCAATGTCTCCGACGACGATGCCGAGCGCTACATCAAGATCTTCACTTCGCTCGATAGGGAAACCATCGACGCCCTCGTTGAGGAGCATAAGGCTGATCCCGGCCGCCGTGTGCTGCAGAAGCGGCTGGCTGAGGAGGTCACTGTCATGGTGCACTCGCAGGAAGCCCTCGACATGGCGATTTCGGCCTCGAACATTCTTTTCGGCAAGGCCACGCGCGAGGCTTTGGAGCAACTTGACGAGCAGACCTTCCTCGACGTATTCGACGGCGTGCCTCAGTTTGAGATTCAGAAGGATCAGCTGGGTAAGCCCGCTTCCGAGCTGTTCACCGTCGACACCAAGGTGTGCCAGTCGAAGCGCGAGATCCGCGAGTTCCTCAAGAGTGGGGCCCTCTCCCTGAACAAGGATAAACTCAATGACGACCGCGCTATCACGGCCGACGACCTGCTGGGCGGCAAATATCTGCTCGTGCAGCGTGGCAAGAAGAACTACTACCTCATTGTGGTGAAATAATCAAAACTTACAGACAGCTATGCGACGGGTCATAGGAATTGGCGAGACGGTTCTCGACATCATCTTCAAGAACGACCAGCCCATCGGCGCCGTGCCGGGCGGGTCGGTGTTCAATGGCATCATCTCGTTGGGGCGCTCCGGCGTGTCTGCCTCGTTCATCAGCGAGGCCGGCAACGACCGTGTGGGCCGTTCCATCATCCAGTTCCTGCGCGACAACGGGGTCGAGTCCGACGGCGTCAACGTCTATCCAGACTCGAAGTCGCCTATCTCGCTGGCCTTCCTCGACGAGAAGAATGATGCCGAGTATATCTTCTACAAGGATCATCCGCACGATCAGCTCGACTTTGCCTATCCGCCTGTCAACCGTGACGACGTCGTCATGTTCGGCTCTTTCTATGCCGTCAACCCCGCCATCCGCCCGCAGGTCGTCGCCTTCCTTGAGTATGCCCGCCAGCGGGGAGCCATCCTCTACTACGACGTCAACTTCAGGGCCTCGCACAAGAACGACCTGCTGCGCGTGCAGCCCAACCTGCTCGAGAATCTCGAGTTGGCTGACATCGTGCGCGGTTCGGCTGAGGATTTTCAGGTGATGTTCGGCAAAAGTGATGCCGACCAGATTTATCGCTCACAGATAGCCTTCTATACCCGCAAATTCATCTGCACACAGGGCTCGCAGCCCGTGGAACTGCGTGCTGAAGACCCTCGCACGGGCGGCACGCTGAAGAAACAGTACCCCGTGGCCCATACAGAGCAGGTTGTGAGCACCATCGGGGCCGGCGACAACTTCAATGCCGGCTTCGTCTATGGTCTTATCCGCTACGGCATCACCCGTGACACGATTGAACGCGGCATGACCGAGCAGCAGTGGGACGACGTCATCCGCTGCGCCCAACTCTTTTCGGCCAACGTCTGCGAGAGCATCAGCAACTCCGTCGACAAGGCTTTCGGTGACGAAATGAAGCAACAATTGATTTATTAACGGAATCTCGGAATCTCGGAATCCCGGAATTCGGAATCTCGGAATCCCGGAATATCGCAATAACGCAAAAAAAACAAAAAAACTATGAAAAAGATTACCGACCGCATCTATTACGTTGGCGTGAACGACCGCAACAAGAACCTCTTTGAAGGATTGTGGCCACTGCCTCAGGGCGTCAGCTATAACGCTTATCTCATCGACGATGAGAAAACATGCCTCATCGACACCGTCGAGGCTGACTTTTTCATGCCCTTCCTCGAGAACCTCCGCGAAGTACTTGGCGACCGCCAGATTGACTATGTCGTCGTCAACCATATGGAACCCGACCACAGCGGTTCACTCGCACTGTTGCGCCAGTTCTATCCCGACGTTCAGATTGTCGGCAACAAGAAGACGTTCGACATGATGCGCGGCTTCTATAAGATAGAAAAAGGCATCTTAGAAGTAAAAAACGGCGATTCCATCGAACTTGGCGCCCTGAAACTCGACTTCGTGCTGACCCCGATGGTCCACTGGCCAGAGACGATGATGACGCTCTGCGGAAAGGTCCTCTTCTCGGGCGACGCCTTCGGTTGCTTCGGCGCCCTGAACGGTGCCTGGGTCGATGAGCAGATGAACTGCGACGACTTCTGGATGGAGATGGTGCGCTACTACTCGAACATCGTCGGAAAGTATGGCACCCCCGTGCAGATGGCCCTGAAGAAGTTGGCCGGCGTTCCTGTCGACTACATCTGTGCCACCCATGGTCCCGTCTGGCATGAGCATGTCAGCAAGGTCATTGACATGTACGACCGCCTGTCGAAATATGAGACCGAGCCGGGTCTCGTCATCTGCTACGGCACGATGTACGGCAACACCGAGCGCGCTGCTGAGATCATTGCCCGTGCCGCTGCTGAGGCCGGTGTGAAGAACATCGTCATGCACAACGTCTCGAAGTCGCACCACAGCTACATCATCCGCGACGTCTTCCGCTACAGCGCCCTCATCGTCGGTGCACCGACTTATAACACAGGCCTTTACCACGAGATGAACGTCCTGCTCGACGAACTGTCGCAGAAGGATATCAAGGGTCGTCTGTTCGGCTATTTCGGCAGCTACTCCTGGGCATCGAAGGCCGTCAGCGAGATTCGCCGCTGGAATGAGGAGCGCCTCCACTATGAAGAGGTCGGCACACCCGTCGAAATCCGCCAGGCCCTCACGCCTGAGACGTTCGCTCAATGCGAGGCTCTCGGCCGCGCTATGGCTGAAAGGATAAACGGCTGAGGATGAAGCACTTCGGACTGTTGCCACGCATCATCGTGGCCATCGTGTTCGGCATATTGCTGGGACAGGTGTTGCCCATGTGGGGCGTGCGCCTGTTCATCACGTTTAACGACATCTTCGGTCAGCTTCTGGGCTTCCTCATTCCACTGATTATCATCGGTCTCGTCACACCCGCCATCGGCGACATCGGCAACCGCGCCGGGCGCCTGCTGCTGGCGACGGTGGCTGTTGCCTACATCGATACGGTGGTGAGCGGACTGCTGGCCTACGGCACGGGCTCCATGCTCTTTCCCCACATGGTGGCGTCGGTGCAGGACATGGCGGGCGTCACGGCGCAGACCGAGGCCATCGCCCCTTACTTCACAATCAAGATTCCGCCACTGGTCGACGTGATGTCAGCCCTCGTGCTGTCGTTCATGCTGGGCCTCTGCATTGCCCACGGCTCGCTGCCCACGCTGCAGCGCTGCGCCTCGGAGTTTCGCGACGTTGTGACAAAGGTCATCGCCAAACTCATCATTCCGCTGCTGCCGCTCTACATCTTCGGCATCTTCCTCGACATGACCGTCTCGGGCCAGACGATGCGCATCGTCACCGTCTTTGCTCAGGTCATCCTTGTCATTTTTGCCCTGCACCTTTTTATTTTATTGTATCAGTATTGCGTTGCGGGCTTCATGACCAAGAAGAATCCCTTCAAACTGCTCTGGCAGATGCTCCCCGCCTATATGACAGCCCTCGGCACATCGTCGTCGGCCGCCACTATTCCCGTGACGCTGCGACAAACTATTCGCAACGGTGTCGACGAGGACATTGCGGGCTTCACCGTGCCCCTCTGCGCGACAATCCACATGTCCGGCTCGGCCATGAAGATCACGGCTTGTGCGCTGACCATTTGCCTGCTGGAGGGCATCACCTACGACACGGGCATGTTCATCCATTTCGTGCTGATGCTCGGCATTGTCATGGTGGCCGCGCCCGGCGTGCCCGGTGGTGCCATCATGGCAGCTCTGGCTCCACTGGGCAGCATCCTGGGCTTCACGGCTGACCAGCAGGCCCTCATGATTGCCCTCTACATCGCCATGGATTCGTTCGGCACGGCCTGTAACGTCACCGGTGACGGTGCCATTGCCATCGTCATTGACCGCGTCTTCAATCGGCGTCAGTAATGTCATGTGCGTGTCGGACGGGTGTCAATTATGCCGAACTTAAAAAAGGCTGAATTATTTTTATATTTGGCCATCCGTCAATAAAAGAAACGGCGCTTCTTGATGCAAAAAGGGGCGCTTCTCGACAAAAATAGCACCGCTTTTTCAATCGAAAAGCGGTGCTTCTTTATCAGACAATTTCTATTCTTCTGAAAATCAGTCTTTTGTGATTTTTGGGTCAAGAGATTGGAAAAATGCTGACAAAACGTGTGTTATTTCACGAATGTTTTGATAACTTTTCCATCGGCACGGCGGACGATGTTCAGACCCTTGGTCTCGCCCTCCGGACGGATGCGGCCCTGAAGGTCGTAACAGCGCTCAACGTTCATCGACGAACGCACAACGTCGCTGATGGCCGTGACGATTTCACCCTCGGTGACGGCAGCATGGTTGGCATTGGCCACGCGGTTCAGGCGCACATCCTCGTCGTAGTCGAAGATCATGGCGGCTACGCTGAGTTTATCGAGGTTATAGTCGTTGCGCGTGCGGAACTGGCACTCGTAGGCGTAGTTGTCACCATTCCAGTCGATGACCTCGCCCCACGTGTTGTTGATGGCCCGGCCCGTGTGCTTGTGAGTCCATACGCCGCTTGCTCCAGCCTGGCTGCGGGCAGTGATGTCGTCCTCGACGAGCCATACGGTGATGCGGGCGGGATTGACGGTGATGTTCTCCTTCGAGCGGCTGCCCTGCACGAGCACGTTGACCACACCCTCTTCTACGTCCAGCTTAGCCTGAATGTCGAGCGAGACGAAGGCGGGCTGGCGCAGACAGTAGTCGATAGCGTTCTTAAGTTCGTTCTCCGAACCAGGGTTGAAGACGGGCGTCGTGCCCTCCTCGTCGGTGGTCCATCGGTCGAGCATGATAGCGGGTGCATAGGTTGATCCGCCGTCGTTGAAGTACCATGTGAGGCTGTTGTCGCTCGGGATGGTGAGCCAGTCGGTGTAGTAGGCCGAGTGGTGGCAGACGGTGACGACGTTCTCCTCGTAGTACTCCTCACTGAGGATGTTGCGCAGATAGGTACCCACGCGCGGGCAGTTGGGGCACTGTTCGGTGGTGAACTCCTCGAGGAACACGCGGCGCGTGAAGTCCTCGGACACGATGTCGAAGCTGATGCTGGCCGAGTTGTCGTCGAGGTTCTCGTCGTCGCCCTCGTTGAGCCGGGTGATGGTGGCAGTGAGGCTGCCGGTGCCTGACGTTGTGATGGCGGGCTCGATGACATAGCTGAATCCGCCCTCCTCGAGATAGTCGAGGGTGAGGTCGACGTGCGAGGTGTAGACCTCGTCGATGCCGTCGATGCGTGTCTCAACGTCGAAGCCGGTGACGGTTTGCAGAGCCATGTTCTTCACGCGGCCAGCGACCTGCATCTGTCCGCGCATGATGACATAGTTGGTGGGCTCAGAGAGCGACAGCAGGCGCAGGTTGAGCTTGGGCAGCTTCTCGCCGCTGACCATGGCCTCGATGCAGAGCAGTCCCTCATCGGAGCGGTCGGTCCATTCTGCGTCGGTGCCGAGCTGCACCCAGAGGGCGTTGGGCGTGGGGGTCTTGATGACCGACATGCCGTAGTTCGACGAGGTCTGATAGGTGGAATAGCCGATGAAGAGTCCTGTCGTGCTATGCTCGATATCGAAAGGCTTGTCGAAGCTGACGGTGTTCCATCCCTTGACGATGTCGGCCTTTTCCATCGTGCCTTCAGCGAGGTTCTCGCCGTCGAGCGCTGAGCGCACCCAAACCTTCAGCTCGCTGATGCCGAGCTTCTGGGCGAGCGCCACGCGTACAGACTCAATCTGATTGCCGACATAGGTGTTCACGTCGCCTGCGGGCAGGTAGATAGCACCGCTGACCCAGGTGTTCTTCTCCTTCGTGCCGAACGACTGGTCGGTCGACGACTGCCACTGTCCGTCACAGTAGCCCACGTTGAGGTTCGACACCTGAGCATTGCCCGCCGTGACGACGGCGAGCAATGCAAACAGAATTGATAGTGCCTTTTTCATACGTAGTAGACTGATTACTTGTTCATCATAAACTTGACTGACTTCACCGAGCCGTCCTTCATCGTCTGGCGAACGATGTTGATGCCATTGACGGGACGGTCGACACGCTGTCCGGCAGCATTGAAGTACTCGCGGCTGACGACGTCGCTGCTCGTCGGCATGGGGGCGATGCCAGTGACCACATCCCACTTGTCCTTCGTATAGACGAAGACGTCGTCGAGCTTCAGCACATACTGGCCGGTGCAGTCGTGGTGGCGGAAGGCCAGGTAGACGGTCTTGCCGGCGTACTTGGTCAGGTCGACCTCATGGAACTGCCACTCGTCGGCAGCTTCAGCTGACAGGGTCTCGCTGAAGACAGGCGTCAGCTCGCCCAGCTTCGTGGCGTCGCTGAAGTCCTCCTCGACGTAGACGCTGTAGTGCTCGGCATAGCGCTCATGGTGGTGAGCAGCGGCATACCAGGTGAGTACGGCACCCTCCTCGGGCACGGTGAAACCATAGGAGAAGGTCCAGTTGTCAGGCTCCAGATTGCCGTCGTAGTTGCTGCCCGAGACAGAGCCGAGGCACTGATGACCACCATGACAGTAAGAAGGAACATCGCCCCAGAGGCCAGAGCCGAGGCTCCAGTCGCGTCCGTCAGCATCACGGTCGTAGATGGTCCAGTTGTTGGCGTTGTCCTCGAAGTCACCAATGAGCAGGATGCCCTTCGAGCTCTTCACCACACCCTCGACGGGCACGACGACGTCGCCGGCGTTGGTCTTGATGATGACGTTGTCATCAATGAGCGTGTCCTCCTCGGGATCCACTGCGGGATAGAACCACAGGGTGACATTCATGGTGTTGTTGTAGGCCACCTCGTTGTAGTAGCCTGTGGGCACGATGCCGTAGAACGAAGAATTCTCGCTCTCGCCCTTAATGCTCTCGATGCTGAGCGCCTGCGAGCCGATGTTCTTCAGCTGGACGGTGGCTGTGGTGTAGCGGTCAGTGCCGACGTAGGTAGGCTCGAACACGACGGTGCCCTCAGTCATGAGCTGAACGTCGTGATCCTTGAAGTCGATGACGTGCAGGCGCAGGTTGCTGATCTCCAGACGATTCTTGCCGTAGGTCTTGCCGTCGCCGTTGTGGTTGTAGCGGAAGCTGAAGGTGTGGCTGCCGGGAACGCAGCTCAGATAATTGGCCCAGCTTGCGTCAATGTTCGAAGAACTGGCGTTGCCTGCCTCGTCCTCAACCTCAGTAGCAAAGAGGTAGTTGGAGCCGGAGTTGCCGTAGCCGTAGCCCGTCAGGGGCTGGTGGTTGAATTCCCACATGCCGTAGTCGCCGCTCCAGTGCGAATAGCCGGTGTTGTCGATGGGGTTGCCCCACACTTCGCCGTCCCAGGCGATGACGCCCTGCTTGCCCTCGGGAATGTCGAACTTCACGGAGAACTGTGTGTAGTTGCCATACTGCGAAGCCTCGAGGTCGGGCTCGTCCCAGTCGAGGTTGAAGGCCTTGCCGTCCTCCACGATGAAGGGATGGTTCGGGTTGGTCTCAAAGGTCATGTACTCCAGACCCTCGGTGACAATCTGCGAGAAGTCGGGCATATTGATGACGTTGGCCGTAGCGGGCACAGTGAACGTACCGGCAGAGGTCTCAACAGTGAACGTGGCACTCTTGCGTCCGGCTACCTTTGACGAGAAGAAGACGGGAATAACCAGTTCGTCGAGCGTGTTAGCGGGCTCCACGCCGTCGGTGGTGGCAAAGAACTCGTCATTGTCACTGGTGACACTCTTCAGCGTCAGCGGGTTGGCACCGCGGTTCTGGATGACGATGGTGCGGTCGCCGTCGACGCCGCCGCCCTCCTCGAGGATGAACTGTCCGAACTGCACGGCCTCGGTCTTCATTTCAGCCACGTCGGGGTTAAGAGTGGTCAGATCGAGGCAGAGGTCCTTGATATAGAAACCATCATTCTCAAAGCCGGAATAGTACATCGTCTGATGCTGGAAACGCACGCTGTGCTCGCCGGGACCGAACTCAATGCTGCTGCTCAGGTCGCCCTGGGCAGAGGTCGACATGGCTGCCGTGCCATTGCCGTCGATGAACCAACCGGCATAGTTGAAGGAATAGTAGCGGTTGGAGGGATCATTCTTGTAGTTACCGGTCCATGAGAACTGTCCCATCTGGCCCTCAGGCACGGAGAAGTAGACATAGAAGTCGCTAGTCATGGAGCCGCGGCCCTTCGGTCCGGAGAAGGCCCACTCAGTGCCCTCGTCGTCGGTCTTCATCTCCCACGGGCACTCAATGTTGGTCTTGAAGGTGAAGTCGCCCTTCTTGACAGCATCAGAGTAGTCGGGATAAGGAATGACCTCGCCCGTCAGCACGACGGTGAGCTCGCCTTCGCCCTCACCGCCTTCATAGGCGATGCTGGCAATACCCTCCACGTTGTCGTTCAGCTCGTCGCCGTTGAGAGCAAACACCAAGTCGATGATGCCACCGGCAGGAATCTCGCCAGCAGTGTTTTCACAGGTGATGTAGCCCTCGGGGTCGCACTCGATGTCAACGGCATAGGAAGCCTCGGCACCGCCGATGTTCACCAGCTGGATGCTGCTCGTGATGACGTCGCCGGGGAAGCCCTGGCCAAGATAGATTTCCTCGTTAGCGGCGAAGAGCTCAGCCTTGTTGCTCTGCAGGGCAATGGTGAATTTGCGATAGGTGTTCACATTGCCGTAAGTCACCGTGCCATAGTACTGGGGCAGGGCGATGGGATAGCGCGACGTCAGTCTGGTGATCGTGCCTTCGTCGTCGGTTTCCACGTCGAAGACGAGGTTTTTCTCGACTGCCATCTGGCCGCTCTCGTTGACGGCACCGCTGATGACGATGACGGTCGACGAGCTGCTGCCGCCCACGACGGTGGCCTCTTCCAGGTTGCTGCTGGCTGCGATGCTCAGCGTCTTGGCCTCAGCGTCGTAGGTGCCCTTGACGGGATCGTCGTGATAGGGGTTCCACGAATAGCCCTGTGCCTCGAGGTTGAACAAGTTGGTGATGGTCACTTGCGTGCCATCCACGGTGATGCCCACGTTCCATGTGGAGTAGTCGCCGCCATTGTAATTGAACTGATAGTTCTTCAAATGGTTCTGGGCTGCAACAATGTATTGCACCTCTTCAGCCTCAGGGCGGCGCGGAGCCTGCTTGGGCGAGTGCTGGCCCTTGAAGCCCACCACTTTTGTGGGTGCCGTCGTGGCCGTCAGGGGCTGGCGGCGTGCAAAGTTTTCGAGCACTTCGGGAGTGTTCACTGGGTTGAGGTCGGTCGGGTTGGCCTCTACCGGTTCCACTGCGAGACTGTTGCTGCGCAGGCTCTGTGCGTTGACCAAGGTCAGTGAGCAGAGAGCTAATGACAATAGTAAAACTTTCTTTTTCATAAGCATGATGATAATGTTAATTAATTTATTGTCGCTTTTTTTGAGCTATATTTGGAAAAGTTTTTGTATTTTTGCACGCAAAATTAAAGAAAATGAAAGAAAAAGAGTCTTTTGGGCTTTTAAAATATGTGCCTATTCGGGAATGGGCACAAAAAAAGGCCTGTTTCTTTATTCTTATTCTGTCCGTATGCACCTCAGCGCTGCATGCGGCCGAGGAGCACGAGGAGATGCAGAATCTCTACCGGCAATACATGAGCACGCCTTCGAAAGAACTTTATGAGACAGGTCACCGCTTCCTCAAAGATGGTAAATTCGACGAGGCCATGGTCTGCTTCACCATCGTGGGCAACCGCTATTCGCCAAAGATGAGCGCCGAGGAAAAGAAATATTGCGCCTACGCACTGAACAATGCCGGCGGCATCTCGCAGATTCGCTGCAGCTACTCGACGGCCTTTTCTTATTATAAAAAGGCCATGCAGGTCACCGACGAGCCCATCCATCAGACCTACAACAACATTGCGGGCATATACCTCTTTTATAAAGACTATGAGAACGCCCGGAATTATCTGCGCCAGGCTTTCGACATCAGCATGGAGCAGCATGACTGGGAGTCAGTGACGAATGCGCTGCAGAACCTCATCTTCCTCTATTGGAACATCGACAGTCTGGGAGCCTCACGCGAGCAGACGGAGCGCTACAAGACGGCCGACAGCATTCCCCACGACCTGCGTTTTGATTATACCATCGCGTTGGCTGACGGCACACTGGCTGCCGCCCGGGGCGACTATCAGGAGGCCATCCGCCTGTTCAAGACAGAAGATCTCGACCTGGATTCACTTTTTGAAGCGTTCCATGAAAGTTTCAACGCGCCGCTCTACATCGCCATGTCCTACAAGACCCTCGGCGACTATCCCATGGCCATGCGCTATCTGAAGCAGGTGGAGCGGGATACGCGGGCCAGCGGAGCCATGTATATGCTCATGCTGGTCTATAAACTGCAGATTGAGTGCCTGCAGAAATCGGGCGACGAGAAGGCCGCCCGCGAGGCCCGCTATGAATACATGAACCTGAAAGACTCCATCAACACGGCAGAGGAGCTGGGCAAAATCAAGAATATCGAGTTCTTTGACGAGGTGGATCGCTACGAGAAGCAGGTCGTGAAGCTCAGCGAGGAGAAGAATGCCCGCAGCCGTGTGGCCATCATTGCCAGTGTGGCCCTGCTCGTCGTGGCCCTGCTGCTCATCTTTGCTGTCAATCAGAACAAGCGGCTGGCCAGCAGCAACAAGGAGCTCTACCGCAAGAACGACGAGCTGGTGAAGCTGGCCGACGTCGAGAAGCAGAAGCGCCAAGGCAGCATGAAGCGTGCCTCGGAGGCAAAGAGCACTGCTCAGACTGACGACCAGACCAGCGTGCTCATCGAGCACATCTATCAGATGATGGACGACGTCGGCTTCATCGCCCAGCACGACCTCACCGTCGAGCGGCTGGCGCAGGCCGTGGGCGTACATGAGAAGCAGGTGTCACAGGTCATCAATGAGTCCTTGGGCAAGAACTTCAGCACCTTGCTCAACGAATATCGTGTGCGCGAAGCCTGCAAGCGGCTGACGGATTTCGAACACTATGGAACCATGACCAACGAGACCATTGCCGAAGGGTTGGGCTTCAAGAGCCGCAGCCATTTTACGCGAACCTTCAAGAAGATCACCGGTCTGACGCCTTCGCAATATCAGAAGATTGCGAAGGAGGATGCTGTTGCAGAGAGTTAAGCTAACCAGCGGGCGACGCCGTCAAGGTTGTCGGCTACGTGAATCTGCTCCTGCCATGGGCGGCGCATCATGCCTTGGCGGGCGAGGTCGTCAAGCAGCGCGACGAGGGCATCCCAGCAGCCGTCGATGTTGTAGAGGATGATGGGCTTGCGGTGGTAGCCAAGCGTTGCCGCGGCCGTGACGGTGAACAGCTCATCGAGCGTGCCAATGCCACCGGGGAGAATCAGGAAAGCATCACTCATGTCCATCATCAGCTGCTTGCGGTCGGTCAGGTCCTCACAGGGCACGTGCACGTCGAGGAAGGGCGTCAGCCGCCCCATTTCCTCAATCCGCCTGGGCACGATGCCTATCACCTGTCCACCCTGCTCCTTGCTGGCCAGGCTGACAGCATGCATCAGTCCTGCATCATGGCCACCAAACACGATGGAATGGCCTTTTTTTGCACAAAAAACGCCTAAATCCTTTGTCTTCTCAATGTATTCGGCTGCGATCTCATCGTTGGCCGAACAGAAAATACAGACTTTCATCGGCCCAAAGTTACGGATTTTTTCCGAGATTGCCAAATATTTTTTCGTCGCTTTGCCGTCTGCGACGGCGAAATTACTCCGTCTCGGCAAAAAAAAGATACAAGTTTCTTTTGTTTTGCTCTCGACTTTTCGTAACTTTGCACCCAGATTATGAAGACATTCGAAGAATTAGGCGTCAGCGAACAGATTCGCCAAGCCATTACCGAACTGGGATTTGTGCAGCCCATGCCTGTGCAGGAGTCAGTCATTCCTTATTTGCTGGAAGGCAGGCGCGACGTTATTGCCTTAGCTCAGACCGGCACGGGCAAGACCGCAGCTTTTGGCATTCCCCTCCTGCAGGCGCTCAACACCGCTGAGCGCATGACGCAGGCACTCGTCCTCAGTCCCACCCGCGAACTCTGTCTGCAGATCACCGACGACCTGCGGGATTTCTCGAAGTACATGGAGGGCGTTCACGTCGAGGCTGTCTATGGAGGAGCGGCCATAGAACCTCAAATCCGCGCTTTGAAGAAAGGCGTGCAGATCATCGTGGCCACCCCCGGCCGACTCATCGACCTGAAGAACCGTGGCTACGTCCATTTGGAACAGGTGCGCACCATCGTCCTCGACGAGGCCGACGAGATGCTCAACATGGGCTTCTCGGATGCCATCGACGACATCTTCGCCTCGCTGCCCGACGAGCACCAGACGCTGATGTTCTCGGCCACGATGAGCCGCGAGGTGGAGCGCGTGGCCAAGAACTACCTGACGGACTATGAGACCATCGTCGTCGGCTCGCGCAACGAGGGGGCCGAGAACGTGAACCATATTTATTATATGGTGCACGCCAAGGATAAATATCTCGCCCTGAAGCGCATCGTCGACTACTACCCCAAGATTTTCGCCATCATCTTCTGCCGCACGAAGATCGAGACGCAGGAGGTGGCCGATGCCCTGATCCGCGACGGCTACAACGCTGAGTCGCTCCACGGCGACCTCTCGCAGCAGCAGCGCGACCTGACAATGCAGAAGTTCCGCCAGCATCTGACGCAACTGCTCGTGGCCACCGACGTAGCAGCCCGAGGACTGGACGTCGACGACCTGACGCACGTCATCAACTACGGACTGCCCGACGACATCGAGAACTACACCCACCGCTCCGGCCGCACCGGTCGCGCCGGCAAGAAGGGCACCAGCATCAGCATCGTCCACACCAAGGAGAAGCACAAGATCCGCGCCATAGAAAAAGAAATCGGCAAGGAGTTCCAGGAGGCAGAGATTCCCAAGGCTGAGGAAATCTGCAAGAAGCAGCTCTACAAGGTGATGGACCAGATCGTGAAGACCGACGTCAACGACGACGAGATCGCACCTTTCATGCAGGACATCAACCGCTACTTCGAGTTTATCGACAAGGACGAGCTTATCAAGAAGATCGTCTCGCGCGAGTTCGGCCGCTTCCTGGTTTATTATGCCGATGCTCCCGAGATAGAAAAGCCCGTTCGCGAGAAGCGCGAGAAGAAGCCCCAGACCGACCGCGATAAGCGCATGAACAAGGCACAGGAGGGCTACGAGCGCCTCTTCATCAACCTGGGCAAGCGCGACGGCTTCTATCCGGGCGAGCTCATGCAGACCCTCAACCGCTACGTCGGCGGCCGTCAGGAGGTGGGCCACATTGACCTGCTTGACACCATCTCATATTTTGAAGTGCCCAAGAAAGACGCCCGCAAGGTGATGACCCAACTGACGGGCATCCGCTATAAGGGTCGTGTCGTCCGCTGTAACTCGGAGGACAACAAAGATGCGAAGAACATGCCGAATCCCAGACCCGACCAAAAGCAGAAATCGACGGAGCGACCCTCAAAACACCGCGATTCCATCGAACGCGGCCGTCGTGGCCGCAAGGACGACTGGCGCGAACTGATGCAGCCCCGCAAGTGGGACCTGCGCGGCCCGGAACCCGACTTCAGTGAGGAAGGCTGGGCCCGCCGCAAACCAAAGAAAAACAAGAGATGACAAGTGAGTTACACATAAAGCGACTGCGGACGGCTGTCGAGAAAGCCGTCGGCCGAAGGATGCGAACGTCAAAAGACTTTGACTTCCTGTCGAAGCAGCTTTTCGAACGTTTACATCAGCAGGTCAGTGTCTCTACGCTGAAACGGCTGTGGGGCTATGTGGCAACCGATTCGCAGCCGCGCGAGTCGACGCTCGACTTGCTGGCGCAGTTCGTGGGCAGTGCCAACTGGGAGGTATTTTGCGCTGAAAGCGACCCCCCCCCACACACAACCGCAAGAAGATGAGCGCAGGCCTGCCATGAAATCGCGTTGGGTCGTCGCTGTCGTCGCCGTGTTCGTGGTTGTCGCCGGCCTGGCCTTTATCCTGCGGCAGCAAGGGACAGCATCCGAGTTGACCATCGAGTCCGTCGCTGACACCTCCTCGGTTATACGGATTGGCGCTCACTTCGACACCCCCCGGGAATACCTGCGCCGATTCAATATCATTGCCGACAGCTACTTGTGGGGACAAATGGTGCCGGGCCATCCTGACATCTCCGTCTGGGGGCCGCAGTATCACCATCCCGAATGGCACAACGAGGGCGACTCTGCCCGCATGCTGCCCACCATCACTGAGTGGTGGGAACCACCGACCGTGATCGACCCTGCATTCGTGGCTGCCCGCAATCTGGACCGCTACCTCCAGTATCGCCGCATGAACGAGTTGCGCATCACGTTCATGAAAGACCTGGTCGACACGGGTTACGTCTTCCTCGGTGTCTATCGTCTCTCGATGTCACAGAGCGACACCGCCCGCTGTGTCTGGCAGCGCGTGGCCGACGAAGTCAACCTCCATGACATCGACGCCTTGGAACGACTGCGGTAAGAAAAAAGAGCTGATGCAGACGCCGCAATATGTCTATATCCTGGAGTTGAAAGTCGACAAGACCGCTGCTGAGGCTTTGCAGCAAATTGAAGACAAGGGTTATGCCCGTCCCTTTGAGGGCGACCCCCGCACACAGTTCAAAATCGGCATCAGCTTCTCCACCGAGACGAAGCTTATCGATTGGGTGATGGGTTGACAGCTTCAAAAATCCACGATTTCATCGGAGAAAAATCAATTTGGACCAATTTGGACCAAACTTGAACTTGAAAAGCACCAAAAGGAACAAACCCCTTTTGGTGCTTTTTCGCTATCTTTGCAGCCGAATAAACATCAAAACATCATTCCTATGAAGCAAAAATTATGGATAATGATGCTGTCGTTCATCAGTACACTGACGGCATGGGGCGACAACATCACGTTTGCAGATGCCAACGTCAAGGCAATCTGCGTGGCCAACTGGGACACCGACGGCGAATTGAGTTATGAAGAGGCTGCCGCCGTGACCAGACTCGGTAGTGTTTTACTCGGTAGTGTATTCAAAGAAAACACTATCATTTCTTCTTTTAACCAGTTACCCGTCGGCACCATTTTCACGGCCGAGGAGAACGGATTGCAGATGCAGTTCCGTGTGACCGATGCTGAGAACTTTGAGGTGGAGACCTACGGCACGTATGAGGAAGGGCCTGCCATCGACAAGCAGACCGAGGGCGAGGTGGTGATTCCCGCTGAGGTGAACGGCTACACCGTCGTGGGCATCGGCAGCTGGTCGTTCTGGGCCTGCGAGAAGATTACCAGCGTCAGCCTGCCCTCAACGCTGACCTACATCGGTGAGTCGGCTTTCCGCACCTGCTATGGCCTTACGGAGGTGGAGATTCCCGAGGGGGTCACCACTATCGGCAACCGAGCTTTCTTCGCATCTCTTCATAAAGTCATCCTGCCATCCACGTTGCAGGAGATAGGCAGCGACTACACTTTCCGCTTTTCTTCGGCTGATGACAATATCGTCATTGTGAACAATCCTGTGCCTTTGGCCATCAATGCAGGAGTATTCGTCTGGAGTGGGTCGCGTATACCTGCTACGCTCATTGTGCCATTAGGCAGCCGCGAGGCCTACCAGACAGCCGACCAGTGGAATGGGTTTAAGGCCATTTACGATGATCCGGTGAGCTATACCGTCAACGAGATGGTTGGCGAGCAGGTGATGCGCACCACCAAGGGCTATGTCAACCGTGGCGAACAGATGACGGTTCCCTACCACCGCTACAATGTGGTCGACGGCGTGCTCTACAAGCATGAAGCCACCGACAAGCAATACAACATCATCGCAACGCTGACCGAAGATTACGAGAACAACCTGACATATACGGCGACCGGCCAGACCGACGTGGTGTATCTTTCAGAGGCTGAGGACATCGAGGGCATGACGAAGTGTACGTCCGGCAATGCACAGGTGCGCAGCTCGAATGCCGCAGCGGCCTATCCTGCCGACGGCGATGTGGAGTTCGTCACGCTGCCTGCTGGCATCTATGAGCTGACGGCCGTGATGTACAATCAGCATCCTACGGATTCCCCTTATTTCGACTCAGACAACCCATGGACCTTCCTGGCCGACGGTGAGCCGATAGCCACACTGACCAACGACATCGTCAACTTCGACGAGAAGACCACCGAGCCCTTCGCCCTGACCAAGGAGACGACCCTCGCCATCAAGCAGAAGGGCGACTCCCAGATCGGCCTCGACCTTATTTACATCGTCAAGACTGGTGACTGGCAGCCCGATACCACTCCCGCCGTGGAGGTGACCGACATCTCGCAGATGGACAACGCCATCTACATTGAGCCGTTCACGGCACGTGCTGGTGATGACGTGCAGATAGAGGTGAAGCTGAAGAATGCCGAGGCAGCCACGTCATACGGCTTCGAGCTGGTCTTGCCAGAGGGGATGACCATCGCCGTGAACAGCGACAATGAGTTTGACGACGAGCTGACGCTCAGCAGCCGCAACAGCAAGCACAGCGCCACCACCAACCTGCTGACCAACGGTAACTACAAGATAGGCGTGGCCTCGATGAGCTCGAAGGCTATCACCGGCAACGACGGCACTGTCCTCACCATCACCGCCCATATGTCAGAGGATATGGCCGAGGGCGACTACCCCATCCGGATTGCGTCCCCGCTGCTGGTCGGCACAGATGCGTCGAAGCTCGCCATTCAGGCAACGCAGACCAGGGTGACGGTGGAGGACTACATGAAGGGCGACGTCGACGGCGACGGCGTGGTAGACCTGGCCGATGCCGTGCTGGTCATCAACTACTACGTCGGGAAAGCCGTCAACACCTTTGTAGCCAAGGCCGCCGATGTGGACGGCGACGGCACCATCGACCTGGCCGATGCCGTGAAAATCATCAATTTCTATGTGGGCAAGGTGCCGGGCCTTTCGCGCCGGGCAACAGCCGACGGGCTTGACCCGCAATAACAATGAAAGATTAAACATAAAGAATCAAGATACAGCGATGAAAAAACTATTCAGTTTTGTGGCCATGCTGCTCGCAGCAGCCGCCACTTACGGTCAGAACGCACTGACCGCAGCAAGTACGGAAATTCCCCAGTCGGGAGGCAACCTTCAGCTGGTGCTCACCCTCGCAGAAGAGGGTGTCTACTCCAGCTACCAGTGGAAGATAGAGACCCCGGATGGCCTTGCCTACGTCACCGACGAGGATGACGACGTGGAATGTACCCTTGGCACAGGCCATGACAGATCTCATGGAGCCACCGCCCACTGGAACGCCTCGACACGCATCCTCGGCTTCGGCGTGGTATCTACGAAGACCGCCCTTCTCTCGGGCACCACCGTAGAGCTGTCCATACCTATGGCCGCCACTGCGGCAGAGGTGGGGTCTGAGCTGCAGCTCAAGTTCACAGGCGTGACATTCATCCGTGCCACTGGCGTGAAGGACGCGCTCAACGACGTGACCATCACCGTCACCATCGGAGAGCCGGACGACGAGGCCACGGGCATTGGCGCTACGCTAAATGATAAAGAACAAATGACAAATGATATTGTCTACGACCTGCAGGGCCGCCGCGTGGAGAAACCCGCCAAGGGTCTGTATATTAAGAACGGAAAGAAGGAACTCGTGAAATAAAGAAAGGAGAAACATCATAATGAAAAAGATATATATGCAGCCATAGCTGACGTGGCACGGATAGAGGCCGCAGCCATGATCTGCGGCTCCATCACGTCGGACAACAGCATCACCTACGGTGGCGTAGACAAGGATGGCACAATGACCCCCAGCGCTCGACGCCGCAGCGTATGGGACGAAGAAGAGAAGTAAGATCAGTACTAACTACTTCATTCCAGATAGGTGTAGCCGTAGAGGCCGGAGCGGTAGTTGGAGAGGAATTCCTTGCCCTCCTCGAGGGTAATCTTGCCGCTCTTGACGCTCTTGGTGACCCAGACTTCGAGTTGGCGGACGAGCTTCTTCGGATCGTACTGCACATAGTCGAGCACCTCAGCGACAGTCTCGCCGTCGATAATCTGATCAATGTGATAATGGCTGTCCTTCACGGAGACGTGGACGGCAGTGGTGTCGCCAAAGAGGTTGTGCATGTCGCCCAGGATTTCCTGATAGGCACCGACGAGGAAGACGCCGAGGTAGTAGTCCTCGTTCTTCCTCAGGGCGTGGACGGGCAGGGAGTGAGAGTTGTGACGGTTGGTCACGAACTGGGCAATCTTGCCGTCGCTGTCGCAGGTGATGTCCTGAATGGTGGCGTTGCGCGTGGGACGCTCGTCGAGCCGCTGCAGGGGCATGATGGGGAACATCTGGTCGATGGCCCATGAGTCAGGTAGCGACTGAAACAGTGAGAAGTTGCAGAAATACTTGTCAGCCAGGAGCTTGTCGATGTTCATCAGCTCTTCTGGAATGTGCTTCAGGTTCTTGGCCAGGGCATTGATTTCATGGCAGACGCTCCAGTACATCGACTCAATCTCGGCGCGCGTCTTGAGGTCGACGATGCCATGCGAAAAGAGGTCGAGCACCTCCTCGCGGATCTGTTCGGCGTCGTGCCAGTCCTCGAGCACGTTGCGGGGCGACAGGTTGTCCCAGATTTCGTAGAGGTCCTTCACCAGCTGATGAGAATTCTCGTCGGGCTCGAACTCCTCGGGCATCTCGGGCAGCGAGGCCGTCTCAAGCACATCGATGACGAGCACGGAGTGGTGTGCTGCCAGCGAGCGTCCGCTCTCAGTGATAATGTTGGGGTGGGGCAGTCCGTTCTTGTTGGCAGCCTCGACAAACGTGTAGATACAGTCGTTGACGTACTCCTGGATGCTGTAGTTCACCGAGCTCTCCGAGGAGGGCGAGCGCGTGCCGTCGTAGTCGACGCCGAGACCGCCGCCGCAGTCGACGAAATCGACGTTGTAGCCCATCTTGTGCAGCTGGATATAGAACTGCGAGGCTTCGCGCAGGGCGGTCTGAATGCGGCGAATCTTGGTGATCTGGCTTCCGATGTGGAAGTGAATCAGGCGCAGACAGTCGCGCATGTCCTTTTTGTCAAGAAATTCGAGAGCATCGAGCAGTTCGGCGCTGGTCAGTCCGAACTTCGAGGCGTCGCCGCCGCTCTCCTCCCACTTGCCGGAGCCGCTGGAGGCCAGTTTGATGCGGATGCCGATGTTGGGCTTCACACCGATTTTCTTGGCTTCGCGGGCGATGAGCTCAAGTTCGTTGAGCTTCTCGACGACGATGAAGATATGCTTGCCCATCTTCTGTGCCAGCAGGGCCAACTCGATGTACGACAGGTCCTTATAGCCGTTGCAGATGATGATAGAGTCGCTCTGGCACTGCACTGCGATGACGGCATGCAGCTCGGGCTTGGAACCGGCCTCGACACCGAGGTTGAACTTGCGGCCGTGCGAGATGATCTCCTCGACGACAGGCTGCATCTGGTTGACCTTGATGGGATAGACCACGTAGTTCTCGCCCCGGTAGTCGTACTCGTCGGCAGCCTTCTTGAAGCAGCTCCACGTCTTTTCGATACGGTTGTCGAGGATGTCAGGGAAGCGCAGCAGCACGGGGGCTGTCACGTCGCGCAGCGACAGTTCGTCCATCACTTCGCGCAGGTCAATCTGTACACCGTCCTTTGAGGGCGTGACATAGACGTTACCCTCTTCGTTGATGCCGAAGTAGCTCGTGCCCCAACCGTTGATGTTATACAGTTCGCGGGCGTCGTCGATAGTCCATTTCTTCATTGGCTCAGAATCTCTATAAGTTTTTCGATTGTGTCATTGATTTTCTCGCGGTTGTCAAGCAGTGTGACATCGAAGTGATAGCGGGCTTTCAGGTAGAACTGCTCGCGATAGGCCAGCTGCTCGCTGATGAATGCAGCCAGCTCGTCGGTAGTCTTGCCCTTGATGAGAGGGCGTTCTGTGCGGCCCATCTGTAGGTGGCGGATGAGCACTTCGGGCGTGGCTTTCAGATAGACCACCTGTCCCTGTCGGTTTATGTAGTCGATGTTGTCGAAGAAGCAGGGCGTGCCACCGCCGCAGCTGATGATGACATCTTCAAATTCGGCCACTTCGTGGAGCATGTTGTGCTCGATTTTCCGGAACCCTTCCTCGCCGACTTCGGCGAAGATTTGTGACACACTGCGGTGGCGCCGGGTCTCAATATACCAGTCGAGGTCATAGAACGGGATGCCGAGCCTGAGCGACAAAGCCCGTCCGATGGTGGTCTTGCCGGCCCCCATGTAGCCTATGAGAATGATTCGCCTCATTTATTCACTATTGCCATGCACTCCTCGTACGTCAGTTCCTTGGCGCGGTTGTGCATCGCCTTGGGCATGCGGTAGTTCTTGCCGTCATAGCAGAGATAGGGACCGTAGCGGCCGTTGAGCACCTCGAGCTTGGGATCCTCGGCGAAGGTTTTCAGATGGCGCTGGGCGTCGGCCTTGCGTTTCTCGTCGATGAGTTTCACGGCGTCAGCGATGGTGATGGTGAGCGGGTCAGTGCCTTTGGGGAGGGAGGTGTAGGCACCCTTGTGGAGCACATAGGGGCCAAAGCGACCCGTACCGATGTTGACGGGCTGGCCTTCGTATTCGCCCAGCATGCGCGGCAGGCGGAACAGCTCCAGAGCCTGTTCCAGCGTGATGGTCTCAATGCTGAGTTCCTTAGGCATGTGGGCAAACTGAGGCTTGTCCTTGTCGTCGGCCGAGCCGATCTGTACGACGGGTCCGAAGCGTCCGATCTTGACGAACACGGGCTTGCCCGACTTGGGATCCCGGCCCAGCTTGCGCTCGCCGGCCTTGTGCTCCGACCGCTGGTTGATCGTCTTCTCGACGGAAGGCTCAAAGTCGCGGTAGAATTCCTTAATCATGGCATTCCACTGCTCTTTTCCCTCGGCAATCTGGTCGAAGTCCTGTTCTACCTTGGCCGTGAAGTTATAGTCCATGATCGACGGGAAATGTTCCATCAGGAAGTCGTTGACGACGGTGCCGACGTCGGTGGGCAGCAGTTTGCCCTTGTCCGAGCCGGTGGTCTCAACGCGCGTCTTCTCGGTGATTTGCTTGCCTTTCAGCAGGAGCACGGTGTACTTGTGTTCTTCGCCTTTCTTGTCGCCCTTGACGACATATTCGCGCTGCTGAATGGTCGAGATGGTCGGGGCATAGGTCGAAGGACGGCCGATGCCGAGTTCCTCGAGCTTATGCACGAGCGAGGCCTCGGTGTAGCGCTGCGGACCGACGCTGTTGCGCTCCGTGGCACTGATTTCGCGTCGGATGAGCTCCTGGCCCTCCCTGAGCGGCGGCAGCACGTGGGCAAACTCGTCGGCCGACTGCTGTTCGTCCTCGTCGTCCTGCGACTCACGATAGACTTTCAGGAAACCGTCGAACTTGACGATCTCGCCCGTGGCTATAAACTGAGAGTTGAGAACTGAGAGTTGAGAGTCATTATTATGCTCAGGTCTCAACTGTCCGTTCATAACCTTGATTTCCACCGTCGTCTTCTCAATCTCAGCGTCGGCCATCTGCGAGGCAGCGGTGCGCTTCCAGATGAGGTCGTAGAGGCGGCGCTCCTGTAGCGTGCCCTCAATCGAGGTCTGCTCCATGTAGGTGGGGCGGATGGCCTCGTGAGCCTCCTGCGCACCCTTAGACGACGTGTGATACTGGCGCACCTTGGAATATTCAGAGCCGTAGAGCTCGCTGATCTTCTGCTTGGCCGAGTTGATGGCCAGTCCGCTCAGATTGACCGAGTCCGTACGCATGTAGGTGATGCGACCGCTCTCATAGAGGTGCTGTGCCACCATCATCGTCTGGCTGACGGTGAAGCCCAGCTTGCGGGCGGCTTCCTGCTGCAGCGTCGACGTGGTGAAGGGGGGAGCGGGCACGCGCTTCTGGGGCTTCTTCTGAATCTGATCGATGGTGAAGGTGGCGTCCTTGCACAGTTCAAGGAACTGCTCGGCCTCCTGCTGCGTCTTGAAGCGCTGCGAGAGGGTGGCCTTCACTTCCGACTGTGACCCGTCGGCATTCACGACGCCGAACGTGGCGGCCACGCTGTAGTAGGTCTCGCTCTTAAATGCCTGCAGCTCGCGTTCGCGCTCAACAATGAGGCGGACGGCGACGCTCTGCACGCGACCGGCTGACAGCGACGGCTTCACCTTGCGCCACAGCACGGGTGACAGCTTGAAGCCCACCAGACGGTCGAGCACGCGACGGGCCTGCTGCGCGTTCACCAGGTTCATGTCTAATGTGCGGGGATGCTCAATGGCCTCGAGAATGGCCGGCTTGGTGATTTCATGGAACACGATGCGCTTGGTATTCTCCTCATCCAGTCCCAGCACCTCGCACAGGTGCCAGGAGATGGCCTCTCCCTCGCGGTCCTCATCGCTTGCGAGCCAGACCTGTGAGGCTTTCTTGGCCTGCGATTTCAGGTCGTTGACCAGCTTTTTCTTCTCATCGGGTATTTCGTACTCGGGTTCCATCGTGGTGTCGTTGATGCTCAGCTCACGCTTCTTCAGGTCGCGGATGTGGCCGTAGCTCGACATCACTTTGTAGTCGTCACCCAGAAACTTCTCAATCGTCTTGGCTTTTGCCGGTGACTCTACTATGACAAGGTTCTTTTGCATATCTTTTTCCTTCAGTTAATTCGTTTGGGGTGCAAAAGTAAGCAAAAAGTTGCCATTCACCTTATTATATAGTGAGATTTTTAGTTTTCTTAACTAAACAGGCGTCCGCGTCATGATTCGTCAACAATCGGGATGGCAGCCAGCCGACAGTGTGGACGACTGCGAAAAATGCTGACAAATCATAAATCCAAACGAAAGAAACAGATCTGTCAGAAAATATGGTCGCGTTGCCCGCAGCTACTCCTCCCAGGAAAAGAGGGGTCTGGGCGCGCCCTTTCTTAGCTTTGATCGAGAAATTTCTCAACGGCCCGACGGACGCTCATGAGACCGAAGGCCTCGGGACGAACGTCGGCGAGGGGCACCCACTCCAGACCGGCGACATCGTCGTCGGCCTGTACGCGGGCATCGGCGTCGACATCGACGCGGAAGAAGAAGTCGAGCGTGTGAATCTTCATGCCCGAATATTCGTAGATGTTGGGCAGCGAGAACAGATAGCGCAAGCGGCGGGCCTCAAGACCGGTCTCTTCGCGCAGTTCGCGGGC
>FLNY01004044.1_pt1 | contig 82379 bp, 45 predicted proteins | sample 1140381 | NCBI WGS metagenome assembly FLNY01 (sample SAMEA3878172, study PRJEB12797) | bioreactor metagenome | biome: Moose rumen | place: Sweden | collected 2011-10
ACTTTACCGCCAAATTCGTAAAAAAACATAAATATAAGGCAAATAAACGGGCGACTTTGGCATAACGTGCTCCGTTTCGATGACAACGAATTGAAAAAACAGGGTGTAACGGGTGTAACATCCCTTTGTACATCGGCCCGTGCACCCTGTTGGAGGGTGTAACAGGGTGTAACGAGGGTGTACGCCCAGTGTTTATCGGCATTGTTACACCGTTACACCCTCAAACACAAAAATTCCCTAGTCACTGAGGAAGAAAAACGCGCTGCAGAAAAGAGATACAGCCTTTCACTTGAGCAGTTGAACAATCTGGTAAGCGATGCCGTGGCAACAGCCATCAGGAAACTGGACAAGGTGGAAATCATCGATGACACCGCAGCCGAACCCGAGAAAGGCAAGACCGCGATAGAGGTGGGCGAGATGGACAGCAAACATTCCTCCCTCAGATAAATATCCGCCGAGATTCTCACTGACAAGAGAGCCTCGGCGATTTGCTTTCAACGAGAATGAATTGTACGTTTTTAATAATTATTGTACTATTATATCGGGCTGGATGCGGAAAAAGTGATAACTTTGCAGCATGATGATGAAAAGACTAAAGACCATACTCTGTGCAACCACCCTGACGTTTTGTGTGTCGTATGCCCAGCAGGCCCGAGTTACTACCAAGGACTCGCCCGTTGGCGAACTGGTGTGGTTCGACGGTCAGCACCCCATCTCATACAGTCTGCCGAAACATGCGGATCCTGTGGTGGTGACAGCCCTTGACATGTTCAAGGACGATATGCAGCTGGTGACGGGGATGACACCTGTTGCCAGCAGCAGGGGCACCATCCGTATCATTCAGGGAAAAGGCTCCGGTGACGGCTTCCGTATCTCCGTGAAGGACGGACAGATCATTGTGGAGGGCGACAACGGGCGCGGTACTGCCTACGGTCTCCTTGAACTCTCTCGCATGGCGGGTGTCTCGCCTTGGATCTGGTGGGGGGATGTCGTGCCAGAGAAGCGGCAGCGACTGACGATCGACAGTGATTTCTCGACGGTGCAGAAACCCAGCGTGGAATATCGTGGCATCTTCCTCAACGACGAGGACTGGAGCCTGCGCCACTGGAGTTATTCGCATTTTGAGCCTGCACCCTTCGGACACATCGGTTCCAAGACCTATAAGAAGATCTTCCAACTCCTGCTCCGTCTGCGAGCCAATGCCATCTGGCCAGGTATGCACACGGGTACTACGGCCTTCTTCAAGATCCCTGGTGCCAAGGCAGTGGCCGATTCCTGTGGCATCGTGATAGGCACCAGCCACTGTGAGCCCTTGTTGCGTAACAATGTCGATGAGTGGGATGTGGCAGAGCGTGGGGCCTATAACTACCGCACGAACCGTGAGGCCGTGCAGCAGTACTGGATAGAGCGTCTTCAGGAGGTCTCCCCCCGCCGACGGGGGGATAACAAGGAGGCCATGTTCACCATCGGCATGCGCGGTATCCACGACAGTTCGATGGAGGGCTACCATACGGAGGATGAGAAGTTTGAAGGACTACAGCAGGTCATCAACGACCAGCAGGTACTGTTGCGGAAATATGTCGGTGCCCCTGAAAAGCAGATGCAGGTGTTCGTGCCTTATAAGGAAGTGCTGCAACTCTATGAGAAGGGACTGCAGGTGCCCGACTACGTGACGTTGATGTGGTGTGATGACAACTATGGCTATATGACGCGTCTCTCCGATGCCCGCGAACAGCAGCGACAGGGTGGGGGCGGTGTCTATTACCACCTCTCCTATTGGGGCCGTCCGCACGACTACCTCTGGTTGACGACGACCCAGCCCGGACTCGTCTATAACGAGATGCGCCAGGCCTACGACCATAACGTGCGGCGACTCTGGATCGCGAATGTCCACGACCCGAAGGTAGCGGGCTATGACCTGGAACTCTTCCTCGACATGGCTTGGAATATCGACTGCGTCTCGGGTGAGACGCTGAACGACCACTATCAGGCCTGGCTCTGCCGACAGTTTGGCAAGGAAGTGGGCGAGCGCCTGTTCCCCGTGATGCATGAGTTCTTCAGACTCTGTGGTGAGCGCCGTCCGGAGTTCATGGGCTGGAACCAGGTTGAGGTGGATAAGAAACTCTACGACCGCGGTCTCTCCCAGGTGCGCAATAGCGGGTGGACGGCTGCCCAGCGTGAGGACTTCCTCAAGCGCTATGCCGAACTGAGCCGACAGGTGGAGGAGATAGGCAAGACCGTGCGACCCGAACTCAGCGATGCTTATTTTGCCGCCATCAAGTATCCCGTGCAGGCAGCAGAGGCACAGGCCGTGAAGATGCTGGAGGCCGAGAAGGCCCGTCTGCTGGCCAGCGGCAGCACACTCAGTGATATGTTCGGGCATCAGGAGGAGTTGCAGCAGGCCGTCGGCAGGAGTCAGGCGGCCTACGAGCGCATCCATCAGTTGACGGATTACTATAATCACCAGATGGCAGGTGGCAAATGGGAGAACCTGATGTGCGACCATCCGCGCGACCTCCCCGTGTTCTGGGCTCCGCTCGTGCCGATGACTTCAGCATACGGGGACTGGCACGCGCATGATGTCGAAAATGTCACACCGTGCCTGTCCCTGTGTGCTGACTCCCCGTGGGCTGCCTGCGACTATACAGAGGCTTCAGAAGGGGCGCAGATCATTCAGATGCTGGGGTACTCCATGAACGCCGTGGCACTGCCGAAAGACGGCACACTGACCTATCGGTTTAGGGTGACGGCCGACAGTGATTACACCCTCCGTACAGCCCTCATTCCCACACAGCCCAACGATAATGGTGATATCCGCTACAGCGTAAGTGTCGATGGTGCCGAACCGACGGTCTATTCGCTGAAAGAGCCCTTCCGTTCTGAGGAATGGAAACAGAACGTGCTCCGCGGACAGGCGCTTCGCAACCTTCCCGTGCATCTGACGGCAGGTAGTCATACCCTCGTCATCCGTGCCCTCGACGACCATATCGTCGTCGATCAATGGCAACTGGTAGGTCCGTCTCGCCCCCAAAAGGAACAGATGCAGCGCGAGGCACTGGATCGTGGTGTGGTGGCCATCAGGAATGGTCAGCAGGTGGTGGTGAGTTGGCGCACGCTCTCGTCGGATGCCGTTGGTGAGCCTTATGACCTCTATCGGAACGGACAGAAACTGAATGCGGCGCCGCTGACGAAGGGAGGCACTTTCTTTATCGACAACGAACCACTCCAGACGGATGCCACCTATGAAGTCCGTGGGGGCGGCAAGAATGGTTCCTATACCCTCAAGGCTGATGCCCCTGATGGCTATCTGTCCGTGAAACTGCAGAAGCCCGCCGACGGTCAGACGCCTGACGGCGAGACCTATACTTATTCTGCCAACGATGCCTCGGTGGCCGATGTCGATGGCGACGGACAGTACGAGATCATCCTGAAGTGGGATCCCTCCAACGCCCACGACAATGCTCACGACGGTTTTACGGGACCGACCCTCTTCGACTGCTACCGTCTCGACGGTACGCTGCTCTGGCGTATCGATATGGGTATCAACATCCGCAGCGGTGCCCACTATGTGCCGTTTATCGTCTATGACCTCGATGGTGACGGTCGTGCTGAGTTCATCGTCCGTACCGCTGATGGCACCCGCGACGCCAAGGGCACGGTCATCGGCGATGCGAAAGCCGACTATCGCCACCGTCCTGCTACCAACCAGCAGAACCCCACCCCTGAGCGTGAGTGGGCGAAATACAACAAGCCCGGTCGTCCCATGACAGGTCGCATCCTTACGGGACCGGAGTTCATCTCCGTCTTCAACGGACTGACGGGTGAGGTGATGGACACTAAACCCTATATCCCAGAGCGGGGCAACCTGAGCGACTGGGGCGACGACTATGCCAACCGTTCCGACCGTATGCTGGCCGCCGTGGGCTATCTCGACGGCATCCATGCCTCGGCCATCTTCTGTCGGGGTTACTACACCCGTACCGTCATCGCTGCCTGGGACTGGGACGGCAAGGAACTCAGGGAACACTGGGTCTTCGACACCAACAACCCCGAGTGGGCCGACTATGCCGGACAGGGTAATCATAACCTCCGTGTGGCGGATGTCGATGGTGACGGCTGCGACGAGATTACCTATGGTTCGATGGCTGTCGATCACGACGGGCGCGGCCTCTATAACACTGGCATGGGTCATGGCGATGCCATCCATCTGATGGCCTTCGACCCCCAGAGTGAGGATCTGCAGGTATGGGACTGCCACGAGAACAAGCGCGACGGTTCCGACTTCCGCAATGCCCGTACGGGTGAAGTGCTCTTCCAGATTCCCTCGACGAGCGATGTGGGCCGTGCGATGGCGGCTGACATCGATCCCACCAACCCCGGTGTGGAGATGTGGAGCAGCGACAGCCACGGCATCCGCAATATCAAGGGGGAAGTGATCTACGATGCCCAGGATCCCAGTGATCCGCAGCACCAGCAGCATCTGATGATGAACGGGCGCCATCTCTCCATCAACTTCGGCATCTGGTGGGATGGTGACCTGCTCCGAGAACTGCTCGACCACGAGACGGTATCGAAGTACGATTGGCAGCAGAAGACCATCGTCGATGTCGTGAAGTTCCCAGGTATCGTGTTCAACAACTGGACGAAGTCGAACCCCTGTCTGGCTGCCGATATCCTCGGTGACTGGCGCGAGGAGGTCATGGCCCGTACGCCTGACAGCAGTGAATTGCGCATCTTCGTATCGCCTATCCCTACGGATTACCGTATCAATTGTCTGATGGAGGATATCCCCTACCGACTTTCTACGGCTGCGCAGAATGTGGGCTATAACCAACCCTCGGAGCCAGGTTTCTATCTTGGTCCCGACAAGACGGTGAGACCGTTCTTAAAGTGAAAGGTAAAAAGGTAAAAAAGTAAGTAATAGAAGAGTTATGAAACGATTTGCATTTAAGATGTTCCTGAAACCAGGTTGTGAGAAAGAGTATGAGAGACGTCACGCTGCCATCTGGCCCGAACTGGTGAAGATGATCAAGGACGGCGGTGTCGGCAATTACAGTATCTACTGGGACAAGGACACGAACATCCTTTTCGGCTATCAGGAGTGTGCCGGTGAGGGCAGTTCACAGGACACTGACCATGTGGATCCCATCACGCAGAAATGGTGGGACATGATGGCCGATATCATGGAGGTGAACCCCGACAACTCGCCCGTGACGATTCCCCTGCAAGAAGTATTCCATTTAGATTGATGACGATATGAGAAAGACATTGGTATTATTACTGTCCGTGCTCGTCATGACGGGTGCGGCACGTTCGCGTAAGAAAGATGTGGCCGAGGTGTGGCCCGACGGTACGGTGATGGAATCCTGGTTCAAGGACACTACGAAGGTGGATGTCTCGACCCTAGGTCGTCAGTATGTGATCACCGACTTCGGGGTGAAGACCGACTCCACCATCGTGCAGACAGAGGCCATCCAGCAGGTCATCGACCGTGCGGCTCAGGAGGGCGGTGGCGTGGTTGTCGTCCCCGAGGGCACCTATCTCACGGGAGCCCTCTTCTTCAAGCAGGGTACCCACCTGCATGTCGTCGGTCGGCTGAAGGGATCCGACCGCATTGCCGACTTCCCCATCCTCACCACCCGTATTGAGGGCGAGACCTGCAAATACTTCTGCGCCCTGGTGAATGCAGATGGGCTCGACGGCTTTACCATCAGTGGGCATGGCACCATCGACGGCAATGGCCTGAACTACTGGCAGGAGTTCTGGATCCGCCGCAAGTGGAACCCGCAGTGCACCAACAAGGATGCCCAGCGCCCACGCCTCACCTACGTGTCCAACTGCAAGAACGTCACCATCCAGGACGTGCACCTCGTCAACTCGCCTTTCTGGACCAACCATGTCTATAAAAGCGATCACGTGCGCTACCTCGATTGCTACATCTTCGCCCCCACGGAGAATATCTGGGCACCCGATCCCACACGTGGCGCCCCTTCATCGGATGCCATCGACATCGATGCCTGTACGGATATCCTCGTCAACGGCTGTTTCATGCACGTCAACGACGATGCCGTGGTGCTCAAAGGTGGAAAGGGTACTTGGGCCGACAAGGACGAGACCAACGGCGACTGTGAGCGCATCCTGATTCAGAACTGTCGCTACGGTCGCGTGCATGGTTGTCTGACCTTAGGCTCCGAGTCGCTCCACGACCGTAACATCATCCTGCGCAACTGCCATACGGAACATGCCGATCGTGTGCTCTGGCTGAAGATGCGGCCCGACACCCCTCAGCATTACGAATATGTGGTGGTGGAGAATATCACGGGCAACTGTACCCGTTTCCTCTTCGTACATCCCTGGACACAGTTCTTCAAGCCCGAGCAGCGCGACGACATGCCGCTATCCCGTTGCAATAACATCATCCTGCGCCATATCCAGACGGAGTCGGAGATCCCGTTTGATGTGAAGACGTCTGACAAGTATGAACTCAAGGACTTCTACCTCGACGCTCAGCCGATGACCTTCTAAGAAGCGTCTTTGGCAAAGTCGCCGGGCTTGATGCCGAACTGCTTCTGGAAGCACTTCGAGAAGTACGACGGATTAGAGAAGCCCACCATATAGCAGATTTCGCTGATCTGGTGCTGCCCCTCCTTCAGGAGTTGGGCAGCCTTTTTTAGTCTCATGATCTGAATCATCTCATTGGGCGTCACGTCGGCCAGGGTCTTGATCTTGGCAAAGAGACCGCTGCGGCTGATATTCAGTTTGTCGGCGAGGAAGTTCACGTTCAGTTCAGAGTTCGAGAAGTTGTCCTCTATCAGTTTGTTCATCTTCAGCAGGAACTCATTATCCGTCGGGTTGCTGGCAATCTCGGTGACGGGTTCCAGCGGTTGGCTGGAGAAGCGTTCCATCAGTCGGCGGCGCGCCTGGAGCATGTTACGGATGCAGGCCTCCAGGTATTGCACGGAGAAAGGTTTCTCGATATAGGTATCGGCTCCTACGTCCATACCCTCCACCTTCGAGTCGTCGTCGGTCTTGGCCGTCAGCATCACGAAGGGGATATGGCTGGTGGCGGGGTTCAGGTGCACGCGACGACAGAACTCTGCTCCGTCCATACTTGGCATCATCCAGTCGCTGATGATGATATTTACCTCGTGCTTCTGCAACAGGTCGAGCGCTTCGATGCCGTCGCTAGCCGTGATGACCTCGTACTTGTCGCGGAAGTTGCTCGACAGGAAATTGACCATGTCCTCCGAGTCATCGACGATCAGGAGTGTGGGGAGTGACGTGTTATTGTTGTTTACAGTTGACAGTTTACTGTTTACAGTTGACAGTTTACTGTTTACAGTTGACAGTTTACTGTTTACAGTTGATTTGCCAGCAATCCCTTCTGAACTAGTAGAACTGTCCACTGTCCGCTCGGCTCTGCCGCTTGGCTCGTCCAGGAACTGTCCGCTTGCCTGTGTCACTGGCAGTACAACGGTGAAGGTCGATCCCTTGCCTACTTCCGAGACGACGCTGATCTCCCCGTGGTGCATATCCACGATGCGCTTCACGATGTTGAGGCCGATGCCAGTACCTGGTTTGTTGTCCTGTGCCTGGAAGAAGGGGTCGAAGATACGTTTCTGGTCAGCCTCACGGATACCCATACCATTGTCGGCCACCTCAATGCGGAAGTGCTCGCTGTCGGGCTCCACACTGCATGTCAGTCTTACGTCGTCCTTCGTGTATTTGTTGGCGTTCGTCAACAGGTTACTCACCACCTTTGTGATGGCTTCCCGATCCACCATCGCCGTGAAGTGCTCGTCGGGATAGGTCACTGTGAATTGCTTCCCGCCCTGTTCGAAGGTCGGTGCGAAGCGCTCGCTGATACCCTCTATCAGTTCGTGGATGTTCTGTGGTGCGAAGTGCATGACGAGCATCTCCTGTTCCACCTTGCGGAAGTCAAGCAACTGGTTCACCAGTTCCAGCAGTCGGTGGGCATTGCGGTCGATCACCTTCATGTCGTCCGACGCATCGCCTTTCTTCATGATCTTCTCCAGCGGTCCGATGATCAGCGATACTGGTGTGCGGATCTCGTGGGCAATCATCGTGAAGAAGTTCAGACGGGCTTCCCTAACCTCCTTTTCCTTTTCTTCGTTCAGGCGTTGCATTTCCTGTTGGTGCTGTTGCTCCGACTTCTTCAGACGGAAGTGTACGTATTGCCAGATGATGCCGCCTATCAGCAAGAGATAGAACAGTTTGGCGTACCAACTCCACCAGAACGGCGGGCGCACGATGATCCTCAGCGTGGTATCGTCGGATGACCAAACGCCGTCGTTGTTCGTCGCCTTTACGCGGAAGATGTAGGTTCCCGACGGGATGTTCGTGTAGGTGGCACGTTCCTGGTTGCCTGCGTAATTCCAGTCTTGGTCGAAGCCCTCCAGCATATAGGCATACTGGTTTTTCTCCGGTGAACAGTAACTGAGTGAGGCAAACGAGATGTTCAGCATCTTAGCCTCGTCGTAGTTGAGTTCCACTTCCTTTGTGTGCAGGGGCATGGCGTAAGCAGTGAACGACTGGTATTCCTTCTCTCCTTTCTGTAGGATTTCAATGGCGGTGATATAGACGGGCGGCACCACACTGTTGGTCTTGATCTGGAAGGGGTAGAAGGTGTTGAAGCCGTTGGCCGTACCGAAGAAGATGCGTCCGTCGCTGGCCTTAATGCCTGCGTTCTGTTGGAACTGCTCACTCACCAGACCGTCGTGTAGCGTGAACCGCTGTGTCGGTTCTCCCGCTTCGTATCTCACGATACCCCGCTCCGTCGAAAGCCAAAGCGTGCCGTTATCCTCGATGATGCTCATCACGTCGTTTGCTGGTACTCCCAGGTTGATGCGCTCGAAACGGTTCTGCAGCCTGTCAAAGCAATAAAGGCCATCCTGCGTACCCACCCAGAGCCGTCCGCTGCCATCGACGAGGGTACAGTTCATCTGGTTGCTGGTGGGCGTATCCTCATTACCCTCCTCATGCCTGTATGCCTTGAAGGTGTTCTTGCCGGTGTCGTACTGCCACAGACCGTCGCCCTGCGTCGAAAGCCACAGATGGCCTTCGCTGTCCTCGTCGATGTCGATGGTCACGGCCCCGATACCGCAGATTCTGTCGAAACGGTCGTTCTGGCGGTCATAACGGTTCAGTCCCTCCATGGAGGTCACCCAGATTGTGCCGCGACTGTCCTTGAAAATGGCGTAGCAACTCGAATTGTCCAGCGAGTGTATATCATCATTGTGGGTCTCGTAATGCCTCAGTTGGCCGTTCTCTGTGTTCAGCACATAAACGCCGTTGGCGTAGGTGCCTATCCACAGGTCACAGCCGTCCATCGTGAGGGCGTGGATGTTCCGTTGCGACAGGATATCCTGATGTGCATAGGTGGTGAACCTACGTTCCTGAGGCAGGTAGCACATCAGTCCGCCATCGTCGCTGGCGATCCACATTCTGCCCTGTCGGTCCTCGCAGAAGCGCGAGATGATGTTGCCCGCCAGTTGGTCGTCGGCCGAGAACCCGTCAAAGCGCCTGCTCACGGGCGACAGATAGTTTACGCCCCCATAGAAGGAGCCGATCCACAGACCGCCCTCCTTGTCACCGGTGATGGCATACACGAAACGGTTGCTCAAAGGTGTTCTCGACGGCTTCTGTTCCTCTCTCAGCCGGTGCCATTGGCGCGTCTTCGGGTTCACACAGATCACGCCTTCGTCACAGCCGATACAGATGCAGTCCTCGCTGCGCTGGTAGAGGGCCAGGATATGGTTGCCCACCTTCTCTGTCATAGGGTTGAGCACCTGCTCCAGTCGTCCGTCGCTATGCATCCTGAGCAGACCTTTTTCCCAGGTGCCCAGCCATAGATGTCCGTCCTTGGTCTGCAGCATGCGCATGCTGTTGAAATGCTCGCCGCCGTAGTTCAGCCGTGCGTCCTCAAAGCGGTCGTTCAGTTTGTTCAACCGCATCACGGCGGGTTCGCTCCAGTTCGTCACGGCCCACACCTGGTTGCTGCCATCGACATAGATCTGTGCCACGGCCTGTCTTGTGATGGGAGGCTCGTAATGCTTCGCATGCCCCGTCTTCAGGTCGTAGCGCCAGATACCCTGCGCCATGGTCGAGACCCAGATATGACCGTCCTTGTCCGTCGCCAGACTTGTCACTTCCGACTGGATATCCATGGGTAGTTGTTCCGTCTGTCCCGTGTCGCAATTCAGGCAGAACACTCCCTTTACAGTTCCCACATAGATGCCATGCTCTCCTGCTATCATCGCTGAGATATACTGGTCGCTGCCAGTCTGTGCGATACGGTAGGGTTTCACGTTCACACCGTCGTAGCGGCAGAGGCCGTTGTCAGTACCAAACCAGATGAAGCCGTATGGATCCTGTACGATGTTACGAACGGTGTTGGCTGTCAGACCGTCGTCCATCGTGATGCTGCGGTAACGGTAGTCGTCTTTTGCCGACAGAGGCAAAAGCATCATCAGACAAGTCAGTAGTAGCGTCGCTCGTTTCATAGTCATGTTTTAGTGTCGAATCTTTTTAATAGGCCAGTCTCTTTAGCCACATACCGAAGAACCGGTCATAGACCAGATAGCCGCGAAGTGGGTCTTGATATAGGAATTCCTTCTCAATCAGTGATGTGATGGCCAGTTTAATGCTACTGGGGGCTGGCAAATGATAGCGGTGGATAAACTCCAGGGCAGTTGGTGCATTGACAATACCTTCCTGTGCAATGGCTATCAGCAGTTTTGCCTGATTTTCTGTCAGCAGATTGTAGTTGCTCTGATAGTTGATCTCTTGTTCTGCTATAATCTGGTTGACTGCCTCCAGCACACTCTTCCTTGCTAATTCTCCGTTAGGGTTCCGATATAGGCGGTTGAGAATCTTCTGGACATACCAGGTCTGCCCATCTACCATCGTATATAGGTATGAGAATACATCGGCAGAGAGTTCCCGTTTCTGTTTGGCAAAAAAGCCATTTGCGAACTTCCTATATTTGTCGATGTCTATTTCTTTGATGGACATGATCTGTGAACTGTTGAAAAACGGGTGCTTAGGCGACATGAACAGGTCTGCCAACAGATGTTGTTGGCTTCCTGAGAAAATGATATGTACGTTAGGTACAAATTGAATAATGGAACGGATAAAGGCATCGGCACCGATCTCATTGTAGTGACTGATTTGCTGAAACTCATCAATGGCAAGATAACAAGGCAGTTCAGATGTTTTCATGTAATCAAACACCTGCTGCAGTGTTTGCTTGGCATCATCAGGAGCAATGGAAAAACTCAACGTAGGCATGCCAGTAATGGGGTCGGCACTCATGGTCGGCCTCAAGGCTGTTACAAAACTGTTAAGTTTCTTTTTGAGGGCCTGTGACGGTGTGTCAAGCCTGCCCATGACAGCATTGGCGACAAACTGCACCATCTGGTCGAAGGTCTTAGTAGAGAAGATATCCACATAGAAGCATTGTGCCTTTTTGTCTTTGGCCTTCATGCGCTCAAAGACGTGGTGAATCAGTCCCGTCTTGCCAATACGGCGTGGAGCCATAAGGGTAACGTTACTGCCATTTGTCAGTGCTTCCAGTAACTGCTCCGTCTCCTGCTCGCGATCACAGAAATATTCCGGGCCGAAGTATCCGTATTCAGGAAAAGGATTGCTCAGTTTCACATTTGCCATAATTTCATGTTTTATGTTTCATATTTTGTGAAATGCAAAGTAAGCAATTATTCTCTAATAATCCAAGTCCAAACCCCCATAATTAATGATAATTAACGCTTGGGATAAGGAACGGCACGGATACTCACGTACCCGTGCCGCCATGACCGGTCTTCCTAAAAAACAAATTGGTACGTTTAGTACACAATCTTCCGCTCGGCGGGATCGATGATATGGTGATTGGCCTCAAGGACCTCGATGCTTAGGTCATTGTATTCTAAGGCATATTCCTGACTGACGTATGGCTCGTAATAGTCGATGCGACGGGTGGTCTTTGGCAGGGGTGGGAACTTCAGGAGTATATAGATGTGGTCGCCTGGCACGCCTTCGATGAAGAAGTCTTGGTTGAAGGGGAAGTTGACCACTTCGATGATGGGGTATTTTTTCCCTGTGTCGCAGTCGCGAAGAAAGATGCCGTCGGAGAAAGCAAAGAAAGAACGAACCCATCCAAGTTCTTCTACAATGGCGAAGTAGGTGGCCTTTTTGGTGCGCCAAATGGTCATGGGAGGATTACCAGGATTCCACTTGAACTCTTTCCAAGAGTATTCCTTCACGATGGGCAGGTCGCCATACACGGCATAACTGTCCCAGTCAAATTTCTTGTAGTTGTGGGCTGGTTTGATGAGCCGTGCCTCATAGATAGCGGGACAGTCCTCCATGTATATGATATCTTGCCCTTTTACTATCTGCTCGTCTTTGGAGGAGCAGCCAACCAGGGTGGTCTGGCTTATCAATAGGCAAATGCTTATGAGTGTATACTTCATGTCTTAATTCTCGAAATATTGTATGACATTGGTGATTTTGGCTCCGCCTCTCAACTGGCAGTAGGGCACGCCATAGATACGGGCATCCCAGAGCCCGCCCGGCAGGTCGGGGAATACGATGGTAAACATAAACTCCTGCCCCTTGCACCCCTTTACCATGATGTCGCAGTTCAGGTCGGCAGGCATGAGGGCGCGTCGTGCCTTATAGCGAATGCCTGTCGTTTCATTGACGATGTAGGTATCAGGACCGCCAAGCCATATTTTCTCCTCATCACTGTCAATTCGGCCAAATACTTGCATATATGTTTCCCCGTTCACGTGTTGGAAGTTAAAGCCGCGGCACATATCGACGAAATCCCCCCACAATTCACGTGTTCCGTTCTCGATACAGTAGAGATGATGTCGTTTCCCTTCTTCTTCAATCTCTTTCTTCAGAGAGAAGGGCGGGGTGGGAACGCTGGTCATGATGATCGGCTCGTCTTCGGGGATGAACCTAGGTGCTTTCTCTACAATCTGGTAGGCTTCAGCCTCTGCTCTTTGTAGATGTTGTTCCACAGTACTGATGGCTTTCGGCTTGGCAAAGGCCGTCAGGGCGATGGCGGTAAGGGGCAGCAGATAGATGGCTTTCAGCATTGCCAGCCTGCTCGACTTCTTGGTGTAGAGCATCTTCAGTCGCTTCTTGATCCCACTTTGGTTGAGGGCATTTACTACGGGTTGTGGTCTCGCAGTTGTTACACGGTCTATCAACAGCAGTTCGTAGTTGTCCTTATTATAGCCCTGCCGAATCACATGCAGGTCTGCCTGGTATTCATGGATATCCTTCAGGTCTCTGCGGAGCATCCAGGCGAAGGGCAGGAACCAAAGCATGTTGGCTGTCGTCTCGGCCAACAGCATATCCACGGTATGGAGCAGTCGTACATGGGCTGTCTCATGAGCGAGGATGGCGTCATTGTTCTCATCGGCAGGGTTCACCATCACCCAGCGCATCCAACTGCACGGCACCTTTACTTTTGGATGGCTGAGCAGTTTGATGCCTCGTGGCTTGTCGTCTGCCTGAAACTCGTTGCCGCAGATAATCAGTCTTATGACACAGCCCATGGCCAGCAGATAGCGCAGCCAGAAATACAATAATCCTAGGAGATAGATGGCGGCCAATGCCCAAGTGACGATATAGACGGGCATCATGTCTTCCCGCTCTATGGGATTCTGATGAATGGAGCCGCTACTGACTCTCTGAACGGTATCCACAGACGCAGAGAGGAAGGATTCTGTCGTGCTGACGCTTTTCGTCATCAGCGTTGGCTGCCCTATCTCGATGGTGCAGAATGGGAGTATCATACTGACCATGAGGATGCTCAGTAATACGATGCGGTTCATGGCATGGAAGGTCTCGCGCCGTAGGAACAGCCCGTAGAGCGAATAGAGCAGGGTGAGTACCACGGCCCACCTTAATATATAGGTAAGGAATGTGGCCATCATGACTGGGATTTAAGTTCGTCGAGGAATTGCAGGAGTTCTTCGCGGCTCACTTTTTCGTCGCTGACGAATGTTGATACCACTTTCATATAGTCGTGATCGAAGTAGCAATCGACAAATGAACTGAATTTCGACTTGCCATAATCGTTCTGGGCCACAATGGGCGAATAGATATAGCCACGTCCCTTTGTCTCATGGGTCAAGTAACCTTTCTTCTCCAGCATCTGGAACATGGTGGCGATGGTATTGATGTGAGGCTTCGGCTCCTTATAGAGTGCCAGTACATCCTTTGGGGCGCAGTTGCCTATCTGCCAGATCTTTTCCATCACCTCTTCTTCTTTGGCGGTCAGTTTAATCATACTTTCAACGATTTTTTTAGTTTGATGCTGCAAAGATAGTATAATGGCGGGCATGCTCCAAACAACCGCCTTTCCTTTTAAACTATTTTAATCGTTGAATCGGGCGGGCAACAAGAAAAATCCCGAAACAGCGTGGTGTTTCGGGATTTTTTTGTACTTTTGCCCTCATAAACATAAAAAGGTTTGGTATTATGGTGGATGATATGACACTGGAGTTTGTACTCCGTATCTTTGTGGCGGCGCTGCTGGGCGGTGCGATTGGTCTGGAACGGGAATACCGGGCGAAGGAGGCGGGCTTCCGCACGCATTTCCTGGTGGCCCTCGGTTCAGCCTTGTTTATGATCGTGTCGGCCTACGGTTTTGAGGGGGCACTGTCAACACCGGAGCATCGTTGGGACGTGTCGCGTGTGGCAGCACAGGTCGTCAGTGGCATCGGTTTCATCGGTGCGGGAACGATCATCTTCCACAAGAGCGAGAATGCCGTGCGCGGACTGACCACGGCAGCAGGTGTCTGGGTGGTGGCCGCCATCGGTCTGGCCTGCGGTGGTGGCATGTACGCATTGGCAATAGCAGCCACAGTCTTAGTGCTTGCCGGACTGGAGGCCTTCAACTTTTTCCTCCATAAGTTCGACAAGCACCGCAAATAGGTGTCCCCTCCTAACTCCCCTACCTTAGGGGGAGAATTATGGATTGCTGACCCAGAACTCGTAGGGGAAGTCTTCGAGTTCGGCCTTCGGCGGCTCGGGATTCTCCTCGGTGGGCATGGGGATCATGTAGTGTTCCTCGGGGGCGCCCATCACAATCAGATAGAGGTGTTTCAGCGTCTTACCTGCCGGCACCTCGAAGTGCCCGGCGTTGATGTCGCTGTAGATTTCCTCATCGTCGGTGGTGATGCCTGTCAGGGCGTGGAGATTCTTGGACGAGCCAAGCGGCGAAGCCGAGCGGCTCATACCGCGCACTTCGATATCGACGGGCTTCTGGATATCTACGAGACTGTCGAGCAGGATAGCGTTGAATCCGTACTCCTCGGGGAAATCCTTCGGACGGTAGCCCCGTGTCCCCGCACCCTCGCACCTCCGTACCTCCGTGCCGAAGGTGCAGGCATACTGCCGTGTCTCTTTGCGGGCATGCTTGAAGTCGAAGTTTACCAGGTGCTGGTAACCGCGCAGCATCTCACGGTTGAAGTTGTCCTGCGAGAGACCGTACATACGCTTGTATGTCATCACGGGATCCTCGCCGATTCTGCCCTGACGGTAGAGTTCGGCGATCGATTTCCGTCCGTGGAGGTCGCTCCACCACTGGATGACGTAGGGCGAGTGGTAGATGTTCTCCAGATGTAGGTAGGCCTTATGCGTCAGTTGCTTGAAGGCCTTGAAGTGGTAGTTCTCGTCGGTGAGCCAGTCGGGGTTCACCTGCCAGAGCATCCACTGTGAGGTCATCTCGAAGAAGCCGCTGCCGCCCCAGGCATCGCCCACCGAGTCGGCGGGAATCTGGAGTTGGAAGGAGTGACCGAGTTCGTGCGCCATACAGTTCATCTTCGCATCCTGGATGCGGTTGGGTGCCACCCAGAGGGCTCCGATGAAGTTGTCGTAGGTGCCGCCGTAGGCCGTGCCGTCGAGCGAGTACATCACCATGACCATCATCTTGTACTGGTCGGCCTTTGAGCCAGGTTTCGAGAAAGCGAGCGTGTCGCGGAAGAAAGTATAGAACGACTGCACGCAGTCGATCAGGTTGTTGAGGTTGAAAGCCATCGGCTGGCCTTCCAGCATCGGTGGGTTGAAAGTGTCCTGTCCGAAGCCGCGCTCCCACATGAAGATGAGGTCGTCGGTCTCGACTGAGCGTTTGAAACTCCACTGTGATGTGTCGGCCTGCAAATCCATTCCCCGCAGGTCCTCAGGGATGTAAATCTTCTTCTGTGCCAAGGCTGGTAAGCCGCAGATGACACAGATGACACTAATGACGACTCTCTTCATGCTTCTATTGTTTTATGTTCAATGTATAATGTTCAATTCCCCGCAGGGTATCCGCTCACGATGTTGTCCATATATACGGCACGCGAGTTCAGCCATTTCTCCATGCGGTTGATCTCCGTCGTATAGTCCTTGTCGATGGGCCAGCGCTCAGCGTCGCGCGCCATCGCCTCGGCACAGGCTTCTGCATAGCGTTTCGCCTCGGGCCAGAACTCCGCCATGATACGGGGCTTCACCTGCTTCCAGCGCGCCTTTACCTCACTGACAAACTGCTTGTTCTTCCACATGTCGGTGAAGAAACTCGACGTGTAGTAATAGTCGCTGACGTGGTGAGCGGGATCCGTGCCGAGCACCGTCTCACGGTAGTCTTTGAAGAAGTAGTGTCCCGTGGTCATCTGTCCCCAGTCGAAGTCGAAACCCGCGTCGAAGTCCCAAAGGGGTCCGTAGGTCCATTTGCCGCCCTTGTCGCGGTGGAGGAAGATGCTGCGCGGAGCGGCCACCTCCACATTATAGATAAACTCCTGGATGAGCAGGTAGTCGATCATCACGGGAATGTCCATGATCTCCGCCAGGGCGTCGTAGTCGTGGCTTTGGATGGTGCGTTCGAGGGTGGCGAGTTCATCGCGGACGAGGGCTCTCGCCTCCACCCCTTGCCCCTCCTCCCCGGAGGAGGGAAATTTGAGACAAACGGGCAGGCGATACACCTCCGACCAGAAGTTGTCGTTGGCGTATGGCGAGTTCTCTGGTCCGTCGTCCACGTCGAGGGCCAGCAGCAGACCTTCTTCCTTGTCGATGTTCACGCGGTTCTTACCCTGTTCCACCTGTTCCGTCAGTTGGTACAGTCCCTTATAGTCGCCGTTCACCGTCAGTTCCACGTAGCGCGTATGGTTGGGGTAGGGGATGCCGAGCCGCTCGCCCATCTCGAACACGAAGGTGTTCATCAGGTGGGTCGGGTCGCGGTAGTTGGCCAGCAGCACCCAGTCCTTATCGGCGGCCAGTCCGAGGATCTCCGCCTTCTCGTCGAGTTTCAGTCGGTAGGGCTTCTTCGGATACCACTCCCAGGTGGAATTGCCGCGCCCGCGGATGCGGCCCCGTCCCTCGTAGTTCCACACGGTGGTGTCGCTCTCTATCCTGACGGTACAGGCGCGGTAGTCGGCCTTGTCCTTGGAGTTGATGGCAGTGCCCCCGTCGGTCGTGATGTCCATCCGTGCCACACGGTATTTCGCGGCATAGGTGGTAGTCGGTGGCTCGGGTTCCGGCTCGTCGGGCTGCACGGTGTCCGTCGGCTCCTCTGGTGCCGGTGTGACGGGGTTCACGGGTGCGGGTCCTGGCAGGTCGCCCTCCGAAGAACAGGCGGCCATTAGCACGACGACCAGCCCGAAGAGTATCAGTCTCTTGCATGTACTAACTGTCAGTTTGTTGTCTGTTGTCATTATTGTCGGTCATTTTCTGATTTTCGGCTGCAAAGGTACGGCTTATTGTCGTCATGCACTGCCACAATCGTCCAAAATGATACAATAATCGTCTATTCCTCGCGCGGCAGGCGCGGATATAGTCGTCTTATGCCGAAAACAACCCGCCTATCCCGCCTATCCCCCACGTAAGATTTGTTACTATCGGTGCGGGATAGGCGGGTTAAAAAATGAATACTACGAGGCCTTCCCGCGATCGCAGGAAGGTCTCCTGCTTGGTCCTCCGGGCCGTAGGATAACGAATTGGGGGCGGACACTGGTGTGCCCGCCCCCTCCGGCTACTAACCAATTAACCTAAAAAACGCGGTTAGAAGTTCATGTTCAAGGTGATGGTGGCTGTGTAGGTCTTGCCACCCTTGGTATAGACGAACACGGGTTTCACCACATATTTCTCACCAGCCTTGCTCACGCCGTAGCGGTGTCCGTAACTCAGCACGAAGTTGTCCTTGTCGTACTCGAAATAGACGGGAGCCGTGTCGCCCCAGTTATCGACCTTGCCCTCCGGACTACACCAGAAACCGACGTTTGCCGTGTAGTTGTAGGCGATGGTGCCGTCGGGCTGCAGGAGTCCGAGTGCGATCTTACCCTCGGCGGGCGTGGCGGTCTGTCCGACTGCGATGGGCAGTGTGCTGCCAGCCAGTGTGGCGGGCTGTATGGCGAAGGCCGTGGCGATCTTCTCCAGTGCATCGTTGGAGGCGAAGTCGAGACGTCCGAGTTCATAGGTGTCCAGTGAGGCATCACACGTCAGGTCGTAAGTCAGTTCGACGTTCTGCGGCTCGGCACCCTCATCGATGTTGATGTGGCCGCTGACGTTCGTGCCGCTGAAACTGACCTCGTAGGGCCACTGCTCATCGTCGCTCTCGTCGTCGTTCCACTCATGACGGTTGTAGGTGTCGGGTGTAGCCACAACAAGCAGATAGAGTTTGTCGGTTCCTGCAGGAACGGTCATCGTGGCATCTCCTTGGGCTCCCTTCGTCAGCGTACCGTACTCAAGGACCTTGCCGTCCTTGATGGCTACGAAACCGAAGCGGAAGCAGGCATCCTTGTTCGACTGCGAGTTGTACTTGTGGGCTGTGCCTACCACCTGATTGTCGCCATTCTTCACCTCACCCGGATCGTCGGCAGCGAGAGTGGAGCCTACGGGCAGGGCAGCGAGCAAGGCCTTCACGATGGTGCCGGCCTCAGGCACGTTGAGTTGGATGGCGTTGAAGCCTGTAGTACCCGGACAACTGGAGTAGGCAGGACGGAACTTTCCATCGACCTCGAACATCTGTGTCTTGAAAGCCTTGGCATTGTCATCAGCGTATTTCTGGATGTCGCCGAAGTCGTAGGTCAGCACCTTCTGGGCATACTCCGCGTAGTCAGCGTAGAACGTCTGCAGATCTCCGCCACAGAACAGGCGCATGTAGGTCTGCAGGGGATCCTCGGGGAACTTCGACTCGTTCCAGATGCGGCCGTAGGCCTTGATGCCGTGCTTCTGTGTCATATAGAACTGGAAATACACGCTGGCGTAACGCATCCACTCATGGTTGAAGTGACGGTGGAAGTTCTGTTGCCAGGCATAGAAACTGTCAGAGAAGGTCACTTCGGGGTAGTCCTGGAACGACTGCCACTGGGCGCACTGCTCCCAGTAGGCGCAGCCGCCGGCACCGTTGGCACCGAAACCGTAGCGGAAGCCGCAGTCCATGCCGTAGTTGGTCTCATGACCCTCGCCTGTGAGCAGTTTGTCACAACTGACCTGATACTGGAAGGAGTGGCCGATCTCATGGGCAATCACCGATCCTACGGGTTTGCAGGTGGATGGTGTCACCCAGAGGGCACCGATCACATTGTCGTAGCCGGAGCCTGTGGCCACCCACCACTCGGGAGTCGGGTCGAGCAGATAGATCTCCATCTTGTACTTGTCGAGTTGGCTCTTGCCCTCGCCCGTCACCACCATACCGAGTTTGGTGATATTCGTGGTGTAGAACTGCTCGGCCTTCTGCAGCAGGTCATCGACATCCACGCGGTCGCCCTCAGCGAGACTGCTGCTGTTGGGATCGTCTCCGAAATAGGCATCCCAGAACACGAAGAAGTGGGTGCTCTGCTTGGAACGGAACCAGGACCACTTCGCATCGCTGCGGAGCATGTCCATCGAACCGAACTCGGCGGGCTTGTAGTATTTGTCGAAGTCCTTCACCTGGCTCGGGTCCATGATCTCGATGGTCGATGGAGCCTGGGTCACCTCCAGCATGGTGCTGGCGGTGCCGCTGGTCACCTTGATGGTGGCCACGCGGGGCGACTTCGTGGTGTTGCGCGTCATCTCGAACGTGAGTTTCTCACTGGTACCGCCTACGCCTTTGCCGTTGACCAGCGTCAGCCAGTCGCTGCCGCTCTCTACGGAAGCACTCCACACGGTGCGGGAAGTCACGCTGACTGAGCCGAACGTGGCATCGTAGTCCATGTTGACTGTCGTCTCCGAAAGGGTCGGGGCAGTGGCGGGCGTGTCGTCATTGTCGCTGCTGCTGCAGGCGGTGAATGCCACCATGGTCATCAGTAGGAGGAAGTATGTCTTTAATCCTTTCATCTTACCCTATTTTTAAATGTAAGGAGGGGCGGTGCGCTCACTCGCCCCTCCGTTACGTCATATAATTATCTAACTAATCTTACCCATAAACTCTTAGCGTCGGGCAGCATCGGCTGCCGTGATGTCGATGGTCACATTGAAGGTAGCCGTGATTCCGTCCTTCTCCAGGATCATCTTTGTCGTGATGGTCTGGCCTGCAGGTGAGCAGTTGTCAGGATGGTTGCCAGAGTAGAAGGCCAGGCTCTCCTCGCTGATACCGAGGTTCAGATAGACGATGGCCTCGTCGCCCCATGTCACGCGCTGACCCTCTGCACCGAGCCAGTAGCCGGGAGCATCGGCGGTGTATTGGGCATTGCCCTCCTCGTCGGCATCGGCTCCAACTTCACCAACCCACATATTCATCTCACCGCTCTTCAGGGCAGAGAAGATCTGATAGGTGGTCATCTTGAAGCACTGGCGCAGGTCTTCCTTCACGTCGATCTCATCGGTGGCACCCCAGTCGGCATCATAGGCCTTCGTTAAGGTGATATCCTTCTCGATAGAGGCAGGCTCGCCCTCTGGAGCCGTCTCGGGATCCTCGTAGGCAGTGATGATGACGGTGATCTCATTCATCACGATCTTGTTGCCTGCCATAGCACCGTAACTGATGGTGACGGTAGAACCGGCAGTCATCTGTCCGGGCATCTGGCCGATAAGGATGTTCTCGCCGTCGAAGGCTGTATAGACACTGGCGTTGTCGCCCCAAGAGCCTGCGAAACCTTCCTTGTCGTACCAGAAGCCTGGTGCGTCAGCACTGTACTCCTGAGCGTAGGAACCGTCGGCATTGGTGGCAATCCAGGCCACTTCATCGAATGAGCCTACACCGAGTGCACTCAGGGTGGCAGCAGCGTCGAAGCCGGGAACGGGAACGGCAGCGTAGGTGTCGTTAGGAGAAGTCTCCAGTGTCAGTTTGTTGGTAGCCACGATGCTTGCCTGAACGGCCTCGCGGGCCTTGGCAATGGCAGTAATCACGATGGCAGCGCGCTTGTCCTGATACTTCACGGCCTCAATGAACTTGATGGTCTGACCCTCGTAGAGATGGCCGGGATACTGGCCTACATAGAACGAACCGCTCTCGGGATCGAACTCAGCATAGACCATGGCGTCTTCGCCCCAGTTCTTCACGTCGCCGTTGGCATCCCACCAGTGGCCCCAGGCTGCGCCTGAGTTGGTGGAAATACCGTTGTCGGCATGGGTGGTTCCCTCAATGGCAAAGCCCTTCACGTCGAAACCGTTCTCCTCGCCGGCCAGAGGGCCTGTGAGCAACTGCTCGGTGGTGATGCCGAAGAGGTTGGCAATGGCATCGACATCGATGGGTACGGATACACCGTCGTAAGAAGTGGCGCTGATGGTAATCTCAGCGGTATATTCCAGAATCAGGTCGGCATTGATGCTGTTACGCTGTGCCTCCCGGATGGAGTCCTGACGGGCAATCTCTGCGATTTCTGCATCGGTCAGCGTGTGAGGGCCCCAGAAATCCTCATTGTCACCGCAACTGCTGAGGAAAGCCGTCGAGCCGAGCATCAGCAGTCCGCTTAGGATATATGATAACTTTTTCATAATGCTTATATTTTTCCTTTTACTTTTTTACCTTTTAACCTTTAATTGTAGCCCTGATTCTGCTTCATGGAGATGTTGGCATCCAGTGAAGACTTAGGAATGGGGAAGTAGTCCCAGTGGGTCTCGGTCGTAGCGTCCTTGCAGAACCAAGACTTGCCGTTGAACACGTTGCGACCGTCCTGCATCTTGAAGCGGATGAGGTCCTGACGACGGTGGTGCTCACCTACGAACTCCCAGGCCAGGTCGTCGAGCAGACCGCCGAGGATAATGTCGGCACCGCCCTCAGAGGTAGATTTGAAAGAAGCGGGATCCCAGTTGGCAAAGCCCTCACAGGTATATTCGCGGTGTCCGTAGTCATAGACGGAGCCACCCTTCAGGTCGGCGGCAGTACGGGTAGCCTTGGCGGTGGAGGCGAAGGCACGCTGGCGAACCTGTGTCACCAGAGAGGCAGCCTCGTCCTCGTTCTGACCCAGACGGAGCAGGCACTCAGCCTTGATGAACATGGCATCGGCCAGACGGAAGAAGTTCACGTCGTCACCGTAGGTACCGTGGTTGTCGGGCTGGCACTCTTCCTTCACGAAACGGTAGCCTTCCTGCTGATAAGCACCGGGGTTGTCGATGGAGTGAACCTGCAGCGAGTAGTTCAGCACGCCCTGTCCGGCCCAGTCGTCATCACCGAAGGGGATGGGGTCGCCAGACTGCGGACCGCCCTCAGCGGTGTAGTAGCGCTGTACGCCACCGGTCCAGGTGTCGGTCAGACGGGTGTCCTCAGGATCGTAACTCTCGATGAACTGCGGTACGGCGCAAGAACCGTTCCAGGGTGAACCCTGATAGCCGTATGCAGCGGCACCGGCACCCACGAGGCACTTGTTCACCAGATAGCAGTGGGAAGCGTTCGTTCCGTCGAGTGGCAGGGCAAAGATGCACTCCGTGCTCTTCGACAGGTCGGTCTTGAAGTTGTCGGCATACTTGGCCTCCAGTTCATAGCCACCGTTGTTGATGACATCGTTGACCTCCTCCAGAGCCTTGCTATAATTAGAGGTGTCGCTGGTGCCGAACCAGGCGTTGTAGTTCAGATAGAGTTTGGCCAGCAGCATGTCGGCTGCGAAGCGGTTGGCATAGCCGAAGTTCTTCTCGGTGCCGAGGTCGCCCTTGATGGCATTCAGTTCGCTCACGCAGAAGTCGTAGATCTCCTGGGCGCTCTTCTGCTCGGGCAGATAGCCGGCAGGTACGTCACGTGTGGTCTCCAGGGGCACGTTGCGGAAGGCATCGAGCAGCATGTAGTAGTTCAGGGCACGAACGAAGCGCATCTGTGCCTGGGCATTGCCCGTCTCAGGCAGCACGTCGATACACTGGTTGGCATAGCCGATGCCTACGTAGGCATAGTACCAGAAGCCCTCAATATGGCCCTGCTCAGCATTCCACTCGTGCTTGTGCATGGGGATATAGAGGTCGCCCCAGCCCACACCGATTCGCTTCGGGGTCATATAAGTGTCGGAGCACTCTTCCTGCAGGTCGAAATAGCCGTTCCATCCCCAGTAGAGATAGCGCAACTGGGTATAGGCTTCACCCATCATTGACTCCACGACGGCTTCGTCGGTCACGTCAACGACGTCATCAGTCAACTGACTGTATATGGTCTCATCCAAGTCTGTGCAGGAGGTGAATGCGGTACCTGCTGCCACAGCGAGACTCATTGCGATATATTTGATTGATTTCATATTGTATTTCCTCCTTCTGATTTAGAATGTTACATTAAGACCGAACGTAAACGAGCGGATGGTAGGATACTTGTCGCGGGGGTCGATACCCGGTGAACGGAAGTAGTTCGAAACTTCAGGATCGATACCGCTGTAGCCCGTGATGCAGAACAAGTTCTGACCGGAGACGTACATGCGCAGGTTCTGGATGTACTCACCCAACTTCTGTCCGAGGGGTACGGTGTAACCCAGGGTGGCGTTCGTCAGTTTCACGAAGTCACCATTCTCGATATAGTCGCTCCATACACCCTGAGGCATTGAACTGCTCAACTGAACCATCTTCTGCTTGCCCGTAGCGGGGTCGATAACGGGATTCAGGTCGGTATCTACTGCGGGATGCCAGTCGGCGGCACTCTTCAGACGGTTGTAGGCAATCGAGTTGTTCTCGTAGAAGGCACGCTGGCCGTTCAGAATCTTATAGCCGAACTGGCCGGTGAACTGCAGGTTCAGGTCGAAGCCCTTGTAGCGGAATGTGTTGCTCCAACCGGCGATGACAGATGGCAGACCGCTGCCCAGGTTCTGGCGGTTGACCTGCTCATTATACTTGGTGTCAAACTCCTTGACAACCCAGCCACCGTTACCGTCGGAAACCTCTACCAGCACGACGCCATTCTCGCTGACGCCTACTGACTTCAGACCCCAGAAGTCGCCCAGACGGTGACCGACCTCAATAAAGTGTGTCGGCACAGAGATAGGATCCCAACGACCGAGTCCCGGCCATTCCTCATTGAAGTTATCAGTCTCATAGAGATCATTGGAGAGGCTGAGCAGTTTGTTGCTGTTGTGCGACATGGTCAGCGTGGTGTTCCACTCAAAGTCCTTGGTCTGCACGGGGATGGCGTTGATGGCAATCTCGATACCGGTATTACGCATCTCACCGGCGTTGGCAGTTGTGTAATTATACATGTTGGGTGGAACAGGTACATTATAGTCGTAGAGCAAATCGACGGTCTTCTTGTTGTAGAAGTCGATGCTACCACTCAGGCGGCCATTCAGTACAGCCCAGTCGAGACCGACATTGAACTCACCTGTCTTCTCCCACTTCAGGTCGGGGTTCGGGTTCTGGGCCACCATCATAGAGGGCTCCCATACACCTGATGTACTGCGGTGCTTGCCATAAGGATCGTAGTCATACAGTGTCAGAGACATATAGGAACTGCCGGGGATCACACCCGTCACACCGTAACCGATACGGAGTTTCAGGTTGTCGAGCCACGACTTGGTGCCCTCCATGAACGATTCGTTGGAGATGGTCCAACCGGCACTGACGGCGGGGAAGGTACCCCACTTGTGATTGGCACCGAACTTGGAAGAGCCCTCGTAACGGATGCTGGCCATCAGGTTGTACCTCTCACCGTAAGCGTAAGTGACGCGGCCGAAGAAACCGATCAGTTTGCTGTCGTTCTTATAAGAACTCATCGAAGCGGTGTGGTCCTTATCGGTCAGATAGGTACCCTGTTCCAGACTGTTGTAGAGATAGAACTGTGCGGGGAAATTGCTGTTGCCGGCACTGAAACCGTCATAGACCTCGTAGAGGTAACTGTAACCTGCGAGGGCAGAGATACGGTGCTGGCCGATGTTGAAGTTGTATTTGGTGGTCAGTTCGAGGTTGTCGCTGCGGCCATTGTTGGAAGACTTGCCAGCAGAGCCGGATACGCCACCAGCGATCTGAGAATAGTATTGATCAGTATAGTAACTCTCACCCTCGGAGGCATCCTCACGGACAGAGAGCATCAGGTTGGTCACCCAGTTCTTGATGGGCTCCACAGTGATGTTACCCGTCAACTGCGCAAAGTGGCTGCGGGAATCGCCGATGAGTTCGTTCTGCATCTCCACGGGGTTGTAGTACTGGAAGCGGCTGAACTCCTCGTAGTAACTGCCGTCCTCGTTATAGACGGGCGAAGAGGGGTTGTGGTTTAGGGCCTGCAGGTATGCCTCACCGTTGGCGTTCGACGGGTTCTTATGACGGCTGTACAGGGCATTCAGGTTGAACTTCAGAATGTCCTTCATGGCATACTGCGTCACGTCGAGTTGCATCTTCAGGTCTTTGCTGCCGCTCTTGCGGAGGATACCGCGGTCGTCGTTGAACATGACGTTGGCAGAATAGGTGCTGTGCTTGCCACCACCACGAACACTGAATGAGTGGTTGTGGGTGAAGCCGGCCTTGCGGCTGATACCCTCCAGCCAGTCGGTGTCGTAACCGTCATAGTTATAGTTGGTACGTCCGTAGATCACGTCGTTGGTATCCATAAAGTCGGCTTTCTTGGCCCAGTTGGAGAAAGTCACATAACCGGCATAACTGACCTCGGCCTGCTGCTCGCGGCGACCGGTCTTGGTGGTGATGATGATCACACCATTGGCACCGCGCGTACCATAGATAGCGGCTGCGGAAGCGTCCTTCAGCACATCGATAGAGGCGATGTTCTCAGGAGCAACGGTGGAAAGGCTACCCTCGATACCATCGACCAGCACGAGTGGCTCCACGCTACCCATAATAGTCGTAATACCACGGAGCATGATGCTGGATCCTGCGTTCGGGTCACCAGAACTGGTCACGATGCTCAGACCGGCCACCTTACCTTTGATAAGGTCACCGGCATCACCGATACGTCCGTCGAGGAAGTCCTCGCTCTTGATGCTGGAGATAGCACTGGTCACATCACCCTTGCGCTGGGTGTCGTAACCGATCACCACTACTTCGTTGAGCAGTTTCAGGTCTTCCTTCAGCGTCACGTCGCTGCCGGCCTTGGCCTCCTGGGCCACGAAGCCTACATAACTGATAACGAGCGTAGCGTTACGGTTGGAAACACGGAGAGAGTAGTTACCGTCGTAGTCGGTAACGGTCGCGTTCTTGGTGCCCTTCTCAGTCACCGTGGCGCCGATGATCGGCTCGCCCTTGGCGTCTGTGACAACACCCTTCACAACGACGCCCTGCTGAGTGACCTCAGCGACGTCTGGCGAAACGCCTTCTGCTGCGTAGGCAAAGCCTGCCCCGCCCAGCAAAAGCAAACAAAGAAATTGTTTCTTCATACCAAATTGTTTTTTAGGTTTTGAATTGTTTGACATTATTGTGTTTAACGATTTACTTTCCATTCGAGGATGCCACCGGATTCGCCATCGCGGAGTTTGGCGAGGATCTTCAGACCCTTGGTCTTCACGGGGGCGAAATCGACGCTGTTGTAGCAGTCCTTGCTGACGGTGTAGGGACTATGGTCGGTCACCTCCTGCCATTCACCCTGCTCGTCCTTGTAGTAGAGGCTCCACGACTCGGGCGTGCGGAAGTTCCCGTCGTAGTGGTCGAAGTCGAGCCAATAGACCTGCACGTTGCTGACCTCCGTGGGCTCGGCGAACTCGTAGGAGATGGCCTCGGTGGTGCCCTGCTTCAGCCACCAGTAGTGGTAGGGTTTCGAGGTGTCGGACGAGCGCTTCGGCTCCCACTGGTCGTTGGTGCCGCCTGCCCAAGAATCGACAGGTGCCGTCTCGGGGGCGTCGTTCTGGATAGGACCGCGGTTCGAAAAGGTCTGTGCCTGTGAGGCGATGCTCTTCTCAGGAGTCACCACGGCGGCTGTCGGGGTGTTGGCGATCCAGATCTCCATCGGCTCGTTGCCGCGGTTGTTCCAGGTGGAGTAGGGGATGGCGCGGAACTTCACGTCCTTCACGGTGCCGTCCTGCTCCACCTCCTTGGCCTCGCCGTCGAGCACCACCACACCGTTGAGCAGGTCCTGCTCGTAGTGGGCACTGATGGGGGTACTGTTGAGGATATACTTGTTGAAGATATGATGGTCAGCCTGGTCGTTGCCTTCAAGACAATAGACGATTGGTCCGCGCTCCAGGGCCACCTTGCCGCGATCGTCCTCGGCATTGTCGTTAGCCACGATGCGGCGAACGTCCATCGGGAGGTTGAGTTCGATGGCGTCGCCCTTCTTCCAGTTGCGGGTGATGGTGACATAGCCGTCGGCATCTGCCTGCCCGGCTGCCACACCGTTCACTGCGACGGTGTAGGCATGGGCGGCTTCGTTATATTTGTAGAGAGAGTTGTTCGTAGGCGATTCCTTCAGCCAGGAGGGGATGCGCAGGCGGATAGCGAACTTGCCACTGCCCTTGGCGACCTTGATCTGCACTTTGCCGTCCCAGGGATACTCGGTGGTCTGCTCCAGTTCCACGTTGCCGATCTTGGCCTTGCCCTGGGCATAGAGGTTCACGTAGATGTCCTTACCCTGCTGGGCGTAGATATAGCCGGGAACGGAAGCCACGAAACGGGTGATGTTACCGGGGCAGCAGGCACAGCCGAACCACTTCTGGCGCTCGTGTTCACCGTCACTCTCCAGTGGGTTGTCGTAGAAGAACTTGTCGCCGCTGAGGCTCACACCGCTCAACACATTATTATATAAGGCACGCTCGCACACGTCGATATACTTCGACTCGCCCGTGGCGAGGAACATACGGTAGTTCCAATACACGTTGGCGATGGCGGCACAGGTCTCGCAATAGGCGGTGTGGTTGTTCAGTTCGTAGTTGGGACCGAAACCCTCGCCCTGGGCACGACTGCCGATACCACCGGTGATGAAGAGTTTCTTCGACGACATATTCTCCCAGATGCGCTCCAGGGCCTCGAAGTATGCCTTGTCGCCTGTGAGGGCAGCCACGTCGGCCACACCGCTATACAGATAGCCCGCACGTACGGCATGACCCACGATCTCCTGCTGCTGCAGGATAGGCGTATGGTCCTGAGAGTACTCCGAGGGGCGATGCCCGTCGGTGCAGCGGCCCGTTTCTTCGACGAAGTACCTGGCACCGTCGAGATAGGTCTTATTGCCTGTTACCTTGTAGAGTTTGCAGAGGGCCATCTCGATGATGGGGTGACCGCCCGGACGGTGGATCTGTCCCTCGTTGGGACCGAAGGTCTTGCACACGAGGTCGGCGTTCTTGATGGCTACGTTCAGGAAGGTCTTCTTACCCGTAGCACGATAGTGGGCCACGGCACTCTCAATCAGGTGACCTGAGTTGTAAAGTTCGTGTGAGTTGATCTTCTCCCACTTGTGGGTGCCCCACCAGCCGCTCAGGCGCGTACATTTATTAGTAACACAGGTGGTCAGGTAGCCGTCGGGCTCCTGAGCCTGTGCGATGATGTTGATCACGGAGTCGAGGTAGTGGTCGAGTTTGGCATCGTAGTGCACGGCCAGGCTGTACGAGGCACCCTCGATCACCTTATAGGGATCGGTGTCGTCGAACGAGAAGTCGCCCTTGTGCTCTCCCTGGATGAGTCCGGCGGCCAGTGCGAAGTTGTCGAAGCGGCCGTTCACCTCACACTCGTGGAAGGCAGAGGGGATGCTGACGGTACGGTTGATCTCAATGCGGGGCGACCAGAAACCGTCGTTCAGATGCACCTGCGTGAAGGAGACCTCCTGAATCGGAGCAGGGGCTGCAACCTTCTTGGCGGCACTCACGGAGAGCGTCAGCACCGATACACCAATTACTAAAAGAGTACGTCTTTTCATACGTCTGATTGGTTTGGGCTTTAATTCCTTTTTCGTTAATAGTTTTAAATCACGATGCAAAATAACGAAAAATTAACGGAACGGGATGGCAAAATAGTCCAAGAAGATACAAAAATCGTCTAAACCTGCGTAAAAAGGTCATTTTTAGACGATTTTGCTATGGAGTTTGGACGATATTTTTATCGGGTTTGGCAGAAAGTTCGTATCTTTGCAGCAGGAAATCAAAAAACGGGGAAAATGACATACAGAAAACTACTAGCGCTTGTCACCTTACTTGTTATTGGGGGGAGTCAGGCATCAGCAAAAGACTATACGGTCGCCTCGCCCAACGGTAAGAATGTGGTGACCGTGAGCGACGGTCTCACCATTCGTGTCAGTCACGCCGGCCAGGAGATTGTCAGTGTGAATGCGGGGTTGAATTCTGTTCAGTCGCTTGGCTCAACTAAGCAACTGAAAAGGACAGAAACGATTTCCGCCCCGTTCTACCGCCAAAAGTCGTTCACGGTGTCCTACAGCCAACTGGACCTGAAACTGGGCGACGGCTTCGGCATGCAGGTGCGCGCCTACGACGAGGGTGTGGCCTACCGCTTCCATACCACGAACAAGAAGGAAACGGTCATCGCCAACGAGACGGCAGACTTCTGCTTTCCCGAGGACAGCAAGGCATGGCTCGCCTACTCGACGAACGACGAAAAGCCCTTCGCCATGGCCTTCCAGAATTTCTACGACGAGACCCTGCTGAGTCAGGCGCAGGATAAATATGCCTTCCTGCCCGCCACCATCCAGAGCGGCAACGTGAAGGTGACCATCCTCGAGAGCGACCTCCGCGCCTATCCCGGCATGTTCCTGCGTCACAATGGGGTCAGTACACTCTCCGCAGCCTTTGCGAAGTATCCCAAGAAGATGGGCTACTACCCGTGGCGCGGGATGAGTTTTGTCGAGGAGACCGAGGACTATATCGCGAAATCGACGGGTGCCCGCTCCTACCCTTGGCGCGTGATGGCTGTCACGGAGCAGGATACGGAGATGCCCGTGAACAACCTCGTGTATGCGCTGGCCACACCTAACCAGATCGGTGCCACCGACTGGATTCGTCCCGGTAAGGTGGCATGGGACTGGTGGAACGACTGGAACCTGAAGGGTGTCGATTTCGAGGCGGGCATCAACACACGTACCTATCAGTATTATATCGACTTCGCCGCCAAGAACCATATCCCCTACGTGGTGCTCGACGAGGGCTGGTACGACTCATCGAAGGGTGACATCATGCATCCCATCGCCGCCATCGACCTACAGGGACTGATCGACTACGGCAAACAGAAGGGTGTCGGCATCGTGCTGTGGACGGTGTTCAACGTGCTCGATGAACACCTCATCGAAGCCTGCGAGCAGTATAAGGCCATGGGCATCCAGGGCTGGAAGATCGACTTCATGGACCGCAACGACCAGACGGCCGTCGAGATGGCCGAGCGCATCGCCAAGACCTGTGCACAGTACCGACTCTTCGTGGATTATCACGGTTTCTATGCCCCGACGGGCATGAGCCGCACCTATCCGAACATCCTGAACTACGAGGGCGTGTTCGGCATGGAGGAGGCCCGTTGGGCGAAGAAGGAGACCGACATGCCCCGATACGACGTGACCTTCCCCTTCATCCGTATGATGGCGGGGCAGGTGGATTTCACGCCGGGTGCCATGCGCAACGGTACGAAGGACAACTGGGTGGAGTGCTATCAGAATCCCGTGTCGATGGGTACGCGCTGCCATCAGTTGGCCTGCTACGTGGTGCACGACTCCCCCTTCACCATGCTCTGCGACGCCCCGACGAACTACGAGCGCGAGCAGCCCTGCGTGGATCTCATCACCAGCATCCCGGAAACATTCGACGAAACAAGGATATTGCAAGGTAAGTTAGGTAAATATATTGTTATAGCCCGCCGGGCCGGTAGCGACTGGTATGTCGGTGGTCAGACGAACTGGGACGGACGGGAAGTCGATCTCTCTCTTGACTTCCTGTCTCCCGGGGCGTACGAGGCTACCATCGCCAGCGACGGCATCAATGCCAACCACAATGCCGAGGATTACCGCATCGAGCGGAAGAGCGTATCGCCCAGCGACCACCTCTCGCTGAAACTGGCCTCCGGGGGTGGCTTCGTGGTGATCCTGGGAAAAAATAGAATAACTCAAATCAATAATAGATGATGACAATGAAAAGACTATTGACAATCGCGTTGACGGCAGCCCTGGTGCTCCCGATGTCAGCCGCCAAGCAGAAAGAGCAGTCGCACGGCTATCCCATCAATCCCGTGCCGTTTACTGCCGTGAAAGTAGCCCCGGGCACGTTCTGGGGACAGCGACTGGAGGCTAGCCGCAAGGTGACCATCCCCCTGGCTTTCTCGAAGTGCGAGGAGACAGGCCGCTACACTAACTTCTCGAATGCCGCCGAGCATCTGAAGGATCCCTCGAAGGAATTCACCGTCGGCGGACTGGCCTTCGACGATACCGATCCCTACAAGACGCTGGAGGGTGCCGCCTATATCCTGCAGACCTATCCCGACAAGAAACTGGAGGCTTACTGTGATTCTGTTATCGACGTGATCGGTACTGCCCAGGAGCCTGACGGCTACCTTTATACCGCCCGTACGCAGAATCCGCAGCATCCCCATGAGTGGGCTGGCGACAAGCGCTGGTCGATGGATGAGGATTTAAGCCACGAACTGTACAATCTCGGTCACATGGTGGAAGGTGCTGTGGCTTACTATCAGGCCACGGGCAAGCGTAAGTTCCTTGATATTGCCTGTCGCTATGCCGACTGCGCCATCCGTGAGGTGGGTCCCAACCCCGGACAGATGTGTGTCGTTCCAGGTCATCAGATTGCCGAGATGGCGATGGCCCGTCTCTACCTGGTGACTGGGGAGAAGAAGTACATCGACTTTGCCAAATATCTCCTCGACTACCGTGGCAAGACCACCATCACGCACGAGTATTCCCAGGCCCACAAGCCCGTGATCGAGCAGGATGAGGCCGTGGGTCACGCCGTACGCGCTGCCTATATGTATGCCGGTATGGCCGATGTGGCTGCCCTGACGGGTGATCAGGACTATATCAAGGCCATCGACGCCATCTGGGACAATATCGTCAACAAGAAACTCTACATCACCGGTGGTATCGGTGCCACCTCTAACGGTGAGGCCTTCGGTGCCAACTACGAACTGCCGAACATGAGTGCCTACTGTGAGACCTGTGCCGCCATCGGTAACGTGTATGTGAACTATCGTCTGTTCCTGCTCCATGGTGAGTCGAAGTATTACGACGTGTTGGAGCGTACGCTCTACAACGGTCTGATCAGCGGTGTATCCCTCGAGGGCAATGGTTTCTTCTATCCCAATCCCTTGGAGTCGATGGGTCAGCATCAGCGTCAGGCATGGTTCGGCTGCGCCTGCTGCCCGAGTAATATATGCCGCTTCATCCCCTCGCTCCCTGGCTATGTATATGCCGTGAAAGACCGCAACGTCTATGTAAACCTTTTCCTTTCAAATAGCGGTTCCGTGAGCGTTGCAGGTAAGAAGGTGGCTCTGAGTCAGACAACGGAGTATCCCTGGAATGGCGACATCGCCGTGACCATCGACCAGAATGCTGCCGGACAGTTTGCCCTGAAGATCCGCGTGCCGGGTTGGGTGAAGAACCATGTGGTTCCCTCTAACCTCTATCAATATACCGACGGCAAGCGCCTTGGCTATACCATCACCGTCAATGGTTCCGTGGTCGGCAGTGCCACAGCCGACGGCTACTACACCATCGACCGCAAGTGGAAGAAGGGCGACAAGGTGCAGATCCATTTTGACATGGAGCCGCGCACCGTCCGTGCGATTAATAAGGTGGAGGCCGACCGAGGCATGATTTCCGTGGAGCGCGGACCGCTGGTATATTGCGCCGAGCATCCTGACAACGCGTTCGACATCATGGGAGCCCTGGTCAATCAGGAGCCGCAGTTCACGCTTGGCAAGGGTGAGATCGCCGGCACACCGATCCAGACGCTCGTCACCGATGCCCAGACGCTCGATTTCAACAAGGCCGGTAAACTGGAGACCAAGGATCAGACGCTGACACTCATTCCCTATTATGCCTGGTGTCATCGTGGCAGCGGTAAGATGCGTGTCTGGCTGCCGCAGGATCTGAACGCCACCAACCCCTCACAGCCCGCCACACTGGCTTCCGACAGTAAGGTGAGCAGTTCGATGCCCGTTCCTGCCCTGTCGTCGATCAACGACCGCTTGGTGCCGAAGGACGAGAACGACCGCAGCGTGCCCTACACCCACTGGTGGCCGAAGAAGGACTGCACCGAGTGGCTCGGTTATGAGTTCCCTCAGGAAAGCACCGTACAGAGTGCCACCGTCTATTGGTACGATGACGGTCCTTGGGGCGGTTGCCGCGTGCCGCAGTCATGGCGTATCCTCTATCAGGACGCTCAGGGTCAGTGGCAGCCTGTGACGGGTGCCGATGGCTACCCCACGGACAAGGGATCTGCCTGTACTGTGAACTTTGACCCAGTGAAGACAAAGGCCCTGCGCCTCGAAGTGACGCTGCCCGTGGATAACGCAGCAGGTATCTTCGAGTGGTCAGTACGCTAAGTCACCCTCTTCCCACAAGCACCATGATGGAGCGTGGTCCTACCAGCACCTCATGGTTGCTTTCGATGAGGGGTTCTTCTCCTGGTTCGTAGATATCATTGGGTGTCTCTACGCCAGTATTGGCGAAAACATGCCAAGCCAAGCCATCTGGCAATTGCGGCAGTTCAAAGCCGTGCATCTCCCAGTGCATGTTCATGGCGACGTAGATGAAGTCGTCGTTGTCGGCATATCGTCCGTTGAGCATGAAGGCCAGCGTGAGGTTGTTGTAGCCATTCTCGGGATGCCAGGCCTTTACCCCGTGCCAGGAGAAGTCGGGGTAGCCCAGGTTCAGATAGTCCTGATGGCGGAGATGGTCTTCATAGCGCAGCACCTTATGCTGGCGACGGAAACGGATCATCTGCTTGAAGTAGCGGAAGATGTCGGCATTCTTCTCCAGATTGTTCCAGTCAAGCCAGGCGATTTCGTTATCCTGGCAGTAGGCATTGTTGTTGCCTTGCTGGGAGTTGCCCATCTCGTCGCCTGAGAGCACCATCGGTATGCCTTGACTCACCATCAGCATCGTGATGGCGTTCTTTACTTGGCGATGGCGCAGGTTGTTGATGTCGGGATCGTCCGTCTCGCCCTCGCAGCCGCAGTTCCAACTGTTATTGTTGTTCTCGCCGTCGCGGTTGTCCTCCCCGTTGGCTTCGTTGTGCTTGCTATTGTACGACACGAGGTCCCAGAGCGTGAAGCCGTCGTGGGCCGTCACGAAGTTGACGCTGGCCTTGATGCCGCGCCCCTGCGAGGCGTAGAGGTCGGGAGAGCCGATGATGCGCTCCTTCACGTCGGCTAGCACGCCTTCGTCGCTCTTCAGGAAGCGGCGTATGCTGTCGCGGAACCTGCCGTTCCACTCGGCCCAGCGCCCCCACGACGGGAACGAGCCTACCTGATAGAGCCCACCCGCATCCCAGGCTTCGGCTATGAGTTTTGTCTTGCCGAGAATGGGGTCGTGAGCCAGTGATTCGAGTAATGGCGGATTCGACATGGGGTTGCCGTTCTGGTCGCGCCCGAGGATGGCTGCCAGGTCGAAGCGGAAACCATCGATATGGTAGTCGATAACCCAGTAGCGCAGGTTATCCACAATCATGTCGCGCACATTGGGGTTGTTGCAGTTCAGCGTATTGCCGCAGCCGCTGAAGTTATAGTAGGCTCCGTCGGGAGTAAGCATGTAATAGGTCTTGTTGTCGATGCCGCGATAGGAGATGGTCGGTCCCTGCTCGTTGCCTTCTGCCGTGTGGTTGAACACCACGTCGAGCATCACCTCAATGCCATTGGCATGCAACATTTTAACCATGTTCTTCAGTTCATCCACCTGCATGCCGTACCGCCCAGTCGAGGCATAGCCCGCCTTGGGCGCAAAGAAGCCTACGTTGCTGTAGCCCCACAGATTACAGAGACGGCGGCCGTCAACAGGCGAGACGCGGGCGTTCTCAAATTCGTCGAACTCATGGATAGGCATCAGTTCCACACAGTTGACACCCAACTCCTTGAGGTAGGGTATCTTCTCGACGATGCCGGCAAACGTCCCCCGGTGCTTTACACCAGAGGCCGCGCCACACGTGAAGTTACGTACATGCATCTCATAGACCACAAGGTCGTTGACAGGCGTCTCTAATGGGAGGTCGTCCTCCCAGTCGAAATCGTCGAACACCACGCGGGCACGATACGGATACAGACTGTCCCAGTTGGGCTCCTGCCCCCACACGTCACGCCCTACGATTAGTTTGGCGTATGGGTCGAGCAGTATCTTCGACTTGTCGAAGCGATGACCTTCCTTCGGATCGTAGGGGCCATCCATCCGGAATCCGTATTCTATGTCCTCATAGTCCAGGTCAAAGATAATCATCGAGAACACATTGCCCATGCGGAACTCACGGAAGAAGGGGATTTCGACGAACGGTTCTTCCTCATGATTGTGAAAGAGCACCAGTGTGCACTCGGTGGCGTATCGGGAATAGACCGAGAAGTTCACCATGTTACCTAAGACCGTCGCCCCAAAGGGGTAGGGCGTGCCTGGGCGCAATTTCAGCCCCTTGTACTCGTGAGTGGGAAATATATCGACTCGATACATCGTAACACCTCCTTTAATCTTTCAATTCTTCAATTCTTCAATTTTTCAAGACATGCTTCCATGGTGCTGAACATCTTGAAGAAGCCCGCAAACCCAGTAATGTCCATAACGTCCTTGACATGCTCATTTACGCCGACGAGATAGATGTTCAGTCCCCTGGAGGCAGCCACCTTTCTGGAATAGAGCATAACGCGCAGTCCCACACTGGAGATGTAGGTACAGGGCGTCATGTCTATCACCAGGTTGCAGCCTTTCTCCAGTATGGGTAGGATTTCGTCCTGAACTTGCCGGTAGTTGGCAGAGTCCAGTCTCTTGCCTAACAGATAAGTCTCAAAGTTCATACGGTCTGCTTTCTGATATGTAGTTGCGGCGGTATCGACCAGTCCATACAGTTGCGCACACGGAGGTCAGCGTATGGCTCGGCATTGAAGATGGTAGGATTGTTGCTCATCAGTTGCTCTGTGCCATAAAGGAAAGAGAAGGGACGGGGCAGTTCCATTGTCAGGTCGATGGCTTCCTGCAACAAATCTACATCGTCATGACAGTCGAACAGGAACCTGTCGGTGTCGTGATTATCGAGGAACAGCACGAGTTTGAAGTCCTCAGGGTACTTGTCGAAGTGATCGGCAATCTTGCTGCGGAGTGTCTGGTTGCCCTTGATACCCCTGCCTGCGTGGACTTCCTCCAGCAAGATGTCACGATAGGCAAAGTCCAGGACACCGTCGAGCGTACCCACATAGTCTGTCTGCAGCAGGTCTTGATTGAAGGGCTTCGTGGCTTGCGCCAGGAACTCGTTCCGCCTGTCCTCAGTCTTGAAATACAGTTGGCTGGCGAGTTGCGGCCCGATGCCCTGTGCCCATACCTCGCCGAACACGACGATGTCACTGCTGATGGCCTGTAGTCTGTCGCGCAGGTGCTGCAGGAAACTGTGGGGCTGTCCCAGTGCATGGTCGATGCGGAAGGCATCTACCCCCATGCGGGCGAGTTTCTCTGCCTTGTCAACCATGAAACTGACCACTTCGGGGTTCATCAGGTTGAACTTGGGCAGGTCGCCAAAGCCTAAGAACGACACAAACTCGTCGCTGTCAGTCTTCGGATAGAAGAACCAGTTGCGATGCTTGCCTCCATTCTTTAGGAGCGACTCCTTGAAGATGGGTGCCTCGTACCAGCAGTGGTTGGGCACGAAGTCACAGATAATCCGCAGTCCCTTGCCGTGAGCCTCGTCGAGCAGTTGCTGATAGTCCTCCCATGTGCCGAGATGCGGATCCACCTCGTCGAAGTTCAGGGTGTGATAGCCATGATAGTTTGCCGACTTGAAGATGGGCGAGAGCATGATGGCCGTGAAACCCAGTTCCTTGATGTAGTCCAACTTCCCGATGACCCCTTGCAGGTTTCCACCGCAAAAGACGTTCTCACTCTTAGGCGGCGTCTGCCAGCCTCCGTTGAATCTGTCAATCAGCAGATGATAGATTCTTGTGTTGTCAAACCAGTTCTTCATATTTGTGCCTTTAAGATATGCAAATATACGAAAAGTTTGTCACACTTCACTCCTTACTGATGTATTTTTTTGTTTCTTTAACCTGACTATCCGAAATAGGTTAGAATGAGATGGGCACCACCACCTTGAACGTGATGTTGCGCCCCATGTTATACACACCCTGTCGGCCTGTGACGCTGTTGAAGTCAGCATACTTCAGCCGACTCAGGTGATTCTGATAAGCCTTATTCAGAAGGTTGTCGGCTGTGATATACAGTTCGGCAACCTTTTTCTTATGGATGGTAAGGTCGGCACCTGCCGAGAGACTCACGAGGGCATAGCCTGGGGTGGCGGTCTCGGTACCGTCGGCCTTATAGTAATGGTTCTGCTTCATGTAGGCCTCCAGACCGAGGGCGATGTAACTGTTGTTCAATAGTTGGTCGTCGTGGGTCAGTTCGACCTTCAGTTCTGAGGTCCAGCGCGGTGCAGGTGTCATGGGCAGATACTTGGTATCTTCCGTCGCATGGAGTTGACGGGCATCGACGTATGAGAAGGTATTCTCAAAGTGGATGGCGTGGATGGGGTGGAAGTCGAACCCTGCCTCGAAGCCCAGCAGGCGGGCATCACCCTGGGTGTAGTTGTAAACAGGTGTCCCGTCGATCTCACTGCCTTCTCCTTTCAGGAAGATATAGTTGTCGATGCGATTGGCGAAGAGTGCCAGTTGTGCCGACACGTATTGCGACGTGAAGTCCAGTCCGAGGTCTGCCTGTAGGCTATACTCCGGTTTCAACTGTTGGTTGCCCACCTCATAGCGCAGTGCTCCGTGGTGGGCACCGTTAGAGCCCAACTCGCTCATGTTGGGTGCCCTGAATCCGCGTGCCACGTTCAGGCGCAGGTTCAGGTGGTCGTTCATGTTCCATACGGCACCCAGGCTGCCCGTCACACTGTTGAAGTCTTGGCTGAAATCAGTAAATCGCCATTCTCCGTTCTCTTCCAAGGCATCACCATGCACATGGCGATAGTCGAATCGCACACCGCCATTGAGTGTCCAGCGGTTCAGTTGTTTGCTGGCCGTGGCATACACACCGATGTCGAACAGCCGATAGGCAGGAATGAGGAATTCTTCGCCCAGGTTCTGCGACTGCTGCCACATCCCCTGTACGCCTGACGACAGTTTCCAGCCACTGAACTCATGAGTCAGGTAACGCACGTCGTAGGTCAGAGTATGGAGTTTAAAGTAGAGGGCGGACTCGAGTTCGCCGTGCTCTTCATGCTTATGCTCGTGGTGGTGCTCCTCATACTCCTGGCGACGGTTCTGCTGATAACCGATGATCATCTTCAGCCAGCCATGCGACAGATTCAGTGAGTTGTCCCACACCAGTTTGTAGTGTTTGATCTGTTGGTAGGGCAGTGACTTGCCATAACTCTTCAAATTGTCACTCTCCGCTATCAACTCTCCACTCTCATGGTCACGCTCACCCTCGATGATGCTGGGCGTCTGGTGGATGGTGGTCCAGATGAGGTGGGAGTGGCCCCACTGCTTGTTGAGGCCGAGCATCAGTCGGGCAGCCTGTTCGCGGAACTGCGAGCCCGGCACATAGCCGTCGTACTTATTCTTATACGCGTGGGCGAACTTGCCGGAGTAGCGGGCATCCCAGACGAAGCCCTGCTGGTTGCCACCGAAATCGACGGTGTAGCCGATGAGACCGTTGTTCGTCTGGTACTCCGAACCGACATTGGCCTTCATCTCGCCTTCGGACAGGGTGGGGGCACTGTGCAGGATGACGACACCTGCCATGGCGTCGGAGCCGTACATCAGGGAGGCAGGCCCCTTGAGGATCTCTACCGAGTTCACGTTGTTGGCATCCACCTCGATGCCGTGCTCGTCGCCCCACTGCTGACCTTCCTGGCGCACGCCCTCGCTCATGGTGATGATGCGGTTATAGCCCAGGCCGCGGATGATGGGCTTGGAGATGCCGCTGCCCGTGGTGATCTGGGCGACGCCAGGCTGACGGGCGATGGCATCGATGATATTCGTGGAGGCGGTGGAGCGCAGTTCCTTGCCCGACATGATAGTGATGGGGAAGGTGGAGTTCTTGAGTTTGGTATCGCCCGTGATACCCGTTACCACCAGTTCGTTGAGTTTCAGGTGACGGAAATATAAGTCGGTCGTGTCGTTCGCCGACTGGGCAGCCATCGTCGCACAGATGCATGACAACGGCAGGCTGAATAATATCTTGAGTGGATTCAATGTGTTATCCTTTTATTGCCTTTATTATCGCAATCCGGGTGCAAAGTTACGGAATATTGTGGAAATAGAGACGATTGACAGACTTTTTAACAATTATTGTGTGCGTAGGGAGAGGCTTTTCGAATGATTTGTCTTACCTTTGCCAAGTCAATGAAGTGATTCCAATGCGACAAGTCAGAATATTGATTGGCCTCTTGTGCCAGTTGCTGTCTCTTCCCCTGTTGGCCCAGGATATTCAGCAGGAGATAGAGAAGGAAACGGCTGCTATGTACCGCTATTATAGTACCGACAGCGTGGAACAGTTCATGGCAGCCACCGATCGGCTGAAGGATTTGTCCTCGGAGTCAGGCGACGAGCGGAGTTTCTACAAGGCTTGGTGTAATCAGGCCTTATACGTCTTCCGGAAGGTCGATCGGGAAAAGGGATTGGCCCTTGTGAAGGATGTGCGCGAGTATGCGGGACAGCACGACAGTCCGTATGGCCTGTACTCCGCCACCAGTGCCAATGCGACGATGATGAGCACGCTGGGACAGATTGTCCTGGCGGAAAAGAGTTATCTGGAGAGCATCGACTATATCCACCGCTATTCCCCAGACGAGAGTGCTGCCGTCAGTTATGTCGGGCTGGCAAAGATCAGCGAGAACAACCATGACTACAAAAAGGTCAAGGAGTATGCTGAGAAGGCGTTGGCAGAGCCGAATGTGAGTATGCTTCACCAGCAGGCGGCCTACGGCTATCTGTGCGTAGCCGTCGCCAAGCAGATCAGTGGTCCTGAGGATGTGAAGAAGTTCAATAGTCTCTACGAGAAGTGGTCGGAACTGCGTGAACAGACACAGCAGGATGGTGGGATGACGGGTATCGTCAGGTATTACCATGCAAAGGTCAACGGGCACTACGAAGAGGCCCTGGAAGCGGCTCGGAAGATCGACAGCAGGGTGAACCGGCTCTCATTTATGGGTGAAGCGTATGCCTTGCTTGGTGACTATGAGAAGGCTTACAGGACGGCTCTGGAGTTCAAGAGACTCGGTGACTCTCTGAATACGGCCAGTGTCCGCCAGCAGACGGCGGAGTCCTCCATGCAACTTGGTGTGGCACGCGCAGAACTGGAGGCGCAGCAGAGCAGGGAAAGGACGCACCATGTGATGATGGCCATGGCTGGCATGATTGCACTGATAACGATTCTCTTCCTGACCTTCTATCTGTACCGTCGCCGGAAGCAGATACAGCGACTGCGCGAGATCCTCGACAAACTGGAGGAGACGACCACCGAGAAGGAACGCTATGAGAGTGAACTGCGTATCGCCCGCGATATCCAGATGGGGATGCTGCACAACACGTTCCCCGCCTTTCCCGAGCGAAAGGATATCGACCTCTATGCTGCCATGGTGCCTGCCTGGGAGGTGGGCGGCGATCTCTATGACTATATCCTTGCGGGCGACCGACTCTGTTTCTGCGTGGGCGACGTGAGCGGCAAGGGTGTGCCGGCTTCCATGACGATGAGCGTGGTCATCAATCTGTTCCGCACGTTTGCCAAGGACGGCTTTTCTTCGACGGAGATAGCCCGGAAACTGAACGATACACTGGCTAAAGGCAATGAAAACGGCACCTTTGTCACAATGTTCATCGGTGTCATCGACCTGGCCTCGGGCAGTTTTGACTACTGTAACTGCGGTCATAACCCGCCCGTGCTCATCGATGTGCAGCATCCCTCGTTTATGGAGACGGAATCCAATGTGGTGATTGGCCTTTGCCCGGACTTTCAGTTCGTGGGCGGCCATATCAGCAGCATCCTCTACAAACCGTTACTGGTCTATACCGACGGCCTGACCGAGGCGGAGAACGACCGTCAGGAGCAGTTCGGTGAAAATCGCCTGCTGGAGGTGTTGGGATGGAATCGTTTCGAGGATGCCCGTCAGACCGTTGACTTACTGCTGAAAGAGGTGAGACTGCATGGGAGCGACACTGCTCCCAGCGATGACCTGACGATGCTCTGCATCCACATCAAATGACCATGCCAGTCGGTGCTCACGCCTTCCTTCCGCAGGCCGAAGAATCCCACGAAGAGCCCGAGTGATTATTTTGGAATTTCATTCGTTTTGGCCGTAAAAATGCGGTTTTCCTGTCGCGGACTGCCTTCTACTTCCTGTCGTGTAGCCTTTTCCTGCCGTTCGATGGGGCGCAAGGCGAAGTCGGGCGTGTTATAGGAATACATCAGCCGGCGGTAGTAGTGCTTCGGGTTGCGCTGGGGCAGCAGGAAGGGCTTGGTGGCCCGTCCCTGGGCGTCGATGGAGGCTAGATAGATGCGGGTATAGAGACCGTCGTCGCGGCGGCTGGTGAAGAGGAACCAGTGGCTGTCGGTGCTCCAGTTGTGGAAACTCTCTGCCTGGGGGCTGTTTGCCTCGTCCATCAGTCGCGTCTCTCCCGTCTCCAGGTCCAGCAGCAGCAGGTCGGCCTCAGGATGCCAGACGGTGAAGTAACCGTAGTCGGCCTCCGCCAGCATCAGATAGCGCCCGTCGTAGGAAGGGCGTGGCCAACTGACGCTCTTGCCCGTTTCGCGGGTGTTGATGAGGGTATCCACCTGTTCGCCGATGCTGCCCGTTGATTCGTCGAAACTCACGCGGCAGAGGCTGTATTTCTCCTGGTCGTAGTCGGTAGGGTAGAGTTGTCGCCGGGCCGTGGTGAAGTAGAGCCACTTGCCGTCGGGCGAGAAGGCAGGACAGTTCTCCGCCCAGTATTTCTTCATGATGAGGGTGTCCTGGAGGATGGTGCAGGTCTCCGTGTCATAGACGAACACGTCGGACGAGGAGTCATATACCTCGATGCGCTTCTGACCTGCCGTATGGAACATCTGTGAGGTCTTGTTGGTCGAGAAGGCGCAGTAGCGGCCGCCGGGATGCCAGTAGGGATAGACCATGGATCCGCCGATTATCTCGTTCTTGGACTGTAGGAAGGTGTTCTGCCCGTTGCGGTGGATCACGGTCGCACCGTGCTCGACACGGATATGGAACACATACTGGTCGGGGTTGGTGCGGTTGGCCGTATGGCAGTTCAGGCACATGCCATGCGACCAGTTGTTCTCGATCAGGGCCTTCTCGTCGAAGTTACTCAGGTCGCGCTGGTAGAGGCCCATCCCGCTGTAGATCATATAACTGGGCGGGATGCGGCGGTAGGTGATGCCCCAGTCCTGGAGTGGCTCCGGACTCACGTCGATGGTGAAGTCGCGGTACTGGGTCCACTGGCCGTCCTGTTCGGCACAGACGGTCACGGTCAGTTGCCCGCCCTTGTTCTGTTCCAGCAACTGATGCCATTCGTCGGGGTCGAAGTCGGCATAGTCGCCGTTGGCATGGAGAGTGCCGCCTTTGGAGCCCTTCACCTCCACGTCGATGGTCGAAACCTGGTCGTCGGCCATCGCGAAGTCCAGCGGGGCGATGCCCACGGGGATGGTCACACCTGTGTAGTCCGGCCAGATGGCAGGCAGCGCGTCTGCCTGTCTCACGTCCGTCGGGCGCGAGGTACAGGCTGTCAGTACAGCCAGCAGGAACAGAAGTTGATATGGGTGCTTTGCCATATTTGCCTAATAGAACATGTGGTCTTTAGAATTGTCGTAGAGTTGTCGCAGTTTGCTGAATGCCGGGTTCGAGGCGATGCGCTCCGGATCCTCGGCAAGCGGCCGTATCCGTCGGACCCACCCCCTGTAGAAGAGGGTCTTGTCCATCAGGGCGATGTATTTCAGGGCCACCTTGTAGTTGCCTGTGACGATGTTGGTCTCCGTGAGCCGCATCAGTGAGCGTCCGCTCTTGTTGAAGTCCTCGATGCTCTCCATGGCCTCGAAGGCGGCCCGCTGCGACATGTTCACCAGTCCTGTATGGAAATACACGTCGCTCATGATGAAGGCCGACGTGCGGTCGCTCAGCGCATGGTTGGAGACGGCCAGAGTCATGAAGAGTTCCTCTTCACGGGTCTGCCCCGTCTGGTAACGGGCCAGTTGCACGAGGTTCTTACAGGCCACCGACCGGGGCTCCTGCCTCAGGCCCTCTTCTGCAATGTCCTGCCAGCGGGCGTAGCGCAGCAGGTAGTCGTAGTGCATCTCCTCGTCGGTACATCCCTTGGGGTGCCAGAACTGGCCGCTTAGCCACAGCGGTGGCAGCAGGGCGATGGCAAATGTGGCGGCAGTGCAGATGCCCTTCTGCCGCAACCTACGGGGTGTCAGATTCCGGAACAGCCAGTAGGTCAGCAGCAGGAGCAGTCCGCTGATGAGTGCCAGTACTGCAGCCCCTGCCATGGGGTGGATGAAGAACTGGGCGATGAAGGAGCGAAGGTAGATCCACCAGCCGCCGGGCTGGGTCGTCAGTTCCTCGTAGTACTCACGGTCCCAGATGAAGAGTGCCGACTGTTCCCACGTCATCATTTTCTGCGGGTAGCCGAAGTACCACACGCAGAACACGCCGACGGCGAAGACCGCGCCGAGCCCCAGTGCCCAATGGCGTAAAAACAGTTCCTTCAGTTTGCTCATGGTCTGTTATCGGTGGCAAAAATACAAAATTATTCCTGATCAGCAAAATATTCTGGCGAATAATTCACACCGAAAAAGAAAGGACCCTCTTACGCGCGCGGTAGTAGGGTTAAGGAAAAAAGATCCCGCTCATCCCGCCTATCCCACACGTAAGATTTTTTACTTTCGGTGTGGGATAGGCGGGATAGGCGGGTTAAAAAGTGGATAAGACAACTATACGCGCGCGCAAGGGCACTGCCCGCGAAATACTCGGTGCCGCTTGCGCAATACTCGCCGCGAATTTTCCAAGCGGCACCGAGTATTGCGCGAAAAGCACTGAGTATTGGTTGAATTCTCGAGAGAATTGAAAGGGCTTTTTCCATACTTCTCAATTTCTTTTGGCGAATAATCATAAAAGCAAGGTGCCGCGTCGTCGCGACGCAGCACCTCAAATTACCAAAACAATGTGTCTAATTACTAAACTACTATAAAAAACTAACCTAATTAGTTATCTTCGTTTCGTTTCGTATTAATAACCTTCGTTCTGTGTGCAATCCGGATTCATTACGATCTCGTCCTTAGGAATCGGCATGAACATCTTATTCATGTCGAAGTCGAAGTTACGGGCCGTACGCCACTCCTTGATCACAGAAGCACCATACTCAGGCAGCGAATTCTTCGGATAGACATGGTTCACGTGATCCTCCAGGAAGCCGGACTTGTGCATGTCAGAGCGCAGGTAGGGCTCAGCGGTGAACTCCTTACGACGCTCCTGGTTGACGGCCACCTTCCAGACGGGTGAGTCATAGCCCATGTCAGCCTTCACCTTTGTGTAGAATGTCTGTGCATCGGGCACCTTCACAGTCTCAGTGTTGAACGGGAAGGGATAGCCGTCCAGGTCAACGGCGTCACCATGGTTCTGGTCACCATAGAAGTCAGCGATCTTCTGGTGGTAGTCGATGTACTTGGAGAGATCCTTGCCGACCTCCAGGTTACCGAAGGCGCGCTCACGGATCTGGTTCACCAGGGCCCAGCCCTCAGCATCCTTGCCAAGGTTGAAGCAAACCTCAGCCTGGTCGAGCAGCACGTTAGCATAGCGCTTGAAGTAGATGTGGTCGGGGAGCCAGAGCATACCGGTTGACCAGTCGCAGCCACGGCCGTTACGCCAGTGCTTGGTGGACCAAACTGTGGGAGCGGGGTCGGCAGATGCCCAGTGGAAGCCGCACCAGCCCACGAACTCCTGGTTGAAGGGGTTGAAGCCGATCGGGTGCTGCGGGTCGTAGCAGCCGTTGTCGCCCTCGTCGGTGATGGCATAACTGTCGTAGGTAGCCTGATCAAATACGTAGGTAGGATTCAGGGCACTGCCACCCTCCTTATAGCCGCGCAGATACTTCTTGTTGGTATCGAGCCAGAGTTGAGTGGGCTTCACGTGCTGCTCCCATGTGGGATGATCCTTCCACATCTCGTAAGGAACGGTAGCAGTCACCATAGAACCGTCGCGGCGCTTGTCGAACGAACCGGCATATTCGCCATCGAGGTAGTTCTCGAAGGAGTCATAGAGTTCCCATGACATCTGGTAGGTACCCCAGGCACCATTGGAGGTCGGGCCGAAGTAGAAACCAGTCCAACCGCGTGCGCCGGCGTTCTTGGAGTTATCCCATGTGCCATAGTCGTCACCGGAGTTCAGCAGGACCTGCCAGATACACTCCTTGGGCCAGGACTCGGCAGCGTCGTACAGCGTGGTGAATGAGGGATTCAGTTCATACACGCCACTGTTGATCACCTGCTGGAAAGCAGTGTATGCCTTCTGATAGCACTCGTTGGCCTTCTCGGGCACGGTGTAGGCCTTCCACATGTAGGCATCGCCGAGGAACGTCAGGGCCATACCCTTGGTGCAACGGCCATACTGTCCCTGGAACGGCTCCCAGTCGAGCAACTCTGCGGCACCTTCGAAGTCGGCGATCACGAAGTCCCACATCTCCTCAAAGGTCTCAGCCTTAGCCTTGGTCGGGGTGTTCACGTAGTTCTCACCCGTGATCAGCAGGGGCACGCGGCCGAAGGTGTTGGCCAGTCCGAAGAACTCGAAGCCGCGGAGGGCCATGGCCTCACCCTTCAGGTGACGCTTCACGTCGTCAGAGACATTCTCTGCATCCTCGATACCCACCAGGAAATCGTTACAGCGCTGAGCGCAAGTGTAAGACTGCTTCCAGAAGTCTCTCAACTGTGCCTGATCGGAAGTCCATTTCTGAACCATGAAGTCCTTATCCCAACCAGAGGCCTGAGAGTCCATCGTGGGGTGCTGGCCGTTGAAGATCCAGTATTTATAGACATCATCACACGTACGGGGCAGAACCTGGTCATAGCAGCCCGTCATACCCTTGATGGCGTTCTCGTCATTCTCGAACATGGCATCGCCCGAAAGAATCGAGTAGTGTGTCACATCGAGGAATTCATCGTTGTCACAGGAAGTCAGGCCCAGGCCCATCATGCTGCACAACGCTGCACCTAAAATGAAATATCTTGTTTTCATATTTATATTCTTTATTATTTTACTTTTTTACCTTTTTACTCTTTTGCCTTTTAGAAGGTCAAGTTCACACCGAAGGAGTAGGTACGCGGCATCGGGTAACGACCGGTGTCAAGACCGGTGTAGAGCACACTTCCCTGACCGCACTCGGGATCACCGTACTTGTTGTAGCCGGAGATGCAGACGACGTTCTGAACGGCGAGATAGATGCGGGCGTTCTGGATGAGCAGTTTGCTGGCGATGGCCTTCGGGAGAGAGTAGCCGATCTGGATGTTGGAGATCTTCAGGAAGTCACCGTTCTTCACCCAGCGGTCAGATGCGCGCATGTTGTAGTTCTCATCGAGGAGTGACAGGCGGGCCTCAGTACCGTTAGGATTCGTGGGAGACCAAGCAGCGTCGGCAGCCTCGGTCAGGATGTTGGGAGATGTACCGTCGTCAGAGGAGAACATGTTGGTCAGGCGCATGGCAGAATAAGAGTAAATCTTCTGGCCGAGCACACCGTGCATCTGCATGGTGAAGTCGAAGTCCTTATAGGTGGCACCGAGTGTCAGACCGTAGTTCAGTGAGGGGAAGCCGTTGCCGAGAATCTCTCTGTCGCTCTCGTTGAGGGTTCCGTTGCCGTCGAGGTCCTTGAACAGGTAGTCACCCATCTTGGCGTTCTGACCCTGTGCCAATGCCTTGTCGAGCATAGCCTGGTCGGTGATGACACCCTCTACGCGGTAGCCATAGAATGAACCCACAGGCTCACCTTCCATACAGATGGAGTGGTCGCCCCAGTGGTAACCGTCGGCAGAACCTACGGCACCCGTGTTGGAGCCGTCACCGGTACCCTGGCCGGACGAGTCGGAGTTGGTGTTATAGATAGGATCACCCATCTTCTTCACCTTGTTGGTCAGCGTAGAACCGGTCAGTGTGGCATTGATAGCCCAGTCCTTGTTGATGCGAGTGTTGTAGCCCACCATGAACTCCAGACCCTTGTTCTCGATCTCACCGTAGTTGGTGTAGATGGTAGAGTAACCAGAGGTCGGGCGGATGTTACGATAGAGGAGCAGGTCCTTAGACTTACGGATGAAGTAGTCGAGAGAGACGACCAACTTGCTGTTGAAGAAGGCGGCATCGATACCGATGTTGGTCTGCTCGTTGGTCTCCCATTTCAGGTTGGTGTCCTTCAGCACGTTGTAGTAACCCAGAACGACGTTAGGCGTACCCGTACCCATACCGATGGGATTAGAAGCGTTGTAATAGACATACATACCATCCTGGTTCAGACCAGTCACAGACAGGTCCGTAGCACCACCGGAGTTACCGGTCTGACCCCAACCGAAGCGGAGTTTCAGGTTGTCGATCCACTCCACGTCCCTGATGAAGGGCTCCTCGGAGATACGCCAACCGGCGGCAACTGAGGGGAAGGTACCCCAACGGTTACCGGAACCGAAGTTAGAGGAACCGTCGCGACGGATCGTGGCAGTCAGCAGGTAGCGGTCCATCAGGCTGTAGGAAGCACGGCCGAAGTAGGAGATACCGCGGCTCTCCAGGTTCAGGGCACCACCGGCATTCTTCTTGGTGGGCTGGTTGGTAAGGCCGAGGTCGCGGGCATCCTTAGACTCATAGCCTACTGAAGAGGCACTGGTATATTGACCATACCAGCGTGAAACTTCATTACCGAGCATGATGGTCAGGTTGTGGATGTCGTTGCTCCAGTTGTAGGTCAGCGTGTTCTGGATGTCGAGGGTCTGGCTGTCGCTGTTGCCCAGGTCGAAGCAGTAGTCGTTGTTCTCGCGGGGGTTGTAGTAGGCATCGCCATTACCCTGCGTCACGTCGATATATTCGCCATTAATAATGTTCACGCGCTTGATACCGCCATAGAAGTGCTCCCAAGAGCCGGCATTGTAGTCGTAGGAGACCAGGGTCTTCCAGGAGAGGCCCTTCAGCGGGGTAATGGTCAGGTAGGCGGTTGACAGCGTACGGTTGCTGCGGTTGCGCTGTGTCAGGTCCATCTGCTTGGCATACATGTTACCGAGGGTCGTTCCCCAGAAACCGTCGTTGAAGTTCTTACCACCGGTCACGTCACCGTAGGTGCCGTCGGGGTTCACCACGTTTGGAGAAACGTATGTGCCGGCAGGAACACCGTCGTAGGTCACGACGTTGCTGGTCACGAAGTCCATAGAGGGACATGCGAAGGCGAAGTCACGCAGAGAAGACAGGTTACCGAAGTTACCTACGGAGTTGTTGGATCCGTGAGAGTCGGTGTGAGTCCAAGAAACGTCGGCACCAAATGCCAGATACTTGTTGACCTCGGTCTTCACGTTGGCGCGGGCGTTGATACGCTGGTAGGTGGTGTTCACCACGACACCGTCGTTGCGCAGGAAGCCCACGGAGGCGTTGTACTGGGTCTTGTCGTTACCGCCGGAAGCAGAGACATTGTAGTTCTGGCGCCATGCGCTGCGGGTCATGACATCCTGCCAGTCCGTATATTTGCGCTTGCCGTCATATTCCTCAGTCCAGACAGGGTTCCACATGAGGGCCTTGCCTGTGGCGGGATCGTACTGGCCGTCGTTGATACGAGCCTGACGCAGGTTCTGTGCGTAGCGGTCGCCCGAGCAGACATCCAGCGTACTGCTGAGGGTCTGGATACCGAAGTCGGCCGTCACGTTAATATTGGTATGTCCCTTCGTACCGTGCTTGGTGGTGATCATGATTACACCGTTAGCACCTGCAGAACCGTAGATGGCGGTGGCGGAGGCATCCTTCAGCACGTCGATCGACTCGATGTCGCTGGGGCTCACGAAACTGGCGTCCGTACCGACCTGCACACCATCGACCACATACAGAGGAGCGGCGCTACCGTTGATGGTGGCGACACCACGGATACGTACCTGAGCCTTGGCATCAGGAGAACCGTCCTGCATGGTGACGATCACACCGGGGGCAGCACCCTGCAGTCCCTGTGCCACGTTCACCGGGGCGCGCTTCATCATGTCATCGGTGTTCACGGAGACCACCGAACCGGTGATGTCGCTCTTCTTCATCGTACCGTAACCGACGACCACGATGTTGTCGAGCATCTGGGCATCCTCTCTCAGGACGATGTCGATGTTGTTACGACCGCCGACCTTCACCTTCTGGGTCACATAGCCCACGTAGGAGATGCTCAGGGTTGCGTTGGAGGCTGCCTCCACGGAGAACGCACCGTTGAAATCGGTGATGGCACCCGTCTTGGAGCCCTCTACTGATACAGTCGCACCGATGATCGGCTCGCCTGCTTCATCATTCACCGTTCCCTTCACAATGCTCTGAGCCAACGCTCCCATTGGAAGCAAACAGAGCAGGAACAGTGTCACTAACGGCTTTTGCAGTGATTTAAAATTCCACATAATTTAATTAATTAGTTAGGTAATTGTTAATATTACTGTGATTTTTATCATATTTAAATATTTAATCGCTAAAGTTGGCGTTGCTTTGGATCAGTTAGGTTTTTATCGTTTTTTACACTTACACACTTTTCGGGTGCAAATATATTATAAATTTAACTTACAGCCTTTATGATTTGTAACAAATACTTTACTAAATGTAACAAATGCAAAAAATGTTACACTAAAATGTCACTCCTGTTACATTTACAACCCCCGATTTCATGCACTTCGCCGCTATTCCATTGGGTGCCAGGGCTCGGCGCGGCCTTCGCCGTCGGTGTGTTCTGCGTGTGGTATCGGCTACCCGCAGAAAATGATGTTTTCCTTCCGGGGTTACATATGGTATATTATCTGTAACAAAAGGAGTGGCACGTATCAGATGAATTTCGTAACTTTGCAGTCTGATATCATACTCTAAAAAAACAACATGATGAAAAGACTGTTTCTGCTCCTTGTATCCTTACAAGTCGTGGTAGCCATTTCCGCACAGGAAGTGAAAATCGAGTTCTTAACCCCCTCTATCGTGCATGTGACGAAAGGCACGCCCACGAAGAGCCTGGTAGTGACGGCCAAGCCTGGGGAGGTGGCCGTGACCAGACAGGGTAATACCCTCAAGAGCAGTGAACTGACTGTTCGGCAAGATGTGAAGACGGGTGCCCTGACCTTCCTGACAGCCAAGGGCAAGGTGCTGTTGCGTGAGAAAGACTGTGATGTCAGTCGGGTGCGCCAGACCTTTACGCTCGACAAGGACGAGGCCATCTATGGGCTGGGAACGATCCAGAACGGCAACATGAACCGCCGCAGTGAGCATAAGCGCATGGAACAGTCGAACCTCGAGGACTTCCAGAGCGTGCTCCAGAGCATCAAGGGCTGGGGACTCTACTGGGAGAACTATTCGCCTACGCAGTTCGACGACGATGCCAATGGCATGACATTTACCTCGGAAGCCGGGGAGGGTATCGACTACTACTTTATGTATGGCGGCTCAGCCGACGGGGTGATCGCCCAGATGCGCAACCTGACGGGCGGCGTGCCGATGTTCCCGTTGTGGACCTATGGCTTCTGGCAGTCGAAGGAGCGCTATAAGAGTGCGGCCGAGACGGAGGGCATCGTCGATCAGTACCGTGCCTTGCAGGTGCCCCTCGACGGCATCATCCAGGACTGGCAGTACTGGGGCTCGAACTATCTGTGGAATGCCATGGATTTCCTGGCCGAGGACTTTGCCACCGGCAAGCAGATGATCGACAACGTGCACCAGAAGCACGCCCACTTCATGATCAGTATCTGGGCCAGTTTCGGTCCGCAGACCCAGCAGTTCCGTGAACTTAGCAAGCAGGGACTGCTCCTTCCGATTGACACCTGGCCGCAGAGTGGTCTCTCGCATCTATGGCCGCCACGTGAGGACTATCCCTCGGGGGTGAAGGTCTATGATGCGTTCAGTCCGGAGGCCCGCGCCATCTACTGGAAGTACCTGAAGACTCTTTTCGACTACGGTACGGATGCCTGGTGGATGGACTCCACCGATCCGGACTTCTTCGACCCGAAGGAATCGGACTATGAGCACCGTGTCTATGGCGGCACCTGGCGCTCACAGCGTAATGCCTTTCCTTTGGAGACGGTGCGCGGCGTGTATGAGAAACAGCGCGAGGAGTCGTCCGACAAGCGCGTGTTCATCATGACACGTTCCTCGTTTGCCGGTCAGCAGCACTATGGCTCCAACATGTGGAGCGGCGACGTGGCCTCGTCGTGGGACATGCTCCGTAAGCAGGTGCCTGCCGGTCTGAGTTTCTCGCTGACGGGCAATCCTAACTTCAATACCGATATCGGCGGCTTCTTCTGTAACGCCTATAACACGAATGGCCCGGGATCGGCCCCGCAGAACCCGCAGTTCCAGGAACTCTACGTGCGCTGGATGCAGTACGGTCTGTTCTGTCCGGTGTTCCGCAGTCACGGTGCCGACGCTCCCCGCGAGATCTGGCAGTTCGGACAGAAGGGGGAGCCCGTCTATGATGCCATCGAGAAGATGATCCGCCTGCGCTACCGTCTGCTGCCTTATCTGTATAGCACGGCCTGGCAGGTGACGAATAACGATGGGAGTTACCTGCGTCCGCTGTTCAGCGACTTTGCTGCCGACAAGAAGGTCTGGAACATGACTGATGAGTTCCTGTTCGGCCGTAGTATTCTTGCCGCTCCCATCCTCAATCCGCAATACACGGAAGAGAAAATAATCCGCACCGATGCTATGACAGGCTGGGACAGGAAGGAAGTGAAAAGTGAGGCAGTGAAAAGTGAGAAGTTGGACTGGACGACAGCGAAGTCGGCTGTGAAGTATTTGCCGAAGGGAGCCCTTTGGTACGACTTCTGGACAGGCCGGTGCTATCAGGGCGGCAGGAGCGTGACCCTTCAGACGAGCCTTGACCGTGTGCCGATGTTCGTCCGCGCCGGTAGCATCCTGCCCCTCGGCCCGGAGATGCAGTATGTCGGCGAGAAGTCATGGGACAACCTTGAGGTGCGCCTCTATCCGGGTGCCGACGGTGACTTCCTGCTCTATGAGGACGAGGGCGACAACTACAATTACGAGAAAGGCCAATATGCCACCATCGCTTTCCAATGGAACGACAAGGCCCGTACGCTTACCATCGGTGCGCGTAAGGGCAGTTACAAGGGCATGCTCCTCAACCGCCAGTTCACCATCGTACTGCCCGACGGCCGGTCGCAGCAGGTGGCGTATAACGGCAACGAAGTGACCCTGGATCTGTAAGTAAATAGTAATCATTATTAGCAACCATTGCCGATGAAGAAATTATTGATACCCCTTTTCCTCTCTGTGCCGGTCGTCATGTCGGCACAGAATCCGGTCATCCGCGACCAGTTCGCGGCCGACCCGACAGCACGTGTGTTTAATGGCAAAGTGTATGTCTATCCCTCGCACGACATTGTGCCGCCCGCTCCCGACCCTCAGTCTTCGACGGCTCCCCTGCGCCCCGACTGGTTCTGCATGGCCGACTACCACGTGTTCTCCTCGGAGAACCTGACCGACTGGACGGATCATGGCATGATCGTCTCGCAGCAGGCAGTACCCTGGGGCAAGCCCGACGGCTATTCCATGTGGGCTCCTGACTGCGTCTATAAGAACGGCCGGTATTACTTCTATTTCCCCAATGCCCCCCAGAGCGGCATGGGCTTCGCCGTCGGCGTGGCTACTGCCGACCGTCCTGAGGGTCCGTTCACCTGTGAGCAGGAACCCATCAAGGGCATCTCCGGCATCGATCCCTGTGTGCTTGTCGATACCGACGGCTCCGCCTATATCTACTGGAGTGGCATGGGCATCCGGGGTGCCAAGTTGAAGGATAACATGAAGGAACTCGACGGTGAACTCCAGGAAGTGAAGTTCCCCCAGCGCGAGGGAATGCCCGAGATGCCGCCGATGAAGATGGGCGGACAGGTGATGGAAGGTCTGCCCGAGGGCTTCAAGGAAGGTCCCTTCGCCTTCAGGCGCGGTGACTGGTACTATCTCAGTTTCCCCTGGGTGCGCGGTGATACGAGCAACGGTCAGAATCCCACGGAGACCCTGGCCTACGCCATGTCGAAGTCGCCCCTCGGTCCCTGGGACTTCAAAGGTATCATCATGGCTGAGCACGCCAACGGCTGCTGGACCAACCACCATAGTCTGGTGGAGTATAAGGGCCAGTGGTATCTGTTCTACCACCATAACGACTTCTCGCCGCGCGACGACAAGCGTCGTTCGGTCTGCATCGAGAAGGTGACGTTCAATGCCGACGGCACCATCCAGGAGGTGAAGCCCACACTGCGAGGCGTAGGCATCAACGCTGCCACCGAGAAGATCGAACTCGACCGTCACAGTGCTGCAAGCAGCGACGTGACCATCCAACTGATCGACACCGTCAACACCTTCCGCAGTTACGAGGCTACGCTTCCCGCCAGGGGCAGTTGGCTCAAGTATGATGGTGTGGATTTCGACTGTCTCACCGACGGTTATCTGGTAATCTCTGCCAAGGCACCCGATAACACTGCCTTCTATGTGCGCGAGAAGAGTGCCGACGGCAGGATCCTTGCCAAGATCGACATGATCGTCAAGCCTGAGCAGCCCGCCGGCATGCCTGCCTCGTTCCGTCGCGACTTCAGCAACCAGTGGCTCCCGATGACTGTTTCATTGGCATATATCCCGCAGGGTGTCAGCGACCTGGTGATCACCTGTGAGGGTGATGCCGCTGTCAGCGTCGATTGGATCCAGTTCAAGAACCGTCCCAAGTATTTCTCACCTGCTACGGCAACAGCCGCACAGCCCGATGCCGACGGCTTTATCCGTCGTTGGATGATGCTGGAGCCCATCAAGCAGGACATTCAGTCGAATGTGATATTGACCGACTCTTGGTTGCGCGATGCTTTCTCGAAGACGTATTTCAAGGATCAGCAGTCACTGGTGATGCCTAAGGCCGGTCAGAAGGTGAAGGTTCTGGTTAATATGAATCAGAAGAAGGCTGGATGGGGCTTTGAGGCGTATGATCAGCCAGAGGTGAAGATGGGCACGCAGACTCTGGCCTGGCACGCCCTTGACAGTGAGCAATACAATGCGAAACTCTTCCGCTTTGCGGAGAAATATGGGGATCAGACATACGGGTCGCTGTTCTGGGTCGTGACGGTCATTGACTGTCCCGATGAGATCGGAGATGTCCGTCTGGCTGTCGGCTCCAATGGCGCTTCCATGTGGTGGCTGAATGGTGAGGAGGCCCTGTTGCTCTCCGGTGACCGCCGTATGGTGAAGGACGATGCCATGTCGCCCCGCCTCACCCTGAAGAAAGGTCGTAATATCCTGCGCGGTGCCATCATCAACGGCCCGGGCCTGAGCGACTTCTGCGTCCGCTTCCTCGACGAGAAAGGTAACCCCGTAACGAACTATTCAATCAAAACACAATAATATGAAAAGACTATATAGTATTTTGGCGGCCATGGCACTGGCCGCAGCCGCCAACGCGCAGATCGGCGCTCCCTATATCCATGACCCCTCGACCCTTGCCGAGTGCGACGGCAAATACTACACCTTCGGCACGGGTGGCGGCGGCTTGATTTCTGAAGACGGCTGGAGTTGGAACAGTGGTGCCGACCGTCCCGGTGGCGGTGCGGCTCCCGACGTGCTGAAGATCGGCGACCGTTACCTCTGTATCTATGGTGCCACGGGTGGCGGGCTCGGCGGCGGTCATGCCGGCCGTATTCTCACGATGTGGAACAAGACCCTCGACCCGAAGTCGCCCGACTTCAAGTGGAGTGAGGCCGTGGAGGTCTGCTACTCCGACGGTATGGAGGATCAGGATGCCATCGACCCGGGTCTGCTCCTGGATCCCACGACAGGGCGCCTGTGGGTGTCCTACGGCACCTATTTCGGTACAATCCGTCTTATCGAACTCGACCCTACGACGGGCTTCCGCGTGAAGGGCAACAAGGAGAAGGACATTGCCATCGACTGTGAGGCCTCCGACCTGATGTACCGCGACGGCTGGTACTATCTACTTGGTACGCATGGCACCTGCTGCGACGGCGTGAACTCTACATATAATATTGTCGTTGGGCGTTCCAGGAGCATTGAGGGTCCGTATCTCGACAATGTAGGTCGTGATATGTATCATGGTGGCGGTAAGATGGTGATTGCTGCCGAAGAGCGCGCCTGTGGTGCCGGGCACATTGGACGTTTCATTGTTGATGAGGGCGTCGAGGTGATGTCGTTCCACTGGGAGGCTGACTTCGAACTGAGTGGTCGTTCTACGCTTGCCATTCGCCCACTGGTCTGGAAGAACGGCTGGCCCGTGGCCGGTGACCACTTCAAGGGCGGTCATCTGGCGATCCTGAGTGAGCGTCGTGGCTACGCCCTCGAACTGGCCGTCGATTTCGTGCGCATGCAGCAGGAGCGTCAGGGATGGTTCAACCGTGATCAGATGCAGCAGCCCGTGAAGCCTATCGCCAACCAGACACTGGCCGAGGTCAGCGGCACCTGGCCGGAGGGTGACATCCCCGCCCGTATCGGCGACTATATGTTCCGTCCCCACCAGCGCTGGACCATCACACCCGTCGATGCGGCCGGTGGCTATCTCAGCAATCCCTACTTCAAAATCGTCATTGAGGGTACGGAGCGAGCCTTGGCCGCTACCGCCGACAAGGAGGTGACCACCGTACCTGCCTATACAGGTGCTGACGAACAACTGTGGCGTATCGAACAACTTACCGACGGCACCTACCGCATCATGCCGAAGATCATCCCCGGTCAGGAGGGTGTCAACACCACGTATTGCCTCTACTCTGCCGGTGACTCAACACCCACGCTCGCCAAGTACGATTTCTCGAGCGACAACTCCAAGTGGAACTTCCGCGTGTGGTAGTAGAAGTCGTAAAAGAAGTTAAATAATCGGAGGTGTCTCGACTTTTGGGACATCTCTGTTGTATCTTTGCCCTCATGTTGACGGAAAAAACGATGGAGAAACTGCGGATCCTCACGGAGTCGGCGAAGTACGATGTGTCGTGCTCATCGAGCGGTACTGTGCCTACTGCATCAACCGTCGTTCGAACGACATCAGTTCGACGCGTTTGCCCTGCACCAGCAGCCGGAGATGCTGCTGGCAGAGGGAGATGCGCTGCCTTGCCGTTCCCTTTAGTCTGGAGAACGGCAAACTGGATGTGGATGCAATCAGCAGCGACGAGAAGTTGCTGCAGGAGATGTGGCGTGCCTATTTCAAGGCCATCTGCATCCGAGAGCGGCTCAATCCCCGCAAGCAACTGACTGATATGCCCCGTCGCTACTGGAGGTACATGACAGAGAAACAGTGACTACTGGATGAACTGCCACCAGTCGAGGCGGATGTCGCCCAGCGTGTCGCTGAAACTGAGATAGAGGTCGTGTATGCCTGCCACCTTCTTGACCTCCGCCGTAAAGGTCTGATAGGTCTCAAGTGAGTCCGTCGTGCCTATCTGGAGACAGCCTATGACGGGACCGTCCTGACGGTCAAGGCGCAAGGTGACAGTACAACTGCCCGTGGCAGCGGCCGTCAACTGATACTGACTGGCGCCCTCCTGGAAATCGACGCCCCGCAGACGGATGAAACGGCCTTCGGCCAGATTATAGACATACATGTTCCTTTTTCCTGTCGATGCCGGCATGTCGGCGATGACGCCCGTATTGGCGATACCCATCTTGGCCGACTTCAGACCATAGCCCCATGCCATGGTCTCTGCCTCCACGCGCTGGTAGGGGTTGAGGCACTGTAACTGTCTGATCGGCTTCTGGTCGAGCCAGTAGGGCGACTCGGGGATGGTACCGTCGGCGTTGTAGATAATCTCCGTGGCGGAGACACTGCGGCGCTCGTGGTGCACGAAGGTCTCCAGGTGCATCAGGTCGTAGTTCTGTCCGAAGAGATAACTGTGTCCTTTAAAGTCGCAGATGCCGGGGTGGTTGCCGCGGTCGCGCTCTGTGGGAGCCATCAGGTAGCCCTTGCAGGTCCACGGTCCCGTCGGACTGTCGCTCATGGCGTAGCCCAGTCCCTCAGGACAGCAGGTTGAGGCATAGCCGAGATAGTAGTGGCCGTTGCGCTTGTAGAACCACGGTCCTTCCTGATAATGGTCGATGTGATAGTCGAGTTTCACAATACTGTCCTTCAGCGAGATCATGTCGTCGTTGAGACGGGCATAGTAGGTATGGGGATTGCCCCAGTACATATAGGCCTGTCCGTCGTCGTCGATAAAGACGGAGGGGTCGATGTCGTCCCAGTGATCCTTCTGCCATACAAGTGGCTCACCGAGTGGGTCCTTGAAGGGACCGTAGGGGGAGTCGGCCACCAGTACGCCGATGCCGTGTCCGTGGAGCGGGGCATAGAGGTAATACTTGCCATGGCACTCCACAGTCTGGATGGCCCAGGCACCGTTCTCACGACCGCGCCAGGGGAACTCCTTCAGTGAGGCGACGGCCCCGTGCTCCGTCCAGTTCACCATGTCGGCGGTTGACCACAGCAGCCAGTCGTACATGAAGAAGCCTGCCGAACTCTTCTCGTTCAGGTCGGGGATATCCTCAGGCGAGGCGTCGTGTGAGGTATAGAGGAAGAGCGTGTCGCCCACGACGAGCGGTGACGGGTCGGCCGTATATTTCGTCTGGAAGAGCGGCAGGTTCACCTCTGCCTCTCCCCGCACGGCCTTCTGGAGGGCGAGGGAGTCGTCGAGGTTGATGACCTGGGCGGAAACCGACATGCTCATGATGCCGGCCGTCAGGATGGATAACAGTCTGATAGGCATATTACTTGAGGATTGTTTTCTTACCGTTGATGATGTAGAGTCCCTTGCCGGGCTTTGTCATGCGCTGTCCGTTGAGGTTATAGCAGGCAGGTGCTTCGGGCATTGTCTTGACTGGCTGGATGGCCGTTGTGGTCTCCTCGTCGATGCCCAGTGTCTGACCCGCCCAGGTGATGATGGCCCAGTGCGAGATATTGTCGGTCTCGAAATCGCCGTTGACCACCATCTCGTTGTCAGTACCTTTCTCCACGCACGACACGTTGTCGAAGCACACCCTGCCACCGATGAGACCGAAGGCCCACTGTAGTTTGTCGATCGGGAACTCCGCCTTGAACTCCCAGGTAAACTCCTGGAAGGTGGAAGTCAGTCGGTAGGCTGCCAGGTATTGTACGTCATTGCTGCCGCCCCATTGGTTCACGTTCGTGCTGGTGCTCCAGATGGGCCACAGGGCACAGTCACCGCCTTCGTCGGCACGGATGTCGGCCCTTACCACGTAGGTCTTGCCCACTTCCATTGAGGAAGAAAGGGTGCAGATGGCCTGCTTGTCCCAGTTGTTGACACCCGCACTGCCGTTGTTGACGGCAAGGAAACGGTTCGTGCCGCTGCCAGCCTGTGAACTGACGTTGAACGTCGTGCTGACTTCGGCTCCCGTGAAGTCGGTATAGGTGACTGTAACGGTTCCCTCGCCCTCTTCCGTGGCCGTTACTTGGGTGCCGCTGGCACTTACGCTGCCTGTGCAGGCGATGACGGCCTCTGCGGTGACATCCTCCTTGTGTCCGTCCTCGAAGTTGGCCGTCACCGTGATGTTACGGCTGCTGCCCGTCTTGAGGGTCATGTCATTGATGTCTGTCAGTCCCGTTGCTGTGAAGAACTTCTTCAGGCTCTCCGGTGTCTGATAGTCGGCATCTACCTGGGCGGGGCGTCCCAACTGGTTCAGGGCCTCGATGGCATAGCGCTTGCCCATGGTACGGTAACTGGATGAGGTAAAATGGATGTTGTCGGCCTGGGCTTCACAGCCTGTGGAACGAATGACATGGGCCGTGGGGATGACGGAGGGCACTTTAGCGATGACGCTGTTGTGCAGGGAGCAGACGCCTCCTGCGGCGGCATCGACCATCTCACCCACGAACAGGGGCACCTCCTCGGCTTTCAGGTCGAGGTCGTTGAGCAGCCGCTCATAGATGGTCTTCACCTTCTGGAGCCAGTCCTGCTGACCATTGTTCGTCTCGCCCTGATGGAGCAGGATGCCCTTGATGACGCCCGACTGCTGGGCCACCTTGCCCATCTCGACAAGGCGCTTGTAGGGATCGTTGTCATAGGCGGCGAAATAGTTCTTCAGCCAGTCCTCGACTGTCTTGAGATAGTCTTCCACCTCTTCGGACATGAATCCCTTGATATCCACGCCGCCCAAGGCGATATCGACCACGCCGACCCTGTATTCCGCAGGCAGGGCGGCCACCATCGAGCGACCGAAATAGTCGGCCATGCCCAGTCGTGTCCAGGGGCGAACGATAGGCGGATAGGCCGTGTACCACTCGCCCATCTTCCGTTGGGGCGACGTAAAGTCGGTGCAGGCCAGTGTCAGGAAACGGTCATCGACGTATTCCTTGTCAACGGCTTCCAGTTCGGCATTGCCTTCCATGTTCGACTGACCGAAGCACAGATAGATATAGAAGTTCGGATCAACCTCTGCCTTTGCTCCCATGAACGGGAGCAGGAAGAGTAGTGTTGCCAATAGATTCTTTTTCATGATACGGGGTTTTTATTGGATGGTAACGGTGGTCTTCTTTAGGTCCTGATCCAGCGAACTAGTGCCGTAGAGCACTTCGTAAGTGCCGGGCTTGATACGCATGGTGTTGGTCTCGGGATCCCAGAACTCAAAACTCTTCGGCGTGAGTGCCAGGGCGGCCTTGACGGTCTGTCCGGCCTTGACATCGACGCGCTGGAAGGCGCGGAGGCTCTTCAGCGGTCCTTCGGCATCGGCGAGGTTGCGGATATAGGCCTGCACGATCTCCGTACCGTCCTTCTTGCCGGTGTTCGTGACGGGGATGCTGACGGTGAAGTCATATTTTCCGGGTGTGCCGGATAGTTCGGCCTCGCCAATCCCGAAGGTCGTGTAACTCAGACCATAGCCGAAGGCGAAGAGGGGATCGTTGAAGTAACGATAGGTTCGTCCCTTCATCGAGTAGTCCTCGTAGTCGGGCAACTGACTGTCGTCCTTATAGAACGTGACCGACAGTTTGCCGCTGGGGTTGTAGTCGCCGAAGAGCACGTCGGCCACGGCGGTGCCGCCTTCCTGTCCGGGATACCAGGCCTGCAGGATGGCGTCGCAACTCTCCGTCTCAGGTGTCAGGGCGATGGCGGAACCGGAGCAGTTGACATAGACGACTTGCTTGCCGGCTGCCTTCAGGGCCTTGAGGAAGTCACGTTGCACCTTGGGCAGTTCGATGCTGGTGCGGTCGCCGCCCTTAAAACCATCGATATTGACGGGCATCTCCTCACCCTCCAGACTCGGGGCGATACCACCGCAGAAGATTACCTTGTCGATGCCCTGCAGTTGGGCGACGGTCTGCTGATAGTCGATGGGCAGTTCCTTGGCCACGTCGATCTTCATCGAGGCTCCCCACGTCTTGACGGTCTGGAAGCGCACTTCGATGTTGAACGGCTGACCCTTCTCGGCCTGGAGCACGGTGCGGGTAGGCGTGGCGCGCCAGATATGGTGCATGGCCTTCCGCTCACCGTTGACATAGACCTCGAAGTGTCCCGTCGATTCTACGTTGAGCACATACTCGCCGGCCTCCTTCGGGATGAAGGTGGTCTCGTACTTGGCAGAGAAGTCCTCGATGGGCAGGTTGGGTGCAAAGACGTGCATGCCGGCCGTGGTGACATTGACGGGCTTCGTGTAGTATTCGGTGGTGAAGGGCTTGCCCTCCATCCCGGTATTGCTCCAGAAAGTTCCCTTCAGGCCTTTCTTGCCGCCAAAGGCGCAATCGGTGGCCAGATGACTCTCCTGGACCTTGTCGTAGGTGAGGTCGCAGCCAGGGATATAGACGAGTTTCTTCTGCTTGGCCTTGATGCCGTCGAGGATGGTAACGGTATGGTTCGGCGTACCGTTGTAGTTACCCCACATCATCGGTTCATTATGGGCATTGGGACCGATGACGGCGATCTTCTCCGCATTCTTCTTCAGGGGCAGAATGCCGCCCTTGTTCTGTAGCAGTACGAGACTCTGGCGGGCCATGTCGAGGGAGATGTTGGCAGAAGCCTTGGTGGACATGGCAGAGTAGGGTATCTTAGACCACTCCACGAGTGAGGGGTCGTCCATCTCGCCCAGGTCGAAGCGGCCTTCGAGCAGGCGGATGACATGCTTATCGACCTCGGCCTCCGTGATCAGACCGCGGTGCACGGCCTCGGGGATACTCTTGTAGGCATAGCCGTAGCCGCACTCTACATCGGTGCCGGCTAGCGTGGCCTTGGCAGAGGCGGTGATGGGCGAGGAACTGCTCTTGTGCGAGGTGTAGAAGTCACTGACGGCACCGCAGTCGCTGACCACCAGGTACTGGAAGCCCCATTCGTCGCGGAGGATCTGCTGGAGCAGACGGTTCGAACCGCAACAGGGATCATCGTCGAGACGCTGGTAGGCGCACATCACCTCGCGTACCTTACTATCTTGTACCAGCGTCTTGAAGGCGGGCATATAGGTCTCCCAGAAGTCGCGGGGCGAGACATCGGTGAGGTTGGCCGAGTGGCGCGTGTATTCCGGACCACTGTGCACGGCATAGTGCTTGGCACAGGCCCAGAGTTTACGGTATTTCGAGTCTTCGGGTCCCTGTAGGCCGCGCACCACCTGGTCGCCCATCACGGACGTCAGGTAGGGATCCTCACCGTAGGTCTCCTGACCGCGTCCCCATCGGGGGTCACGGAAGATGTTCACATTGGGTGTCCACACGCTCAGACTGCGCATCTTCATGTCCTCGCCGCCGAGGTCATACATGCGATGGTTATACTGGGCACGGAACTCCGTGGATGCCACGTCGAATACCTTGAATAAGAGATCGGGGTTGAATGAGGCGGCCATGCCCACGGGCTCGGGGAACACAGTGACATTGCCCATGTTGGCAGCACCGTGGAGGGCTTCACTCCACCAGAAGAACTTCTTGATGCCGAGGCGCGGGATGGCGGGGCTTTCGTCGAGCATCAGCATGGCCTTCTCCTCGAGGGTCAGCCGACTGCAGAGGTCCTTGGCGCGCTCCTGGGCACTCAAGTCAGGATTCTGGTAGGGTAAGGTCTGTGCCGACAGCGACAGACTGGCGGATAACAGCAACATGGTTAGTTGCCCACGAAAAGATGTCTTGATAAAAGCAGGAATTGACTTCATGTGATATGCATATTTAAGTTTTGTGTGCAAAGGTAATAAAAATGTGAGACATAGACCTTAGCCTGTGTCTCACATTTTTTGCACGGTGTAACATGCACGGAAAACTACTGCCTTGTCACACGGATGGTCTGGCCAGGCTGTGTCTCGACATCGTACTCATAGACGGTCGGCACGGGCAACGGCTTGAATTTCTTCAGTTCGCGCGACTTCAGCGGCTGACTGATGTTGGCGGGTGCCAGCAGCGGATTCGGACAGTCGCCTGCGGCCTCCTTCAGTCCTTCGCCCTGAAGGGGGACGTACGAGCGGAGGCGCAGGGTGCCGCCGATGCGGGAGGTGATGGTGGCCTCCTGCAGCGTTCCCTCCTTCCAGCGGATGCCGACGGTGAAGGCACCACGTGCCTGCAGCCCCTTCACCTCACCTTCCTGCCAGGCTTCGGGCAGGGCGGGCAACAGGTGGACAGCCCCGTCGTGACTCTGCACCAGCATCTCACAGATACCGGCGGCACAGCCGAAGTTTCCGTCGATCTGGAATGGCGGGTGGGCATCGAAAAGGTTAGGGTAGGTGCGCCCGTCGGGGTGGGCCATGATGGAGTCCTTGTCCTCGCTCGGCAACAGGTGGAGCATGTTCTTGATGATCTGATAGGCATGGTTGCCGTTGAGCATGCGCGCCCAGAAGTTGGTCTTCCAGCCGAGGCTCCAGCCCGTGGCCATGTCACCGCGCTGCCTTAATGTGTTGGCAGCCGCCGTGAAGAGGTCGGGATGCGAGAACGGCGATATCTGGTAGGAGGGATAGAGGCCGTAGAGGTGGGAAATATGGCGGTGCTCATCCTTCGGGTCGTCACCGTCGATGAGCCACTCTTGCAACTGGCCGTAGCGGCCGATCTGCATCGGGGCGAGTTGTGAGAGTTTAGAACGGATAGTGGCTAGTGAAGAGTCATCAACCTTCAAGATCTGTGCGGCTTTGAGCACGTTGGAGAGTACGTCGAACACGATCTGGTTGTCCATGGTAGAGCCGGCAGTCACGGTGGTCGTCTTGCCCATAGGGCCGTGCTCCGGCGACACGGTCGGATTGGTCACCAGCCATCCGGCGGCCTGTCTCACGGCCCCGTCGGCCGGATAGGGCTGCATATAGTCGATTAGGAAGTCAGCGGCTCCCTTCATGACGGGGTAGTACTTCTCTAGGAATGCCTTGTCGCCCGTGAAGAGATAGTGCTGCCAGAGGTGGGTGGTCAGCCAGGCACCGCCTGTGGGGAACATGCCCCAGGTGGTACCATCAACGGGTCCGGCGATGCGCCACAGGTCGGTATTGTGGTGGGCCACCCAACCGTTGCATCCGTACATCTCACGGGCGGTCTTGGCACCTGTCTCACTGAGGTCGCGGATCATGTCGAAGAGCGGCATCTGGGTCTCGGTGAGGTTGCCCACAAGGGCGGGCCAGTAGTTCATCTCGGTATTGATGTTAATGGTGTATTTCGAGTCCCAGGGAGCGTTCAGTTTGTCGTTCCACACGCCCTGTAGGTTGGCGGGCTGTCCACCTGGCTGCGACGAGGAGATGAGCAGGTAGCGACCGTACTGCATCATCAGCGATACCATGTCTAGATCACTACCATCAAACGCGGCCAGTCGCTGGTCGGTGGGGAGCGTGGAGGGCTTGCCCAGCGTCAGACTGACGCGACCGTACTGCTCCTGGTATTTCTGGAGGTGGTCCTCGGCCAGCCTGCGATAACTCCTGCCACTGATGGCCGACAGGGCCTGGATGTTCTTCCGCGTGGGATTACCGCTGACATCGTGGTAGTTCACATAGTTTGTGGCGGCCGTGATGTAGAGGGTGGCCGACGTGGCGTTGGTCACCCGCATGCTCTCCTCCTTGTCGATGACCTCTCCGTCGGTCGTTATGTCGATACGGCACTCTGCCTGCAGACCGGCAGGGATGCCTTCCTGTTCTACATTCTGAATGATGGCTGCGAGTTGGTGACTTTCCACCCGACTCGTGGCAGCCAACGGACTATCGAAGGAGATATTGAAGGTGAGCGCACCGGGCTGACTGACCCTCAGGTTGATGATGATCACGCGGTCGGCTTGGGAGGCAAAGCAGTTACGCTCGTAGGCAACGTCGCCGATGCGGTACTGCGTCGTGGCTATCGCCGTGGAGAGATCGAGGCTGCGACGGTAGTCGCTCACCTCACCGTTGGTTCGGAACTTCAGTTTCAGACTGCCCATCGGCAGGAAGCGCATGCCGTGTGGACCCTTGAAGAAATACCGGTCGATGATGGTGTGGGCCCCTGCCTCCTTACCTGCGAAGACGGAGTCGCGTACTTCCTGCAGGTGGGCCTTGGCCTCCGGACTGTTGTTGTCGTGGGGTGAACCGCTCCAGAAGGTCTCTTCATTGAGTTGGATCTCTTCCGTGTCCGTACCGCCATAGACCATGGCTCCCAGGTGGGAGTTGCCGATGGGTAGGGCTTCGAGCCACTGGGTGGCGGGTTTGTCGTACCAGAGTTGGTGCTGCTGGGCCTGCGTCGATAGTGCCATCAGGGCACCGAACAGGATCATTGTAATCGTTCGTTTCATCTTGTAAGAAGTTTATAGGATGCAAAGATACTAATAATAATTGACATCAGGAAGGATTTATGGAGAATTAACCCAGTTAAGGCAAAAAAGACTCTGGGACAGGAATCGCTATTCCATGTCCCAGAGAAGGAAAAACTACTAACTACTAATATAACTAAAACAATTTTAAACTCTTTCTGAATTCTGCTGCAAAGATACGGCAAATATTCGAAACCGACTTGCAAATATGTTACATATACTTTCTATTTTGTTTCAAGTTCCAAATATTTGCCGTATTTCAAATAGAATGTTACATTTCTTTTATTTGAACAGGCTCTGCGCCATCTGGTAGAGGCAGCGGCGCCAGGTCAGGAATTCATGGGCAGTACCCTCTGAGATCAGGCCTTCGGCATTGAAGCCGGCCTCCTTCAGGGCCTCGACGCTCTTGTTGATGCCGTCGGGATTCTCCTTGGAGCCGCAGCCTTCGAAAATATACTTCACGGCCTTCGGATCCTTGATGTCCTCAGGCATGTACATGCCACCGCTGAGCAGACCCCAGTAGCCGAAAGCCTCCGGGCGGCGCAGGGTGATGAGTTTCGTCTCCATGCCACCCATCGACAGACCGGCCATGGCGCGGTTCCACTTGTCGGCCTTCGTCAGGAAGTTCTGGTCGATGAAGGGAACGAGTTCATCGACGAGCAGCGTCTCGAACTCCTTGGCGGTGAACTGACCGATGGTGCCGAACTTGATATCGTTGGTCAGACCGTAGGCCATCACTACGATGAAGGGCTTGATCTTGCCTTCGGCGATCAGATTGTCCATGATCAGACCAGCACAGCCCTGTACAGGCCAACTGGTCTCGTTCTCACCCCAGCCGTGCTGCAGATAGAGCACGGGGTAGCGCTCCTGCTTGCCCTTGACGACCTTGCCGTAGCCATAGGGTAGATAGACGTTGGCCGTCTGCATCTTGCCGAGGCTCTTGGAGTAGAAGAGCACCTTCTGGATATTGCCATGCGGGATGTCGGTACGGCAGGCATAGAAGTCCTGATCGACAGCGGGGATCTCGATACCGCTCTCCCATCGACAGGAGCCGAAAAAGTTGTGCGTGCCGGGATCGTTCACCACACCACCGTCGATGGTCAGGTGATAGTAGTGGAAGCCGGGATCCATCGGACCTTCGGTCGTACCCACCCAGACACCGTCCTTGTCCTTGCGGAGCACGGTGCCGCCACGGCCGCCGAGACCGAGACTGACGATCACCGACTTAGCATCGGGAGCCTCCACGCGGAAGCGGGCATAGCCTTCGCTGTTCACCTGCGGATACGCCTGTCCGGGCTGGTTCAGCGGGTTGGGCACCCAGTCATCCTTCGGCACGATGTTGTCGGCGGCAGCGTCGAAGTCGCGGATCACGCTGAGCGAGCGCTTGGCCTTGAAGTTATCGTCGAAAGGCAATGGGTGGTTGCCTACGCCGAGCCAGGAGTCCTTGTCACTGAGGTTCCAGAAGGTGACATTGTCGATCACGTCCTTGTGTTTTCTGAAGATACGGAATAAGCGATTATACTGGTCTTCCTGAAGGGTGGCGATATAGGGAGCCTGCGGCTTGGCCTCGCCACGGGCGAACATCAGTTGTCCGCCAGTCTCCGTGTTAGTGCGGAGGTCGAGTTCGGTGATGTGGATATGCTTCACCAGTTCCTTGAACTTCGTGATGGTCTTGTCGAGTTCCTCCTCATCGGGGAAGTAGATGTTGTAATGGCCCTGCATGCCGATACCGTCGATGGGCACGCCGGCATCCTGCATCTTCTTCACCATATTATATATACGCTCGCGCTTGCCGGGATCCACGCAACTGTAGTCGTTGTAGATCAACTGTCCGTCGGGGTCGGCCTCACGGGCAAACTCAAAGGCTTTGGCGATGAACTCGTCACCGCAGAGTTTGAAGTGGCGGCTCTGGCGGTAGGGACTGGCAGCCACCATCTTACCATCGACGATATCGAAGGGACGGCCGTCATCGGCCATGGCCTCGTTCACCACGTCCCAGGCATAGACCACATCCTTATAGCGGTTCACCACCGTATGGATATGGTCGCGAAGACGCTCGTAAAAAACTTCCTTCTTGACGGGTTTGCCCTTCTTGTCGGTGAACATCCAATCGGCGAACTGGGAGTGCCAGCACAGGCAGTGGCCACGCATCTTGATGCCGTTCTCACGGCAGAAATTAGCGATCCTGTCGGCCTTCTCGAAGTCCCAGACACCCTCTTGCGGGTGGATCTCACCGGGCTTCCAGTCGTTCTCGGCCGTGATGCTGTTGTACTGCTTCTTGATGATCTCGATCTGGGCGGGATCGGTGACATTGGTCTGGTTGACGGCCACGCCAATCGTGAAATAGTCCTTGTAGGCATCCTTCAGGCCAGGGCCTTCGGCATAATCGATGGGGCGGCCCCACTGTGCGAATGCGGACAGACTGCCCACTGTGAGCAGCATCAATCCTAATAAACTTTTCTTCATTTTTTTATGTTTAATATTTAATGTTTAATGCTTCATTATTTGAACAGGTGGGGAATAAATTGGTTCAGGCCGCGGCGCCAGGTGAGCCACTCGTGGTCGGTACCTGTCGATTCGTAGTACTCGGCCTTGATGCCCAGGACGTTGAGGTCCTTCACGAGTTTCTCCGTGCCGAACATCTTGTCCATGCCTTCCGTGCCGCTCATCATGAAGAAGTAGTGGATCTTCTTGTTGAATTCGTCGGCATTGGTGAACACACCGTTGTAGGCGGTCTTCACGTCGAGGCCGAAGATGGCCCCGCTGAAGGTGCCGATGTACGAGAACTTATCCAAATTGTTGAGCACGAGGTCGAAGGTCTGGTGCCCACCCCATGACAGTCCTGACATGGCGCGGTGGTCGCGGTCGCTGAGCGTACGGAAGTTACTATCGATATAGGGGATGAGGTCGTTGATCATTACCTTGTAGAACGAGTTGCCGTATTCCGAGAAGCCCTGACGGTTGTCACCGCCACGGAACGGGGCCTTGATGTCGCCGCTCTCCATGACCACAATCATCGGTACGGCTTTGCCGGCGGCGATGGCGTTGTCCATGATGTGCTGCATGTGGCCCTGCTTGCTCCAGCCCGTCTCGTCCTCGCCCATGCCGTGCTGCAGGTAGAGCACGGGGAAGCGCTTCTTGGCGTTCTTTTCATACTCGGCAGGGGTATAGACCATGGCGTGGCGCCACTCCTGTGTCGAGGCGGCGTAGTAGGAGATGGAGCGCACTTGTCCGTGGGCGATGCCCTGTTGCGGACGGTAGTAACTGCCCTCTGGTCCCTCGGGAATCTCGATGCCGCCAGCCTCGCGGTTGCAGCCGAAGAAGGTTTCCGTGGCGGGGTCGATGAAATTCACGCCACCGATATTCATGAAATAATAGTGGAAGCCGGGTACGAGGGGATCGGTGACGGCACACCAGATACCGTTTTCGTCGCGGCGCATGTCGTATTTCTTGCCGCAGATATCGACGATGGCACTGGAGGCGGTGGGCGCATTCAGACGGAAGTAGGCGCGGCCCTCCTTGTCGATCTTCGGGAACTCATTGCCGGGAATGGTGGTTTCGGCGATGAAGGCATCGGCGGGCACGTCGAAGGGCTTTTTCACCTGATAGCCCATGAGTTCCAGCATCTTCTCGCCATAACGGCGACCCAGTTCGCGGTAGCCTGCTGCGTCGAAGTGCAGTTTGTCGGGACCGTTCGTACAGCCTGTGGAGGAGACGACATGGGAGGTGTGGAGCGTCTGGGGCAGTTCCTGGATCTGCTTGTTCATGCGCACGCACAGTCCCTCACCGTTGGCTTGAACCACCTCTCCGGCCAGCAGCGGCGTGTCCTCGGGCTTCAGTTGCAGGTCGCCGAGCAGGTTGTCATATACCTGCTGTACCATCTTGGCCCACTTCGGATCGTCGGTATTGGATTCGCCCTGGTGCATCAGCACGCCCTTGATGACACCATCCTTTTGTGCTTTCTTAGCCAGGGTGACGAGCCGTTCGTAGGGATTATTGTCATATTCCTTCAGCATGGGAACCATCCAGCCTGGGGCCCGCTTCACGTAATTGGCGATGCTGTCGGGCAGGAAGCCCTGGATATGGATGCCTCCGATGGCCACGTGGATCACGCCGACGCGGATGCTGTCGGGAAGCGTTTCGATCATTGTACGGCCGAACCAGTCGGCGGGTGTCAGACCTGTATTAGGACGGCAGAGTGGTGCACTGGCCTCGCACCACTCGCCCATCTTACGACCGCGCTGCGGGTCATCGACGGCAGGCATCAGCAGGAACCGCGGGCCGGGGCTGGCGATATCCTGTGCCTCCGGACGGGCGGCGCCTTCCATGTTCGACTGTCCGAAACAGAGGTAGATGTAGAAGTTCGGGTCAGGTCTCTGAGCATTCGCCGTCAGGGCAGACACGCTCAGCAGGGTGATTGTAATCAGTTTTCTCATGCTTGAAAATAGTTAGGGAATATTATTCTGGTGCAAAGTTACATAAAAAATGCTACACCTATTTTGCGAGGTGTAGCAGATTGTTGTCATTCCGTATCATTCTGACTTTAGGTAATCCTATTCAGATATTCTAATGTTATTGGTATCAGTATTGTAACCAAGGAGGAAGCGGTCGATAAAGGCCAGTACTTCTGGCCATTGCCGATTAGGCAGTTGACAGTGACCATGGCCGCCTACGATGCTCCAGCCCATACGGTTTGAGATGCCGAAACGGTCCCATACTTGATGGGCAGCCTCGGCAGAGACAAGCATCCCCTCGTCGGCGAGCCACTTGAAGTCTGGGTTGCCCAACAGCAGGAGGGCGCGCGGGCAGATGAGAGCGCAGAGTTCATGTTGGTCGTAGGGCAGACGATAGACCTTGTCGCCTCCGAAGTTTGTGAGTTGACTCTCAAGGAACCAGTGGTAATCAGTCTTGTCTATATTCTCCACGCTGTCTTTCGCATGAGTGGCGCGCCAGGCGGCAGCCCCGCCCCCACCAGGTTCCTGGGCGATGGTGAGGGCCACACGCTCATCGAAGGCACCACAGTAGAGGGCCATCTTACCCGCGTACGAACAACCCGTCACACCGATATGCTGCATGTCGATCTTCGTTACCTCTGGACCCAGTTGCTGGAGTCCGTCAAGTAATCGGCTGAAGCCCCATGCCCACTCACTGTACGCACCGTTTTCCTTCAGGTCGGGATAGAGACGGTCGAAAGGGTGCTCGCCTCGTTCGTGATGGGGTCCCCACTGGCCGTAGTCGTTGACCTGCTTCTCGTGAAATACCATTGTGGCGATGGGACGATTGTCGAAGAGTTCCTTGGGCAGGGAGATACCGCTGGAACCGATCATTAGGGCGTAGGGGGCCTTACCTGTGGAGGGATATCTGATCTCGCTGCGGAGGGTGAGCGTCTCTCCACCGACGGTAACATCGACAATCAGCGTGTCACCAGCCATACGGGCCTTTACCTGCTCCTTGCTGACAGAAGGTTTCTCACCGATCCCATAATGCTGGATGAGGGCGGCAATCTCACTGCGACGGCCAGACCAGTCGCTAAAATCGCTGACACCCTTCAGAGGATCGGGTAGGTCCTTCTCCTCAGGCAACTGGTCGGCAGGAAGCATCTCGGGCTTGGCAAAACCTGTCCCTGTATGTTCTACGTCATAGACTAACGGACAGCCGCTGTCATCGGTTAAGGGCGTATGGTAGTCTTTGGGCGATTCCTTTCCGAAGAGATATTGTGGCTGATAGCCGCCAAGGTCGATGACGATCTTCTCGAACACGATACCGGGATCCTGCGGATGGAGGGTGATCGTGTGGATGCCCCTTGACGGATCAACGGGGAGTTCGACTTCTTTTTCCACCACGCGCCTGGCAACCGTGGGGTAGTAGATGCTGTAGATGTTCTCGGGCTTCTCGTTGAGGTCGCTGTTGAAATTAATGCTGACAGGTGCATGGCCGTCGATGGCGACATCATAGACCAGTCCGCCCTTGTCGAGGAAGTCGAGTGTCGATTTCGTGACTACATGGATCTTGACCGTGGCGGGGGTGTCCCCTTTCCAGCGATACACCAGTGAGGCCTGTCCCGTCGGCTGCGTATAGGGCATGAGGGCGATGCCGCTCAGGGTGCGCCCCATATAGGGAATGACCGTCCACTGGGCATCGTTGGTATCCGAGCGGCTCCACGTGTGTTCTGCCTCGATGCTGATATAGCCATTGCTGGGTGAGAATACCGGTCCCTGCTCAGGTGTTGGCACCTCAACGAGATCGGGACATACGTCGCGTGGGTAATCGTCGTTCCAGATGATGTAACTGATATGCTTCTGCGTCATCATACCGTCCCACTTACCACCGGCAATCTCCTTGTTATACTGCAGACAGAGCAGGGAGTCGCGCTTGAAGGCCTGGCGGCAACGCTCCGCCCAGCAGTTGGCATCGGGATCGCCCACAGCGGCCAGTTTATGGTTCATCGCCTGGGCATAGTACATCTCATAGACATTTCCCATCGCCTGTATGGGGAAGAGGATCATCTGGCGATAGGCATCACGCTGCTCAGGGCGCAGGGTGATGAACTGTCTGAGGGCACGGGCCTCCAGGGCCTGATACTCACCGACCACCTGGGCAAACTCATCAGCGGTGTAGGTGGTGGCATCAAGCATCTCGGAGGTGATGCGGCCATTGTACTTGCTGACGAGGTTCAGCAGTTCGGCAGCCTCACAGGCCTGATCTTCACCGAAGCAGGCAGCACAGAAGGCATGGGGGTGTTCCAGCAGATTGCCGACGGTATATTTGGTAGGATTCCACGCCATGTCCATGAAGAGTTGGATGGGATACTCCATGGGCTTCAGGTCGCCGACATTGAGGATCCACAGTTTCCGGATGCCTCCGTTATAGGCGAGTTGCAGTTGCTCCCACATATTCTGGATGGGCGTGACGTTGAGCCACTTCGTGTTGCGGGGGGCTCCTACATAATCGACATGGTAGTAGAGACCCCAGCCACCCCGGCGCTTCTGCTCCTCGGCGGTGGGCAGGCGGCGCACATTGCCCCAGTTGTCGTCGCAGAGCAGCACCGTCGCGTCGTCGGGTACGCGCAGTCCGGCATCGTAGTAGGCCTGTACCTCTTTATAAAGGGCCCAGATCTGGGGCGTCTCCTTGGCAGGCTTCCCCGTGACTTCCTTGATGATGCGGCGCTGGTTGTCGATGATGTTCTCCAACAGACGGGTATCCGTCTTGTCGCCCATGGCCTCGTCGCCGTCGCCGCGCATGCCGATGGTCACGATGTCGTCAGTACCTTTCATGCGCTCGATGCCCTCGCGGAAGAAACGGTCGAGGTTCGGCTTGTTGGTGGCATAGTTCCAGGCACCCCAGCCCTTACGGTCGCGGGCATACTCCTGGTGGTTGCGGGCCATCGGCTCATGGTGTGAAGTGCCCATCATGATGCCCATGGCATCGGCGGTCTTCAGGTTCTCGGGATCGTCGGCATAGAAGGCCCATCCCCACATGGCGGGCCAGAGGTAGTTGCCCTTCAGACGGAGAATCAGTTCAAATACCTTCTCATAGAAGCGGTGGTCGCCATAGTCGGTGCCGAAGGTGTTCTTCACCCATGAGGTGAGACAGGGCGCCTCGTCGTTGAGGAACAAGCCGCGGTATCTGACGGCGGGCTCGCCGTCGGTGTATTCGCCTTTCTTGATATAAAGGTCGGCCTGTTTTTCCACAGGCACGTCGGCCCAGTAGTACCAGGGCGACACGCCTATCTGGCGCGACAGTTCATAGATGCCATAGACGGTGCCCCGCTTGTCGCTGCCGGCGATGACGAGTTGGTTGCCAATGGTCTTGATGATGTATTTTTCCGTCTTGCCCTTCAGGTTGCTCAAAAGTCCTTGCTTGACCCAGGAATCGATCTGAGCGTTCGCCCCGACAGTGCCGATGAGGATCCTGCTCTGGGATGAGGCTGTCGCCTGAGTGGTCTGGGATGGCAGGGTGCCGGTAACCCGCTCGAAGTCTTTTGCCAGGTTCCCGATGGCTATCCGGACACAACTGTGCTCGGCCTCGGCATATCCGATTGAAACATTCTCCAGTCTCCAACTGTCGTCAGAGGGGTGGAACACGACAAACTGCTCTGCGCCAAACATGGTCTGTGCATACATCATGCAGAGTAACCCAAAGGTCATCATTCTCAAGTAATAGGTACGTATATTCATGTTGGTAATGGTTTTATCCGCTTTTTCCCTGCAAAGATAATACTAAAATTGCGTATTTGCGAAAAAACGTCCCAAAAGTATCTTTTTTTTGCCTCTTTTTTTTGCTGCAAGGAAAAAATACCCTATCTTTGCAACTGATAAGCAACCATCAAAGCAATGCGACCTAAAAAACTGCTAACTCTTCTCGTGCTTTGTCTGTCCCTGAACATGTATGCTCAGACGGGCAGATTTTTTGGTACGGACAATCAGCGACTTTCCAGTAGTTTCGTTACCCAACTTTATATAGATAAAGAAGGATTTATATGGTGTACCACCCGCAATGGCATCAACCGTTACGACGGCTATCAGTTCCGTGTGTTCAGAAAGGAAAATGAACAGGACAAGACCTTGGCCAGTAACTATGTCATAGGCATGCTACAGGACAAGGACGGACTATTCTACTTCGGTATGTATGGAGCCCTCCAGACATGGGACGGTAATGAGTTCCGGAATGTGGAGATGCTGGATGTTAACGGGAAATCCAGCAGTTGTTATGCCTCCTGCTTCCTACAGCGCAAGAACGGCGATATTCTTGTGGGTACATCGGGCATGGGACTGCTGCGCTTCGAGAACCGGCAAGTGGCCCGTCAGGTGGGTGGACCGCTGGCCTCATTGCATACGGTCAACGACCTGCTGGAAGACAGCAAGGGGAATCTCTGGTTGGCGACGGATACGGAGGGACTGATCTGCTATGACGGGAAGACGGTTCGTCGTTACTGGTTAGACCGTGAGAATGCACTGATGCGCAGTCTCTGTGAGGATCATGACGGCACGATCTACGTAGGTACGGCCAATGCTGGCCTGTATAAGCAACAGGGCGATCAGTTCGTACATGTCGATGCGGTGGGCGATTATGCCGTGTCGGCCCTGTTTTGCGAACATAACGGTTTCATCGTCATCGGCTTCGACGGCAAGGGCGTGGGCATATACCATCCCAAGGAAGGAGATGTGCTGTGGAATCCTTTCTATAGCCTGGAGGTGGACCTGAGCAAGAGCAAGGTCTATTCCATCATTGAAGACCGGAGTGGGCATTTGTGGCTTGGACTATTGCAGAAAGGCGTCTATGAACAGCCTATCGACTGGAAGGGATTCAATTATATGGGTTATAAACTGGGCCAGCGTAATTTGATAGGCTCTGCCTGTGTGATCAGCGTGTTCATCGATAGCGGCGGACAGACCTGGATAGGTACGGATAAGGACGGGCTGTACTGTTTTGACCGCAACGACCGGCTGATTAAACATTACGAAGGCCGCATCCCCTCCACCGTCATGGCCCTTGCGGAAGACCACCAGGGACGTATCTGGCTTGGCTCCTATGGAGAAGGCTGGGGATGGATAGACCCGAAGACCACCCAGTATCATCCAATCAGCGATGGAGCGGACGGGAACATGAGTGTGATGGACATCACCGTCGATCAGCAGGGTATGCTGTGGGTTGCCACGATGCGAAGGGGACTCCTCAAGGTGAACCCCCAGACCATGCAGGTGAAGGAATACGTGATGGCTGAGGATGCTGCGACAGACAGGAAGATGAACAGTATCGTCAACAACTACGTATCGCAGGTGTCTCTGTCTCCTGACGGACGGCGCGTGTATGCGGCTACGTCGATGGGACTATGTTGTCTCGACATCGTTACGGATAGTTGGACGAAGACATTTGGCAGCAACAGCCCCAACTACGGCACGCCTGTCCGTATTGCCCGGGAGTTCGACAGCAAGGTATGGATGGGCTCCACCAACGGCCTCTACACCTATGACCTGAAAACGCGTGAGATAAACCATATCACGATGAACGACGGTCTGTCGAACAATGGTATCGCCTCCATTGAGCAGGATGCCCAGGGCAATCTCTGGATCAGCACCGATCACGGCCTGTCCCGCTACGACATGAAGACCAAACTCTTCAACAACTATTATTCCGACGACGGGCTTCAGGGTAATGCGTTTAGCGACGGTGCGTCGTGGGTGACTCCAAAGGGAACGCTCATCTTTGGCGGTACGGAGGGCATCACCTGGTTTAAGCCGCAGGATATCCCGGACAGTAAATGGAACGCCACAGTGCAGATTACCTCTTTCCTCATCAATGGTCAGCAGGCTAACAGGGCAGCGGTCTCCAGTGGTCGTCAGGTCATGGAGCAGCATGTCATCGACAGCAACCGCTTTGAACTCGGCTACCATGACAACTCCTTCGCCATCACGTTCTCTACGCTGACTTACGAGAATCCGGAGCATATTACCTATCTCTATAGCATCAACAGCGATGTGTTCCAGCACCTGCAGCCTGGTGCCAATCAGATTACTTTCTCACACCTGCCGCCCGGTGTCTATCATTTCAGGGTGAAGGCAGAGCAGAATAACATGGAGACGCCTGTGCGCGAGTTCTCCGTGGTGATCCGCAGCCCTTGGTATCGTTCGGCGTGGGCTTACTTCTTCTATGCGCTTATCGTAGGACTCTTTGCATGGCAGTATCTGACCTATCGCCGTCATAGGGAACAGGCCCGAATGCGTCTTCAGGAACATCTTCATGCTGAGGAACTGGGTGAGGCAAAACTGCGTTTCTTCATCAACATGAGTCATGAGATACGTACGCCTATGACGCTGATCATCACGCCCTTGCTCTCTCTCATCAAGAACGAGGACGATCCGGCCAGGAAGAGCGTCTATGAGACGATCAAGCGTAATGCAGAGCGTATCCTGAGCCTGATCAACCAGATGATGGATATCCGGAAAATCGATAAGGGACAAATGCAGATGCGGATGTCGGAAACCGACCTCGTCAGTTTCATACAGGATATCCATACCCTCTTTGAAAGTCAGGCCAAGACCAAGCACATCAATCTGTTGTTCGACCATGACAGTGAAGAACTGCCGGTGTGGATCGACCGCGCCAACTTCGACAAGGTCGTGGTGAACATCCTTTCCAATGCCTTTAAGTTTACTCCCGCTGGTGGTGAGATCGCTATCAGACTGACCCACGATGATCGTCAGGCCGTTATCGCCATCAGGGATAACGGTGAGCAGATTCCCGACGATAAACTGGAAAAGATCTTCGACAGATTCTATCAGTCGCCTTCCAGCGTCAATGACCGTCATGCAGGTACGGGTGTCGGCCTTGACCTGACGCGCTCACTTGTTGAACTTCATCATGGTACGATCAGTGCACGTAATCTTGATGAGGGTTGTGAGTTCGTGGTAACGATTCCCATGGGCAATGCACACCTGCGTCCTGAGGAGATGGCGACAGAAACGGAGAATGCAGCATCGAACCTGCTGGCGAATGACGAGGAAGAGTTGTTGGCTGAGCCCATCCCCGCGATCCATGGCCTGGGCAAAGGACAGCCCAAGATCGTTATTGCGGAAGACGATGAGGAGATCCGTAACTTCCTGGAGAGCGAGTTTGAGAAGGACTATGAGGTGCATACCTGCGTCAATGGGCGGGAGGCCTTGGGAGAGGTCATCCGGACCATACCGGATATTGTCATCAGCGACGTGATGATGCCCGAGATGGATGGCAATAGTCTCTGCTCTAAACTCAAGACCAATCCTAATACCAACTATATCCCTGTGATCCTGCTTACTGCCAAGAGCCGCGACGAGGATAAACTGGAGGGTCTGGAGACGGGTGCGGATGCCTTTATCGTCAAGCCGTTCAACATGGATATATTGAAGCGCACCGTGATCAACCTGATCAATACCCATCGTCTGCTCCGACTGAAATTCGAGCGTAATGACGTGCTGGAGGAGCAGGTGAACGAGATTCGCCTGAAATCCCCTGACGAGAAACTGCTGGAAAGGATTATGGACAGTATCAACAAGAATCTGGGCAACTCCGACCTGAGCGTTGATATGGTTGCCGATGAGGCTGGCATCAGCCGTGTTCACCTGCATCGTAAGATGAAGGAACTGACGGGACAGACGCCCCACGACTTCATCCGCAATATCCGCCTGAAAAAGGCTGCTCAGTTGCTGGCCAATCAGGGCATGAACGTCACGGAGGTGATGTATGCCTGCGGCTTTGCCAATTCCGCTTCTTTCTCTACGGTCTTCAAGCGCTTCTACGGCATGTCACCACGCGATTACATGCGTGAGCATGAAGGGAAATAACATAAGAAATTCCCCGACCAGTTGCGGCCGGGGATTTTCTTAGAATGCAGATGCTTTCAGACCAAGTCCTGCTCGTTCGTCGATGCCGGACATCAGGTTCATGTTCTGAACGGCCTGACCGACGGCACCTTTCAGCAGATTGTCAATGCATGAGGTGACAAGCAACTTGTTGTCGAAGGCATCAATATGTATAAGACACTTGTTGGTATTTACGACTTGTTTCAGATCGAGCGGCTTATCCACGTAATGGGTAAAGGCCGCATCTTGATAGAACTCCTTATAGGCGGCAATCACCTCGTTGGCATCGGCCTTCGTACGGATCACCTCCGTGGCGAAGATGCCGCGGGTAAAGTCACCACGGTAGGGGATGAAGTCGATATCTATGTCGAGCGATCCCTGCAACTGCGTGAGCGACTGCCTGATCTCTGCCAGATGCTGGTGGGTGAACGGCTTGTAGATGCTTAGGTTGTTGTTGCGCCATGAGAAGTGAGTGGTGGCACCCGGCTTCTGACCGGCGCCCGTACTACCCGTGATGGCATTGACGGAGACATCGTATTTCAGCAGGCCCAATTTGGCGGCAGGCAATAGTCCGAGTTGGATGCAAGTCGCAAAACAACCGGGATTAGCCACATGCTTTGCCTTTTGGATCTCTGTGCGGTTCAGTTCCGGCAGGCCATAGACGAAGTCGTGAATCCTGTCTCCTGCCTCCTGCCTCCTGATTCTGAAATCCTGGGCCAGGTCGATGATCTTGGCATGCTCGGGAATCGTATGCTCCTTCAGGAAGGCCTCACTCTTACCGTGACCGAAGCAGAAGAACACGACATCGACATCCTCGAAAGGCATCTGGTCGGTGAACTTCAGGTCCGTCTCCCCGTAGAGCCCTTCGTGAACCTCTGCGACAGGATTGCCCGCGTTACTCTCCGAGTTGGCGAACACGATCTCCGCCTCGGGGTGGTTCAGCAGCAGGCGGATCAGTTCCCCGCCCGTATAGCCGGCTGCACCTAATATTCCTATTTTTATCATCTTGCTGTCTGTGTAATCGTGGCTTATCTCTTCTCGTCCTTATGGATACCGTAATAGACGCGGAGCGGGGTCGAACTGACCTTGATGAAGCCCTTGGCCTCGTCGGCGGTCCAGCCGGTCTGTGTCTCACCGTACTCTCCGAGTTTCGACTTCGTCAGGTCGTTGGCAGAGTCGATGCCGACGGTCTCAAAGCCGTAGGAGCGGAGTTTCAGGATGGCTGTACCAGTCACGTTGCGCTGGCTGCTGGAGAGCATGGCCTCGATATCGGGCATCACAGGCTCCAGGTACTGACTCTCGTGGAGGAACATGCCGTACCAGTTGGCTACCTGGTCCTTCCAGTACTGCTGCCACTTGGAGAGGGTCGATTTCTCCAGCAGGCGGTGAGCCTCGATGATCAGTTTCGGGGCGGCAGCCTCAAAGCCCACACGACCCTTGATGCCGATGATAGTGTCGCCCACGTTGGCATCGCGACCGATGGCGTAGGAGGCACCGATCTCCTCAATCTTCTGGATGGCCTTCACGCGGTCGTCGAATTTCTCTCCGTTGACACCTACGATCTCGCCTTTCTCGAACTCGATCTTCAGCAGCGACTCCTGCTCCTTGGCAGTGACGTGCTTCAGATAGGCATCCTCGGGCAGTCCCTGTGTCGGGTCGAGCAGTTCGCCGCCACAGATGCTGGTGCCCCAGATACCGACGTTATAGGAATACTTCAGTTTGGTGAAGTCGGCAAAGAAACCGTGCTCGTTTAGGAAATCCACCTCCTCCTTGCGGGTGAGTTTCTGGTCACGGGTCAGGGTGATGATCTCCACGCCGGGGGCCATCACGAGGAATGTCATGTCGAAGCGGATCTGGTCGTTGCCGGCACCCGTACTTCCGTGGGCGATGGCATCGGCACCGATCTCCTTGGCGTAGCGCGCAATGGCGATGGCCTGGAAGATACGCTCGCTGCTGACGCTGATGGGATAGCAGTTGTTGCGCAGTACATTGCCGAAGATCATGTACTTCAGCGACTTCTCGTAATACTCATGGGTGACGTCGAGGGTGACATATTGCACGGCCCCCAACTTATAGGCGTTCTCCTCGTTCTTCTTCAACTGTTCCTCACTGAAACCGCCCGTGTTGGCACAGGCAGCATAGACATCCCAGCCGTCCTGGGCCAGTTTCATAACGGTGTAGGAGGTGTCAAGACCTCCGGAAAATGCGACTACAACTTTTTTGTTTGCCATATTTCTGTTCTTTATGTTATTGTTCTTCTATTTCCTGCAGATAGCGGATGCGTGACAGTACCTCCTCCGGCAGTTTCGCAGGCAAGTGTTCTGTCGGGTCGTAGAGCATGGCTGTACAGATACAGTACTTACGACCCGTGCGGTGAAGCACATCCACGTTCACGCACCCCTCACAGCCCTTCCAGAAGGCTTCGTCGTCGGTAAGGTCGGCAAAGGTGACGGGCTGATAGCCCAGTGCCGTGTTCATCGACATCACGGCGGCACCGCTCGTCAGGGAGAAGATCTTCGCATGCGGCCAGCGGGTACGGGCCAGGGTGAAGGTCATGTCCTTGATGCGCTTGGCGATGTGCTGTCCGCGGAAGTCGGGGTGTACGATCAGACCTGAGGTGGTCACGTACTGCTGGTTCTCCCATGTCTCAATATAACTGAATCCTGCGAAAGTACCGTCTTTGGTCAGGGCGATGACAGCCTTGGCCTCCTGCATCTTCTTGGCCAGGTATTCGTGTGTTCTCTTGGCAATGCCTGTGCCGCGGACCTTTGCCGCCTCTGCTATCGTATCGAGGATCGTATCGACGTATTTCTCATGCTCTGGCCCTGCCACCAATACTTCTATTTCTACTTCGTGTTCCATTTGTATGCTAGTCGTTTGGTATTATTTGTCTATCTCATATTTGGCACCACGTCGCTCAGCGACTCTATGATGTCCTGATGCCTGACGCCTTCCTTGATGACAATGAAGATGGTGTCATCGCCAGCAATGGTGCCGAGAATCTCTGGTATGTCGCTGTTGTCGATATTCCAGGCGATACTGCTGGCATAGCCGGGACGGGTCTTGATGACGCCCATGTTCCCGGAGAAGTTGATGCTGATGAAGCCGGGCACTTTCATCATCTCGCGGATGCTGTTGGGCGAACTGACGCGCTTGTACATCGTCTCGTTGGGCAGCACATAGACGTAATTGCCACTCATGGAGGCGGCCTTGGCAACCTTCAGTTGCTTCAGGTCGCGGCTCAAAGTGGCCTGCGTCAACTTGAAACCCTCTTTCTGAAGAGCATTCAACAGTTCGTCCTGACTCCCCAGTTGCTGGCTCGAAATGATGAGTCTCAGCGCTTCTAAACGGTTGTTTTTTACTTTCATGCAGAATATTTATTCAAAATTCGGGTGCAAAATTACATATTATTTGGCAACCGACCAAACATTTCTGCATATTTTTGCAAAATCACTTCTTCATGTCAAAGCCGACACGCACGCCGTCGTACTGTTTGCTCAGGTCACCGATGGATTGCAGGTCCTTGTTGCCGCTCATGGCCGACATGGTCTGGAGCACCGTCAACAGTTTGTTGGCCTCAAAGAGGATGGAGATACCGCTGATCTCGCGCTTCGTATAGCAGTTGACACTGAACAGCAGTCCCTTCAGCGTGATTTTCTGATTGGCCTCGTCGAACGTATAGTTACCGCTGAATGGTGTGCCGTCGATCTTTGAGGTGAACGTGCCGTCTTGCTTGAAAGTGATGTAAGTGTTACTTGATGACAAGCCTACCTGCTGATAGTAAGGCAACAGTTTCTCCTCGATCTGTGCAGCCGCCACTTCACCACCGGCCTTCGCCAGGAGGTTCTTACTGGTGAACGCACAACCAGGGCTGAGGTATGTCCATGTGCCGATCAGCCCACTGGCCGACACCTTGTCCAGTCCGATAACGCTGGTGATGGCATTGACCACACTGCCATTCGAGATCGCATCCACCACCTGACCCATGTTACCGCAACTCACTGCCATAAGGCTGATAAAGCCAGCCAATACAATCTTGATCTTTTTCATTTTCTTTCTTTTCTGTTAATCCGCCGCGAAATTACAACATAATTCCCGAATCCCCAAATAAAATCAACGAATAATCACTTTTTCCGTCTCTTACGCGCGCGTGGTAGTTGTTTAACGCCAAAAAGAACCCGCTCATCCCGCCTATCCCGCACGTAAGATTTTTTACTTTCTGTGCGGGATAGGCGGGATGAGCGGGTTAAAAAGCGGGTATGACAACTACATATATGCGCGCGCGTGCGCGCGAGGCCGCCGTTCTGGAAATTGGTGCCGCCGTTCTGGAAATTGGCACCGCCGTTTGGAAAATCCGCGCCGCCAATTTTGGAATACTCGCCGCGAATTTTCCAAGCGGCACCGCGAATTTTCCAATACTCGCCGAGTATTTCCGGAAAGTCGCCGCCGATTTCCCGACTCCCGTCATGGGCGTTCTTTCTTATATAATATAATAAGGTGTAGGGCCCCTCCGGGCCTTGACCTTCGTCAAGAGCGGCGGAAAAATTGCATGAAAACCGAAAAAAATCCCGAAAAAAATTTGCGGGTTCGGAAAAAGTGTGTACCTTTGCACCCGCTAAACGAGAAAGTGATCCCGCGAGGCATGAAAAGAGAGAGTTCTTTGAAAGGTTTACATAGACAGAAGTAGTACAAGAAGC
>FLNY01004818.1_pt1 | contig 82249 bp, 74 predicted proteins | sample 1140381 | NCBI WGS metagenome assembly FLNY01 (sample SAMEA3878172, study PRJEB12797) | bioreactor metagenome | biome: Moose rumen | place: Sweden | collected 2011-10
ATAACGCAGTACTGGTGCCGGCCGCACAGGCCGAAGGACAAGCCTTTCATAGAGCGGTTTATAGGCACGCTGCAGACCGAGTGCCTTGACTACCACTACGAGCCGATGGGCGCGAAAGAGATGCAGGAGATAATCGACGAGTGGATTTTCAAGTACGAGAACCAGCGTCCGCATGAAGGGCTGGGCTTCTTGACACCCAGACAGTTTGAGAGTAGGTTTTATTCGTCGAAGCATTCCTTTATGTCCTAAATGTTGTGAGTACGGACACAAAACTTGACAGAATCTTTTAATTGAGTAATAATATTCGTAGATTTGACGAGCAGGAAAGGCACCCTGCACTCCCGAAAGGGAACCTGATATGATGGATACGCCGCCCATCCAAATTTTATTGTAAAGCCACCTTCCGAGGTGGTTTTTGTTTTTTTCGCGTGAAGGATTGTAGCACCGCCGCAGGCGTTCTGTAGTGACCGAAGGGAACGGAATAATGGAGCGCAGTTAGCGCGAAAGTGAAACGAGCACGACAACAGAAGTGCTCGCAAAAAGCCCGACCCGAACATAGGGAGCGACCCGACAGGGGCAAAACGCTTGAGAAGCGTTTTGAGCGAGTCTCCGAGCAGCTATGCTGCGAAGGCATAGTGAGGGGCACGCCCGGATTTGTAATGACAATAATCCAGAATGTGTGGTAAAATAATTGTACTGGAGGAAATTATGCCTAAAGCTTTACTTGATTTTATGGGATTTAAGTTTTTTTTCTGGTCCAATGAAGAAAAACGGATTCATGTTCATGTATGCAAAGGTAATCCAAGAGCAAATGCAACAAAATTCTGGGTCACACATGATGGTGTTGAACTTGCTTATAATGATGATTCTATTTCATCAGACGATTTGAGTAAAATTCAAAAATATATATGGGCGAACCGTGATACCATTATTGCACGATGGGTTCAATATTTTGGACTCTAGGAGGTTTTTATGGGAATTTATTATAGTACAATTGACAATATATCTCTTTCTTTTTCTAAAATTCATAAAAATGGTATTTTTGATGAAATAGACTTTCGTTTTGAGCGTCCTAATGACAAAGGTGGTTTTGATTTTGCAGAAGGAAAGCTGCCGAATAATATGTTTTATAAAACCTACGGCTTTTCTGAAGATGAATTACTGGAGCTGGAGCAATATCTTAGAAATAACGCCTTTTTAATCTGGGAAATTGCAAAAGAAGCCGCATAATCAAATATTCTGATCATTTGGGGCAGGTTTAAAAACTACACTTTCCAGAGTTATAAAAACTGTTGATGATGAATCTGCTATACGAACGGCTTTTACACAGCCAATTTCTGGGCGAGCACCTGAAATGCGTGGAAATGGATTAAAATTTGTAATTTCGTCTGTGGTAGAAAATAAATGGCATCTTTTTTATCAGTCAGGAAATGCAGTTTGTAATGCTGATAAAAATGGATATTCTTTTGGAACTTCATCATATAATCATGAAGGGTGTTTTTGTATTTTGTCGTGTATGGGGAATTAAATGATTGTTGATATGTCGTCTTTTGGTGAAATGTTAATGTCTCGTCCCGCAGGTCGTGAAGCGTTTATGGGAGCGTCTGCTTATATCTTTAATGAATTAGAAGATGGCGAAGTTGTTTCACTTGATTTTTCAAAGGTAAAAGTTCTCGCACCATCTTGGGCTGACGAGTTTATAACAGGAATAAAAAGTAAATTTCATTCTCCAATTGAATATCTTAATACAGATAATCCTTCTGTTGCAGCATCCTTAAAAACTGTATTGGAACCTGTTGATGTAAGCAAATATCAAAAAGTTGTTTAATCTTCACGTACATGGGAATTTTGGAATAACCCCCGCGTGAGGGATTGTAAGGGTGAGCGACAGCGAAAACACACCGTAGGTGTGGTCGGAGGCGATAGCCGTAGCCCTGAAAAGCCCGACCCGAACATAGGGAGCGACCCGACAGGGGCAAAACGCTTGAGAAGCGTTTTGAGCGAGTCTCCGAGCAGCTATGCTGCGAAGGCGTAGTGAGGGACACGCCCTATATTTCTCCTTGACGGCAGAGAAGAATTGCATTATATTATGTATGTAATCGAAAGGTTACATTGGGCTGGTCAACATGCGACCCAGGTCCATCTACCGGCGAGGAAGTTCCTCGCCTTTTTTTATGGAGAAAAAAATTGAAAGAACTGGATTTCCGTTGTGTTTAATGCTTTGCTTCCGAATCCGATTTTCCGTAAAGCAATGCCAGATACTGTAAATTCCAAGAAATCCGTGCTATAATACAAAGGAAACAATCAAAACAGTCATAAAACATGAAAGCAAAGAGGTACTAAATGCTTAATGTGAACAACAACGCTTCAATTATGAAGCAGGACATTCTCGTCCGTATTGCAAAATTGCAACTAGAAGGAAAGCTTGAAGAGGGCGTTCATTACATTCCGAAAGAGATGGTTCCAAAAGGAAGTCCTTCTATTCGATGCTGTGTCTATCACGACCGGGAGATTATGCGGACTCGCGTTATGGCTCGGATGGGTTTTTCTGTCGAGAATATCGATGATGAAAAGCGTCTCGCCGATTACGCGCACGAGGCCCTGGAACGAGAAAAACCGACTTGGCCAATGCTCACATTTTTAAACGACGCCTGCAACGGCTGCGTTAAGTCAAAATATCTTCCAACGGATGCTTGTCAGGCTTGTCTTGCGCGTCCTTGTAAGATGAACTGCCCTAAAAAGGCAATCGAAATTTACGATCACCGTGCCCACATTGATCCGGCAAAGTGTATAAACTGCGGCATGTGTATGCAGAACTGCCCTTACCATGCGATTGTTCGCATTCCGATTCCTTGTGAAGAAGCTTGTCCTGTCGGTGCAATTACCAGAAACGAGGAGACGGGTCACGAGCAGATTGACTATGACAAGTGTATTTTCTGCGGAAAGTGTATGAGCAGCTGCCCGTTCGGTGCCGTAATGGAAAAATCTCAGCTCGTCGATGTCATCAAGCACATTATGAGCGGGAAAAAAGTAGTCGCAATGTATGCTCCTGCTATTGGCGCCCAGTTTAAGGGAGCAAAGGTCGGTCAGCTTGAAAGCGCTCTTTTACAGGCAGGCTTCAGCCGGGTCTGGGAAGTTGCGATTGGAGCTGACATCACGGCAGACAAAGAAGCCGCAGAGTTTGCTGAGCGAATGGAGCGTGGCGACAAAATGATGACAACCAGCTGCTGTCCGGCCTATGTCCGTGCCGTTCAGATTCATGCCCCGGAGCTGAAGGGCTGTGTCTCGGAGACAAAGTCTCCTATGATTTACACCGCCGAACTTGCAAGAAAAGCTGACCCTGATTGCATTACGGTTTTCGTAGGCCCTTGCCTTGCAAAAAAACGGGAAGGCTTTGACAGCGAGCTTGTCGATTATGTTCTGTCGGTGGAGGAAGTAAGCGCGCTTCTTACGGCAAAAGGAATTGAAGTTTCAAAAATGGAAGCAAAACCAGGAAAATACAATCCCACTGTTTCCGCCCGAAACTTTGCAAAAACCGGGGGCGTTGCCGAAAGCGTTAAAATCCGCCTAAAGGACACTTCGATTCTACGCCCTGTCGTCATCAACGGTCTTGACAAGAGCGGCGTAAAGGCATTGCAGAATTACGGGAAAATCAATGCCGGAACTATTCCGACTCCGGCCGACTGTCCGAACCTTATCGAGGTCATGGCGTGTGAGGGTGGCTGTATAGCAGGTCCTGCCGTTATCATGAACCCGAAAACAGGAGCGGCGCTTCTCAATATGTACGCAAACGCAGGCTCTTCCGTTCTTGTTGACGGAATCCCGCCAAAGTGCGACATGGATGAAGTGATTAAGAATGAGGCGTGAGTTTGGATGGACGGGCTAATTCATTAGGAATGAGGAGAGAGAAGAGAGGAGCGAGTGCTTAGGGGTGAGGGGAAAGCCTTCCCCTACGCCCGCACATTGTTGCGTGCTACCCCTTCTACGGGTGGCTTTGCCCCCCGTAACGCCCCCTAATTCGTGTCATTTCGACTGGAGCGCACGAAGAGAGCGAAATGGAGAAAACTATGTTTTGTCATTATCGGGCGTGACCCGAAAATCTATTTAATTGCAATACAAGAGATTGCCGCATCTAAGCAAGGGCGACAAGCAATGCCCTTGAGTGCGGCAATGACTCATACTTATCGGACAGCCGCAACGCCCGCGTTTTATATAAATTATATGCTGAAAAAGTTTGTTTTTTTATTTTTATCATTACTTTCTCTTTTTACCCCTCAGGCACAAAGGGCTTCCCTTAGGCTGGGCGTGCTGAAGGGGAATGGATGTCTTCCCTGCGCATATCTTATCGAGAACAAAGAAAAGCTTTCCGTTCAGAATATGGCTTTCGAGCTTTTTGACTCAGCAGAGTCCGAGCTTCCCCGCCTTTTGAGGGGGCAGATTGACGCTTGTTTTCTTGCTCCTGAAAATGCGGCCAAGGCCTTTGAAAAAACAAAGGCTCAGATTGTGTGCCTGGCAGTCGTTCAGAACGGCACCCTTTCGCTTCTTACAAACGATGAAGCTTACGGCTCAATCAGTGATTTACAGGAAAAAACAATACTCTGCCCGTCTTCCAGCGAGAATGAAACCCTGGTTTTTAAGTCACTTCTTGAAAAAACTCAGGCGCTAAAAGAAAAAGGCTTCCCTTACCTAGACTTTTCAGTTCCGACATCTTCGATCGCAAACTCACTTATTACAAAAAAAGCGACCTATGCGATTTTACCAGAGCCTTATGCGACTGTAGCCGTACGCTCGTCAAACGAAGTGCGTAAAGCCGAAAGCATCCAAAAGCTCTACAACGAAAGCAATGAATGGTTCTCTTACCCTGCCCTGCTTCTTGTTGCCAGAAGCGATTTTGTAAAACAAAACAAAGAATTAGTCCGCCGTTTTATTGAAGCCTACAAAAATGCAAATCAATGGACTGTCAAGAATTCCGCAAAAGCCGCCCTTATTTCAGAAAAACACAAAATAACTCTCAGCTCCGCCGTCACGAAGGACTCACTTTCATCATCAGGGCTTGTGTTTAAGGAAGCAGGAAGCGCAAAGGGCGAGCTGGAAAAATATCTCAATATCTTAATCGAGCAAAAATCCGCCTCTGCGCCAGCTTTCCTTCCGACAGAGGAATTTTACTTTTAGAGTGAATTTTCAGCTCAGAGACTTTTCCATTTTTTCGACAAAAGTCTCGCCCCAGTAGTCACAGAGCATTTTTCTCGCCTCCTCCTGCAATTCAGGGACGACAGTTTCCTTCATCTGCTTTAAATTATTCAAAAGATAGTAGCCCGTCAGTTTTCTGACATGCGCTATTTCGTCAGGCAGCAGGGATTCTTCCAGGGCTTTTCCCTCAGAATGAGCGATATACTCGCTTATTATTGAAAAAACGCTTGCCGTCGAGCATATCATTCTCCATTTTTGAAGATTGTCAATTTTTCGGTTTGAAGTCATTCCCGAGTTCACCCTGTAACGGTAAACATTTTTCTCGATTCCTATATAAGACTTGGCATATTGAGCGATAAAAAAGAACAAAAGCAAATCATCCGCCATATTGCATTGCGTGTATGGAATATTTTCAAAGCCCCTGAGCCATAATTTGCGTTTTATAAGCTTTCCCCAGGTATTTGCAGTAAATTCTCCACCTAAAAGCCAGCGGCGAAAAACCTCCCTGCCCTCAATTTTGCCATAAAAAATCTTTCCGTAGCGATTTTCTTTTGAAGGCGTAAAGTTTCCTTCTTCATCAAAGGTACCTGCAGTTGATTTTCCGTGAACGATGTCAATATCAACATTCTCAATGACAGCCCCCCACAGCGCGGACAAGGCCCCGCTTTCCATTTCGTCATCACTATCAACTTGAGTTATATAAAAGCCTTCAGCTTCAAAAGCAAGGGTTCGCCGAACTTCAATCAGTCCCCGGTTTTCCCTGTGCTCTATAAATTTTATTTTGATTTCCGGAAGCTTGTTTTTTTTCCTGTATTTTTTACATTCCTTTTGGGCAGTTCTGACAATTTTCTTTGCGCCCCGACCTTTTTCATCCCGCCCACAGCTTCTGTCACTCACAATTATAATCTCAAACGAGGGAAAGTCCTGAGTAAAAACCGAGCGAAGGCACTGAAAAAGATAAGGCTCCGTACCAAAAACAGGAATACAGACTGATATTAGAGGAGATGATTCTGATTTCATTTAGTCTCCTAAAAAGACTGTCATTGCCGTGCGTCCACCCCTGTCATTGCCCGGCTTGACCGGGCAATCTCACGCAGGGGATTTTCGGGTCAAGGGCGAAAATGACACTTTTTGAACTTATTGGTCATCCCCGACTTTTTCTTACTCCTCACTGCCGTCTATAATTACCGGTCTTATCTTGCAGCTATCACCAAAAACTTCCGTTGAAGAAAAGAAATTGACTCCTAAATAAATACGGTCGCTAATTTGTGTATAAGAAGAAGCCGCCATGTCATAATAATAAGCCGTTGGTGCATATCCTTCCTCGCTTGAATAATAAATAGAGCCCTTACTCGTTCCGATATAGCCCGAACCATTGCTTCCGTTAAAGTCAAATTCAACGCTTACATCCCTTGTGTCTGAAATAGCAAAGCTTTCAAGGTCGACTTCAACAATGCGGTTTGCGTTTTTGTACTTGTATGCGCCAAGGCTGTCAGTATAGAATGCGACGCCGTCATCGGCAATAACAAGTTTTTTGGGCTTAATTGCGATAAATTTCGCAGGACCATAAAAATATTGTGTATCTAAAGTCAAAGTTTCACTTGAATCAACAGTCGTTTCCGGTGAATAAAGGGCGAACATTGGTTGAGGTGTATCACTATTGTCGTAAAGCTCACTTGCCTCCACAAGAACAGGCTTTGCATCTTCAGAACTGCTTGTCTTCCACTGGGTTCCGTAGGAATCATAGGTATAAAGATACTTTTCAGATGGTGATTGGTAAGAAGCAAGCCCCAAGCTTTCTGTTATCGAGTTCTGATATGTATTGTATTTTAACACTTCTCCCCTGCTGTAAAAATACAAGTTTTGCGAAGGTGATAAATCAACATCACGAAGGAGAATATAAACATAGCCATCCTGATAAATCATATCCTTAATTTCGGCGGAATCGCTGTAAGTGCCGTCAGTGCTTTTAGTGACAGTATAAATTGTGCAGTCAGTAAAATAAATCACAGTATCTGATAAATCACAGGCACAGACACAAATTGTGTCAAATTCTTCAATGTTATCAATATATTTTATGGCGAAGTAGGCCTTTTCATCATATACTGTCAGAGCATAAAAGTCATACAAAGTGTAAGAGTCGATGTCTAAATTAAAAGTGTAAGTTTTTTCGCTATCTCCCTCTTGAAGGGCTAATTTATAAATTGTCAAATCTCCATCGATAAAAGAAGCGCCGTAGAGGGCAGTTTTTTTTGCATCGTAAGTAATAGTCTGAAGATTTTGATTAGTAGTTATGTCGTTTTTTGATGTATTCATAGATTTTATTGTGTAAATCGGAGGCTCAGAAGTATCAACACTTGCTAGATAATATACATCGCCGTCGCCATCAAAGCAAAAAGCATTATATTCAATATCAGAATCTCTGGTCGCCGTAGCAGGTGTATCACTGTCTACTGATGAAGCGGCGTCTGTAAGATAGTAATTATAATTGTACTCAGAGTCGTAACCATAGAGAAGAATTTTTGTGTCGGGAACGACCTGAGTGCCGTAATTTTTGATTAAAGAATCAGTAAGGAGAAAAGTATTGTCACTTAAATAGGGAGCCGTCCCGTACCAGGTGTCAGTCTCAAAGCCAGAGTAAACATTTATGATTTCTGTGCAAGAATAGAGAGTGTTTCCGTTTGTGTCGTTAAAATTAAGCTTTACGCTGTGGCTTCCAGGGAAAATACCATCAATTTTAATTTTGGCTTCATTGCCAGAAAAAGTAAATGAATTATTAAAATCCCCATTTTCACAAGACTCATTCCATTTATTCAAGGCATCTATCAAGGCATCTATTTTTGCTTGAACATCATCGTCCAGCACTTTATCTTCTGAAGGGTATCCTAATTTTTGCAATATTAAAAAAGTGCGCTCACCAAGTCCAAGCCACAGAACTTCCACGCTTGATATTTTAGAAGAGATAGAGTCATCAATAGACACAGGAAGACTTACAGAGCCAGTTACCGTGCTGAAAACAGGTGAAGCCGTCATCTCCAAGGGTTCTGTTCCTGAAGTATCAATTGTTTCGCTTGCCTGGGCACAAACAGAGCCCGTTGAATCAAGCAGGCTGGCCGTAATTTGGTAAGAGGCGCTTTCGGCAAAAGAAAAAGTAAAATAAGGGCCATCAGAAAAAATCGGGGAATATTCTGTCGTATCATCTATAGTTTCTGCGTCAGAATCATATTTATAGGCAACAACATTCCAGAAATAGTCCTCTGGAATTTCAAAATTTGTAGTTGCGCTTCTAAAATATGAAGGGCTTGCCCCAGATTTTGTGCCAAGAGAAACATTACCGCTTATTTTGTATGTGCCATTAGCAGCAGTTTTAGTGTTTATATCCGAGCAGCCTGTAAAAATCGAAAAACTGAGCGCAGAGATAACAAAACCTGCAAAATAAAAATCTTCTTCACTATTTTTTTCATAATTTTCTCCGTTTTTATTCTTCTTCAGTAACATAAATTTCAAAAGTCGCACTGACAGGCTCAAATTCAGGGAAATCTACAGTATCGCCATTAGTATTTATATAAGTAGTTTCTTGAGAAGGAGACACATATACGGTAAGATAGTAAGTTCAGCCGGCAGTCAAAGGATAATTCTCTAAAATAGAAAAAGTGTTGTTGTTACAGTCAAAATAAGGAATAAGGACATTTCCTTTTTGGAAAGTCCATTCGACGGAAAGAAGGCTTTGATTTTGTTCTTGCTCCCAGTCTACATCGCCAAGAACATCATTTTCATTCTCATCTAAAAGACTAAAGACAAAAGTACCGCTAGTAAGAGTGAAAGGAATCGAATTTTCAGCTTCAATATTCTCTGAAATCGTATAAATTTTTACATCATTTGAAACACTAACACTTCCTTCTGATTCTTCGAAAAGCTTAAATTTGATTGATTTTCCGTTTTCGATTTGCAGTGTAAAGGCATTATCACTAACGGTAATGCTTTGAGGCTTCGGATTTTCGATAATCTCATAATCAGAATCCTTAAGATAGAATTTTTCGGTAATTGTGGGTGAAGAAATATTTCCGTCTGAATCTGCCTTAAAGCCTTCGTATGAACCGATTGATAAAAAAGAGTATGCAAGTGAGCTGGAATACGAGTCTGAAAGGAACGCGCTGAGACTTTCTACCGGAAGATTGATATGACCGACATAGTAATTGCCTGTTTCAGACAAAAAAAGCGTATAGACTCCGCCGTCTTCGTCAGCATAAGCCATAGGAGAAAGCTCTTCGCTATCGCCAGTCGTGTCTTCGAGTTTTATTGAAAGAGGGTTCGGCCCGGATTTTATTGTCGTACTTTCGCTACCCGCATAAAAAAGCATCGTATATGTTTCTGTTTCTTGTAAATCAGATAATGAATCCTTAAAAGTTCCGTAAAGAATCGCTGTCGCCGTGACCCTTGCGCCAACAGGAACATCAGTGAAAGTGACTGTTTTTTGAGTAAGGCCAGCAAAGTCTTCATAAGTAAAAGAAAGGATTTTTTCAGAAGAATAATCGCCATAAAGAGCGATTTTCAGCGAGGCCGAAAGGAAATCTTCTGGATTTAAATCCTCGTCCTCAGTCGTTTCTGAATCAATTTCCTCCGTAGCTGTCCCTTCTTCGATTTCTGTCGCTTCTGAAGCTAAAACCCGTGCTGATTTTGAAAAAAGGGCGTCCTTTATTGATGACGAACTTACTGTAAAAGTAACCGAACTGTTTTCTTTGCTTGAAGATATGTCAGAACAGGAAATAAGCGCAAAAACAAAAAAGACGGAAACTAAAAGGGCAAAAAATTTGCAATCTTGAAAAACTTTTTTCATAATCTCCCCTAAACATTTTCAAAGTTATCTCTAAAAACTGAAGTTTTTAAAGGTTCCATTTAAATATTCTTATATTTTAACATAAGATTCATATATTTCAATACATTTGGAAGAAAATGAAAAAAGATTATCCTGCGTAAGTCAAAACAATACACAGAATTAGGGAGCGTTACGGGAAATACTCTAGTTCTTCACTTCTTTTACGCTATTGTCCTCGTTCAGAAGCACGATTTTCGGCTTCCAACTGTCGGCTTCCTTTTCGTCTATCTGAGTGTATGTTACCACGATGATTTTGTCCCCCGGCTGTGCGAGGCGGGCCGCCGCTCCGTTAAGGCAGAACTCGCCTTTTTTTCCAGGAATGATGTAGGTTGCGAGTCTGGCTCCATTATTTATGTTAAAGATTTCAACCTTTTCCCAGATGTGCATATTTGCCTTTTTTACAAGCTCTGTGTCAATCGAAATCGAGCCTTCGTAATCAAGAATCGTCTGGGTAACAGTAGCCCTGTGCAACTTAGATTTCAAAACTTCAATATTCATATTAATTCTCCCAAAATTTTTATTTATTTAATTCGAGCGCTATTCTCAGGCCGTCTAAAACCAGCTGGCTTTCAATGCGGTCGAAAAGACCTGAGTCACGGAAGAGGTTTGAAAAGCCGCCTGTCGCAATGACTGTTGGTTTTTCGCCCTTAAAGACTTCGCCCGTAAACCGTAAAATCAGCTCGCGGATTGAGCCTAGCGTTCCCCAGTAAAGGCCGGACTGAATCGCCTGAACGGTGGAAGTTCCGCAGGCTTTTTCGGGAGCAACAATTTCTACGCTGGGAAGCTGTGCCGTTCCCGAAGAAAGGGCGTGCATCATCATATTGATTCCGGGCAAGATTGCCCCGCCCCAGTATTCGCCTTCCTTCGTTATTACATCGACGGTCGTGGCGGTTCCCATGTCAACGACGATAATGTGCGATTTAAGCTTTAAAGAGGCCGCCCCGATTGCAGCGGCAATTCTGTCAGCGCCGATTTCACGGGGATTCGAGTAGCGCAATTTTAGCCCTGTTTTTATTCCTGAGCGAATCATTAAAGGCTCCGTTCCAAAATATTTTACGCAGGCACTTGTTACGGCATAGTTTAAGCTCGGAACAACGGAACAAACAGCAATGTCACTAATCAGCTTTGAGTCGATTCCGTTTTCCCGAAGAACTGAACGCAAAAAGATTCCAAGCTCATCGCTGGAAGTGCCCTTTGTAGTCGCACACCGGAATGTGAGAGAAATCTTGTCGTTTTCATAAACACCGCCCGAAAGCTGCGTATTGCCAATGTCAAGCGCTAAAATCATAAAACCTCCGAATTTGTAAGATGCAGATGCACGCCGATTAACTATGGATATTTTTTATTATCATCTGTGCGCATCAGCGTTTATCAGCGTCTGATTTAAAATTTTCTCGAGTTTTTCTCCCAGCTCTTTATTCGTCCCGCCTTTACAGACACAGTCTCCGTTTTTATTGAATATCTCAAACGGATGTTTTTCGCTTGTAATCTCGCTTAAATCGTTAAAGACCACAAAATCGGCCCCGGAATGAGAAAAAAGCTTTTCAATGGCACTTGCCTTTTCGCTTTCGTTTGCATCGCTCAAAAGCTTAAAACAGACGATTTTTGCCTTTTCGTTTCCGCCAGCCGCCGCCCATTCACAGAGCCTGTCAGCAATTTTAGGGCTTGCCCTGAATGTTACCGTCATTTCACCACCTGAAGGCAGTTTTTTTGCATTTTTTCCGGCTTTTACGGTTTTGCCAGCGACGGTGATTGTCTCAGGAACGAAATCGCTCACGGCTGCGGCATGAAGTACAGCATCGTATCGGTTTTGAGTAAGCTCATTCTTTATTGCAAGAAAAAGCTCCTCGCCAGTTTCAAAGGTCACGATTTTGACTGAAGAATCGCCAGCCTTTATCGCGCTTTTTGCCGTAACCAGAGTGACGCTGTTTTTTTCCGCAAGAATGTCAGAAATAGCGGCGCTCGTCCTTCCGCTGGAAGAATTGGTCACAACCCGCACGCTGTCAATGTATTCCCGGCAACCGCCGCCAGTGATTAAAATTTTCATAATCTTTCTCTCAAAAATAGACGCAGATGCACTAGCCGCGAGAGCGGCGAGTAAATAATTTCTACTAACGCAAACGACACGAAGTGGCGTATGCACGCAGATTAACGCAGATTTTATGCGTGTAACAACATTCACTTGCGTTTATCCACATCTAAAATAAATTCCAGCATCTTCTCTGGTGAAATAAGCTTTCCGTATCCGACACTTCCGCAGGCGAGCCGCCCTTCGTCAGTCGGTAAGATTTTCGTTCCCCAGGCTTCAAGTTTTTTCAGGTTTTCCACAGTTGCAGGATGAGCGAACATGGCCGAATTCATCGCAGGAGCAAGAAGAACCGGCTTTTCAAAGTTATTCGCCAAAAAAACGGCGCCGAAAAGGTCATCGCAAAGGCCGCTTGCAAGCCGTGAAATGCAATTCGCCGAGGCCGGGTAAATCACGATTAAGTCCGCCCATTTTTGGCTGAGCGTTATGTGCGGAATGCAGTCAGGCTTTCGCTCAAACATACCCGGGGTGAGACTTTCCCTGTGAGTAAGTCCCTCAAAAACCGCCGGCTGTAAAAACTTTAAGGCTCCCTCGCTCATCGTCACCTGAACTTCTGAGCCTTCCTTCACGAGTAAGCTGGTAAGTTCACAAGCCTTGTAGCAGGAAATGGAGCCTGTCACATGAAGAAGAATGTGTTTACCTTTCAACATTGTCAATCAGCCTTACATCTTCGATTGAAGCGGCGGCATATAGCCGTCCGTCCACTTCCGTTACATAGTCGATTACGAATCCGTCGTTTTCCAGCTGAGCTTTGATTTCTTCGACAGATTTTCCGCTTGAAAGTGCCTTGTGCAAGAGAGGAGCTTTTTTAAGTCCCTGTGCAGAAAGCCGCTTGTTTCTTGAGCTAAAGGCAAGTCCGTTTTCTTCCCGCACGATTGGGCAGGGAATAATTTTTGTCCGCAAGAAAAATGCCTTTGCCATTCCGTCAAGCAGCTTATACTGCTGAAAATCTTTTTCGCCAAAATATGCGTTTTCCGGTAAAAAAATCTGCAAAAGCTTCATTACGACCGTAAGAACTCCGTCAAAATGTCCCGGTCGGCTTGCTCCGCACAAGGTTTTTGAAAAATTATCCTCGCTCAGCTTGTAGTGATAATCATCGGGATACATAATGTCATAAGTCGGCGCAAAAAGATACGAAACGCCCGCCTCTTCAAGCATCGCGCAGTCTTCATCCCAGGTTTTCGGATAAGTTTTTAAGTCGTTCTGGTTGTTAAACTGAACCGGATTCAGAAAAATGCTCACGACAGAAATGTCGTTTTCGCTGATTGCCCTTTTTACGAGGGACAAATGCCCCTTGTGAAGCGCGCCCATAGTCGGCACAAGGCCAACGCTCTGGTGTTTTTCGCTTCGCTTAAGTTCTTTTTCGATTGAAAGCCATTCGGCCGGTGTGTGTATAATTTTCATAATTTTTCTCTATTTATTAAAAGTTTCTTTCTCTGACGGGAAAGTTTTGTTTTTGCAAGTTTCGTCGTACTCGTTCAGCGCTTTTTTTACAAGCTCGGCTCCTTCGATAAAATGGCGGACGAACTTTGGCTTGAACTTTGTGAGACCGAGCATATCGTGAAGAACGAGAACCTGGCCGTCAACATTCGCACCGCCACCAATCCCGATGATTGGAACGGAAACGGCTTTTGACATTTCTTCTGCCACATCTGACGGAATGCACTCCGCGACAATCGCAAAGCAGCCGGCTTTTTCAAGGGCGATTGAGTCTTTTACGAGCTTTTCTTTCGCCGCCTCACTTCGTCCCTGAACCTTGTAGCCGCCAATAGCGTGATAAAACTGCGGGGTAAGACCTAAATGTCCCATAACAGGAATTCCTGACTCAACCAAGTGGGAAATCAGCTCTAAATTTCCGTCCGCTCCCTCGATTTTTACGGCATCTGCGCCTTGGGCAATAAGTTTTCCCGCGTTTTCAGTGCCCTTTTCAATGCCAAGCCTTGTTGAAAGGAAAGGCATATCGCTCACCAAAAATTTGTCGCAAAGTCCCCTGTGAACGGCACGGGTATGCAAAGCCATAAGCTCAACTGTCGCCGGAATCGTAGTTTCTTCGCCGTGCATTACATTTGAAAGCGAGTCGCCTACGAGAACGCAGTCCACATTCGATTCGTTAATAAGACATGCCATCGTATAGTCGTAGCATGTGACCATAGAAATAATGGATTTTTCAGCTTTCCGCTTTGGAAAGTCCGCTGGAGAAAGTTTCATAGTACCTGCCTGTTTTTTAATTGGTCAAGTCTAAAATGTGTAAGAAATAGCTTCTGAATCAGCACTCAGGCACAGCCCCTCGCAAGCTTCAGAATTACTTTAAGTCAAAGTTTCCGACGGAAATCTCTGCTTATGGGAAAATAATATATTGAAAAGGCAGGAATTTTACAATAGATTAAAATCCGCAAAATGATACGGCTTTCTGACTTCTACAAGGAAATTTTCGGCTCAAAAACCTACAAGCTCTCACTTGACGCCTCGTGCACCTGCCCGAACAGGGACGGAACTAAAGGAAAGGGCGGCTGTATTTTTTGCTCAGAAAGCGGAAGCGGAGAATTTGCCGCAAACCGTTCACTTTCCATAAAAGAGCAGGTTGAAAAAGCAAAAGCGCTCGTAGAATCAAAAATCAAGGGAAGAAGCGGAAGCAGAAAAGGAAAATATATCGCTTATTTTCAGAATTTCACTTCGACTTACGGAAATGCAAAACTTCTGGCGCAGAAATACAATGAGGCCCTTTCTTGTGAAAATGTCGTGGCACTGGCTATTGCTACCCGTCCTGACTGCATTGAAGGTGAAATTTTAAAAGAAATAGCAAAAATCGCAGAAAAAAACTTTGTTCAGATAGAGCTTGGCCTTCAGACTTCAAACGAAAAAACCGGAAAATTCATAAACCGTCTCTACACAAATGACGATTATGCCGGAGCCGTAAAAAGAATCAAAAAAGCGAATCCCAGAATTCACATAGTAACTCACTTAATTTTCGGTCTTCCGGGAGACACTGAAAAAGATATGCTTGAATCAGTAAAATTCGTCAAAGAAACAGCGGAATCCAGCGTAAGCTCACTGTCATTTCGAGGAGAGCTCAGCCTGGCCGAAAAATCTTCCCAATTCTCACAATTCTATGGCATAAAAATCACATCTCTCTTTGTTTTAAAAAACACGCGGCTTGCAGGGCTTTATGAAAACGGAGACTTCAAGACTCTGGAAAAAGACGAATACATTTCTTTATTAAAAAAAGCCCTTCCGATTTTGGGTGAAAGATGCGTCGTTCACAGGCTTACAGGAGACCCGCCAAAATCAACTTTAATCGCCCCGCTCTGGACAAGCGACAAAAAAAGAGTTTTAAATGAAATCAGTGGAATTCTTAGAGAAAAATCTGTATAATCTCGCTTATGTTTCAAATTCGTGTAAAGGCAGATTTTGCGGCGGCTCATTTTTTGCGTGATTATCATGGAAAATGCGAGAATCTTCACGGTCACAATTACAAGGTTTATGCCCATGTTCAGGGAAAAAGGCTGGATGAAGGCGGAATGTTGCTGGATTTTACAGAATTAAAGGCCGCTCTCAAAAAAGTGATTGAAAGGCTAGACCACACAAATCTTAACGATATCGCTTTTTTTGAGCAGAACCCAAGTGCCGAGCGAATCGCAGTCTACATTTACAAGGGAATTATAGATTTACTTCCAAGCCTAAAAAAGACAGACGAAGAAAGCGCTCACCTTTGGGCAATCGATGTTTTCGAGACAGAAAACAACCGGGCAAGATTCATACCATAAGAAACCAGCTCAAAAAGTGTCATTTAATTGCAATACAAGAGATTGCCGCATCAAGTGCGGCAATGACAGGGCATCTAAGCAAGGGCGACAAGCAATGCCCTTGAGTGCGGCAATGACTCATACTTATTGGACAGCCCTAATTTTCTGAAAACAGTTTAGTCTACCGTCCATGCAATCGTTGTTGCCGTACAGGTGCCAAGGGCATAGTTTTCGTACATATTGATGTAATATGTACCTGCCTCAAGATAGCCAGCACTAATTGTAGCCGTGGCTGCATCAAGATTTTCATAATACTTAATGCTTGAATCCGTGCTGAAGCCAGATGTCTTTGAGATGGCAAAATCAAGTTTTCCCTGACCGCTTGCATCTGTTACGGTGAGCGTGAGCTTTGATGTACGGGAAAGACTTACCGTGTAATAGGTGCTTTTTCCGTCTACTGAAACATTGCTCTTTGTCGTAGTCGTGCTGTAGGCATTGGAAATATCCTCACTTACGGTACCGCCGTCGTTCTTTCCAATGACATATCCATACTTTCCACTTGAATATCCTGTAAGGGTTACGCTTTTTACGACATTATTCGCGCTTACTGTTCCTTCGTTATATGCTACGATTCCGCCTGCATAAGAGGCTTTAGTTCCCGTTACGGTCACTTCATCGAGCGTTATGTAGTCGACAGTTCCTTCATTTTCTGCGACACCACCCGCAACAGAAGCAGCAGATTGTGCGTTAACGACACTTCCGCTTACAGTGATTTTACCCGTTCCAATCGTTCCCTTGTTGTATGCAGCGACTCCGGCCGTATAATTATAAGCCGTGCTTGTGACTTTTCCCTTAAAAGCGCCACCAACAATTTTTCCGTTTGTGTCATTATAGCCGACAAGCCCTGCCGCATAAGAAGAGGCCTTTGCAGAAGTAATAGTTGTATTTGCATCAACTACAATTTGCTGAACAGAACCTGCGTTATAACCTGCGGCACCACCAACATAGCTTGCGTAAGAAGAGCCTGTTATGGTACCTGTAGCAACATTTGCCGTGCTTGCGTCTCCGTAGAGAACGCCTGTGTTGTAGCCGGCAATTCCGCCGATGTAAGAAGAGCTTACTGAGCTTGTTACAGTCGCTGTGCTTACGACTGGGCTTGAAATGTAAGAGGCGTTGTAGCCTGCAATTCCACCAGCATAATATCCTTTTACGGAGTAGCTTGCATTTGTCGTAATTGTAGGGCTTGAAATTTTATAAGAAGAAGAGCCTGGAGTAGTTGAATCAGCGTATCCCGTAACGCCACCTGCGTAATAGCCCGTTACAGAAGTATAAGCGACTGTCGTACTTACAATATTAGTGTTCTTTGTGTAGCCTGCAAATCCGCCGACGCCTTTTCCATAAGTTGAAGTAGTTGAGCCTGTGATTTGTGCAAACTGTATTTTGTCTGGACTTGAACTTGTTCCAAATGTCGAAGTTTCTGCATAGCCTGCAAGGCCACCAACATAAGAAGCGTTAGTGCCAGAAATGGTAAGGATTTTAGAAGAAGTCCCTTTGATTAAGTTTCCGCTTGTTGTAACACTAGTTGCCTTTGCAATAAGTCCACCTACATAAGCGTTAGAAGCACTAGAAGCAAGAGAACTTTCTGTAAGGGTACAGCCTGTAATTGTCGCACCGTTTGCCTCAGAGGCAAGCCCCGCCACATAAGTTTTACCAGAATTGAGTGTAAGTCCTGTAAGGGTTAAATTCTTTACTGTTCCAGAAAGGCTTTCAAAAAGAGAAGTTACGCTTGCGCTTGAAGAAACAGTGTAGGTTAAAGATTTAGAATTTCCGTCGAATGTTCCGCCAAAGGCTGTAACCGGAATCCAGTCTGTTAAATCTGTTACATCATTTACAAGCTTTATGCTAGAATTCTTGATTGCAGAAGAAGCGTTGCTTGTATAAGAGAAAAGAGGCCAGAAATCATCGGCACTTTCGATTGTGTAAACGCTGTTTTCTCTGTCGTAGCTTGCCCACTGGGCATAAAGCGTAGTGTCTTTGGTAAATGTCGGGTTGTCGCCTGGTGAATAGCGACTTCCTTTTCCGTCTTCCCTTGTGTTCCAACCACGGAATTCTTTTCCCTCAGGAGAAGTAAGGCCGCTAGCAGCCAAAGTGGCAACCGTTGACTGGGAAGCATAAGTCTGCTCGTAAGCCTCCCCGCTTCCGCCGTTTGCATCGTAGGTCACTTTATAAGTGTACAATTGTACATAAGTTCCTAAAATCTCGCTCACAGAAAGCTCTTTATAGCTTTTTGCTCCTGCCTCTACGATTACAGAAGTCTGCCAAGGAGAAACAAGAAGACTTCCATCTGAATCATAAAAATACAATGTAAGATAGTAGTTTCCCGCAGTTACGCCAGATTTTTCAAATGTCGCACTTTTAGAATAACTGGCGTCACTTGTAACAGTAAGCTCAGTTGCGCTAGAAGCATAAAGCGAAGCGGAAACTTGAGAAAAAGACCAGTAATATTTTACTTTTGCGACATCAAAATCCTCGAGTTCAAGTAAATCAACTTTTACAAGGCCCGCCGTCTCGCCGGAATTTACAGTCAGGGTAAAAGCAACTTTAGTTGTCGCACTTGAGTTAATCGTAATGCTTTCGCTTGTCGCGCTCATACTAGAGCCATTTGAAGAAGCCGTAAGCATAAACTGCCAGGTTCCAGAAATATTCATTCCGTAATCATCCAGAACAACCCCGTCATCCTGAGCCATTTCGCCAAAAGTGTCCCAGGAAGTGATTTTGTATGTATCACTTGCAGAAAGTGTTCCGCTTGTAGTAGACGCTTTTCCGTAAAGTGTAATGTCCGTAAGGTCAGTCTTTGAAAAAGCCGGCAAAATCGTTCTTTCTGCCGCAGTCTCGTCAGTATCTGTAAGGATAATCTTTACGCGAGTTTTTCCGTCAACTCTTTCTGAGTTTTCCAAAATATCAGAGCAGGAAGCAAAAATAAGTGAAAAAGCTGCCATTGCCCCCACAATATATTTATTTAATTTCATACTATTCCTCCTCGTATGGCGCAACTACCACCACCGCCGTCTGAGTGTAAACCTTTGAACTGTCAGTAATTTTTACCATTACAGTGTGTACGCCATAATCAGTTGATTCTTTTCCAAGATATGTTTTGCAGTCAAAATAAGATAAGTTTCCAGACGCTGAATTTGTAATGTTTTCGATATGACTATACGACGAACTTCCGTCAACATACCAGTAGAAGTTTCCGCTAAAGCCACTCTTATATGCAGTAAGCTTACTTCCGCTTTGACTCATAACAAGGTCAGTTGCGGCGCTTGCCGCCGGAAGAGTAATTGTGTAAATAAGAGCGTCTTTTTTTGTCCACTGAGCATACAGCGAATAGCCGCTATTATTAGAAGGAAAGCTTTCCGTAATTTGCGAAACCGTGCTGTCCATACTTGAATCTGCCGCCGCATTCCACAAGACAATCTGTTCGTCGCTATAGCTTGTTCCGCTTCCGTCCTTTTTTGTGTTCCAGCCTGTAAAAATCCAGCCGTCCGCATAGAAGTTTACAGGTGTAAGCGAAGTCTGCTCCCCAAAAAGAATAACCTGATCATAAAATTTTATCCCAGATGAATTCTCTCCAATAGAATTGATTTCTGAATATGCAGGATTTTTGTCTTCGCTAGTTCCTGAAGAATATGAATCGTAATAGTTTGGGAAATATGTAATCTCTTTTGTGTAAGGAATTAATTTCGCATAGAGAGTAACATTACCTGTCGAACCGCTTGCAATTTCTGATACTTTTGTCGAAAAATCGCTGTCTGAATACCAGCCGCTGAATGTGTAGCCAGTTTTACTTGCATTTTTTAGCGTAATTGCACTTGATTCAACCGTGTAGCTTGTGGCGTTAGAATTTGTCGCTCCATCACAATTTTCGTAAGTGATTGTGTATTCTATTGCAGTCCATTTCGCATAAAGGGTCACATCGCCGTAAGAGCCGCAGGCAATTTCGGTCACTGCTTCGCCTGAAAAATCGCTTGCAGCGTACCAGCCGCTGAAGGTATAGCCAGTTTTTGAAATGTCGCTTGAAGCCGCAAGTGTAATTGCCTCGCTTTCAACAGTGTATGAAGAAGGAGCAGTGTAAGACTCTTCCCACGAACCGCCATTTACAGTGTATGAAATCGTGTAAGTGTCAACCGTCCATTTCGCATAAAGAGAGAGAGTTGAGCCGCTTGTTGTAGATTCCTTTGTAAGTGAAGTTACCGGACTTGTGAAAGAAGAATCAGTGTACCATCCCCCGAAGGTATATCCAGATTTTGAAATTTCGCTCTCCGACGGAAGGGTGATTTCTGTATCTTCTTCGGTAAAGCCTGTGAAAAGCTGAACTCCGTTTGAAAGAGTTGCATTATCGATTCCATAGTAGCTGATTGAATAAATCGTCGTTGCCCACTTTGCCCAGTAAGATTTATCTCCATAGGAGCCTGTTTTAAGCTGTGTGACAGCAGAGCCTGAAAAATCAGGGCTTTCAAACCAACCTTTAAATGTGTTTTCGCTCAGGGTAATGTCAGTTCCGGCCGGAAGGGCTATTGTGTCACTCTCAACAGTGTAGCTTTCTGGAGCCGTGTAGCCGTCTGCCCATTCACCGTTATTTTGCACGTAAGAAATGCTGTAGTCTATAAGACTAAATTTTGCAGCAAGGGTCACATCTTTACTTACAACATAGCTTCCGGCAGAAACAAGGTTTTCTCCGTCATACCAGCCTTCAAGAGCATAGCCGTAAGCGTCCGAAATACTTGAAGGGAGCTGACTTGAAGTTAAAGTCGTGCCACTTTCAACAGAAATTGAAGAAGGTGCCGTTCCGTGTTCAGTTGAATAACTGACCGTGCAGTAAGTTTTTTCGCCTTCGCTTGAAGAGCCTCCGTCCGAGGAGCAACTTACTGAAAATAAAACTGCGCCCGCCAAAATAAGAGCGAACGCAATTAAAGGTGTCCTTTTTTTCATAATTCCTCCGTTTAAAATATGAAAATTCACAGAGTACTATACAAAAAAAAAAAGCAGTTTGTAAAGAATCTTCACTTTATCTTATGAAAACCTTATATCTCCAAAATCTCTAAAAAAATTAGTTTTTTTTTAATCTACAGGGCAGTCAGCATGCTGGCTAGAAACTGTCGCACTTTCTTTTTTAAGGCCGAGCATTTCCTTCATCGTTCTCCAGCCAAGCTCGGCACACTTAACCCGCGCAGGCATATGCTGAATTTCACGCAAGGCACTAGCTTCGTCAAGCTCCTCAATCTCCTCGTCGCTGACAGTTCCCTGAATCATTCCCATAAAAATCCCGGAAAGTCTGAGTGCTTCTTCTTCGCTTTTTCCGATTATTAAGTCAAGCATCATATCAACGCTTGCCTGACTTATCGCGCAGCCGCTTCCAGTAAAAGAACCGCCGGTAATTTTTCCGTTTTCAGTCTTTAAATTAAGCGTAATGTTGTCGCCACAGCTCGGGTTGATTCCCTGCAAAGTAAGATTAGCCCCGCTAAGCTCAGACTTGTGAGCGGGAGTAATGTTATGTTCGTTTAGAATTTCTCTATAAAGCTCTTTTAGTTCCATAATGATATTTTACCAAAAATCGTTATTTGGTCAAATGTCAACATTATTCCTCTCAATATTATATTCAAGTAAGAACTTATTCTCAAGAAAAAATTAAGAAAAAAAATCATGTTATTTCGAGAGAGCGTAAGCGAGTCGAGAAATCTATCCACAGATTGACACATTGCACATTGCACATTGCTAATTGCTAATTGCATATTGCTAATTTCTGTTGTGCAAGTTCATAAAGGCGTAATCCTTTCTGAAAGCTGATTGTCTTTTGAAAATGCCTCGACAGGTATATTCAGCAATTCAGAAATTTTTTGAGCAGAGTATTTCCCATCAGCAAGCAGAGCTTTTGCATTTTTAATTGCGTTTTGGGCAGCACCTTCCCGTTTTGCGGCTCGTGTTAAATCTCTGTCGTGCAAGTTCATAGCGGCGTAATCCCTCCTGAAAATCTCATTGTCCTTAATTTTCTCAACCAAAGCTGAAAGTTTGTTTGAGAAATCGTCTTTTCCTGGCTCGTTCGTGTGAATGAAGTGAAGGAACGATTTGATTCGCTCGTCCTTTTCTTTTTCGTATGCACTTGCATTATAAATTACCCTGAGGGATTTGTCATTCAAATTCACGATTTGGTTTTCCACGCAAGTATTTTTGAATGTGTAGCATGAAAGTCCGTAGAGCTTTCCTTGTTCGTTTTTGAACGGATCGTGCTTACAGATAAAAAGAATGTAGCTGTCTTTTAGTTCCGAATAATCATGACCTTTTATAAGGCTGTCCATGTCAATCATGCTCTGATAATATCTCGTGCGTTTTCCCAACGCTTCCTGCGGGTAAGATTGGAGCTCAACATCGATGATTTGGTCAGTGTCCTTTATGTAAACATCAAGCCGAACGCCTTTGGTTGTGTAGTAGGGGGCAATTGTCTTTTCGAGTTCCGGATATTCGACATGATTTACGCGGATGTGCAAAAGCCGCTCAACAAGCTCCGCGCAAATGTTCGGGTCACGCAACACTGCCTGAAACATTCCATCGTCTGTAAATGTGAGTTCGTCAACAGGCTTTGGGTGGAAAATAGATTCTGTCATAAAGTCTTCCTTTTTTTTTAGTGAGATAAAGACACAACCGTGCCTTAGTCCAACTGCCAGTTTTCAGAAGACTTGTGGTAAATACCGTGCAGAGAGCAAAAGGAAGATGGTTCAACAAACTGGGATGATGTTTTTGATCTGCAACCTTTACGATTTGAAAGATAGTGAAGATTTTGTCGAAAGTCAAGAAAAAAAATATGCCAGTTCGAGCGAGGAAACGAAGTTACCGAAGTCGAGAAATCTATCCACAGATTACCACATTGCACATTGCTAATTGCTAATTACTACCGTCTACCGTCTATCTTCTATTTCCTAGCTACTATATAGAAATAATCTAAAATTTCTGATAAAATAATTGAAATTTTTTACTCAGTGGAGTTTTTATGAAACAGATTTTTCTTCTTGATTCAACTTTGCGTGACGGCTCTCAGGGCGAGGGCATTTCTTACTCGGTTCAGGACAAAATTAACATCGTAAAAGCACTGGATGAGCTTGGAGTCACATACATTGAGGCAGGAAACCCAGGAAGCAATCCAAAAGACATGGAATTCTTCGCCGAGGCAAAAAAATTAAAATTACAGAACTCAAAAATCGTAGCTTTCGGCTCAACCCGCCGAAAGGGAATCAAGTGCAGCGAAGACGCGAATTTGCAGAGTTTGCTTGCCGCTGACACAGAAGTCGTCTGTATTTTTGGAAAAACCTGGGATTTTCAGGTAACGGACATAATACATGCGACTCTCGAAGAAAACCTGACAATGATTCAAGAGACAGTCGCTTATCTCGTTCAAAACAAAAAAGAAGTCATATTTGACGCAGAGCATTTTTTCACAGGCTACAACGAAAATGCAGAATATGCGATGAAGTGTCTGGAAGCGGCAGTCGAAGGCGGCGCAAAAACTCTCTGTCTTTGCGAGACAAAGGGCGGAATGTTACCGCTTCAGTGCTACGAAATGACAAAAGATGTCTTTAACCGCTTCGGAAAAATCGCTTCAATCGGCATCCACACTCATAACGATTCAGGCTGTGCCGTCGCAAACTCGCTTATGGCGGTCGAAGGCGGAGCAAGTCATGTTCAGGGAGTCCTTCTCGGCTTTGGAGAGCGCACTGGAAACGCGAACCTCTCAACAATAATCGCAGACTTGCAGCTCAAAATGAACTGTTTATGTATTCCAGCCGAAAATATGCAGAATTTAACTCCAATCTGTAAACGGGTCGCAGAAATCACAAACATCGCCCTTGAAGCGGGTATGCCTTATGTCGGAGGAAGTGCCTTCGCCCACAAGGCGGGAATGCACATCGATGCCGTAATCAAAAACCCCTTCGCCTATGAGCATGTCACTCCGGAAAGCGTTGGAAACGAGCGGGTCTTCCTTATGAGCGAGGTCGCAGGAAAGAGTATGATTGTCGAGAAGGTTCAGAAATTCGACAAAAACCTCACAAAATCAAGTCCCGTCGTCGCCCAGATTGTTGACCGCGTAAAGGAGCTTGAGCATCAGGGCTATCAGTTTGAGGGGGCGGACGCCAGCTTTGAAATTCTGGTGCGTAAGGCAATCGGAAAATACCAGCCTTTCTTCAATCTCCATTACTACAAAACAAGCGGAGAATTTCCCCGCTTTGCCGATGACCAGAGCGCATTCGCCCAGTTCAAAATCGATGTTGACGGAAAAGTCGTCGTAACGGCAGGAGACGGTGACGGCCCAGTAAACGCGCTTGATGTCGCGATGCGTAATGCCCTGGAGCAATTCTATCCGAATGTCAGCCAGATTCACCTTACAGACTACAAGGTCCGTGTTTTGGACGGAAAATCTGCAACAGCGAGCCGGGTCCGTGTCCTGATTGAATCAAGTGACGGAGATGAGCACTGGGCCACGATGGGCGTTTCAAGCGATGTAATCGAGGCCTCTTATTTGGCCCTGGTCGATTCATTTGAATACAAGTTGATTAAAGATTTGGAAAGAAAATTCGGTAAGATTATTTAGAAGGAAATCTCTAAAAATTGCAATTTTTAGAGATACCCAGAATTTTATAAAAAAGGGGCAGCACAAATGTGAAGCGCGCCCCTGTTTTTTTTTACCGTTTGCTTTCTGTTCTGGCTTCCACGATTCGCTGCATATCAGCGATATTGTTTACAATCATGTAAGTATCGAACATTTCGATTTTTCGTGAAACAACAAAGCGGCGAAGCTCGTCTTTTACGACATTTGGCGGAAGCCCTGCCCAGTGAATTATATCCTGTTCCGTAATCTGGAACTTTCGCTTTCGGTCAGCACGGGAAGCGTCAGGATTCATTTCGTCAAACATACAGAACACATCGGCAAGACGAGCCTGAGGGTCAGAAATAACAAGAATTCTAAGGCGGCGCTTTTGGTCATAGATTCGCTTGCAGAAAATTTTAAGCAGTATAAGTGCCAGCTGAGGGTTTCCGGTAATGAGCATCTCGAAGTTCGCCTTGTTGAATTCAAGACATTCTACATGCCCCTTTGCAACACAGGTCGCAGAGCGAGGCGTGTTGTCGAGAATTGCCATTTCACCAAAAAATTCGCCTAGCTTTAAAATGTCAAGGTTTTTATTTGACTCGTTAATGCATTTTGTAAGCTGAACCTGCCCGCTCTGGATAAGGTAGAAGGTTTCGCCTCGTTCATATTCCGTGATAATAACCTGACCATTTTCGTAGACCTTTTGAAAGCGTTTGAAGGCAGGCAAATCGAACATTGCGATTGAAGAGCCGGAACCAACGGGGGCCGGATTTTCGTCAGCAGGGTCGGAGCTTGTGACGCCTCGTTTTACATAGGCATTTGATTTTATGAGCATTTCCTTTAGCTTTGAATTATTCGCCTCGGTTGGATACAATTTTAAATAGGTTTTGCAGACATCCTCGCAGCTCTGCCATTTTTCGTCATTAAAAAATGCCTTTGCGACAGAAAAAAGGCCGTCCATCTGATTGAACGCTTCGTTGTTATTCATTACGGCCTCAGTTTTTTTGTGAATCAGACGCAACTGATTTGAGAAAACCCGGAGCATTTTCATAATAAGCTGCTTGTTGTTGCTAAAAAGATTTTCAAATTCCTGAGATGTCATTGAAATACAGGTTACATCGTCAAGAGTCATGATTGTCTCTTCCCGAGGAAAATGCCCGATTGCAGATTTTACCCCAAAAAATTCACCCTGCTTAATCTGCTCGGAAGTCTGCATTTTTGTTTCAGGGTCAGTCGTGGTGATGTTTGCATGACCTTTTTGCAAAATGAAAACACGGTCATCAGTATCACCCTCGAAATAAATTATTGAACCTTTTGTGTATGAAATCGCTTTTGGCATTTTAAATTGCTCCTGATTCGAAAATCAAAGATAAATATCACTTTAACTATAACACACATTTTAAAAATATGCTATTATTTTTTTTATGATTGACCTACATTCTCACTCAACGGCATCCGACGGAATTTTCAGCCCAAAAGAAGCGGCAGAATATGCAATCCAAAAAAAATTAAAGGTGTGGGCTTTGACAGACCACGACACGACAGACGGACTTTTTGAAGCGGCAAAGACCTGCATGAAAAGTGACAGCGGTATAATCTTCGTACCCGGAATCGAAATAAATGTCCGCTGGCCGACTGGAGAGTTTCATCTTCTTGGACTAGCCCTTCGTAAAAATTCAGCAGAGCTAAAGGATATTGTAAAGGATTTGACCGAAAGCAGGCGGAACCGTAATCTTGAAATAGTCGAAAAAATGAACGCGGACGGAATAAAAGTCAGCCTTGAAGAAATTGAAAACCAGTTCACTACGAGTCAGATTGGGCGACCGCATTTTGCTGAATTCTTAATGAAAATCGGTAAGGTCAAGCACAGACAGGAAGCATTTGACAGATTTTTGGGAAAGGGCCGCCCCTATCATGTAAATCACGAGGGAGCAGATTTAGATGTCGCGGTCGAAGCAATTCGCTCGTCGGGAGGGATTCCCGTACTTGCCCACCCCCTCTCCCTTTATGTTTCCTGGGGCAAAATGGAAGAAACAATTTTAAAAATCAAAAATCACGGAGTCCTGGGACTTGAAGCCTGGCACCCTGCGGCAAGAATAAACGAAGGCTTTAAGCTTGAAACGCTTGCCAAAAAGCTCGGAATGTTCGTAACAGCCGGAAGTGACTTTCACGGAAAGGGAGTCCGCGCCGACCGTCATTTGGGAAAAACCAGCGGGGAGCGAAAAATCGAGGATCGTTTCTGGGACGAAGAGCTTTTGCCACAAATCGGCTCTTTTGATTTTAGAGAGACAGACTGGGCAAAATAACAGTAAGTTTTTCTTCGCCCTAAGCCCTCAGAAGGTCCTGAATATTAATCACAAATTCGATTTTCTGCTCATTTCCCATCCAGTCGGTGACAAAAAGCCTTCCCTCGCCCTTTCTGCCGACGGTTTTTACATAAGTGCCGGCCATTCCGCCTTTTAAAGAGACAACTTTAGGACCAATAAGCTCTATTTCACCTTCAGTCCTAAGGGAGACAGCTTCGTTACAATAAGGCAGAAGATTTTTGTTCTCATCAAGGGCTTTTAACGAAACGCTTGTAACATCATAAGACTCTTCCTCAACAAGAGCCGTCCTTTTTGCCTCTGCAAGAAGGTTCGTTTTTTGGGCAGGCGTTCGCACGACAGTTTTTACGACATTTCCATCCCGAATCGCCTCAAACTTGTATTTTACGGCTTCTCCACCCCAGTTTCCGATGTATTTTCCGTATAAATACCTGAGCTTATTCGGATTTGTCACTCCGCGAAGCCAAAGAAAAAGACCTTTTAAGATAAACCTTACCGGAAGATTGTCAACTCCGTATTTTTGAAGGGCAAAAAGCATGGACTTCATCTCTTTTAAATGCTTTTCTTTGATTCCGTCCTCATCAACGAGCCTGTGACCGACATAATCATCAATCAGAATTGGTCCGGACGAAAGATTTTTAAAAGGAGAATCTTTTTTTGTGTATTCCTTTATAAAAATGTCATTCACATACATTCTTACGCTTTCCGCATTCGTGATGATATAGACATCTCCCCTGGCCCCGCCTGGATGCTCACCAATATCCATACTCGAAGTGACGGAAAGGACATCGCCTGTAATTTTAGATTCTTCCTGACTTCTGTAAACCTCCGCCGCAATTTTCGGATTCCTGAACATATCCATAACGCCGTGATAGCAGATATAATCTCCGGAGCCAAAATCCTTGTGAGTATTGTAGTCAAAGGCACACCAGCCACTAGAGCCGGCAATATCATCGTGAAAAGCGACGGCATCTAAAACCTTTGCGTGCCTCAAAGCGTGCTCCGTGCGATGCTTTTCGTTATCAAAGGTCTTCGTCGGGAACATGTGACCGTTGTATTCGGTTATCATATAGCCCTTTTTAGTGTCAGTCACTTTAGCCTTTGAAAGACAGCCCTCGTTAGGTCCCCAGAAGCTAAAATCATTGAATGTGTACACATCTTCAAGAAGATGGGAATTTTTTAAGAAGCGAACTCCGCCAGTTACGCGAGTTGAGTCAAGCTCGTGAGCGAGTTTATTTGTCTTTTCGTAAAGCTCATCATCGTCCTGACTTTCGTTGATTCGGACTCCCCAGATAAAAATTGACGGATGATTTCTGTACTGCAAAATCATATCCCTTACATTCTGAACAGCCTTTTCCTTCCATTCGGCGTTTCCAATGTGCTGCCAGCCGGGGATTTCCGTAAAAACCAGAAGCCCTATTTCGTCACACCTGTCAATAAAATGCTGGCTCTGGGGATAATGCGAGGTTCTCACTTCGTTCAGTCCAAGCTCGTATTTTAAAATGTCAGCGTCTTCCCTCTGCATATTCTTTGGCATCGCATATCCGACATAAGGCCAGGATTGATGACGGTTAAGCCCGCGGATTTTTATTTTCTTTCCGTTCAGAAAAAAGCCTTTTTCATCAAAACGAATATCACGGAAACCAAAGCGGGTTTCTTTTGTGTCAAGAAGGGCTCCTTTCGCATCAAAAAGATTTGTCTCAAGAATATAAAGATAAGGCTCATTTAAAGTCCATAATTTGATTTCTTTTTCAGGATTAGTCGTAAAAGGCACGGTTTCCGCCGCCTTCAGTTTATAAGTGATTTTGAAATTCCTGTCATTCTGAGCCACACTATTGTCATTCTGGGTAAAACGAAGAATCTCTCCACCGCTCAAGCGGGTCTCCGCCTCATATTCCCTTCCCTGCGTTTTTACGAACACATCTTCGATATAGACAGGATTTTTTATTTCAAGGTAGACATCGCGATAAAGCCCGCCATAAGTCATATAGTCAATTACAAAGCCAAAGGGAGGCTGATTCAAGCTTTCATGGCTGTCTACTCGAATAACAAGGACATTTTCACCGCCATTATGAGATAAATGTTCCGTTAAATCGACAGTGAAAGCAGTGTAGCCACACTCGTGAAAGCCAAGCAAGTCGCCATTTAAATAAACTTCGCTTTTGTGGGCCGCACCTTCAACCGTAAGAAGAACTTTTTTTCCAGCCCATTCGCCCTGAGTCCTAAAGATCTTTCGATAGGCGGCGTCTTTTTGGTAAATTTCCGTAGAAAAAGCATTGAAGGGAGTTTCTGTAAAGCTATGCGGCAGACGAACCTTTTCAAAATCCCCGATAAAGTCCCGCCGCGTCATGTCAGTCAAAAAAACGGGAGAAAAATCCCAAGTCTCATTCAAATAAATTCGGTTCATAAAAAAATTATAAACCGAATTTTTAAAAATTGAAACTGAAAGTTATTTATTTAGCGTCCGCAACAGTGAAAGTGCCCAGCGTGTCGCTACTTCCGCTAGTTTCAGAGGCACCAGTGTTTGAAACAAACATCGAGAAAGTGCTTTTGTCTGTAATCGTGACAGAACCTGTTGTGCTATCAGTATTTGAAAGGGTTAATGTTCCATCTGCAACTTCTCCAGTTTTGTAGTCATCGAAACAAGGGCCTGTATAAGTTCCATTTGCAAGAAAGTTTACGCCGTCTTTTTTAACAAGACCACCGTTCAAATCTCGCATATAAAGATACCATTTTCCCTTTCCTTTTCCGCCTGTTGAAAATGAAGTCTGATAGTAAACAGTCGGATGACTGGCATTGAGCTTAAAGACATTTGTGCTTGATGTGTCAAAATAGTGTGTCGTGTTTGAATTTCCTGTGGAAGCCAGAGTAAAGGAAAAAGTTCCGCTCGAAGCGCCTGCAGCTTCATTAACATTTTCTGCAGTTTTTTCTGAAGCTACGGTTACTTTTTTCGTTGACCATTCAGAACCTTTGACGCATTTTTCGCTTGCCTTATCTACATAAAAAGCAATCGCCTTTACGGTTGTAGTTTCGCCAAGAGTCAAGGGCTTCTCGTACAAAGAAGCAGTTCCCCAATCGACATACTCAACGACGCTCGCTGTTTCTGAATAATTTGCTTTCGTAAAAACTAAGTCAGGTGTTGATTCATCAAGAGTATAGACGATGTAAATCGTTTTATTTTCATAACCATCAGGAGCTTTCATTGTAACCGTACGAGTAGAATCGCTATCAGAACCTGAAACGGTAAACTGAACCACCAATTCGTCATCTTCTTCTGTGTCAGCACAGCTAAAGAAAACAAAAGCCGCAAAAATCGCAAGAAAGCCTGCGAAAACCCTTTTTAAATTTTTCATTTTTAATCCTCCATTAAGTTAAATATAAGAATATTTTAATTATAAGGCGGATATTCAATTATTTCAATTTTTCGTTTAAATTCACACTGATTTTTCACATTTACACACAAAATCACAGAATGTGCAGATGTCGCCCGTTTTTCCTTTTGGAAGCTTTCCTTCTTTTTTTAAGACTTCAATTTGATTTGAAAGACCTTCCTCGTAGCAGATTTTTATCATTTTAGATTTTTTAGACTTCTCTAAAACCTCGTCAAAGCTGTCACTGATTTTTCCGATAAAAAGCCCTTTGTTTTCATTGGCAAAACCACAGCAGGGAGCAATATCACCTGTCGCGTGAACAAAAAGAATCTGTCCGGGTCCCTCGCAGAAGTCGTCCATAAACCATTCACTGTCTTTAAAAGCCCTCTCGTCGCTTGACTCGTAGCTTTCATTCTGAATGTAGACTGGCAAAAAATGACCGTCATCAGAAAGAGAGACCAGCCCCGCTCCGCTTTCAGATATATTTTCTTCGCAGGAAAGATTTAAGGTATTGGCAAGGCAGATGATTTTCCTGGGTACACGGGAAAGTGACGATTCTCTAACGACTTTTGTTTTCCCCTCTAAAGATATTACGCTTTGAATTTCCAGGGCATCACCGCCAAAAATATCCCAGACCGCTTTTATAAATGTTACGATTCGCTCCTCGCTTTGTCCGTGAAAGTCGTCATAGCTTAAGCCAATTTTTCCGTCATATCCGGCATCATAAATTTTTTGGAGAGTTGACCTCAAAAAATCTTCGTTTTTCCACCAATCTCCGTTCGTCATAATGCGGTCGAACATAAAATCCATATTTACGGCTTCCTTTATGACTGTGCAGAGAAAATCCACGCATAAAAACGGCTCTCCGCCTGAAAATCCGACTTTTTCGATTTGTGAATTTTCAGATTCATAAGCAGATTTTAGAAAAGCTACGGCTTCACCGGCCTTTAGGGAAGAAGGCTCTCGATTTATAAAGCAGTGGGCACAATGCAGGTTGCAGGAGGTCGTGCAGGCAAAAATAATTTCAGTCGGGTTAAACATAATCAGATTAATCTCACATCAAAAGAAAAATCAAAGGCAGGCTAACGCAAATAAAAAATAAACCACAGATGCCACGGATTACACCGATTAAAAAACATAATCCATGCAATCCGTTTAACCTGTGGTTTTAAGTTTTCAGTCTTCCACTTTCGACTTACAAGCTAGCGTGGCAGGTTCGTGCGATAACATCGTCCTGCTGCTCTTTTGTAAGGTTAATGAAGCGAACTGCGTAACCAGAAACGCGTACTGTGAAGTTTGCGTACTCAGGTTTCTCTGGGTGAGCCTGGCAGTCCTTTAGTTTCTCAACGCCGAAGACATTTACATTCAAGTGGTGTGAGCCACGAGAGAAGTAGCCGTCGAGGACGTTTACGAGGTTGTCGATTCGCTCGTTCTCGTCGTGTCCCAAAGCAGACGGGTTGATTGTCTGTGTGTTTGAGATTCCGTCGAGGGCATAGTGATACGGAAGTTTAGCGACAGATTTGAGGGATTTTACGAGACCCTTTGTCTCTGCACCGTAAGCCGGGTTAGCTCCTGGAGAGAATGGCTCGTGAGCCTTTCGTCCGTCTGGGAGAGCACCAGTTGCTTTTCCGTAAACAACATTTGAAGTAATTGTAAGGATAGAAGTTGTCGGCTCTGCATTGCGGTATGTGTGATGCTTCTTGATTTTGCCGATGAAGGTTTTCAAGAGCCATACTGCGATGTCATCTGCGCGGTCATCGTCCTGTCCGTAGCGTGGGAAGTCGCCGTCAATCTCAAAGTCGTAAGCCATGTTCTTTGCTGTTCCGATGACAGCCTTTGTTTTGCGGTCATGGATGTCGAAGTCACGGCGGAGAACTCGGACTTTTGCATATTTGATTGCAGAAAGTGAGTCAACGACATGTGAGAAGCCTGCGATACCAGTAGCGAATGTTCGTTTGACATCTGTGTCTTCGAGAGCCAGCTCAGCTGCCTCATAGTAGTATTTGTCGTGCATGTAGTGGATTGCGTTGAGTGCATTGACATAAAGACCTGCGAGCCAGTCAAGCATTGCATCGTATTTTGCGATAACTTCATCATAATCAAGATATTCTGAAGTGATTGGAGCGAGCTCCGGTCCTACCTGAACGCCTGGTGTGAGGCCGGCTTCCTCGTCTTTACCGCCGTTGATAGCGTAAAGAAGGGCTTTTGCGAGGTTTGCTCGGGCACCGAAGAACTGCATTTCTTTACCAGTCTGAGTTGCTGAAACACAGCAGCAGATTGAGTAGTCATCACCCCAGATTGGGCGCATAACATCGTCGTTCTCGTACTGGATTGAAGATGTGTCGATAGAAATCTTTGCAGCGTAGCGTCGGAAAGCCTCTGGCAATCTCTTTGAATAGAGAACTGTCATGTTTGGCTCCGGGCTTGGTCCCATGTTTTCGAGAGTGTGGAGGAAGCGGAAGTCGTTCTTTGTTACCATTGAGCGGCCGTCCTGTCCCAAACCGCCGACTTCGAGAGTAGCCCAGATTGGGTCTCCAGAGAAGAGCTGGTTGTAAGATTCGATTCGGGCGAAGCGAACCATGCGGGCCTTCATAACGAGGTGGTCAATGAGTTCCTGAGCCTGTGACTCAGTGATGATACCTGCCTTCAAGTCACGCTCGATGTAGATGTCGAGGAATGTTGAAACACGACCGATCGACATAGCGGCACCGTTCTGAGTTTTGATAGCTGCGAGGTAGCCGAAGTAGAGCCACTGAACGGCCTCTTTTGCAGTTTTAGCCGGCTGAGAAATGTCGAATCCGTAGATTTTTGCCATTTCTTTCATGCCGTTCAAAGCCTTAATCTGCTCAGCGACTTCTTCGCGGAGGCGGATAACATCATCTGTCATTGTTCCATCGCCAATGTTAGCGAAATCAGCCTTTTTCTGGGCGATAAGGAAGTCAATTCCGTAGAGGGCAACGCGGCGATAGTCACCGACGATTCGGCCTCGTCCGTATGTGTCAGGCAAACCTGTCAAGATGTGAGCCGAGCGTGCTTTGTGAATCTCAGGAGTGTAAACATCAAAAACAGCCTGATTGTGTGTCTTGTGATATTCAGTGAAGATTTTATGGAGTTCAGGATTTGGCTTGTAGCCGTACATTTCGCAAGACTGCTCTGCCATTCGGATTCCGCCGTAAGGCATAAAAGCTCTTTTGAGGGGCTTGTCAGTCTGAAGACCTACGACCTGTTCCAAGTCCTTCAGTTTTTCGTCAATGTAGCCGGCGCCGTGCGAAGTAAGGCCAGTAACAATGTCAGTATCCATATCAAGAACGCCAGTGCGCTCTTTTCCGTCAAGACCAACTGATTTTTTGTTGTGCTCAGCCTTCTGGAGTTCCTGCAACTTGTCAAAAAGCTTGTTTGTTGCTTCTGTAGGACCAGCCAAAAATGACTGATCACCGTCATAAGGCGTGTAGTTTTCCTGAATGAAGTCTCGAACATTGACTTCTTCTTTCCAGAGTCGTCCAGTAAATCCTTTCCAGGCTTCCTGTTCTGCCATAAAAAATCTCCTATAATGTTTTTAAAATTACTTGGAGAGGAAGAGCCTAAAAAAGCGTATGGAAACACCCGAAACTTCTTTGTTTCGCAAAAAAAGGAAAGAGAAGAGTGAGAATGTGACCAAAACTGACTTAAAGGGGCTCGTATTTTCCAAGCAATCCTGATTGCAAAAGCAACCTTTGTTTTGTGACTAATATAACGAAAAAAAAGAAGATAGACAATAGATTTTTAGAAAATAGCGTTTTATTTTTTGATTCAAACAGATATACGCTAAATATAGTGTCGGAAAAAGGGAGAAAGAGGGGCTGCCTAATCAGCTCGCCTTGCAGTAATCATTGAGCTTCTTAGTCATCCCCATCTTGCTAACGGATTTTTCTTACAAAAGCGTCCTTAAATCCATAAGCCTTAAATTTTTCATCAACAGAACCGTACTCATCGATGTTAAGAGGACCAACCATAACCTGATAAGCCGATTTTGAAGCGTTTTGAACCAGAACGAGCGGATATTTATTTGAATATTTGTCAACGATATTTTTTATATTCTCAGCAGAGCCAAGGGAAGCAACCTGAACATAATAATACCCGCTTCTAAGATTTTTGATAGAAGGAACTACATAGTTCGTCCAGTCGTTTGTTACGACAGGTTTTGTTTCTTCAACAGCAGAGGCAACAACAGGAGTATCTTCTGCTTTTTCTTCTGCCTCAGGAGGATTCATCTCAGTCGGAACTAAGACTATCGGCTGATAAGCGTCCTCTTCCGGAGTTTCCTCAGCGACAACGCTAGGCTCGCTTTCAATTCCTTCTGGCAGCTCCTCGTAAACCTCTTCGCTCTCGTTTGATTCAGTTTCCGCTACGACTGGCAATTCCTCAAGAACCGGCTGCAAGTCCTCGTTTTCATCAGGATTAACCTTTTCTGTCTCCACGACAACCACCGGCACAAGTTTTTCCGCTTCTGACACAGGAACGGCCTCTTCGCTTACAATCTCATCTCCTGTCATGGCAACTTCTTCAGTCACATTTTCAAGGCTTTCGTCTTTTTCAGTTTCGATTACAACTACCTTTTCAACTTCATCTTCTGGAAGCGGAGGAAGCTCTTCATAAACAGTTCCGACAACCTTTTGCTCTTTTTTCTCAGATGCAGGCTTTTCAGGGACATTCTCAACTTTTTCAGGAACAAGAGCGATGTCTTTTTCCACAGGATTTTCAGCGATAACAGGAATTTCTTCGTAATCCGTCTCCGTCTCTGCAAGAACAGGAGTCTCTTCTACAGCTTCAACAGGCACCTCTGTCTCTGCTACAGCAGGATTTTCGGCAACAGAAGGAATGTTTTCTACCGGTGTATTTTCTGTCTCCGCAATTTCAGAAGGCACATTCTCTTTTGCGGCAGGAGTCTCGCTTGCAACAGGACTCTCACTTATAACAGGTCCTGCGCTTTCAGATGAATCTTCCTCGCTCAAAACAGCAGTTCCGTTTGCGTTTTCGTCAAGGCTTCCTGCCCTTTTCGTAAGCTTTACCTGCACATTTGAGTCAGGCTTAATCCTAAGGCCTTCAGCCGCTTCCGGAGACAAGAGAATTGCGACCCCCTCGCTTGGGTCAATCGCACCCAAAATAAGAACATCAATCGTGCTTCCTGTCGCCGGATTCGTAACGGTAACGCTGTCCCCCGGCAAATATCCGACAGTGCGGGCAAAAAGCCCCCTCGGCATAGTTCCGCTCTCAGCAACAACGGCACGACCGTCAAGAGAAGGACGCGCTGCGGCAAAAAGCGTCGCAACAGTAAAAATCGTAAGAATAAAAAGCGTTATTTTTTTCATAAGAATCCCCTCTTTTCCTATCTTTGTTTCATTTGGTTATTGATTTGATAAGCGACAAGAGCCGCAAACTGGCTCAAGCCCATCTCATTGTTATTTTTTTCGCTGGCTTTTTCGGGAGTGGCGTTTCCTTCAAAAATCTCAATTCCCGTTGAAGTATAGTAGCCCTTCCACTGAACTTTTTTTATATTCTCAAGAAGAAGCCCCTCCGGGTTTGAAGAATCGCCCGTGTTATAAAAAAGCTCGACACGAACCAAAATATCCATTCCGCCCTCAAGATTCTCCTTCAGGGAAGCCTTTAAAGCCCCACGGTTTTTTTCATCCGTATCGCTAATCCAGACCGGAGAGCTTGAGACGATGTTTCCGGTATCAAAAAAATAGTCCGTGATATTCTGCTCAAAAAGATAAGAAGTCGCCCAGACCTTTTCCTGCCCTGGATTATTCTGAATAATCTGAATAGACATAGACTTTGCAGACAAAGCCGAAAGGGAAAAAAGAGCGAAAATTAAAGAAATGATTGATTTTACCCACCTGTTCATAAAACCCCGACAACAACAAAATATGCTGTCTTTATGAATATCGGAATTTGAAAGGTAAAGTTTAGGAAGTTGTTGCGCCGTCGCTTTCCACAGGGACGCACCCTATGCCTTTGGCTACATATGAAAGCCTTCGCCAAGGTAAATTTCGCGGGCTTTTGGGCTGTCGATGATTTCCTGCTTCGTGCCTTGAATCAAAATTTGCCCCGTGCTGACGATAATCGCCCTGTCAGTGATTTCCAGGGTATCGCGGACATTGTGGTCTGTAATCAGAACGCCGATTCCCCTGTTTGCGAGGAGCTTTATCATCCCCTTGATGTCGGCAACCGCAATCGGGTCAATGCCGGCGAAAGGCTCGTCTAGCAAAAGGAATTTCGGCTCAATCGCAAGGGAGCGGGCAATCTCCGTTCTGCGGCGTTCCCCGCCCGAAAGGGTGTATGCAAGCTGCTTTCTGATTCTGCCAATCGCGAATTCTTCGATAAGCTCCTCCAGCTTTTGTTTCTTTTCTGCACGAGTCAGGTCAGGACGAGTCTCCAAAATCGACCAGATATTTTCTTCGACAGTAAGCTTTTTAAAAACGCTTGGCTCCTGAGGAAGGTAAGAAATTCCAAGCTGTGCGCGCTTAAACATCGGAAGGGGGGTAATTCGCTTATTATCCAGAAAAATTTCGCCTGAAGTCGGCTTATAAAAACCGACAATCATATAGAAAGAAGTGGTTTTTCCGGCTCCGTTAGGCCCCAAAAGCCCCAAAACCTCGCCTGTCTGCATCTGAAAATCAACGCCCTGCACAACCTTCTTTTTTCCAAAGGACTTATAAAGCGAGGAAACCCGAAGCGTATGAAGTGAAGCAGGATTTTCCCGCTCTACAGTCCTGATTTCCCCATCCTCACTCCTCACTTCTCTGTTTTCAGTCATCTTCTTCCCAAACAACATCACTCCTCCCCCTCTGAATCCTCTTTATCACCTTCAGAACTTTCATCTTTCAGCTTTTCGCTTTCAGTTTCACCTTCCGCATCACTATTCAAAATATCAGTCACGCTGGGAAGAGGCGGCTTTTCATCACTTTTTCCTTCAGCAGAATCAGAGCCGGCCTTTTCATCTTTCCCGGCGTTTTTCTCATTTTCACTTTTCTTTGAATCCGTCACGCTGCCCGAAACACGGCCCGACAAGGTGATTTCCTGGGAATTAAGGTTTAAGATAATTTCCTGAGCACGGAAAGTGTCGTCCCCCTGCACTATTTTCGGATTTCCGCTCATTTCAAGCATCTGAGCCGACTTTCTGTAAATTGCGAACGCTGAGGTGCATGTGTTGTTTTTTTGCTTCAAGGTAACGCCAATCTGCATCGTAGCGATTTCTTTGTTCTGATTGTACTCGATAATCTGGCTGTCAATCGTGACATTATTTTCCAAATCAACCATATGAACGGTGTCTTCAAGGCGGGCGAGTTTCGTGCTTCTGTCGTATCGGAGCCGCCCGCAGGTAAAATCCATTTTTGTCTCGGTATTTTTCCCCTCAACGCTTCCTTCCGCCGTAATGTAGCGGAAATCCTCTCCGTCCAGAGTGATTGTGTCAGCCTTAATTTCCATCGTAGCAGTTTTTACGAATGCGTTTCCTGAAAGACGGGTCTCGTCGGTCTTGCTTCCAGAAACTCCTGTCATAGAATCAGCAGAAAACTTAATTTCCTCTGCAAAAATGGGGGAGGTAAAAAATAAAGCAAAAATGAAAGATATTAATATGGCGCAAGTCAACTTGCAACGGGTGTTCCGCACTTCGCTAACGCTCATTGCCTTACGGCAACGCCTGCGGCGGTGCTCCATACCCGACACGGCATTTGAGTCGAGAAATCTATTCATTCTACTCATTCTTTGAATCCTCTGCATCAGTATTAATTACTCTGGCTGATTCATTTTTGTCGTCAGTCACAATAGTTCCAGAAACAGTGTCAACAAAAGAAAAAGTCTTGCTCACCCCGCTCGCAGAAAAACCGTAACCGCTCATTTGGATGTCCTTTTTTGAAAGCTTAACCTCGCTCGTGCGGCTGCTCGTTATCTGCTCGGTCTTTTTGTTAAAATTCAGGGAATCAGCCTCAATCTCCATATCCTGCTTTGACAGTTTTAAACTTATGTCGCCATAAAGCGTGTATATTTCTTTTTTTGTGTTTGCGCTCACCAAAGCGCATGAACCGCTAGTCTCGTCTTTTCCTTCCTTGTCAAAGGTCTCGAATTCAGCATTGCTCGCAAAAACAGCATTATCGCTCTTGTACTGCTCAAGTTTTTCGGCCTTCAAAGAAACATTTTTTTTGCCTGACTCATATTTTACATAATTTGCGTTCTTGAAGCTAAACTCCGGGATTTTATCCTCAGAATTTTCACCCTTCATATAGTTAAGCGAGCAGGAAAAAGAGAAAATTGAAAGAAGAAGAAAAAAACAATAGGATTTTTTCATTTTATGCGTTATAATTTTACCATTGTAAATTGAATTTTTCAATCGACTGAATAATTCGGTGCATCTTAAAGAGACAAATGCAGACACAAAACCTGTCTAATAAGGGAACTTCTGAAAAATCGCTGAAGGCGAGTTTTTAGAGATACCCAATTTATTTTATTTACATTTAAGAATTAAGGGTGTATAATAGGGCTTATGGCAGATTTACTTACCGATGCAGAATTTGACAAATTCCGAAAACTGATTTATGACGAAAGCGGTATCACTTTCTCGGCTACAAACCGTTCTATTTTGGACAGCCGTCTAAAAGAAAAGCTACGCGAGAAACAGCTTGACTCTATCGAAGAATACTATCGTCTTGTCATGTCCAACAAAGAAGAAATGAAAATCATGCTCGACTCTGTTACGACAAACCTGACCCGTTTCTTCCGAAACCAGCCTCACTTTGACGCCCTCGTAAACTATGTAATCCCTCATGTTATCGAGCAAAAACGCAAGACCGGCGACACAACTATCAAAATTTGGAGCGCTGGCTGCTCAACTGGCGAAGAGCCATACACTATCGCAATGATTCTGGCGGACATTCTGCCACCACCATACAAATTCCAAATCACTGCATCCGACATTTCATTAAAATGTCTCATGACAGGTCAGGCAGGCTTTTACCCTGAAGCCCGCATCACTGGCATTCCTCAAAAATACCTCGACAGATTCTTCACAAAGAATGACCGCGGATATCAGGTAAAGCCAGAGCTAATGAACACGATTAAGTTCGACTACCACAACCTTCGTAACGATTCTGGAGCGCGTAACCTCGATGTTGTTTTCTGCCGAAATGTTCTTATCTACTTCGACGAACCGGCACAAAAAAATGTAATCGACCGCTTCTGGAATTCAATGGCTAATCATTCTTACCTGTTCATCGGACACTCAGAAAGCCTTTTCGGAATGGACACTAAATTTGAGTTCCTGAAAACCGACTGGGCTTGTCTGTACCAAAAACAAGTTTAATTTACTTTTGCATAAAACATAAAAATTGTCATTCTGAATTTATTTCAGAATCTTGTTTATGGAAGGGGCTGCCTGATTAATCACATCAAGTGTTAATCGGCACTTCCTTAGAGATACTGAATCAAGTTCATTATGACATTTTTTTTATAGGGAGGATTGAATATGGATCTGCAAGATATTTCTGTAGCAATTTGTGACGACTCAGCGCTCATGCGAAACCTTATTTCCCGTGTAATTGACGAAACCGAAGGTCTTTCTGTCGCTGGAAAAGCCGGCAACGGACAGATTCTTGTAAATAATCTTTCGCTTTACAAGCCAGATGTAATAGTTCTTGACATCGAAATGCCGACAATGACAGGCGTTGAATTCTTAAAATGGCGGAAGCAAAATAAAGTTGACATTCCTGTCATTATTTTGTCTAGTATTGCAGAAAAAGGAGCGGCTGTCACAATCGAATGTCTCGAACTCGGTGCCGCAGACTTCATTACAAAGCCAAACGGCTCAATTTCTGCCGACATCAGCTCAGTTTCAGACAGGCTCATCGAGCTTATCGCTTCTTATGGCGGCTCTTACGCACGCCGGCACGGAAAGCAAGTCCGTTCAAGCGATTTCTTCTCGAATCTCGGCTCTGACCGTCTCGTAGAACGAAAGCTCGCCTCAAAAATGGGTGTCGAAAAAGCAAAGGAATTTCTTTCAAGCACGGTCTCAAAACCTTCTGTCACTCCGAGCATTCTTTCAACGCCAGCCTCCTCAAAAGGTCCTGCCGTAATCGAGCCGCTTCGTAAGCCAGGCAAAATCGAAGTCATTGCAATCGGAATCTCAACTGGAGGTCCTAACGCACTCCGGGATGTATTCAAGATGATTGACCCGCACTTAAAGCAGCCTGTTCTCGTAGTCCAACACATGCCTGCGGGCTTTACAAAGGAATTCGCCAACTCGCTCAACAAAATCTGTGCTCTTAATGTAAAAGAGGCCGAAGACAACGAGCCAATCGAAAGCGGAAACATCTACATTGCTCCGGGCAACTATCACATTTATGTAGAACAAACAGCCTTGGGCAAAAAAATGCTCCGGCTTTCCCAGGAGCCTCAGCGAAACGGTCACAGACCTTCTGCCGATGTTCTCTTTGAGTCCGTGGCAAAAGTCTACCAGAACCATGCTCTTGGCGTAATCATGACTGGTATGGGCAAGGATGGCGCAGTAGAGCTTGCAGAAATGCGAAAGCAAGGCGCATGGACTCTTGGTCAGGACGAAGCAACCGCAATCGTTTACGGTATGCCAAAGGTTGCCTTTGAGCTTGGCGGAGTTCAAAAACAAGTTCCGCTAGACAAGATGGCGGACGAAATCTCAAAGCTTGCGCGTGAAAACTCATAGGTGTAGAAAAATACGCTAATTAGCGCGAATTACAAGACCTCCTTAGGACTGATTGACTTTCAGTCTTAAGGAGGTCTTTTTGTATTGCGAAGCATAAGAGTGTTTGCAAAAAAAAGAGAACCTCCCGAAAACAGGAAGTTCTCTGTGATTTTTTTGTGCTTTTATCGGGCGTATTCGACGATTCTTGTTTCCCGAATCATCGTAAGCTTTATGCGACCCGGATAGCGTATATCCGTTTCGATTTGTTTTGCAATTTTTTGAGCAAGCTCCTTGACTTCATTGTCTGGAATTTTTTCGTTGTTGACCAGAATACGAAGCTCACGGCCAGCCTGAATTGCGTAAGCCTTTTCGACTCCGTTGAATTTTTCGGCTGTTTCTTCAAGATTTTCAAGCCGCTTAACATAGTTGTCAACTGTCTCCCGGCGAGCACCCGGACGAGCGGCACTAATTGCGTCTGCAATCTGAACAAGAACCGCCTCGATTGTCGTAGCCTCAACATCGTTGTGGTGAGCGGCAATTGCGTTGATAACCCGCGGGTCTTCGCCCATTTTGCGGGCCATTTCCGCTCCGACTTCTGCGTGGTTCTGGTCGCTGTCGTTTTCGGCACCCTTTCCGATATCGTGAAGAAGGGCGGCTCGTTTTGCAAGCTCTTTGTTTGCCCCAACCTCAGCCGCAAGCAAAGAAGCGATTTCCGCGACTTCCTTCGAGTGTGTAAGTACATTCTGACCGTAACTCGTTCGGAAATACAGGCGACCGAGAGCGCGGACACCGTCCTGACTCATATTGTGGATTCCCAAATCGAAGAGAACCTTTTCGCCTTCCTCGTAAATCTTCTGCTGGATTTCACGGGTGACTTTCTGAACGATTTCTTCGATACGGGCCGGATGAATTCGCCCGTCAGTAACAAGCCGTTCAAGCGACTGCTTTGCAATTTCCTTTCGGACTGGGTCAAAACAAGAGATAACGACAGCCTCCGGCGTGTCATCGATGATGATATCGACGCCAGTGAGGGTTTCAAGGGCACGGATATTGCGGCCTTCCCGGCCAATGATTCGCCCCTTCATTTCGTCGCCTGGTAAAGAAACAGTGGTGACTGTTAAGTCGCCAGTCGTTTCGGTTGCGATTCTCTGAATTGTAGAGATAAGGATTTCCTGAGCCTTCTTTTCTGCCGAAAGCTGTGCGTCCTGTTCAATTTTATTAAGAAGTGCCTGAGCATCGTGGCGAGCATCGTTTTCAAGATTTTTGATGATTAAATCTTTTGCTTCTTTTGCTGAAAGACCAGAGATTCGCTCTAATTCATGGCGATACTGTTCTTCTTGCTGAGAAAGCAAATCCTCGCGCTTTTTCATTGCATTGACACGATCCTGAAATTCAACCTCTTTTTTGTCAAATTCCTCGGCTCTTTTGTCAATAAGCTCTTCTTTTTTGTTTACGCGCGCTTCATATCGCTGTACTTCGGCGCGTCGCTCACGATCTTCCCGTTCCTGCTGTTTTCGTTCGCGAATGATTTGGTCTTTTGCCTCGAGCAAAATTTCTCTTTTTTGTGCTTCTGCTTCCTTTATTGCATCCTGTCTTAAGCGTTCAGCCTTTTGCTCTGACGCAGATAGTTGAAATCTGGCATAACACCATCGAATAATCCATCCAAGAACGATTCCAAGAACCGGGAGACCGATGAACAAAATAATCTTGTCCATTTTCATTTCTCCTAGTTTTTTGAAATCAAGTTCTTCTATATTACAATATCATCAGACTGTTGTCAAACTGATTTTTAGTCCTGATTTTCTAAATCTTTGAAAATTGCCTTCAGCTCGTAAACGAAAGAATACAAATCGTTGAAGAGCATTTCGTTGTCACTGGCGCATTTTGCAAAGAGCTGCAAATTTTCTTCGTTGATTTTTTCGGTATTCTTCATGTTTGTTATGACATCGTTGATTCCACGGACATTGTTTTCGATTACAGAACCTATCCGTCCGATATTCATGTTACTAGTAGAGTTTGCTTCCCTGACCTGAGTGAAGGTTGCAAGGGTTTCTTCAGTTTCCTGCGCAAGTTTTTCAAGCGCCGAAGAGTTATTCTGAGTGATTTTTTCAAGGCTTGTGATTGAATTTACAAGTCTTTCGACATTAAGGTTAATTTCTTCGGAGGTTTTACTGGTGTCATTTGAAAGTTTTTTAACTTCGTTCGCAATGACACGGAAGCCTTTTCCCGCAACTCCCGCACGGGCCGCCTCGATTGAAGCGTTAAACGAAAGAAGATTTGTCTGAGCCGAAATATTCTGAATGTCGTTAATCTGAGATGTAATTACCTTTGCCTGCTCAATAAGGCTCTGGAACTGGGCCGCATATTTTTTCTGCTCAGCATCAATTTGCTCAACAGAATTTCTTAAGGACTGAATTGCCTGAGCGATAGTTCCAAGACGCTGGATATTTCCTTCGACACCCTCAGATATTTTTCGGTTTCCCTCCTCCATTTCGCTTGTGTCAGAAAGAAGACGCTGCAAAGCCTGTTGCTGCTGTTTTGAAGCCTGGGCCTGAGTCTCACGGCTTTCGAGATAATTTTTAAGGAAGTCGCCGCCAATCGCATCCTTTGCAAGATATTGAATCAAAGTTTCAACGACATTGCTTCCGCTTTTTACAAGGTTTATGTTTTCCATATTAGTCTCCAATTACAACGCTGACCAAGGTCTGATTACAGTGAACCCTTCCGATTTGCTCTCCATAGCACGAAAATCCGCAGAAAGTCGGGAATGTCGCCTTGTACTTACGAATAATACTGTCTGCGATTCTCATTCTGTCAAAGGCCATTGTTCTGGTTATGCAAGTCATAAGAAGGGTGAACTTTGGATTCGGAATTACAGCTTTTATTCCAGAGCATGTCTCGTCACATTTTGCCTCCGGGTCTCCGATATGCATCATTTCAAGCGTTGAGTTTGGAACTACACGCGCAAAAAGAGAGCATGAGCCGTCAGAGGCAAAGCCTGCAAGAGCGGCAATGTGAACCTGCCCGTTGATATGGCGTCCGAAGGGATTTTCAAAGGTCATTCCTTCTGCTTCGCTTTCAGTCACTCCCAGCTGCTGAGCATAGACCGCTTTTGCACGCTGACCGTTAAGGGTGTAAATCGTGCGGTTGATTGTGTCAGACTTCGTAACATAAATTGTTTTTCCAGTCGGATTGAAAATGTCTTCCTGACGGATGTCGAATTTGCATGAGGTCTTTACGAAAAGGAAGGCCGCCCCGTCCTGAGTCGTCTTTCCGTTGTAGCTGACAAAGGTTTTTGCCTCGCTGCCGGTAAAGCCTGCTGTTCCTCCTGCAAGAGGAAAACTATCATTCTGAATTATAGAATAGAAATTTGAAAGGATTGTTTCTTCGGCGTTAAAAACACCATTTATAAAAGCGATTGCAAAGCCTGAACGGTGAGAAGAAGGGTCTCCGCAAGATATTCCAGCCCCTGCCAGTGCCCGTTCTATGTCAGTCTTATTTGCGACAGGATATTTACTGCCGTTTTCAACAAGGACACCCTTTACACGTGTCCGGCTGTCGCTCATCGTTGTAAGGACTACAGAATCGTTTTGAAAGCCGTTTAAATCAATTTCGCCTGCGGTGCTTGCTCCGATAACTTCTGAATTCGGGAATTTTTCTTTGATTGCACGGGAAAGTTCTGCAAAATCATATTTAATGGCAGCCATAAAAATTACGGCATTATAAGAATCAGGACTTGAACGCAGCTGCCTGACCAAATCATCAGCGGCGCCCTGTGCGTCCCCTATTTTTGTAGAAACAACTTCTTGAAGCATTTTTACCTCGATATGTTTAGTTTCTACAATTCTACATTATATATTATTAAAAAGCAAAGTCTTTTTAAAATATCTCGATTTCGGTATCCCCGCTCTTTCTTGTCTCGTAAATCTGCTCTAAAAGCGTAATTACGGCCCTTTTTTGTTTTGTAAAATTCCGTCTGTGGCTTAGGAGAAAAACAGAAGCGTCTATTTGCCTTAATGCCTCGATTTCCTGCTGCAACAGCTGCACATTATAGAACTTTTTTTTGTGCTTGAATCCGTAGAAGGTCGCGTCGCCTAAAAAAGCATAGTTCCCCGCCTGAAAGCAAAGGGAGCCCTTTGAGTGACTGCTAGGAATTTCTGAAATAGTAAGTTTAATCCCGTCATCAATTTCGATTTTATCCGTAACAATCTGGCAGACTTCTTCAAACGGAAAGTTTAAATCACCAGTAAGTTTTGGGGCGCCCTCACCGTGTCCCTCGTGCAAGCCCTGAGAGGCCCGAATAATCTGAAAATATCTTAAGGTTTGCTTTCCCATGTAGATTTTATCGAATTTGACTTTCGTAAGATTTGCGGTGTGGTCAGTGTGAAAATGGGAAATAACGGCTATCTTTTTTTTGGGTTCTGATTTTGAATTCAGACCAAACTTATAATTTTCGATAAAATCCGCGACATTTTCGTTAGAGCCGACATCATAAAACCAAACTGCGTCATTTCCTTCGATTATGCCAACATCGGCAGAAAGCGGATTTTCTGTGGCAGGAATATAAGAAATTCTTTCGGCTATTCGTACTGCTTCCATATTTTTTCGATTATACTACGATTTGCTCATCGTAACTAGCACATTATTACAAAATCTATAGATTTTTTATTTCTTTTTCGTTATACTTATTTGATATATCTATATAGCGAGGACTAGTATGAACAAAGACGAAGTTAAAACAAAACTCAAAGGATTCTTCGAATCAAATCTCGGAGTCGACTCTTCAATGCTCAATGACGACACTGAGCTTTTCGGAGAGGAAATCGGTCTCGATTCTGTTGATTCCCTTGAAATCATTTCTTTCGTTGATGATGAATTCGGAGTTTCAATGGCAGGCGCTGCCCGCGACAACTTCCTCACAATCGAAGCAATTTCATCTTTCATCATTGCAAACGCTTAAGTTTTAACGAAAACAAAAAAAATCAAACTGACGGGAATTAATATGACACCTGAAAACAAACGCTGTGTGGTGACAGGTCTTGGAGTCATCTGCGCAATCGGAAATAATGTTGAAGAAACTTGGAAGAATGCCTTGAATTCTGTATCAGGAATTCACAAAACCACTTCCGTTGACACGACAAATTGCTATGCCGATCTTGCCGCCGAAGTAAACTGCGACACTTTGGACAGTGAAATCGAAAATTCTTCTGAAATGGACAGGGCCTCAAAGCTCTGCATTAAGGCAACAAAGGAAGCATTGGCTGATGCAGGTTTTTCTGACTTTGATGACAATCCAATGGTCAGTGTCATCATCGGAAGCTGCGTTGGTGGAGCAATCAGCGTAGGAAACTATCCGACTGACGGACGAAAAGCCGACGACATCTTAAAAATGCCAATCGCAGCGATTGCCTCTCAGGTTGCAGAAACTTGCCATGCAGGAGGAATCGTCACGAATGTTGCGAATGCCTGTGCGGCCGGAACAATTTCCGTCTCTTATGCCTGTGACTTAATCCGTGCCGGAAAAGCCGATGTCGTAATCGCCGGCGGAGCAGATTCATTTGCTTCTATTCCGTATGCAGGCTTCCTTTCACTTCATGCGCTTGACGAAAACGGTTGCTCTCCCTTCAATCATTGTACAGGTATTACCCTTGGTGAGGGAGCAGGAATTGTAATCGTAGAGTCTTACGAGCACGCAAAAAAACGAGGCGCAAAACAATATTGTGAGGTTTTGGGCTCTAGCGTAACGAGCGATGCGCATCACATTACCGCTCCACGACAGGACGGTCTTTGCCAAATCGAAGCAATCAACCGCGCAATCAAAAACTCAGGTGTCTCAAAATCTGACATCGGATATGTAAACGGCCACGGAACAGGAACGGCAAAAAACGACAACGCAGAAATTCTTTCGCTTCATGCCGTTTTTGACGAAGAAAACCCAACTATCAGCGCAAGCTCTACAAAAGTAATGACAGGTCACTGTCTTGGGGCGGCTGGCGCAATCGAAGCAGTATTCAGCGTAAAGGCACTTACGACAAACACAGTCCTTCCGACACTTAACTACACTGCCGAGGACTCAGAAAAGCTCAAAGAAAAGGCCGGAAATCTTGACTTCGTTCAGAACAAGCCTAAATCTAAAGAACTGACTTGCGTTATGAGCAACAATTTTGCCTTTGGAGGTACAAACGCAAGCATCATATTCTCTAAAAAGCCTGGCGATGTAAGAAGTCAGGAAGCAAAAGACAAGAAAATAGCACTTACTGGTATCGGAATCGTAAGCATTCTCGGAAACAGTAAAGAAAAATATATTGAATCTGTTAAAAACTCATTCAAACCACAGGAAGTTTCGGTTCACTCAACAATCACAGAAGAAGATTACAATGAGCTTGGAATCAAAATGGCTTTCTACCGAAAGCTCGACAATCTTGGGCAACTTCAGACAGTTTCGGGAATGAGAGCATTAAAGGACGGAAATTTCACCGTAACTGAAGAAAATGCAAAGGAAATCGGTATTATCGTAGGAACAAGCGAGGGCGGACTTGGCTCTAGCTGTGACTTCGGTGAGCTTATTGCCGAAGCGGGAAATTCAAAGGGAAGCGCATTCAAATTCCCTCACACAGTTTACAATGCCGCAGGCGGCTATCTTTCTATCTGCTCTGGAATTAAGGGCTATGGAGTTACGATAACGAGCGGCCCGCAGTCAGGTCTCGGAAGCATCGGCTACGCAATGAATGTCATGCACGACAATCAGGAAAGAGCAATGCTTGCAACAGGAACTGACGAGAACATCCCGATTCTTTCAGAATTCTACGAAAAACTTGGCTTCACTGCAAAAAATGTAGTCTCTCCATATTCAGATTCAGACGGTTTCGTTCTTGGAGACGGCTCAGTTTCACTTCTTCTCGAAACAGAAGAATACGCAAAAGAACGCGACTCTAAAATCTATGGCTATGTTTTGGGATACGGAACCGGCCGAAAAAATGTCAAATTCGGAAAGTTGACAGGCTCGGGAAAAGCCCTGGACAGCGCAATTAATGCCGCGCTCAAAGATGCGAATGTCTCTCTTGACGAAATTGACGCCGTATTCGGATTTGCAAATGGAATGAAAGCAGTCGACAATCTCGAAAAAGACGCTTACATCAGGATTTTTGGAGATAAAATCTCTTCTATTCCTGTTGTTCAGGTAAAAGAGCGAGCCGGAGAAGGCAGAGCGGGAAGCGCAACCCTTGCAGTGGCACACGCAGCTCTTATGCTGAGCGGTGAAATCGAAAAAGACGACGCATATTTTATCTCAAAAGACGGAAAAGCCGAAAAAAAATCAGTTGAAGCGAAAAACTGGAAAAAAATCCTTATTACTTCGTTCGCAACAGGTGGCTCATACAGTGCAGTCGTAATCGGAAAGTAGACAATTTGGGGGAAAAATGAAGGTTGCAATAATTACTGGTGCTTCAAAAGGAATCGGAAAGGCTTGTGCAGTTCGCCTTGCAAAAGACGGCTACACGGTCGTAATCAATTATTCCAGCTCTGATGAAGCGGCACAAAAGACTCTCGACGAAATAAAAGCCGCTGGCGGAGACGGAATGCTTTTCAAGGCAGATGTCTCAGACCTTACACAGGTAAAGGCTATGGTTCGCGATGTTTACAAGGCTTACGGCAGAATCGATGTTCTTGTAAATAATGCGGGAATTGTTCGGGACGAGTTTTTGCTTATGCTCCAGAAAGACACTCTTGATAAGTGCTTTGATTTAAATGTAAAGGGATATTTTTATTGCGCTCAGAGCGTAGCCCTCAAAATGTTCAAACAGAAGTCTGGCGTTATTATCAATATGTCTTCCGTAAGCTCAAAATTTGCCCTTCCTGGTCAGAGCGTTTACTCAGCTACAAAGGGTGCCGTAAATTCAATGACGCAGACTCTTGCAAAAGAACTTGGTCCACAGGGAATCCGTGTGAACGCGGTTTGTCCTGGCTTTATCGCAACCGAAATGATTGACGCAATTCCTCAGGAAAAAAAGGACGAATACATAAAGGCAATTCCACAGGGAAGATTCGGAACGGCAGAGGATGTAGCGAATGTTGTTTCAGCGCTGGCTTCTGACTCTTTCTCTTATGTAACAGGTCAGACAATCGTTCTTGACGGAGGCCTTTCTTTATGAGCGACGAAGCAACAGAGCAGACACAAGCAAAAACAATGAATATTTTTGAAATCAGCGAGAAAATCGCTCAAAGGCCGCCCTTTCAGATGATTGAAAAAGTCACTGAGCTTATTCCGAATGTCAGTGCGACCGGAATCAAAAATGTGAGCGTAAACGAGCCTTACTTTATGGGGCATTTTCCCGGAACTCCGATTATGCCTGGCGTTCTCGTTGTCGAAAGCTGCGCACAGCTTTGCTCCCTTGTCATCGAAAAAACGGCAGAGGATTTGGACGACAAGCTTTATGTTCTTCTAAAAATCGACGGCTTTAAGTTCATCAAGCCGGCAATTCCCGGGGACAGGCTCGAAATCACCGTAACAAAAACAAAGGGCGGCGGAGTCCTCGTAGGCTTTGACTGCGTTGTAAAAATAGACGGAAAAGTCTCTTCAAAAGGAGCTTTGACCTTCACAACGATTCCAAAAGACTCGCTAGGAAAATAATATTATCAACTTAGCCCGATAATGACCGCAAAACATGAAAAAGGTACTAGTTTTAAACGGAAGTCCTAAAAAAGACGGCAGCACGACAATGCTCGTGACGAATAATTTTTTAAAAGGACTTGAAAGCACAGGTGAATATAAAAGCGAAATAATCAATGTCTCAAGTTTAAATGTAAAGCCGTGCAAAGGCTGTCTTTCCTGCTGGGGGCGCACAAACGGAAAATGTGTCATTTCCGGCGACGATGTTCAGATGGTCAAGGACAAAATCTTAGAATCACAAATCATAATCTTAAGCTTCCCGATTTTTATTTTTGGTATCCCTGGCGAGCTGAAGGTTCTTTTTGACCGGCTCTTAAGCCTTCTTCACAGATACGAGGGGCTTCCGGTTCCGGAAAAAGGTCCAATGCATGGCTTTAGCTTTGACATCAGCAAGAAAAAAATCATCGTAATTCCCGGCTGTGCCTGGAGCGACTGGCGGGTTTTTGAGCCAATCGAAATGCAATTTGACTGTATTTTCGGGAAAGGCGAATACACTACAATTTTTGCCCCACAAATCAGAACTGCTGTCGCAATGAAAATCAGGCCTCGTTTCGTAAAATTCCTTACAAAATACGAGGCGGCTGGAAAAGAATTCGCAGAAAAGGGCTTTTTGTCAGAAGAAACAAAGCAAAATGTCATAAAGCCATACTATTCGGATGCCGTTTACAAGCAGCTGGTCGACAGTTTCTGGGAAATCGAGGACGGGGCATACAAAGAAAGCCTAAAAAAATAGCCTCTTGCATAAAAACACCATACTTCTAAAAATCTTCTGTATATGCTATGATTTTAACAGGTTATTAATATGAAAAAAAAGGTTTTGATTGTTGGCGCGGGAATTGCAGGGCTTGGAAGCGGAGTTTATGCCGCTCGTTCTGGTTTTGATGTTACGATTTTGGAGCACCACGCAGTTCCGGGAGGTCTTTCGGCTAGCTGGAGCCGTAAGGGCTACTATTTTGAAGGCGGACTTCACTGGCTTACAGGCTCAAATGAAAAAATCCCTCTTTATCAGATTTGGAAGGAAGTCGGTGCATTACAAGAAAATAATCCTGTTTTTTATAAAGACCCAATCTACACTCTTATGATTGATGGCGGGAAAAAACTTTGCCTTTACCGCGACACAAAAAAACTTCGGGAAGAGCTTTTGAACCACGCTCCGGAAGACAAAAAAATGATAAACAGGCTCTGCAAGGACATTTCCTATTACAAAAATGTCCATCTTCTTATAAAGGACAAAAGCGGCTTAAAGTGCAAGAATCCAAAATTCCCAAAAATTAGCGAAGTTTTAAAAATGTGGACGGCAGCGCTTCGTGTCCTCTACCTTAAAAAAACTTCGGGCCGTGACTATATCTCTCAATTTAAGAATAAAGATGTCAGAAATTTAATCGGGGGAATGATAAATCAAGATTACAACGCTCTTTCCCTAATCTATACACTAGGCTCATTTTCCAGCGGGGACTGCGGATATCCAGAAGGCGGCTCGTCTAGAATGGCAAAAAATATGGCAGACACATTCACGAGTCTTGGCGGAAAAATCGAATATCACAAGAATGTCGAAAAAGTTTGTATCGAAAAAGACAAAAACGGAAAAAAACGCGTTACCGGCCTTATGGCAAACGGAACTTTTTTCGGAGCAGATGCCGTAATCGTCACTCAGGATGCCCGCAAGGCAATTGAAGACCTTTTTGACAAGGAAAATCCCCTTGAAGAAAAATGGATTCCAAAGATGAAAAAACTTTCGATTTCTGAGCAGGATATGTTCTTTGGATTTGGAATCAGGGCAGACCTTTCAAAATATCCCCGTTCTATGCTCATTCCTCTTGAAAAACCTTTTATCGCTGGCGGAAAAGAATTTTATGTTCTCCCAGTAAACAATTACGCGCTTTACGAGCATCACGCTCCCCAAGGCTGCTCGACCGTCTCTTGTCTTTTGCTCGGTGAATTTTATGATTACTGGAAAAAAGCAAAGGAAGACGGAACTTACAAAGAAAAGAAACAAAAGGCCATCGAAGATTTGACTGCGATTCTTGAAGAAAAAATTCCTGAATTTAAGGGAAACATCGAAGTAACGGATTTAGCGACATCTTTGACAAACGAGCGTTTCTGCAAGACCTTTGAAGGCGGCTATATGAACCTTATGAAGGCCGGAATGATGACAACATCATTTCCTTCAAAAGCAAAAACTGTAGGCGGATTGTATTTTGCAGGCCAAAGAATGATAATGCCAGGCGGCCTTCCAATGGCAATAAAATCTGCATGGAACGCCGCACAGGAATTGTGTTACGATTTTGGCGCAGTTTTTAAGTAACAGAATTAAGGCAATTCCACGCTAAGCCAGTTAGAGCGGTCTGTCATATTTGCCCTTATAATTCCTAAGGTAAGATTTTTATCAATCGTCTCGCCCACAAGATATTCTTTTCCGGCATCTCCGTCATCGACTTTTATTGTCTGTCCCTGCTTGTCTGGGAAATAAACCCCCAAAAGAGCGTGACTGTACTGAGCGGAAACAAACATACACGAATCAATCGAGCAATTTTTTAAGATGCACATCAAAAGAAGGGAACGGCCGTCGCAGTCACTGGAGCCTCCCTCCAAAATAGCGGGAATGCTTTCGATGTCTGCCTTGTCGTAGCTGGAGGATTTTCGCTCATAATTAAAGCCCTGCGCCCAATACAAAAGAGTCTGCGCGAAAGCCGCATCTGGATTTGCCTTGTCTTTTTGCTCGCAATCATCATGCAAGGCAGTGTAAATGTCAAAGCTGGCCTTTTTTACACGCTCCATTGAGTCACGGGCAAGCAAGCGATAAAAGCGAACCCAGGCATCAAACATTTCAGGCAGATTATTCGCCGCATAAAAGGAAAAGACTGCAAATTCCCTGTCAATCACGAACTGACTCGCTTCTTTGTCGATTGAGTCAACTGTCGTAGTGATTTTTTTTCCGTCAATCGTAAGATTTATGCTTTTGCTGGATTTTCTCGGATAAAAGGCAGTGGTTATAAGGCCAGGCTCCCTAAAGCTTCCTGTGTCAATAAGAACTGAGTCCAAAACGGAAATCAAAACCTGCGCTAAATCATCGTAGTTTTTTAAAGGCGAATAAGACAAAAGCGAGAGATAGCCCTTTTTCTGTGGCAAAGGAATACAAGCAGCCCAGCCCTTCGCATTTTCATCTGGCAAAAGAAGGGGGCTTTCAAAAGAAGAAATAGAGCATTTTTGCCGCCGCCAGAGTGCCTGAGAGAAATCGCCCCTAGCCTTCAGGCGCCCTAAAGTGTCTTTTAAGGCCTCGTCACTAGACTTAAACTTTGAGTCCGGCCAAACCCGGATAAGCGCATGGGCAGCAAGATATTTGTTCTTAAAAATGACGGTTGTTTCGTCCGCCTCCATATCTAAAATCTCGTAGCCCTCGGGAAAGTCTACGGAGTAAGAGAATTTTTCAGAAGTGATGATTTCCGCAAAAAGCGAACCGGAAATGAAAAGGGCAATCAAAAAAGAAAGAATTTTACGCATATATTTATTATAAACTGAAAATGAAAAATTGAAAACGGAAAAAGCGGGGTCTTGCCGGGCGAACAGCGACTTGCTTGAAACGACAATACACTTCTCATCACACAGATTTTTCATTATCATATAGCGATGAACAAAATCCCGGTTATTTTTGAAGACGATGAAATTTTTATAATAAACAAGCCTGCGGGACTTTCTGTTCAGGGGGGGCAGGGAATCGCTCACCCTTTGGACGAGGAATTTTCAAAACAAGTCGGATTTCGCGTTCACTTAGTTCACAGGCTCGACAAGGAAACATCGGGTCTTATGGTTGTCGCAAAAAACGCAAAAGCGGCTTCAAAATGGATTGAATTGATTTCCTCAAAAAAAGTACAGAAGGAATACACGGCGATTTGCTTCGGTGAGCCGATTATAAACGGTAAAAAACAAAAATCCGGCACTATTTCAGCTACCGTCATCAAAAAAGAAAGAAATGGAGAGAGAAAGCAGTCGGCCGTCACTAATTTTACGGTTGAAGAAGTAAAAACTGTCGTGGTGAGAGACTCTTCGACTTCGTCTGAAGATGACAGCCGCTCGCCTGAGAATGACGAGATTCCGATTACTTTTTCACGGATTCATTTAAAGCTTGGAACAGGGCGAATGCATCAGATTAGGATTCATTTAGCTTCGGTTGGCTCTCCAATCTGTGGCGACGACAAGCACGGAAATTTTAAATTGAACAAGCTTGCCAGAAAGCATTTAAAAATAAAGAATCTTCTGCTTTGCTCTCAAAGGCTTACGATTCCGACAAAGGACGGAAAAAGGCAAGTCTTTGAGATTGCTCTTCCAGATTATTTTTTAGCAGATTAAATCATCGCAAGCAGTAAGGACTTCAGTGTGGTCTGCGAAAACTGCGACAGTGTGCTCCTCGTGACAGCTGCATTTTCCGTCAGCGGTAAGGACTGTCCAGCCGTCGCTTGCCAAATCCACATCCCCAGTTCCGAGATTTATCATTGGCTCGATTGCCAGAACCATTCCCGCCTGAATTCGGGGATTCGGCCCTCCCTGTGGAAGATTCGGAATGCTTGGGTCTTCGTGAACATCAAGCCCTACCCCATGACCACAATAATCGTAAACGACTCCGTACCCGTAGCGACCGTTTGCGACATCATTCACGGCGTTTGAAATGTCACGGATTCTGTTTCCTGCGACACAGGCAGCAATACCAGCGGTGAGGCTTTCCCGTGTTGCCTTAACAAGCCGCCGCCATTCTGGCTTTACATTTCCAACCTGGACAGTGTGAGTTGAGTCAGAAATATAGCCGTCCAAGTCGATTCCGATGTCAAGAGAAACTAAATCTCCATCGTGAATAATCCTTTTTTTTGAGGGAATTCCGTGAATCACCTCGTTATTGATGCTTACGCAAGCCGCCCCGGGGAAATCTTCCTTGTACCAGGCCGGTTTTCCGCCAACTTTTTTGATGAATTTTTTGACCAAATCATCAACATCCTTTGTGCTCATTCCTACCTCAACCTGTGGAACGACCTCTCGGAACAAGTCCGCCAAGGCATGGCAAGACTGTCTGATTCCCTCAATCTCCTTCTCGTTCTTTAAACGAATCATATATATACTCCATTGACTGTTTCTACGCTCTCAAAACATCCTGTTTTGTTCGCTCCGACAGAATTTTTTTCAAAAATTCTGTCCGTACTTTTTCGCCGCCTCCTTGCGGCGTGTATCTCTTACTTATTAGTAAGCCTTAACGACTCTTCTTCGCAGATTCGTGCCGTAGCGATATCTCCCATTCTTTTGTAGGCGGAAGACATTTTTTGCAAGAATTTCGCATCGTTATTTTTTCCGAAGCCTAGCTCAAGGGCCCTTTCCCAGCAATCAAGGGCCAGTTCATCGGCGATTTTTCCTTCAAGATGATTTTTTAGGATATTTGCCGTAAGCTCCATTACCTCAGGGAAAAACAAACGAAAATATGCATAACTGTATTCCATTCTGATAATTTGTTCAAGCAAAATAAATGCGTCGTAATATTCCTGCCTTAAAACAAGCTCTTCGGCAAGAATAAATCCGTAATCCATAAAATTTTCACGGGTAAACCACTTTGAGAGCCGGAAATTCGCATGATTCATGCTCATACGCTTAAATTCAGCGACGGCGTCATCTTCCCGATTGTGCATTAAATCAAAAAATATTAGCTTTGCGCGGCTTTCTTCGTCAGTACGCTTTAAAAGCCATTCCCTGTAATCAAAGGAATTTGTCGAGCGATTGTACCTGTCGCGGGAACGGCTCATAAAAAATGATTCGTCAAAAAGCGAGCGCTGCTTTGCATCAGACAAAATCTCATAGGCCTTGACCAGCTCACGGAACTCCGAAGTGGTCTCGGCATTTTGAGAAGCATCTGGATGTAAAAGCTTTGCTTTTTGTCGGTATGCGCGCTTAATTTCTGCCGCAGTGGCATCTGGGCGCACACCGAGGATTTTATAACAATTCTGCAAGATTTTAGTAGTTTGATTTTTTTACTTCAAAGAAGCTCTGTGGATGAGCGCAGACCGGGCAGACATTCGGCGCTTTTTTTCCAACTACGATATGGCCGCAGTTAGCGCACTGCCAGATTACATCTCCATCCTTGCTGAAAACCTTTTCGCCAGTTACATTGTCGAGAAGTTTTCTGTAGCGTTCTTCGTGCTCTTTTTCGATTGCACCAACCATTTCAAAAAGCTTTGCGATTCTTGGGAATCCCTCTTCTTTTGCGGTTTTTGCAAATCCATCGTACATATCTGTCCACTCAAAATTTTCGCCGTCAGCGGCATCTTTTAAGTTTTCGATTGTTGAAGGAACTTCGCCGTCATGCAGGAGCTTGAACCAGATTTTTGCGTGCTCTTTTTCGTTTCTGGCTGTTTCTTCGAAAATATCAGCAATCTGTTCAAAACCGTCTTTTCGGGCTTTACTTGCATAGTAAGTGTATTTGTTTCGAGCCTGAGACTCGCCAGCAAATGCTGCCTGCAAGTTTTTTTCTGTCTGTGTTCCTTTAATGTTTTCCATTTTAGTACCTCCGGAAAATATATTTCGTCTATTCTAATAGAGAAACAGCAAAAGTCAAATGATTTTTTAGAATAAATCTTCCATTCCGTAAAGTTTTCCAGAAGAAAGTGCGCCGTTTTTCAGTTTTGAGACTAATTTTTCGAGTGCGACGACACTACCCTTTGCAAAGCCTTCGCGACTTCTGGCCCTGTGAGTAAGCTCGATTGAATCTGCCGGAGAGTCAAAGAAAACGGTGTGAGTTCCCGGAACAAAACCTACCCGTGTTGAAGAAACATGAAGTTCGTTTGCCTTTGGTTTTTCGTGGAAGGCGTCGAAAACCATTTCCGTCTTTGATTTGTTGCCAAGCATTACCCGGCGTGCGACCTCGAGTGCCGTTCCGGACGGAGAGTCAGCCTTCTGATTGTGGTGAGCTTCCCAAACTGCGACATCGTAATCACTATACTCAGACATTAATTTTGCGGCTTCTTCGACAATTTTGTAGAACATATTTACGCCGATAGAAAAATTTGATGAGCGCATACAAGTGCCCTTTGAATCTGCGCACAATTTTTCGATTTCCTTCTCTGACTTTGCCCATCCCGTAGTTCCACAAACAACAGGAAGCCCGAGCGGAATAAGGGCTTTTAAATTTCCGATTACAGCCGTTGGGTGAGAGAACTCGATTACGCCTTCAGCCCCGCTGTTTTTTACAGCCTCGGCGACAGCATTTCCATCCCCGATAGCGACAAGATTAGTGGCATCCTTTGCGGCAACATCAATTGTTGCGACAACTTCATGTCCCATTGCTTTGGCACACTGTTCAATCATGTGCCCCATTTTTCCGTATCCAACTAATGCGATTTTCATATCCGCAATTATAGCAAAATCAGCTATTTTTTCCAATAATCTGGGAAGAGGAAAATAATCAGGTTATAAAGCTCCAGACGCCCTGCAATCATCGCAAAGCAGTACCAGTATTTTAAAAAGACAGGAATGCCTGCCATATTTTGGCTTGGACCAAGGCTTCCGAACGCAGGCCCGATGTTTCCAACCATCGAAAGACTTGCCGTGAAGCTCGTGAAAATGTCGATTCCGCAGAAAGTGCCAATCATAGTCGAGATAAAAACCAGTCCGAAATAGACGAAGGCAAAGGCCGCAACATTAAAAACCAAATCCTTTCTTCCGGCCTTTTGATTCAGGCTCACGGTAAAGACTCCGTGGGGATGAAGCATCCTGAGCATTTCGTTCCAGGCTTGCTTTTTTAAGACTACCCAGCGAATGATTTTAAAGCCGCCGGAAGTTGAGCCGGAGCAAGCGCCTGTAAAAAACAAAAGAAAGATAAAAAACTGAGCCGCAGATGGCCAAGTCGTGTAATCTGCCGTAGCGTAACCTGTCGAGGTAATTATAGAGGCGACCTGAAAGCTTGAATATCTGAGAGCCCTTGCAAAAGAACCGTAATGAGGAATCAAGACGATAGTAATCACGAGAACGCAAAGAAGAAAAAGTGAAATATACGCCTTCAGCTCGGAATTTTTTTTGACTTCTTCAAATCGCCCCGTAATCACATAAAAATAGAGACTGAAGTTGATTCCAGCCAAAAACATAAAGATTGTACAGACAATTTCGACAGAAAGAGAGTTATATGCGCCTATACTTGATCCCTTCGTGGCAAAGCCTCCGGTTCCGAGTGTTGAAAATGCGTAGCAAACCGAGTCGATAAAGTCCAGACCACAGATTTTAAGTGCGATTATGTGAGCGACTGTAAAGAGCAAATACAAAAGCCAGAGGGTTTTAGCCGTGCTTGCCATTTTTGGCGTAATCTGCCCCTTTTCAGGACCTGTGCTTTCTGCCTTAATCAGCTGAAAACTTCCCACACCGAGCAGGGGCAAAAGAGCGACAGTTAATGCGATGATTCCCATTCCGCCGAGCCAGTGCATCTGGCATCTCCACAAATTTACTGAGCGCGGGAGGCTGTCAATTTCGTTCAGGACTGTAGTTCCGGTCGTAGAAAAGCCTGAGACACTTTCAAAAAAAGCGTCGCAAAAGTTTGGTACTGAGCCTGAAAGCATAAGCGGAAAAGAGCCGAAGATACTGATTGATATCCAGGCAAGGGCGACAAAAGCAAAAACCGAGCGGATTGAAAATTTTATCTTAGTTTTTTTTCCAGAAAGATAAAAAATTACTCCGATTAACAGTGAGATAAAAAGAGGAATGGCGAAAGAGTGAATCACTCCCCTTTCGCCACAGGAAATAGCCGTCGCAATCGGTAGAACAAGGGAAAGACCTACGATTGCGAGAATTATAAAAATTAAACGAGCGAAGACAAAAACCTGCATTAGTTCCAGAGATTTTCAGGGTTCACTTGCTTGTTGTTCTTGAATACCGTAAAGTGCAGGTGAGGCCCGGTGCTCATTCCCGTGCTTCCGACACGGCCGATTCTTGTGTCCTGTGTGACATACTGACCGCTATGGCAGAGAATCGCACTCATATGACCGTACAGAGTCTTATATCCAGAATGATGGGCAACAATTACATAGTTTCCGTAAGTCGAATTGTAGCCAGTGGCAGTTACTTTTCCCGGAAGAGCGGCGAAAATGTTCGTTCCCGTAGGACAAGCCATGTCAACGCCTGAGTGATAAGAGCGGGCGCCTGTAAAAGGACTTGCGCGCCAGCCAAAGCTTGAAGATTTGTACCATCGCGCGTGAATCGGCTTTCTGAACAAATCCCCGTTTATTTCCTGCCTTGTAACCCAATCAAGCTCAGCGTCCGGAACAAAAAGAGTCCTTCCAGCCTCAAGAGGAGTGTCCAAAGCGATGTGGTTTACAGCCGCACATTTTGCGGCATCAACCTTGTATTTTTCGGCGATTGTCTCGGCTGTCTCGCCATCTTTTTTGACTGTGTAAAGGATTCCGGGCATCGTTGGAATTTTTAAGTATTCGTTTGGACGAATAGTCCGTGAATTCTTAACATTGTTTACGGAAATGATTGTGTCAGAAGTGATGTCAAAGGCTTCTGCGATTTTTCCAATCATATCTCCCGAACGGATTCTGTATGAAAAATAAGAAAGATTGTATGTGTCATCAAAAACGATAGGCTGGGCAGCTTCAGACGAAGAATTTTCTGAAATTGAATCCAAAACCTCTTCCGTAACCGGAATTGTCGGGCTTTCAAATCCGCCCTGACCATTTTCTATATTATTTTCTGAATGATTTGCAAAAACCAGCGTTCCCGTAAGAACGAGTGCACAAACACCGAATGTGACGGAAAAACACTGCACTGCGTTTTTAAGCCCAGACTTTTTGAATTTATTATTTATCGTTTCTTTTATCCATAGGACTTTTTTCATTACTTTTTACCCAACCCAATCAAGTAAGTTTCAAAAGATTCCGAGCGACACGCCTGAGGCTTGAATCCTTTTGCACTCGTGAAAACTTCACGCATTTTTTTGAGCAATCCCTGCTGGTCTCCGTTTTGGAAAATCTTCACCGCGAAATTTCCGCCCGATTTGAGCATAGTTTCTGCGTACCAAATAGCCATTTTGACAAGACCCGATGAGCGGGCTGTATCAACGACCCTGTTTCCGGTCGTGAGCGGAGCCGCATCACAAACCACTAAATCGAAGGGACCTTCGGCTTTTATTTTGTCAAAGATTTCTTTTTGCTGCAAATCTCCCTGAATAAAGACAAGATTTTCTCCCTTGACATCCTTGGAAAGCGGATTTAAATCGCAGGAAACGACTTTCCCGCTACCTTCTGTTTGCCTGAGAAGAAAAGTAGTCCAGCTTCCAGGAGCCGCACCCAAATCCAGAACCCTGAAATTCTTTTTGATCATACCGAATTTCTGGTCAATTTCCTGAAGTTTGTAAACCGAGCGAGCCGGATAGCCTTCCGAAAAAGCTTTTTTAGACCAAAAATCTGGTTTTTCATAAGAATTTGCCATGGATTACTCCGTACTTGATTATCGGTAAAATTAAATCAGATTTTAGGGATTTTAGCAATGACACAATCAAATTATCCTATTTTCTATTTTCTTGCTTTTCACTATAATAGCCCTATGGCTACACATAAAACTGTTGACGAGACAACGCTTAACAATCTTCTTTATCTCTCGCGCTTGTCTCCTGAAAGCACCGACATAAAAACCCTCAAAAAACAGGTTGACGAAATTGTCGGCTACTTCGATATTCTTTCAAAATACGACGATTCAGAAAATCCCTACGACGCTTACCCTTCAACCGAGGCCGAAAAACTCCGTGAAGACGAGATTGTCGCCGGTCTCGACATTCCTGATGTCAAAAAAGTCACCGACAAATTCATGGACGGCTATTTCCAGGTTCCTAAAGTTCTTGGGGAAGGAGCGTAAGTTATGTATTATACAATTAAAGAAACAATAGACGCATTGAAATCAGGAGAGACTACTTCTGAAAAATTGGTGCAGTCTTCAATCGATACTTTTACTGCTGATCAGAAATCAGAAAAACCTCTCAACGCTTTCCTTGAAATTTACGAAGATGCGCTTGAGAACGCAAAAAAGGCCGACGAAGAAATCAGCCAGGCAAGAAAAAACGGCTCCATCGACGAGCTTTTTTCAAAAAAGCCTCTTTTAGGCGTTCCGTTCGCCAACAAGGACAACATCTCTTCAAAGGGACACAGGCTCACTTGCTCCAGCAAAATCCTTGAAGGCTATATCGCGCCTTACAATGCGACTGTCGTCGAGAGATTGTGCGCTTCCGGTGCTATTCCACTGGGCAGATGCAATCAGGACGAGTTTGCTATGGGTTCTTCTACGGAATACTCAGTTTACGGCCCGACCCGAAACCCAATCAACCGGGACTATGTTTCAGGTGGCTCATCAGGTGGTTCAACGGCTGCGGTTGCCGCAAACCAGGCTCTTTTTGGCCTTGGAACAGAAACAGGTGGCTCAGTTCGGCTTCCTGCCTCATATTGCGGAATTTACGGCTTAAAGCCAACTTACGGGGTTCTCAGCCGCTGGGGAGTCGTCGCTTACGGCTCTTCATTGGATCAGGTCGGCATTTTAGGACACACCCCTTCTGACATCGCGCTCCCACTTTCTTTGATGAGCGGAGTTGATTTTTACGATGACACGAGCGCAGATTTACCAGAAGCCGCTTCTCTTAAAAATCTCACTGCCTACAAGGATTTCTCAGCTTTAAAAATTGCAGTTCCCAAGCAGTTTGAAGAGGCAAAAGGTCTTGATGCCGATGTAAGAAAAGTTTTTGAAGAAACTAAAGCATGGTTTTCTTCAAAAGGCTCAAAAATCGAAAGCGTTGACTTACCGATTCTTGACGCCTCAATCGCCGCTTACTATGTAATCGCACTTTCTGAAGCCGCGAGCAACCTGAGCCGCTTTGACGGAATCCGCTACGGCAGGCGAGTTGACAATAATTCCGGCTATGACCAGCTTTATGTCGACACACGAAGCGAAGGCTTTGGTCCTGAAGTAAAACGCCGGATTATCATCGGAAACTATGTGCTTTCCGAGCAGTTCTCAGGCGACACTTACAAAAAAGGCATGAGCGTTCGCGCCCGCATTCAGCGAGAAGTGGCCGCTTTATTCGAAAAATACGACATAATTCTTTGTCCTGTCTGCCCGACGCCAGCCTTCAAGCTGGGCGAAAAATACGATGACCCGCTGGCAATGTATTTGAGCGACCTTTACACGGTTTTCGTAAACTTGGCTCGAATTCCATCCATCTCAGTTCCTGCCGGCAAAAACAAGGACGGGCTTCCAGTCGGAATTCAGTTCGCCGGAAAAATGTTCAGCGAAGCGAAGATTTTGCAGCTGGCACAGGCATGGGAAGAAGAGCACAAGGGCTGCGGAGTTCCTGTAAAATAACGAATCATCTGAAACTGGACGGCAATGCGCCGTCCAGTGCGTTAGGCTATGGAGCGGTGCGAAGCAGTCTGCGAGAGCAGACCGGCCGTAGGCAAGCCGCGGAACAGCCGACGGCTTTAGCCGGAACGCCATTTTCTTTCTAATATTCAGTCTTGTGGAAAAATCCCTCTTTCTATGATAAAATAACGAAATATGAGGAAAGAAAAGCATTATTTTGACAGCACAAACGGAAGCGATAAAATCTGCTATTTTAAATACTCTCCTGAAAAGGCCGCGCCAAAAGCTGTTTTTCAGATGGTTCACGGAATGGCCGAATATGCAGAGCGGTACGAGAAGCTTGCCGCTTTTCTCTGCGAAAATGGATATACCTGCTACATTCACGAGCATGTCGGTCACGGGAACACGGCCAAGGACATCGCCCATCTAGGTCTTTTTTTAGACGAAAATCAATCAAAAACTCTTGTCGAAGACACCCACAAAATGAGCGAAATTGCCAGAAAGGAAAATCCGGGGCTAAAGCTGAATCTTTTTGGCCACAGTATGGGAAGCTTTGTTGTCCGCCTCACTGTGGCAAAATACGGCTCTGATTACAATTCTCTTGTCGTCTGCGGAAGTGGAGCGAAAGACAAAAAAGTCGCCTTGGGTCTTTTTATCTTAAAGATTCTAAGATTTTTTAAGGGAAAAGATTATAAAAGCAGATTTATCGACAAAAGCAGCTTCGGCTCGTATAACGCAAGGATTCAAAAGCCAGAAACGCCTTATGACTGGGTATCAGTGAACAAGCAGAATGTCAAAAATTATGTCGAAAGCCCATATTGCGGATTTTTGTTCAGCGTCGACGGCTATAAAATGCTAATGGAAGTAAACAGGGACTCAAACAAATCCCTGACCTTCAAAAACACGCCGTCAAAACTCCCGATTTTTCTTATTGCAGGAAGCGAAGACCCAGTCGGCCATTACGGAAAGGATATTCCAAAAGTATGCCAGGAATACAAAAAGGCCGGCATAAAAGACTGCAATTTTAAGCTTTATGAGCCTTTCAGACACGAGATTCTCCTCGATGACTGCGCTAATGAAGTTCAAAAAGATATTTTAGGCTTTCTCGAAAAAAATGCTTAAAATAATTCGTCTGATTTGGTAGAATGTCTTTCTGTAAATAGAAGGGGAAGCCTATGTTCAAAACGATAATTGCTTTGATACGAGTTGCATTTTATATGCTTTCAAAAAATAATCTTCGTCGTCTTGCCCTGAAATACGACAAGGCCGGGGACATCGAAAACAGGGACAAGGTCGTCTTTGGCATCGTACCGCAATGGGCACGGTATGTTTTTACGAATGTCACTAAATCTACCGTCGAAGTAATCGGTGAAGAAAAAATTCCCAAGGACAGGGCCGTGGTTTTTATCGGAAATCATCAGGGAAACATGGACATTCCGCTCTTGTTCGGCTTCATCAACAAGCCTATGACCTTTGTCGCGAAAGCAGAGCTTGGAAAGATTCCCCTCCTTTCTGACTGGATGCGCCTGTTACAATGCACTTTTCTTGAGCGAAAAAGCCCCCGGAAATCGATTCAGGCGATTCATGATGCGGCGGAAGGTGTCAAAAAAGGCTATTCTCAGGTGATTTTTCCAGAGGGAACGAGAAGCAAGGGCGGGCCTCACCACGAATTTAAGGCAGGAAGCTTTAAGCTCGCCTTTATGTCAGACGCGCCGATTGTGCCGGTAACGATTGACGGAACCTGGAGAATCTACGAGGGGCAGAAAAAAGTCGTAACAGGGCAGCATGTAAAACTTACGATTCACGATCCTATCGAGACAAAAGGTCTTACAAAAGAAGAGCAATCAAAAATTCCCGAAATGGTAGAAAAAATCGTCTGCGAAGGCCTTGAAGAAAAAAAAGCCGAACCAAAAGAGAATCAATAATAAATTGATATAAATCTAAAAATCTCTAAAAAGGAGCAAAAAATGAAAAAAATTCTTGCTGTAGTTTTAGCCGCAACCGCAATTTTTACGGTCAGTGCTAAATCTCCAAAGGTTAAGCTTTCAGGAACAAGCCTCAAAAAAGCAAAAACCTACAAAACGATTCAGGCCGCCCTTGACGCAATTGGTCCGAATGCAGGGGATTTCACAATCTCTCTTCCAAAAGGAACTTACGAAGAAGTTCTTTATTACAACGGAGCGGCAAACATCACTCTTTCCGGCGAATCTAAGGCAAAATACGGAAGTGATGTTGTCATCGCAAAAGCAAACGACGGAGATATTTATCTCTTAAAAGATAAAACTCCAAGCGCACAGAAAGGCCGGTGTCTTTTTGAATTTGAGGGAACTGGAAATCTTACAGTCGAAAATCTTACGATGCACAACACATTTGTTCGTGGCTCTGTAAAAGGCTCAAACACTCAGGCAGAGACAATAGGCTTTGACTCAACAGGAAACCTTGCCGCTTACAACTGCGCATTTAAAAGCCACCAGGACACACTCCGAATGACAGGAAAATCTTGGTTCTACAAGTGCTATGTCGAAGGCGACACAGATTTTATCTGGATGGAATCAACCGGAAAGGTTGCTCTTTTTGAAGAATGTGAGATTGTCTCGCTTTTTGACGAGCATCATTCAAATCACACATCTTATATCGGCGCTCCACGAATGAACATTGGAAACAAAGCAGAAAAAGGTCTTGTCGTTTTCAATTCAAAAATCTCGTCAATGGAAGGGCAGAACACATATCTTGCGCGAACACCTTGGAACTCAGGCTATTACAATCAAGTCGCTTTCATCGCTAACGAAACAAAGGATTTGAACGATGACCTCTGGAGCGGTAAGCCACTTCTTGCAAACGGAATTGACCAGACAATCATCGGCTGGAAGCTTGACGCCGCAACTGCAAAAAGCATCGGCGCAAAGGTTGAAGGACGAAAAGACATCGTTTCTGACGAAGTTGTTTCAAAAGAATTCAACGGACGAGACACAATCCTGAACCGCTACTATGACATCACATCTTTAAAATACAAAAAAGACTCTGACACTTACTGGGATGTAAAAGCACTCGCTGCAAGCCGAAAATGGACTGTTTCAGAAGACAAATCAAAAGCACTTCTCGACGGCGAAAAAGAAGTCATCAAAACGACTTACATTCTCGACGGCTCAAAGGAATATCCGGAGCTTGTATGCAACGGATTTGCCCTCGAAACTGACAAGCCACACTATCAGGGAGGTAGCGGAGCTACAATTTCTTTCCCTGTCAAAGGAAAATCTCTCGTAACTGTAACAGGCTATTACGCCGGAAACGGAACGATAAAGGCTGACAAGCAGGGAGAAGCTTTCTATGCCTGCAACACAGGCTCAACAAACAAAACGCAAGATACGGCTTACATCGTCTACACAGAAAACACGAATGTGACAATCACTGCTACAGAAAAATCTTACATCACAAAAATCGTAGTTGAAGGAGACGAAGACCTTTCATTCAATCCTGTAAAATCAATCGCAATCTCATCAGAAGGAGGAGCAACTGAGCTTTACGGACGCAAAAAGTTGCAGTTCAAGGCAGCCCTTAACCCGACAAAGCCAACAAACGGAGATTATACCTGGTCAGTTTCAGACGAAAAAGCAGCTAAAATCTCTTCAACAGGTCTTTTGGAAGCCGCGAATGTCGAAAAAGACACCTTTGTCACGGTAAAGGCAACTTCCTGCGACGAAAAAAAGGCTTCGGGCGAATTTAAGCTCAAAATCTTAAAGCCTGAAGCAGGAGCTTTCGCACTCACCTGGCTCGACTCTGCTGAAGCAAGCAACAGTCTTGAAGGAAATAGCGACAACGAAGCAGTCGCAAAGGCTTCAAAAGCACTTCCTTCAAAAGGAACCGATGGTTCTTGGAAATTCAACTCTTCAAAAATCAGCGCGGAATTCGCTAAGGGTGCAATCTCATACTCAGGCTATTCTTCGCCAATCGAAGGCCGTGACAAGCTTTATGTTGACTTCCCGTTCACCGCTCAGGAAAATCTCGTTCTTGAAAATCTTGAGGCAGCCTTCGGAAACCACGGAACAGGAAACACTGCAGTTCAGATTTTTGCGATTAAAGACGGAAAAGAAGAAGAGCTCGTAACTGACGAGAGCCGAAAAGTCCGTTCAATCAAAAAAGCCTGGGAAATTGAATATGCCGTTAAGAAGGGTGAGACCGTTACAATCCGCGTAATTGTTTACGGCTTCAACGGAGATGACATCGCGATTCCTACAGGAAAAGCACCAACAATAGCAACTATTTCTGTAAGCGGAAAACAGAAATAAAATATGACAGGGGCGGCCAAATAAGTTCAAAAAGTGTCATTTTCGCCCTTGACCCGAAAATCCCCCAGCGTGAGATTGCCCGGTCAAGCCGGGCAATGACAGGGGTTCAAGTGCGGCAATGACTCATACTTATTGGACAGCCCCTATACTTTCTTTAAGATGATGCAGCCGTTATGCCCGCCAAAGCCAAGGGAAGCGCTCGCGGCTACATTTACATTGCATTTTATGCCCTTATTAGGCGTATAGTCCAAATCACAGCCCCCCTCAACATCCTGATTTTCAAGATTTATTGTCGGCGGGATAAAGCCCTCGTTTATCGCTTTTACGCAGAAAAGAGCTTCAATTGAGCCAGCAGAGCCTACCAGGTGACCTGTCATACTTTTTGTTGACGAAATATGAAGTTTTTTTGCGTTTTCCTCACCGAAGGCAAGCTTTAACATTGCCGTTTCACCGACATCGTTTGCATGAGTCGAAGTTCCGTGCGCGTTGTAATATTGCACTTCGGCAGGAGAAATGCCTGCATCTTCAAGGGCCGCCTTTACAGCCAAGGCCGCCCCGCTTCCGTCTTTTAAAGGCGCAGTGATATGATAGCCGTCACAGCTAGAGCCAAAACCCGCGACTTCCGCATAAATTTTTGCCCCACGAGCTTTTGCGTGCTCATATTCTTCAAGAATGAACATAGCAGAGCCCTCAGACATTACAAAGCCGTCTCGGTCCCGGTCAAAGGGTCTGCTCGCTTTTTCCGGCGTGTCGTTATATTTTGTGGCAAGGGCCTGAAGCTTTATGAATGTTCCGATGCTAAACTCAGTGATTGCCGCCTCACAGCCACCAGCGAGCATTACATCGCAACGACCAGAGCGAATCAAGTCGGTTGCAAGTCCAAGGCTGTCCGTTCCGGAAGCACAGGCCGTGTTTATAGTCCAGCAAAGTCCCTGAAAGCCATAGTAAATGCTTACATTGGCGGCAGCCTCGTTTGAAATCATAAAGGGCGTTGTAAGTGGCGGTATTCTGTCAGCTCCAGATTCAAAGAATTTCTGGTAGCCTGCGTCACTGGCGTCCATTCCGCCCAGACAGCAGCCGACCACAATGCCCATTTTTTCAGATTTTAAGGCTTCGCCGGTGTATCCGGAGTCATTTATTGCCTGAGCAGATGCGGCAAGGGCGAATTTTGAAAAGCGGGCCATTTTGCGAGTCGCCTTTGAGTCAACTCCATAGCTCGTGATGTCAAAATCTTTTACTTCGCCCGCAATTTTTACAGGAAGTTTTGAAGCATCAAAAAGAGTAATGCTTGAAATTCCGCATTTTCCGTTTTTTATTGCCTCCCAGGCTTCGCCCACAGTATTTCCCACAGGCGAAACACAGCCCATTCCGGTTATTACAACTCGTCGTCTCATAAATTCTCCTAGACTTTAAATTTTCCGACTGCCTCGCCCAAGTTTTCTATACTCTCAGTGTTTTTGTGGGTCATATCGTTTACAGAGTTAATTGATTTGTTTATAGTCTCAATTCCAATTGACATTTCTTCCATGCTCGAAGTGATTTCTTCGGTTAATCGCATAAGATTGTCCATTTTTACATTTGCCGCACTAGTAGCATCCTCCATTGTGTCACTAGAGCCTTTTACGCTTGCCGTCACATCCTGAATCTGCTTGATTGCCTCAAGTATTTGCTCGCCTCCCTCAGACTGCTCGTGCATTGCGTTCATAATAGTAAGCTCCTGCCGAGCGACAGCCTGAGTAAGCTCATAAATTTCGTTGAACTGATTCTGCAACTTTACGGAAGAATCACTGACTTCCTTTACACTTGCAAGGACGACCTTAAGATTGTTCGTGATATTTTTTCCCTGATTGTTAGAGTCTTCCGCCAGTTTTCGGATTTCATCGGCTACGACAGAAAAGCCTGCCCCAGCCTCACCTGCATGCGCCGCCTCAATCGCTGCATTCATTGCCAGCATATTTGTCTGGCTTGCGATTGACTGAATGATTTTACTTGCCTCAAGAAGCGTTCCTGACTGCTCCTGAATTTTTGCAATTGCCTCTACAGAAGAATTAATGCTCATTTTGCCTGCTTCAGAAGAATCTTCAAGAGACTTAATGGTTCCGCTGTTTTTTTCCAGGATTCCCGTAACAGAGCGAATATTTGCGACCATTTCTTCGATGGCAGATGAAGACTCCACAACGCTTGAGCTTTGGCTCTGAATATTTGAGACTAAATCCGAAACGCTGTTGTTTATTGAAGTAAGGGCATCCTTTGCCTCGTGAACATTGTACCCCTGCTGCTGAACCTGCTTGTTCACTGAGTCAATGTTTGCCGTAATCTCGTTCGCACTAGCAGCAGTATCGTTCATGCTGTCGCCCAAAATCACACCCTGCTCGCTCAAAGCCGAGGCAGTATTTTTTACCTGAGAAATTGAGGACTGAATTTTTTCGATAGTAAGATTGAAGAATTTGTACATCTGCCCCAGCTCATTGTCAGAATTAACATTCATTCTGACGGTCAAATCGCCGTCACCCTGCGCGATATTCTGCATTGCCCGGACACCTTTATTCATTTCTTTGACAACACCCTGAACAATAAAGAAGAGGACGACAAGAATTACAAGCACCGTAACAAGGAAAGTGAACAAAACTATGGCAAAAATCGTGTTTGCGGCCTTAGAGATTTCAGACTCAGGAACATTAAGAGCCAAGAACCAGACTTCTTTCGCATCCTGAACTTTAAATGGCTGGTAATATCTGAGAGTATCAGAGCCATTTTCCATTTCGTGAATTCCAAAAGGATTCAGAGAAAGCTTTGAATTCTTAAAGTCTGAATCATTAAAATTTGAGAGAATCTGGCCTTCTTTTGAAGAGTCGCGGTCAACGGCAATCAATCCGCTGTCAGAAACAAGCGAAAGGTAGCCGGTTTCGTAGACCTGAACTTCCTTTAAAAGTTTTGAAAGAGTGTCAAGCGACATATCAAGACCTATGACGCCTATTGGATTCTTGTTTTTGTCAAAAATCGGAAAGGCAACTCCGCAGACCCAGATTGTCTTTCCGCCAATTTCATAAGGATTCGGATCAATTAAGATTCCGGTTTTGCTGTGCAAGGGATTTGTATACCAGAAGCCGCCCTCATAGTCAGTAAGAGCCGTACATTCTATAGTAGAACCGACTTTTGTCCAGTAAGGAATAAAGCGCCCGGTTGAGTCGTGATACTCAGCGTCAACATATTCTGAATCAAGTCCGTCCAACGCATTCGGCTCATAAACAACCCAGGTATCGACGAAATTTTCGTTATCAATGAGAGCCTGCTTTAAAACTGAGTTTACATATTCTCGTCTCTGCTCTTCTGGAATGTTTTCTATCTGCTCGATTGAGGTTTTTAGAGCCGCACAAGTCGAATATTCATGAGCGACAATAGCTTTTGTGCTTTCTGAATAGTATGAAGCCATTTCATGAAGATAATTTCTTGAAACGGTATCAAAACTTGAAGAAACATTTTTTAAGATGAACAATGCACATACGCCAAGCAAGGCAATAAGGCAAAGCGCAATTGTAAGGACTAGCTGCGTTCTAATGCTTTTAAATTTCGTAGCCATAATTTCCTCCTAATATTCCGTTTTGTCTGAGCTTTCACTCCATAACTTAAAGCAGTTGATTGACTCACCTCTCAAAAGATTTTGTAAGGGAATTTTTCGTTTTTGAATTGGAAGCGGAATTTCCCTGTAGATGAAGTCATCGTCAAAGCCGATTTTAGCCGCATCCTCTCGGGTATTTCCGTAATATATTTTATTTAAATGAGACCAATAAATTGCACCAAGGCACATCGGGCAAGGCTCGCAGGATGTAAAGATTTCGTAGCCTGACAGATTGAATGTAGACAGCTTTTTACATGCCGCCCTAATGGCACTAACCTCTGCATGAGCAGTCGGGTCCTTGTCGCTGGTAACGCGGTTGCAGCCTTCGGCAACAATCTCGCCATTTTTTGCTATTACAGCGGCAAAAGGACCTCCGCCATTTTTAATATTTTCTTCGGACAAAGCAATTGCCCTTCTCATTATCTCTTCGTTTGTCATTTTAAGTCCTAGTCTTGAAGCTCAAATACAGGCTCGTCCATTAAAAGGCCGTTTTCTTCGGCATAAAGAAGACAGCGTTTTTCCCAGTCAGCGCCGCCCTGTGCGTCAAATTCCTTTAACCAGTCTTCCCAATCATCAAGGTCCTTTCGTCCGGCAGCAAAATCACGGACACCCTCTTCATAGAAATCCTTTAATTCTTTTGAGATTCCGGGAATATTCACGGCGAGTGTCCAGCGTTTTCTTTGCATTTCACGCAAAATTTTTAAGGCACTCATTTCACGGCCGGTTTTTGAGTACCAGGTTGGATAACGATCCTGAAGCTCACGGTCACTGTTATGAAATACCATATTCCTGAGCTGAAGAAGAGGAGCAGCCGCCTTCTGAGTGTATGCCAAAGCTGGATCCGGCAAACCTTCAACAGTGATGTTATTGAAGTCATCGAGCATATAGTTTACGGCTTCCTCGCCATAAGCTACGGTAATATAGCCGTCAGTGCTCATCCATTCAAGAAGTCGCGCAATGACAGGCAGCTTTCCTAACTCCTGTGCCCTGCGGGAAACAGCATAAGTCCTGTAACCTGTTGCATAAGCGCCGACTGAAGACTGTCCCTTCGGGCCTACCGGCGGGTCAATCAAAATCCATTCACCATAAGGGAAAGCCTCGTCAAAATCCTTATAGTTAGATTCAAGCGCAAAAGCCGCATTCTGCTCGCGCATCATACCGAACCTGCCTTCCTTCCAGGCAGAACGGAAAGCATTTTTTGAATAGCTGGCCCAGCCCGGATCAATAAGACGCTCGCGGGCAAGACGATTTATATACTCAAGTGCCTGCTTATATTCCGGCTTGTGAATGTTTAAGCCAGGATTTTTTTTGCTTGCATTGAAAGTTCCTTCGACACCAAATGCACCGAAAAATGGAGCAAAACGGCAGCCAAGGCCTTCTTCAACCGCACGAATGTCAATATAGGCACCCCAGCCGTAAGTGTTGTTTATTCCGTCACCGTCAGGATCACTAAAGGTGAAAGCCTTCATTACATTGTAATAATCTTCGAGAGTGACAGGCACCGAAAGCCCCAGCCTGTCAAGCCAGTCCTTACGAATCAAAACGCCTTCGTTACGGTCAATCGAACCTGACTGAGAAAGTCCATAGGAAATTCCGTCAAATGAAGATGAGGCAATGGCTGTTTCATCATACATTTGCTTGGTTCTTTCTGGCATTTTTGCGTACAATGAGTCTACCCGCGCGACTTTGTTTTCTTTTACGAGAGTTGAAAGGACATCACGATTTACCATAAATAAGTCTGGAAGAGAATTCGTACGGGCAGCCTCCAGAATCATTTCTGACTGCTCATCCTTATTTGATGGAAGCGGAACTGTTTTTAAAGAAATACCCAAGTCCTTTTCTACAAAGTCGATAAGAACACTGTCTTGGGGAAGAGGGGCGGCATCGTTGGTGTAGGGGCCGTACCAAAGTTCAATTTTATTAAGCTCGCCGATACCTTCAATATCGATTCGTTCACAAGAAACAAGCAGAAAACTTGCAGCAAAAATAGCCGAAATGATTTTAATTCCTTTCATAATTCTACAATTATTACCGAGAAAAACAAGAAAATCAAGCAGATTTTTCAGGCTGCTGTTTTCCCTGCCTTCCAATCGGTTTTCATTTTTAAGTTTTCTCGTTATAATATTAAAATATGATTAAACTTGTCGCATTTTTGGGAAATTACGGCGAAGAATACAAAAACACAAGGCACAATGTCGCATGGCAATTTGCATCTCAGCTTCCCTTTTACAATAAATTTTATTTTCAGAACAAATTCAAAGGCGACTACGCTGCGGTCGAAACACGGGTTTTAGCCGAATGGATGGCAGAAACAAAAGTTTACACGACAAAAGACGGCGGAGTTCCAAAAGTTGCGGAGGATGCGCCGGAAAAAATCTACTTTTTAAAGCCTCTCACATACATGAACCTTAGCGGAGAGGCAATCGGAGAACTAGCCCACTTTTACAAAATCAATCCTGATGAAATTTTAGTTGTTCACGATGAACTGGAGCTTCCAATTGGAACTGTGAGCTTAAAATGGAGTGGCGGACTTGGCGGACACAACGGACTTCGCTCTACAAAGGCATCTCTCGGCACGGCGGATTTCTGGCGGCTCCGGTTCGGCATTTCAAAACCCGCTAACATAAATATTGCCGATTATGTGCTTTCAAGCTTTACTTCTGACGAAAAAATCATTTTAGCACAGGAATTTGGGCCGACGAGCGAAATGTTCTGTCGTCTTTTGCTTTCGACAGATCCGAACAGGATTCTGCAAGGCTGGAGCAAAAAGAAAATCGTGGAGAAATAAATGAAAAAAAGCACTTTTGAGAATTTTTTTGAAATAGTAAAGGCAGTCCGAGTTGGTTGCCCCTGGGACAAGGAGCAGACTCCTCTTTCCTTGCGCTCAACTTTTTTTGAGGAAACCTGCGAGGCTATTGATGCTCTCACACAGGATGACAGCGCTCATGTCAAGGAAGAGCTTGGAGATGTCCTTTTAAATGTCATTTTGATTGCATATCTTTTTGAGGAGAAAGGGCTTTTTACGGTCGAAGAGACAATTAATGCGATTGCAGAAAAGCTCGTACGCCGCCACCCCCATGTTTTTGCCCAAAGCGAAGGGAAATCCGAATTTAGCGAAGAGTCAAAAAACAACGCTGAAAAGGCCTTGAATCAATGGGAAAAAATCAAAGAAAATGTTGAGGGACGAAAATCAGATTCAGTTCTTGACTCCGTTCCAGAAAATTTTCCACCGATTCTAAAGGCTTACAAGGAGCTGAAAAAAGCGGCAAAAGCAGGCTTTGACTGGAACACTCTTTCAGAAGTCAAAATGAAGTTCTGTGAGGAGCTTGCCGAAATGCACGATGCTTTGATAGATGTGGAACAGGTTTTTAACTACGACGGAAAATCACCTTTTAAAGCGATTGCAAAGACAGAAAATGAAAAAAAAGCGTATCTTCATCTTGAAGAGGAATATGGAGATGTCCTTCACTGCTTCTTGAATTATGGTCGCTGGCTCGGCCTTGACCCGAATATAGCCTTGCAGCGAGCGATGAAAAAATTTGAATTCAGATTCAAGCATGTCGAAGAAGGAATAAAAGCAAAAAATCTTGAAATGTCACATGATTTCCACCGTGAGATGATGGATTTTTGGAACGAAGCTAAGGGAAAGCGGTAAATATTTCTGGACTTAATTTTTCTTTTCAATTTACTTTTTGTCAGAATTACACTATATTTACTTTTATGAGAATTTTTAACGACAAAGACGAAGAAAAAAAATCAGAACAGAAGGAAGATTCTCTTTCTGAGAAATTTTTAAAAACACGCCAGATTATTTTGAGCGGCGAAATTAACGAGGAAAACACGGCAAAGGTTATCAAGCAGCTTCTTTTGCTCGAAGCAGACAGCGACAAGCCGATTTACATTTACATCGATTCTCCAGGAGGCTCGATTGACTCAGGCTTCGGTATTTACGATATGATTCGCTTCATAAACGCGCCTGTCTACACAATCGGCACCGGACTTATCGCAAGCATGGGCTCAATCATTTTGCTTTCAGTTCCAAAGGAACGCCGATTTGCACTTCCCAACAGCCACTACCTCATTCACCAGCCATTGATTGGCGGAGTCGCACGAGGAGTCGCCACAGACTTGGAAATTCAGGCAGAAGAAATTGCAAAATCAAAGAAAAAGCTTATCAAGCTGATTGCCACAGAAACCGGCAAAAGCGAGGAGCAGGTCGAAAAGGACTGCGACAGAGACCACTGGCTCACGGCTGAAGAAGCGCTAAATTATGGCTTAGTAAGCAAAGTAATCTCTAAGAGAGATGAATTAAAATAATTTATGTTTTTTGAATTAACGAAATCTGTCATCGAAGAGCTTATCTTTGGGATGGAAAATCAGGATGGAAATTATTTTTTTGACTCGGAAAACTCTTGCATAGTTCCAGAAGACGGACTTGAAGAAGATGAACTCGACGAAAATGAAAATCTCTATTCACTTCCGGACTGGAGAAGCAGCGATGGATTTCAAATTATGGAAGAGTTTGCAGAAGCGCTGCATGCCGACAAGGTAAAGGCTGAGCTTTTGGCGGCTCTTTCAAACAGAAGGGGGGTATTCAAGGCTTTTAAAAATGTTTTATCAAAGTACCCTGAAATCGAAAAATCTTACTTTTCATTCAAAGAAAAAAAGATGCGCTCGGTTGTCATTGAGTGGTACAATTCGCTTCGTGAGTCATGGGGCTTAGAAAAATTAAATCAGGATTTTGAAGATTATGACGACCTGGTTTTTGAAGATTTTGAATTTGAGCCATACAATCATAAAAAGGACAGTGATTGTATTCTCACGGAAGCAAAGAAAATCGCAGAGGAATTAAAAACGAGTTTTGAAGGCGAAAAAGGATTGGCGATGTCTTTTCTTTGGCTTCGCAATTTTGATTTTGAAAATCCGACTGAGCTTACAGGTCTTGTTTGCCGTAGTGCTTCAGGAGATTTTGCCGGAACTCTTTTATTCTCGCATTTTCCGTCCTTTGCAAAAAATGTCGTGGCTCTCACTTCAGTTTTTGTTAATCAGAATTTCCGAAGTCTCGGACTTGCCAGAGAGCTTTTTTCACGCGGCATTTCCTATTTGAAGAGTCAGGGAATTCAAGATTTTATTATTGCCGATTCATTACCAGATTTTTTAGAGCCGTTAGTTACCCGTTGTGGTTTTGAAAAAAAAGGCTCGTATTATATTTTAGAATTGGCAGATAACAGTCATGTTGAGGCATAGCCGAAACATCTAAAAAACAGCCAAATTTAGGAGTATTATTATGGCATTCAGACGCAATTTTAGACGCAATTTCAGACAGAACAGAGAGATTGACCTCGCTCAGGCCGCTAACTATCTTAAGGATGTCGTTTCAAAAGTAAAGGCAAATCCTGACGAGCTTGAAGCGCTCAAAAAGGTTTTCAAGAAAAATGTTCCTCTCACAATGCGTTCTTATGTCGCCGCTTATCTTTTGAAAAATTCAGGTGGCGCAATCTTCCGTTTCAACAAATTCAACAACAATGAAAACGAAGATTTCAGGGCTTCTAACCGCTACGAAAACAACAGCTTTAACAGGGCAGAAAATACAGAAAACGGTGAAAATACAGAGACTCCAGCTCCACGAGAAAGATTCACGAGAGTCACAATTCCAGAAGAAAATGCAGAAGTCGTATTCGTAAGCATTGGCCGAAACCGCCGTGTATTCCCCCGCGACCTTGTAGGTCTTTTCATTAACATTGCCGGTATCGAAAAAGAGCGAATCGGTGACATTCGGGTTCTCGCTAACTACTCATTCGTCCAGCTTTTCAAGGAAGATGCGGAAAAAGCAATCTCAGCTTTGAACGGTCACATGTACCGTGGTCGTCCATTGAGCGTAAGCTACTCAAAGCAGCGCCCTGAAGGTGACGAAGAAGAGGCAATCGAAAACGAGAGCATCGACAACTACGAGAACAATGAGCCGGTTCCCAATGTTTCAAACGAGTCAAGCCACATTTCTGACAGCTACACATCAAGCAACAACGACACTCTCGCTGAGCAGGCAGCTTTTGCAAAGGCTCAGGCAGAAATGACTGACGAAGAGATTCTCGCCGCACGCGCACCACGCTCTTCTTCTTCAGCAGATTTGTAATCGCTTATGAATCTTCATCTTTTGCATACGGGACCGCTTCAGGTCAACACTTATATCGTTCCTCTTTTTGAGAACAAGGTTTTTGTCGTTGACAGCGCGGCTTGCTCCTTTTCAAGGGATGAAGATTCCGTCACTTCTTTCTTAAAAAAAAATAATTTAGAGCCTGTGGCAGTCATTTTAACGCACGGTCATTTTGACCATGTTGCAGGCCTAAAAAATCTAAAAAAATTCTTTCCGGAAATCAAAATCGCCATTCACAAGGCAGATGCTGCCTTAATCGGAGAAAATTCCGCAAGCGCCCAGGGAAAGGCCTTGTATCAGATGGGCTTCGAGCAGTTTCTGCCCTTTGTCTCAAAGCTTCCTGAGGCAACGAATTTTCTTGAAGACAAAAAAACGCTGGATGAAGTTTTTTCTGACTGCAATTTTGACGACAAGCTAAAATCAAGTCTTTCTGAATGGGAAATTCTACACACTCCGGGTCACACGGAAGGCTCGGTCTGCCTGTATAACGAAAAAGAACTCACGCTTATTTCGGGGGACACGCTTTTTTATCATTCATGGGGACGCACGGACTTAATCGGCGGAAACGAAGCAAAAATTCACGAAAGCCTGTTTAAGATTAATGATTATTGCGATGAAAAGACTTTAGTTTACCCCGGACACGACTATTCTGCCTTTACTCTTGAAGAAAATTTTTAGTTCAAAAAGCCCATTGAATCAAGTATGATTGAGCTTGCGACTGTGGCGGCAGTCTCAGTTCTTAAGACACGGCTTCCCATTGAGCAGAGCGTAAATCCGTTTTTTTCGAGCAAATCCCGCTCCCGCTCAGTCCAGCCCCTTTCGCTTCCAATGGCCGCAATAACAGAAAGGGCACCTTCATGCTCCAAAAACTCATGCAAGGAAGAGGAAGCACGGCGGTTATCAAGTGCAATTTTTGAAGCATCGTAATCTGACTTTTCTTTAAGAAAGTCATCCAGAGATTTTGCAACTTCAAGACGCGGAACATGAGTACTTGCAGCCTGTGCCGTTCCGTCAAGAAGCATTTTATATGCGCTTCCGTCGCTCACGACATTTGATTCAAGATAAGATTTTTCGGTTAAATCAGTTCCGCAAAGAATGACCTTTTCGACACCAAGACCCGCAACATCGCGTAAAAGACGGCGCAGCTGAATCGGGCGAGGAAAGCCGATTATTAAAGTGAGAGGATAAAGCTTCTTCCCGCTTGATTTTGCCTCAAAAGTGAAGAAAATGTCGTCCTCATCTGAAATTTTTGTGATTAAAGCGCTTCCTGCCTCACCACCGATAATCCCCGCGTCAAAAGAGTCGCCTGCCTTTTTATGCAAAACCTTGATTATATGCTTCGCCCGCTCATCGCGTTTTAAAAGAGGCTGATTGATTTCTTCTGGTGTAAAAAGACAGATATTCATAGCTTTCTCGACTAGGCTCGAAATGACAAATTTATCGCAAGTCTTTAATTGTGGCGTTAAGATTCTTGAGAGTGTCTTCGACCTTTGCTTTTTCTACGCCGATGATTTTAAGCGTTAAGATTCTTTTCGAGACATCGCTTCCGTCTGCCGTGATTGCAGAGACGATTTTTCCGTTTACATCTGCAATTGCCCTGCTGATTTTTGCAAGCTCTCCCGCACCGTCACTTACTTCGACAGAGGCACGGACTCCCTCGTATTTAAAGCCGAACATATCAACTACAGCCTTAAAAAGGTCAGTTTTCGTCAGAATGCCGGATAAAACCTCGCCGTCCATAACAATTACGCTTGAAATGCCTTTTTCTGCCATAAGCTTTGCAGCCTCTTCGATTGTGGCATCTTTTTGAATCGTGATTGGATTTTTTTTCATTACCTTTTCGACGGTCATTTTTGAAAGAAGGTAACTGAGTTCATAAATGTCGAGCGTAGTAGCTTCGCTTGGCATCGCTTTTTTAAGGTCAGTTTTTGTGATAACCCCAATCAGTTTTCCCGCATCATCAAGAACCGGAATTTTCCCGATTTTTTCGCGATCCATAGTGTTTTTGATATTTGAAATTAAATCTTTCGGTGAAGCATACACCGGATTTTTGGTCATAAAGTCTTGAACTATCATATAGGAATTATAGCACGAAATCAGAAAACTTCAACGCCCTGACTTCCTCTTCGCTTAGTTTTCTCCACTCGCCAGGCAAAAGCTTTTCATCCAAAAAAAGGCCGGAAAAGCTCACTCGCTTCAGGTATGTAACCTCATTTTCAAGGGCACGAAAAATTCTTTTTACCTCGTGAAATTTTCCTTCGGTCAGAGTTATAAAGGCTTCATCCTCTGAAAGCCATTCTATTCTGCTTCCCAGAGATTTCTGCGCAGGGGATTTTTTTTCTGCAGGAAGAAGAAGGCCTTCACCGGCTTTTTTCTGATATTCCTTTTTATTTTCCAGAGAAACAGAATGGCAAAGACGGACAAAATATTTTTTTTCGATTTTATTTTCAGGTCGGGTAAGAAAATTTGAAAGCTTACCATCGTTCGTAAAAAGCAAAAGTCCTTCCGTGTCGGCGTCCAGGCGCCCGACAGAATGCAATTTTGCCCCGTTTGAAATTAAAAGCTCAGGCGGAAAGTGACTATAAACGGTTTTATGACTGTCGCTCACTGTAGAGCAGACTTCACCGGCCATCTTGTTCATCATAAAATAATAAAACTCAGAGGGCCTTTTTTTGTGTCTCATTTTTTAAAAGCTTAGCCGCCCAAATACGCCTTTTTTACGGCTTCGTCACCAATCATATCCTTTGCGTTCCCCGAAGAAGCGATGCTTCCAGTTTCGAGAATATAGACCCTGTTTGCGATACTCATTGCCTTGAATGCGTTCTGTTCGACAAGCAATATTGTAGTTCCGTCCTTGTTGATTTTCTGTATAATGTCAAAGATTTCATCAACAAGAATCGGAGCCAGACCCATGCTAGGCTCGTCAAGCAAGAGAAGCTCCGGCTTTGACATCAAGGCCCGCCCCATTGCGAGCATCTGCTGCTCACCGCCGGAAAGTGTTCCCGCCAGCTGCTTTAAGCGCTCCTTGAGGCGAGGAAAAAGCTCGTAAACATGCTCCAAATCAGCCTTGATTTCGGCTTTATCTTTCCGTAAAAACGCTCCCATCTCAAGGTTTTCTTTAACAGTGAGGTTTGCAAAAACTCGCCGTCCTTCCGGCACATGAATAAGCCCTGCACGGACGATTTTGTCAGCACTAATGTTCGTGATATTCTCGCCCTTGAATGTGACAGTTCCGCCCTGTTTTTTTATAAGATTTGAGATTGAGTGAAGGGTCGTGGTTTTTCCCGCACCGTTCGCACCAATCAGCGAGATAATTTCGCCCCTTTTAACATCAAAGCTGATTCCTTTGAGCGCCAAAATTGAGCCGTAAGCGACTTTCAAATCTTTAACTTCAAGCATATTTTCGTTCATTTTTTGTCTTCTCCATTTTATAAAACTTTATGAAATGGGCTGGATTTCGCACTATTACTTTCCAACCGTGGCTTCGGAACCTAAATATGCCTTTATGACTTCGGGATTTTTCTGGATTTCTTCGGGTTTTCCGCTGGCAAGGACCCGGCCGTAGTTCAATACATAAAGCCGCTCGCAGATTCCCATTACGAGTTTCATATCGTGCTCAATCAAAAGAATCGTAAGATGGAATTCCTTTCGGATAAAGGAAATAAGTTCCATAAGCTCCTTGGTTTCCTGCTCGTTCATGCCAGCAGCAGGCTCATCCAAAAGCAAAATCTGCGGCTGGCTTGCCAGAGCGCGGCAAATTTCAAGTTTTCGCTGCTCACCGTAAGGAAGATTTTTTGCACTCTCATTTTCTTTTTCCCGAAGTCCAAAAAGCTTTAAAAGATTCCGCACACGGTTCGTCATCATAAGCTCATCCTTGCGGAATTTCGGAGTTCTCAGAAGAATGTGAAGGGGATTTGCCTTTCGCTGGGCGTGCATTGCGATGCGAACATTGTCAGCTACAGTAAGATTTCCGAAAAGGCGGATATTCTGGAAAGTCCGCGCGATTCCGATTTTGTTGAGTTCGGCCGGCGACATCTTGTTTACGATGTGAGTCCTGTTTTTTTTGTCGATATAAATGATTTCGCCATCTGTCGGAGTGTAGACACCCGAAAGCATATTAAAGACCGTGGTTTTTCCGGCTCCGTTCGGTCCGATTAAGCCGACAAGCTCACCTTTTTTTAGCTCTAGGTTTAAATCACTGACGGCACGCAATCCGCCGAATACAATTGAGATGTCGGATGCACGCAAAACTGTTTTATCTTCGCCCATTAAAACCTTCCTGATATAATTAGTAAATCATCGTGCCGATACCACGGTCACTGAACATCTCGATTAAAAGAGAGTGAGGAACCCGTCCGTCGATGATGTGAGTGCGGGGAACTCCGCCCTGACGAGCCATCATGCAGCATTCGATTTTTGGAATCATGCCGCCTGAAATAGTGCCGTCGTCGAAATATTTTTGGACATCCTCGATGTGGATTCGCTGAATCAGTGATTTTGGGTCATTCACATCTTTAAGAACGCCCGCGACATTGGTGAGCTGAACGAATTTTTCTGCCTTCAAAGCGATTGCGATTTTTGCGGCGGCTGTGTCAGCGTTGATGTTGTAGCGGGCGCTGTCCCCTGACTCGCCCAAAGCCACAGTTGAAACCACAGGAATGAAGCCCTCGTTTAAAAGCGACTGGATGATTTCGGGATGAACCTCAGTTACTTCACCCACAAAGCCTAAATCAGCTCCGTCCTTGTCGATTTTTTTTGCCCGCAAAAGACCTGAATCCACGCCAGACAGCCCTACAGCCTTGCCGCCTTCCTGCAGGATAATTCCGCAGATGTCTTTGTTAAGCTTTCCTGTCAAAACCATCTGAACGATTTCCATTGTCTCAGCGTCAGTGTAGCGAAGACCGTTGATGAATTTAGATTCTTTTCCGACCCGCTCCAGCATGTGGTTGATTTCAGGACCGCCACCGTGAACGAGAACGACCTTGATTCCGATTGTGCTGAGCAAAACGATGTCCTTCATAACGGCTGCCTTAAGCTCTTCATTGAGCATGGCATTTCCGCCGTATTTTACGACGACGGTTTTTCCGACCCAGTGGCGGAAGTAAGGCAAAGCCTGAACCAAAACATCAGACCAGTGATAAGAATCTATTCGAGGGTCAATTTTTTCTCTGATTTCGTTTTCTGTATTTTCTGACATAATTTTCTCCATTTGCGTTAGGGGGTGTAGCCCCTTTAGTTGCCGCAAGGCAATGAGCGCTGAGCGAAGGGCGAAAGCCCCGACCTGCCGCAAGGCAGGGAACGCCCAATTTCTAATTACGTTCGGTAGTCACCGTTGATTTTTACATAATCGTAAGTGAGGTCGCAGCCCCAGGCAGTACCGCTTGCTTTTCCGTCCTCAAGCTCTACGAGGATGTCAACGGCTTCTTCGGTGAGTATTTTCTTTGCCAAGTCTTCGTCGAAATTCAGCGGAACTCCGTGATCGAAAACCTTGATTTTATTTTCCTTTCCGCCGTTCTGCTCGCCATTTTCAAAATATCGCTTTGCCCCTTCCCTGCTCAAGAACGAGACAGAAGTTTTTTCGGGAGTGAAGAAGAAGCCAGAGTAGCCCATGGCGTCAAGGATTCGGCCCCAGTTTGCGTCCGCTCCGAAGAAGGCAGCCTTTACCAGATTTGAGCAGATGACAGCCTTTGCCAAGCCACGGGCATTTTCGACTGTATCTGCCCCCACGACATTACAAGTTACGAGCCGAGTCGCACCTTCTCCGTCTGCGGCGATTTTCTTTGCCATCTCGGTATTAAGTGCGTTCAAGGCTTCAACGAAAGCGTCAAAATCAGCCCCCTCACTAGTGATTTCCGCGTTTCCTGCCATTCCGTTGGCGAGAATGAGGAGAGAATCGTTCGTTGAAGTGTCGCCGTCGATTGAAACGCAGTTGTAAGTGCCTGCCGCAGAGATTCGCAAGGCCTTTTCGAGCATTTGTGAAGAAATTGCGCAGTCAGTGGTGATGAAGCCCAGCATTGTTCCCAGATTGATGTGAATCATACCGCTTCCCTTGGCCATTGTTCCCATGCGGACGGTTTTTCCGCCAATTGTGGTCTCCAGGGCGACTTCCTTATAGTGGGTGTCGGTGGTCATAATTGCGATTCTCGCTTCCTTGTGGCCTTCTTTTGAAAGGCCGTCAGCAAGCTTGTCGAGACCGTTGAGGATTTTTTCAACCGGGAGCTGCTGACCGATTACGCCTGTCGAG
>FLNY01003032.1_pt1 | contig 81991 bp, 61 predicted proteins | sample 1140381 | NCBI WGS metagenome assembly FLNY01 (sample SAMEA3878172, study PRJEB12797) | bioreactor metagenome | biome: Moose rumen | place: Sweden | collected 2011-10
CAGTCTACAAGATTTGCCAATTTGTACAAAGGGTGCTTTGAATCGAGCATAGACTCTAAGTCCCAGAAAAGAGATGACTGTCGGACGTTACCAGAAGATTTATACATAACTGAATTGCAAGATTTTATGTGCACAAGATACGAAATTTTGTAGACATATGCAAATTTTCGAGCTACTATTTTATTGGTTGTTAAATAATTAAATAGTTTTCAAGGAACGACTAATTATAACCAAAAAGTAGTCTTTTAATTCATTTTGGGCATACGAGACAGGACATATCATATACGACATACGTAAAGCGCGTCTTCTCCGTTTCTGAAGAAAACGCGCTTCACCTATTAACATCTTTTAGACCTTGAATGTCTTATCATCTACGTCCGCTTGACTTATGAGTTCCACCTGAATTATTATCCCTTGAGTTGGCTCCGGCAGAAGATGCTCTTACGGTTCCTCTTGATGGAGTGATGGTACCGGTCACTGTTCCGTTGTTGCGTGATGAGCTTCTGGCATTGTTGTCACTTCTCACGTTATTATTGTTACTTCTAGAGTTGCCGAAATTACCGTTGTTATCCTTCTTGTCATTAGATTGAGTCACATTGATGTTTGCGTTTCTGTCCGCATTCACGCCGTTGTTACGATAACCATTATTATTTCTATCAACATTCACGCCGTTGTTATGATAACCGTTGTTGTTCCTCTCGACATTCATGCCGTTGTTATGATAACCGTTGTTATTCCTGTTGTCGAAAACCCTCTGGTTTGGCAATACTCTGTTATCATGTACAGGACCTACTATTCTTCCGTTATGGTATACATTATAGTTATTGTAAACCCTTACCGGTCTCATAGGAGAGAAGAAATGACCGCCTCTGTAGCTATCAAAGTAAACAGGCACTGAACGGTAGAAATAATTCATTCTTGTGTCATGAGCGTAAATACCAAATGACCAGCGTCTGTTCTCGAACCTAATCGGCCTGTAGAAATAGTCATAAGTGATGAATCTGTTCCACAGTCTTGTACCCAGCAGATACTGGAGCGCCATATCTCTCTCGTAGCAGAGTTGGTTGTACTCGTTGCTGTAATATCCCATCGCCACATCGTCGAGATAATCATTGACACCGCATATGTAATCGAAGTTGATACGATAAATGTCATCGATTATTGCTGCTGAGGTGATACCTAAGGTATAAGCTATGCGGTCTGTAAGAAAACGAGCATTATTCCTCATAGCGTTGTAATTCATCGGCTGAGCGTTTGCCGTCATCGCGCATATCATACATATTGTAGCGATGAATATTCTTACCTTCTTCATATCTCTTAGTATTTAATTGTTATTACTTCTTTTTATGTTCAACATCTGGATGAAATAGCAATCATCTGATGTTGATGATGCAAATATATCGCAATAATTTAATATCGTCAATGGTTGTTTTCCTAATTGAGATGGGATTTTCCCTACTACACCGCATAATTTCCCGTCCAAAGCACTATTTTACTGATAACACAACAGAGATTAAGTATCACGTAAACAGTTACATACTCCACACATAATCTTATTCACCAAACACTTGTCTCCCGACTTTCTCTCTGAAAATAATAATATCAGACACTCTGATTCCATCTTCTATTTCGCACATTTTACGCTGTCCGATATTTCCCTTTTTCAGTTGATGTCTGTCAGTGGAAAAATGCTTTTTGGAAATTTCCCGTGTCTTATTCGGTGTCGGAAAATCTCAGGTTAGGACGTTGAAAAGTTCAGGTTAGGATTATTAAATTCTCAGACCTGCTTGTAGCATATATCCTAACCTAAGAATTTTTAAAAAGAGATATAAAATTTTCAAATGCGTTATTTTAGGATTATCAGTAAGTTAACCATATTTTAACAAAAAATAGGCATAGGAAATTTGGTTATGCGCCAAATTGTCCATTATTTCCCCGTCCTACTGTGCGTTAGTCATGGAGCGAAAGCTCTGAAACATAAGTTTGGGCGGTTTTATGGTATTGACTATTCATTTGAGCTGGTCAGCGATAATACGTGAAACTTATGGTTACTCCAAAACGGCGTCACCATAATCATTTTACCAGTACAGACGGGCATCACAAACAAGAGTGCAAAGAGAATGCTTGAGTGAGGACAATAAAAAATCATCACTCCATTACTCATGACAATGAGCACATGGAGTGATGATATAAAGTATGTCAAGCGGTGACATCTGTTACCGCACAAGAATCTTAGTCGATGATCAGGCATTTACCTGTCATCTCTGCAGGCTGCTCTATACCCATGATGTGGAGGATAGAAGGAGCGACGTCAGCCAGCACGCCATCCACAACCTTCGCATTCTTATTCTCAGTGACATAGATGAAAGGCACTGGGTTCAATGAGTGAGCTGTGTTAGGTGTTCCGTCAGGATTAAGAGCGTTATCAGCATTGCCGTGGTCAGCGATGATGATTGTCTCATATCCCTTTGACTTAGCAGCCTCAACGACATCATTAACGCAAGAGTCAACAGCCACGACAGCCTTCTCTATAGCTGAATACACACCTGTGTGTCCCACCATATCTCCGTTGGCGAAGTTAACCACAATCCAGTCATAAGTCTCTGTGTTAATAGCGTCAACAAGCTTATCCTTAACCTCATAGGCGCTCATCTCAGGCTGCAGGTCGTAAGTGGCGACCTTAGGTGACTTGACAAGGATTCTGTCCTCACCCTCATAAGGTGTCTCACGTCCTCCGTTGAAGAAGAATGTCACGTGAGCATATTTCTCAGTCTCAGCAGTATGCAGTTGCTTCAAACCTTTCTTTGAGACAATCTCTCCGAGTGTGTTCTCCACGTTCTCCTTAGGGAACAACACGTGAACGCCTGTGAAGCTTGCGTCGTATGGAGTCATACAGTAATACTGGAGTCCAGGTATTGTCTTCATGCCCTCGTTCTCCATATCCTGTTGTGTAAGAACGACAGTTAGCTCTTTAGCTCTATCGTTACGATAGTTGAAGAAGATAACCACATCACCCTCTTTAATGGTACCATCGACATTAGCGTTGATGAGAGGCTCCATGAACTCGTCTGTGTTCTTATGCTCCTCAGTGTGAGAGTCATAACAAGACTGAACACCCTCAACCATGTCATTGACCTTACGTCCCTTACCCTCAACGAGCTGATCGTAAGCCACCTTGATACGATCCCATCTCTTGTCACGGTCCATCGCATAGAAACGTCCTACGATAGAAGCGATAGCTCCTACGCCTACCTCATCGATATGCTTCTGGAGGTCAGCGATGAAGCCCTTACCAGACTTAGGGTCAGTGTCACGTCCATCCATGAAGCAATGAACATAACAGTTACTGATTCCGTACTCTTTTGCGATGTCAACGAGTTTCAGGATATGATTAAAGCTTGAGTGTACTCCACCTGTGGAAGTCAGTCCCATGAGATGCACGTTCTTACCAGTCTTCTTCGCATAGCCATATGCTGCCTGTATCTCAGTATTGTCAAGGATAGAGTTGTCCGCGCACGCACGGTTGATTTTCACGAGATCCTGATAAACGATACGTCCTGCTCCAATGTTAAGGTGTCCGACCTCAGAGTTTCCCATCTGGCCGTCAGGAAGACCTACGTTCTCACCTGATGCCTGAAGCTGTGAGTGAGGGTAGTTCTCATTCAGATAATCCATGTAAGGAGTTGGAGTCTGGAATATCACGTCACCTTTACCTTTATTACCGATTCCCCATCCATCGAGAATCATAAGAAGCGCTTTCTTTGCCATTTCTATACTATATTGATTATTATGTATTTTTCCTCATGGGAGGAACGTATAAACTTCACCCAAAGCGCGAAGTTAGCAATAAGTAATTAAAAAAGATATTTGTCCTAAAAATAATTTTCTAAATTTGCGATTAAAACAAGATATATATGCAACTTAGCACTACTATTGACATCCCCAAATCATCTTTTCAGATTGCTCCTGACGATAAAGTGACGCTAATCGGCTCATGCTTCTCCGACAGCATCGGAGAGAAGCTGACACAGAGCGGTTTTGACGTCACAATCAATCCTTTCGGCACTTTATACAATCCCGAAAGCATCGCTAACATATTATTACAAACAGTCAAAGGAAACAGGTACAAGGCTGACGATGACATGGTGTTCATGTCAACCGACGGTGTGTGGCACTCATGGATGCACCACTCTAAGTTCTCGTCACATTCCTGTGAGGAGCTGTTGGAAAAGATTAATGACACGTTCGAGGCGACTAGAGCAGCCCTGAGCAGCGCAGACGTCATGATCATAACGTTCGGCACGTCGGTAATTTATCGTCTGAGGGAGAATGACATGCTTGTGGCTAACTGTCACAAGCAGCCTGACAGCTTATTCTCACGTACTCGTCTCGACACAACACAGATCTGCTCTTTATGGGATGACGTGCTCGATAAGCTACACACGCTTAACCCACAACTCAAAGTGATTTTCACGGTCAGCCCTATACGACATAAACGTGACGGCATGCATGCCAACAACATAAGTAAGGGAATACTGCTGCAAGCCGTCGACGATCTCACCGGCACAGGACTGTTTCACGAGCGTCATCATCACAACAACGAGATTAGCACTCAGTATTTCCCGTCTTATGAGATAATGGTCGACGAGCTTCGCGACTATCGCTTTTACGCTGAGGACATGGTACACCCGTCACCCTTAGCCATCGAATATATCTGGGAACGGTTTCAAGACACCTACTTCACAAACAAAACGAAGGAGGTGGTCAGACTAAGACATAAGGAATGGGTCAGAAGCCAACACAGGCAGATAGTAGGATAGCTCACCCACCATGAGACACGACTATTCGAACGAGAACTCCAACTGAGTATCACCCAGCAGGTTGAACGTCATCCTATGATACGGCGTGACGCCATGTGTCTTTATTCCTTCCCTGTGCTCTTTTGTCGGATAGCCGGCGTTTCTGTCCCATCCATAATATGGATATTCATCGTTTAACGTCTTCATATAGTCATCACGGTAGGTCTTAGCAAGTATACTCGCCGCAGCTATACTAAGGTACTTACCGTCACCTTTGACCACAGTGGTGTGCGGTATCACTCCCGATGCGTCTTTGTACTCGTAGAACCTGTTTCCATCGATGATAAGACGCTCCGGACGCACTTTCAGGCTGGCTATGGCTCGGTGCATTGCCGTGATGCTTGCCCTCAGGATATTCATCTTATCTATCTCTTCATTGGTGACCACACCTACCGACCACGCAATGGCGTCTCGCTCAATCTCATCTCTTAGCTCATAACGCTGTCTGGCGGTGAGTTTCTTCGAGTCGTTCAACTTCTCATTCTTATAATCCGCAGGAAGAATCACAGCAGCGGCATACACGCTACCTGCCAAACAGCCACGTCCGGCCTCATCACATCCCGCCTCGACAAATCCGTCATTCAAAATAGGTAACAGCATATCTTACTTAATCAAATAATCATTAATCAGTGTTCTCATACCCTCACTCGCTCCTTTCCTGATGTACGTGATGCCGTAATTGTCAGGACAGTTGACGGTCTTCGGGTCAATGAGGTATATCTCACAGTCACGTCTCGCATATCTAAGAAGACCTGCCGCCGGATACACGTTAAGAGATGTTCCTATGACAATGAGAATGTCTGCCTTCGACACTTCTTCGATGGCTGGTTCTATCATAGGTACGTTCTCGCCGAACCATACGATGAAAGGACGCAGTTGACTGCCGTCTTTGGCCTTGTCACCGATATTTATGTCGATGGATTCCTCGCTCAAGTCCACAACACATCGAGCGTCATTGGGATTGTCTGACGACGTGGCTTTCATCAGCTCGCCATGCAAATGAATGACTTTTTTGCTGCCCGCGCGCTCATGAAGGTTGTCGACATTCTGTGTCACCACGGTAACATCATACTGGTCATCCAGACCCGCTATCAAGCGATGACCCTCGCAGGGCTGCACTTTGAGCAGCTCACGACGACGCATATTGTAGAAGTTTAACACAAGCTCCGGATTCCTGATATATCCGTCAATGCTGGCCACATCCTCAACATTATAATTCTCCCATAAGCCTCCACTATCTCTGAATGTGCTTATGCCACTCTCGGCAGACATACCGGCACCAGTAAGAAACACTATTTTTTTCATAACACATAATACTATAAAGCAAAATTAGTATTTTATTTCTTTCCTTATAAAACAAAGGATAAAATATTTATCTTTGCTAAATAATACTAAAAGGAATCATGCGTATATTATTACTGGCATTATGTATGTGCATAACACAGTTATCTGCGGCACAACGTCTCATAAAGAAAAACAGCAGACACTACGTGGAGTCTCAGTCTCTGCCCTCTAAGGTAGGACCGTTACTGACTGACGTATGGGATCAGTACGACCCTTTCAACCTGTTATGTCCGATTGATACGCTCACAAATGAAAGAAGTGTCGTTGGATGCGTAGCCACTGCCATGACACAGGTCATGCACCACTGGAGATGGCCTGACACATACGACTGGGATAATATATTGGATAAGTATACCGAAGGAAACTACACGACAGAGCAAGCGTATGCCATAGCTAAGCTCAGCTACGACTGCGGATTGGCAGTTAATATGAATTACTCGTCAGCGTCAAGCGGGGCAAGGAGCATCTACCAGCCTGTGGCTCTTGTCAACATGTTCGGCTACGACAAAGGAGCACAACTGTACTTCAAAGATTTTTACTCTTTGGCTGAGGTGACACTAATGCTTAAGAGGGAGCTTGCAGACGGACGACCAGTGTTGATCTCCGGATATAACGCGGACGGCGGACACGCTTATGTCATCGACGGATATGATGAAAACGATTATTTTCATATCTGTTGGGGTAACCCGGGCGGCGAGGACAACAACTGGACTTACCTTCCTAACATGGTTCCGAACCAACCACAATGGTACGAGCAGAACAGCCCGGAAGAAGGACTGAACATGATGCAGCAATATGTGTTGGGGGTTATGCCTGAGAATGATGACAACGCCTTAGGCTACGAACGACATTCGTTCGCTTTCCGGGATATAAGAGCAATGATGGACAGTAATACGATAAGTACGATTTTTCCGAGAAATAACATTAAGGTCGTGGTACGGGATATGTCTAACTTAGGATGGAACACACACGATGACTCCGTAAGCATCATGCTTAAAAAGAACGATGAGATCGTATGCCCATTATACACTTACAACAGGTCATTTCTTCTGGAGGAGATTGACGACACCACTTACACAGACACTCTGACACTATCCTTGCCAGACGATATAATCGACGGAACGTACACGATTGTCCCGATGTTCAGGGATAACTGTAGTAAAGAAGAAAAGTCATGGTATGAGGCAAGGGTTTGTACAGGAACACCTAATTACATTATAGCCAGAGTCGATGACAATGAAGTGACTCTCTCTTCTGACACCAGCTCGACATCGTACCTGACGCTTGAGCATATAGACATACCAGACATGCTCATCAACGGTAGCGTACCAGACTACGAGCTGACGTTACGTAACCACGGACCAGAGATGGCCGGAAGGGTCTATTTGCTGATGGAAAGCTTGGACGGAGGTAAAGATTTCTATATTCAGAAACAAGGTGTGACTATCGGTGCTGACGAGACTTACGAGATGAGTAAAAGCAAAAGGGCGTTCTACGCATCAAACTTTGGAACTTTTCGACTGCATATTCTCTATGAGAGCAATCTTTTTTCCGATGATTTGACCGAGTTAGACGCTAACACGGAAAGGATAATCACTATTCTCTCGGCAAAATCAATTCAGATCACACAGAAATGAGCAAAAAAACAGACAGTGTGCGTCAAGCCAATGTGGAATAATAGCCCAGTTTATAGAAAGAGAACAAAAATAGCGATGGATTGGAACCTGTGAGGTTCTTTCTCATAAGTGAACGTGTGGACTTGAACACGAATCGAACCACTGGCATGAGCATCTTGTACTTCTCATGGAATCGTATCAGGGTGACGCTGTCACGCAACTCGTCTCTGAATTTATAAGCATTGGTTACAGCTGTTTCTGTCTTACGCAGGAACACGTCACTTTCTTCGATGTCTTTGTTCAACAGAGGGTTGTCAATAGCGAACACCTCATACCCGTGTGCTCTCATGTCATCACCGAACTTGACGTCTTCATAGCCGTAGTTGTTGTATCTCTCGTCGAAGGAGATAAGTTCAGCCACCTTCCTGCTGATGAGGAACGAGAAAGAGCGGAACTGCCCACTCACCATTCCATGTCTGCTCTCATAACATTTTTCATATCTCCATCTGAGCTGTCGGTTCGGGTCTAGACACACATCCGGATGCTTAATTCCACCACAAACAACAGGATGAATCTTTCCTGCCTCCAGGTAATTGCGCAGGAAGTTCGTATTGATTATCTTACCGTCAGAGTCAAGAAACAGCAACATGTCACCTTTAGACTCACGTATAAGGAAATTTCTTATCGCTGCCCTTCCTATGTTGTCTTTCAGTCTTATATACCTGCAATTACTCAACTCCTTAACTTTCAGATTGGCAATCATAGACACACTGTCACGACTACCATCCTCAGCAAGAATAATCTCATAGCTCACCCCAATCCTTTCTGCCTGTGTGTGTAACTCACTAACAAGCTGATAGCAAGCATAGTCATGCGTTGGTATAAGGATACTAATTGTCATATCTTACCTGATTATCACGAATTTTGTTGCTGCTCCGGTATTACCATCCTCATCACAACATAAAGCATAATACACTCCAGACTTACATCTCTTGCCAAAATTGTCGCAACAATTCCAAGTGAACTCACCTCCCACACTCGTCCCCTCTGCAACCAGCCTTCCTGCAGCATTGACAATCTTCACGTTAGAGTCAAACATCAGTCCTGTTATATGTAAGTTACCCGAGTATTCCGGTCTGACAGGATTAGGGTAAACCTTCAGGCTACTGTCTGACATGTCAGACGAGGCGTCTGTTGCATCACCAGCGTAAGAGCAGAGACCTGAGGTGGTGGCAATAAACACCTCACCAGACTCTCCATCAATCTCGATGTCATTGATATTATCAGATATGAGAGGAGAGTTCTTCGTGGTGAAATGCTGAACTGTCTCTTGACCGTCTGAACTTATGAGATAGACACCGTCACCCTTGGTGCCTATCCATTTCCGGTTTCCGCCGTCTATGGCTATGCACTTAACAGGGATTCTGTTGAGAAGGTAGTCAGCGTTGTTGGAACCGTCATTTCTTGACACCACGACTTGATTGAACAAGAAGTCACTGCTAAAAACGTTATCAGGAGAATAGGACACGAACAGACCTTCCTCAGTTCCTATCCAAATATACCCGTTAAGATCCTCCGATGAACAATAGAATAAGTTTGGGGTGTAATAAGTTCCATTCTGATTATAGAACGACTTAATGAACCTGTAGCTGTCATCGTCTTGAGTATCCACCGTTCCGTTAGTGTTAATCACCATTATGCCGGCACTGCAAGACTGCGTAGTCCTTCGACAATTGATCCACGCCCATCCACGCGAGTCGAACATGATGTTGTCAAACGTAGGGTAACCAGCGATCTCATCGTAGAAATAGGAAGTCCAACTACCATCATTCTTCAATATCCTGATGACTGTATCACACTCATTATTACACATCCACATGTTTCCTTCTGAGTCGTATTGCAGTCCCGTCACTCTCACGTATCTCGCCGCATTTTTATTCTCCGGCAAGATTGAGGTAAGCGGAGAATTGTCATAGCTATAGTGGTTCGTCATGACATAATTCCTGAACTCGTAGATTCCGCTCTTCTTTGTTCCGAGCCAATGATGCTCTGTGTCATTCGGGTCCTGTATGATGTCGGTGACATTACGGTATAGGAGACTTCCAACAGCAGTCACCGCAACAGTCTCATCGAAATTAGTCCATTTACCATTCTCATACTTCATCGCCGTGCCATCATAGTCAATCTCCGGCTCATAGTAGAAGTTACCACCTGCCACCAACAATCGTCCATCTACCATAGACAACTTATAAGAATAGTTTCTCACAGGACTATTCAACCCATATGGTATTGCTGTGGTGACAATATTCAGAGCTGACGTGTCTGACACATTCTCATTTGTCAGACCACTGTACTCCAGATAATCACTCATCTCTGTGTCTGTCTTGAGACTCCAGTTGTTAGGATCCAGCAGATTGTCTGTTTTCTCACCGACATACACACCTGACGTTGTTGACGCATATATTCTAAGGTCACTCACCCTCGTCGTCTCGACAGCAGAACCGAAATAGTACAGATTCTCAAAATAACAATCATCCAGATTTACGACGACAATACCAGTGCCGGTAGATATATAGGCTTTGTTTCCTGTAATATTCACCTCGTATATAGTCTTATCACTAAGTGATTTGTTTTTCAAATCCGGCAGATTGACACACTCCTTCCCTATCCTAAGCAGGTCTATATTACAATTAGAATAGATTATCAGTAACACATCCGACGTTTTACTGTAAGCAATGTCATATATACCGAAATCACTCAGCACATTTGACTTGTCATAGGTACGGATACTATTGTCTTCCGTGTCATAGGAGAACAAGTCACCGTTCGCCAACACGTAGTAAGACGGACCAATCTTCACTGATTTAGTCATGTCATGATACGCGGAGTATATAGTCCATTCACCATCGTCTGCCATCACTGACAAGTTGGCTAACGAAAAGGCTAATACACCGAGCACCTTGAATATTTTCGAGATCTTATACATCTTCATTTTCAGAAAACACTTCATAATATATATTTATTATTAAGCTGTCCTAACAAATATTACCGACAAGTCATCACAGACTAACACATACGCACTATATGTTCAACGAACACCTACTCGAGCCTTTACCATCCTGTCGTTGCCAAATTGGTCTTTCCTCAGTTCCACATCCACATATCCCTTATGTTCGAGCATTGCCACCACACTATCACCGAATAGTCTGTTTATCTCAAAATATAGGTATCCATCGTCTTTCAAAGCTTGACTCGCATAATCTGCGATCTTATCGTAAAAGAGCAATGGCTCATCATCAGGCACGAACAAAGCGAGATGAGGCTCATAGGACAACACGTTGTCGCTCATGTCCGCAGACTCCCTATTACATATATAAGGTGGGTTGGACACAATGACATCATATTTCCCCACTTCATCTGCAACCACCTTTAATATATCCTTCTTTCTGAATACGACACCGGCCTTGTGTCTGTCAGAGTTATGTTTCGCTATCTCCAGAGCCCTGTCACTTATGTCCCAAGCCTCAATAACAGCATCACCCAGCGCTTTCGACAAGGACACAGCAATACATCCTGACCCTGTTCCTATATCGAGCACATGGCATACCTCACCGATATTTGGATGACACATAACGTCACACAATATCCAATCCACCAGTTCCTCCGTCTCAGGTCTTGGTATCAACACCCCCTCCATAACGTCAAGGGTAAGACCACAAAACACCACCTTACCCGTGACGTACTGCACCGGCTCACCTTGTGCCACACGTCTCGCTGCAGATAGCAAGCGCTCCTCCATATCCTCAGACACACACAACCCAGTAAGAGCACCTACTCTGTCAATGCCAGCCATATCCTCAAGAAGCATAAGAGCTATAGCCGAAGCCTCACCGTCATCGTAACGCTCGCTTATAATCTGTTTTAACTTTCTATATTGATTCATCACGCGAATATAGTCATAATTTAGGATTAGAGACAAGGCCCCTTCTAAAAAACAATTCTTCAAAACAATGTACATAAATGGCAAAGAATACCACACATGAGCTCAATGAGAACATGGCAATCCTAAAATGACAAGGAAAAAAGAGTATTTTACGGATTTATTATTACTTTTGCCCGATGAGAACACATTTCTTCAATAAGACAAACCTAAAAACAACAAATCTATGAAAAAGATTCTATTATCAGCATTGATTTTCACTGCTAACCTGATTAGCATGAACGCTCAGAAAGTTTCAATATTGGGTGACTCATACTCAACATATAGTGGTGAGGTGTCACCTGACTGGAACTATTGCTGGTATTTTAATGACAAGAAAAACGAAGGTAAGAACGACGTGGAGACGTCAGATCAGACATGGTGGAAAATCCTGATAAAGGAAAAAGGCTATAAGCTCGAGAAAAACAACTCTTTCTCAGGATCAACAGTATGTTACACGGGATATGGCAAAGCCGACTATTCTGACAGAGCATTCATCACGCGAATGGCTAACCTCGGCAACCCAGACATCATACTTGTCTTCGGAGGAACTAACGACTCATGGGCGAAATCTCCTATAGGCTATTATGAGTACACGAACTGGACACGTCAGCAACTCTACTCATTCAGACCTGCATTCTGTTACATGATAAACTATATAAAGAGTAACTATCCGAAAGCTAAGATTTACAACATTTGTAACAGCGAGCTGTCCAAAGAGGTCACAGAGACAGAAGCGAAAGTTTGCGAGTATTATGGAATAGTCAACATACAACTGACAGACATAGACAAACAAGCGGGTCATCCATCTATCAAAGGCATGAGAGCGATAGCCACTCAGGTGGGCGAAGCCATCAAATAAAAAAAAGTGAGCACATTATTTGTTGTTCACTAAAAATCATTACCTTTGCCGCCGAAAAAAATGACAGATACGATATATGCAAAAGAATTTAGTGATTGTTGAGTCTCCGGCCAAAGCCAAGACGCTGGAAAAATTTCTTGGCTCGGATTTCAAAGTCATGTCGAGTTACGGACATATACGAGACCTCAAGAAAAAGGAAATGAGCGTAGACCTCAATACTTTTTCTCCAGAGTATGAGATTCCTGCAGATAAGAAGGAAGTCGTCAAGAAACTTAGGGAGAGTGCGGCAGAGGCAGAGACTGTATGGTTGGCATCCGATGAGGACCGAGAGGGAGAGGCTATATCATGGCATTTAAGTCAAGTGCTCGGACTCAACCCGGCGGAGACCAAGCGTATCGTATTTCATGAAATCACCAAGTCTGCAATTCTAAACGCCATAGAGCATCCACGAGTGATTGACATCAATCTTGTCAATGCTCAACAGGCGAGACGTGTCCTCGACCGTATCGTCGGTTTCAAACTGTCTCCTGTGCTTTGGAAAAAACTCAAACCGAGCCTCAGCGCGGGAAGAGTGCAAAGTGTTGCCGTGCGACTGATTGTAGAGAGAGAAAAGGAGATAGAAAACTTCAAGACAGAAAGTTCTTTCAAGGTCAGTGCAGTGTTTAACGTGAAGGATCAAGATGGTAAGTCTGTTGCCATGAAGTCCGACTTAGACACACGATTCAAAACGCAGAAAGACGCAGAGGTTTTTCTGGAGGCGTGCAAGGGTAAGACATTCACTATTACTGATATACAGAAAAAGCCTACCAAGAAGACTCCTGCACCACCATTCACCACATCCACGCTGCAACAAGAAGCAGCAAGGAAGCTCGGATTCACGGTAGCACAGACAATGATGGTAGCGCAGCAGCTGTATGAATCTGGACACATAACATATATGCGAACTGACTCTGTCAACCTCTCCTCACTCTGTCTTAACACTACGAAGGAAGAGATTATCAGTATTCTCGGCGAGAAATACTCACACGTACGTCAGTATCACACAAACAGTAAGGGTGCCCAAGAGGCTCACGAAGCTATAAGACCAACTTACATCAATGTGCACGAGATAGAAGGCAAGTCACAAGAGAGACGTCTTTACGACTTGATTTGGAAACGCACCATTGCTTGTCAGATGGCTGACGCAGACGCTGAGAAGACAATAATAACAATCAGCATAGATGGTGATGACAGTCACAAATTCATCACAACCGGAGAAATAATAAAATTCGACGGATTCCTTAAAGTCTATCATGAGTCGTTGGATGATGAGGCAGCCAAAACAAGCCTGTCATCAAAAGACACTGAAGACAACACCCTACCACCTATTGAGGTCGGTGAGTCATTAGACATGAAGGAGATAGTGGCTACTGAACGTTTCACACAGCATCCTCTGAGATATACGGAGGCCAGTCTGGTAAAGAAGCTCGAAGAGCTTGGCATCGGACGTCCTTCCACTTACGCACCTACAATCTCTACCATACAGCAAAGAGAGTATGTGGAGAAAGGAGACAAAAAAGGCGTTGAGAAAGATTACTCTATCCTCAAGCTGAAGGGAAACAAGATTACCGCATCTACAAAGAAAGAGGTAATCGGCAATGAGAAATCCAAACTCATACCTACTGACATCGGCATCGTAGTCAACGAGTTTCTCGTTAAGTTCTTCCCGTCAGTCATCGACTACAACTTCACCGCTAAGGTGGAGGAGGACTTTGACGATATAGCTGAGGGAAAAGAAGGATGGAAAGATATGATGAAGAGCTTCTACGAGAAGTTCGAAGAGCTTGTTGACAACACGATGAACGACAAGTCAGAACACAAAGTAGGAGAGCGTATTTTAGGAACCGACCCTCAAACTGGCAAGCCTGTAAGCGTGAAGATAGGACGTTTCGGTCCTGTTGTACAGATTGGCTTAGCCACAGACGATGAGAAGCCGAAATTCGCTCAACTAAAGAAGGAGCAGAGCATACAAACCATCACACTCGAAGAAGCTCTTGAGCTATTCAAACTTCCTCGTACCTTAGGAGAATTCGAAGGAGAGTCTGTGATAATAGGAGCCGGCCGATTTGGTCCGTATGTACAACATGCGAAGAAGTACGTCAGCATACCGAAAGACTTCGACCCGATTACAATCGGTTATGAGGATGCCGTAGCGTTGATATGTAAGAAACGTGAGGAAGAGAAGCAGAGTCATCTGAAAATGTTTGACGAGGACCCAGAGCTTGAGGTCATGAACGGAAGATACGGTCCGTACATTAAATATAAAGGTGCGAACTATAAGATTCCTAAGACCGTGACAGAGCCATCGTCATTAACTTACGAGATGTGCATGAAGATAATAGAGGAGCAGGGCACACCATCTCCTAAGAGAACATACAAAAGAGCCAGAAAATCGTGATGAGGACGAGTCTGGCATGACATAAGGCATGTGGCTTGGAAATAATTTACAAATAATATTTCCAAGCTACTTATAGTCTTTAGGATTGACAACACTTGTCATCATTTCAGTCAACCATGACAAGTTACACACACATATCATACATTAACGTTCCTTAAGCAGAAGAAATTGAAAAGAGTATTTCTAATAGGATATATGGGAGCCGGCAAGACCACGATAGGTAAAGCCCTGGCACGTGACCTTAATGTTGAGTTCTTCGATCTCGACTGGTACATAGAGGACCGATTCAGAAAGAAGATATCTGACATCTTCGAGGAAAGTGGTGAGCAAGGATTCAGAGAGATGGAGTATAAGATGCTCAGGGAAGTCGGAGAGTTTGAGAACGTCATCATCTCCTGCGGAGGCGGTACTCCATGTTTCTTCGACAATATTGACTTCATGAACTCACGTGGTGCCACAATATACCTCAAAGCAACACCTGCAGTACTTAAGGAACACCTGCTTATGGGTAAAAGCCAGAGACCTCTCATCAATGGTAAGAGCCCAGAAGAGCTGGAATGTTACATCAAAGAGTCTCTCATAAAACGCACACCGTTTTATGAGAAAGCCAAACATGCGATAGACATAGATGTTATCCACACCAAAGAACAGATTGACAGCTATGTCAAGAAAATCATAGACATAGTAAAATAGTATTAACAAGTCATCAGTGTCACGTTTGGCATACACACTGAAATATTCTTTTTTCACTTTATTTTATATCAGAAGCAAAAAATGAGAAAGTGGCGCATAGAGGACTCTTCGGAGCTCTACGGAATAAACGGATGGGGTGTCAACTATTTCCACATCAACGACAAGGGAAATGTTACAGTAACCCCTAACAAAAACGGAGTGGAAGTTGATCTTAGAGAAGTCATGGACGATCTCGCACTCAGAGACGTGTCTGCTCCAGTACTTGTACGTTTTCCAGACATAATAGACAACAGAATAGAGAAGACCGCCACGTGTTTCAATATAGCGTCAAAGGAATACGGATACAATGCAGAGAACTTCATAATATATCCCATCAAGGTTAACCAGATCAACCCTGTCGTTGAGGAGGTTATAAAACACGGTAAGAAGTTCAATCTCGGGTTGGAAGCTGGTTCAAAACCGGAGCTTCACGCCGTTCTTGCAGTCAACATGAAAAGTGACTCACTTATTATCTGCAATGGTTATAAAGACGAGAGTTACATAGAGCTCGCCTTATTGGCGCAGAAAATGGGTAAGCGTATATTCATTGTTGTTGAGAAGTTTAATGAGTTGGAGATAATCACGCGAGTAGCTAAGCGTCTGAACGTAAGACCTAACATGGGTATACGTATCAAACTGGCAGCCAGTGGTAGCGGAAAATGGGAAGAGAGCGGTGGAGACGCCAGCAAGTTTGGTCTCACATCCGGAGAACTGCTTACCGCACTGAGCTATATCGACGAGAATAACATGAAGGACTGTCTGAAGCTCATCCATTTTCATATCGGCTCACAGATCACGAAGATACGACGCATACAGAATGCGTTACGAGAGGCAAGTATGTTCTACGTGCAGCTCCGTAAGATGGGATACGAGGTACAGTTCGTTGATTGCGGTGGTGGTCTTGGCGTCGATTATGACGGCAGTCGTTCAAGTAACTCAGAGAGTTCAGTCAACTACTCAATACAGGAATACGTCAACAACTGCGTGTACACATTTGTTGAGGCTTCAAACAACAACGACATACCGCACCCTAACATAATAACAGAAGGTGGACGCTCACTTGCAGCCCATCACTCTGTACTTATCATGGAGGTACTTGAGACGACAGAGGTACCAGCCATGCCTGACGAGTATGAGGTCAGTGAGACAGACCATGAGTTGGCAAAAGACCTTTACGACATATGGTGCAACCTGAACATACGTAACATGTTGGAAAGTTGGCATGACGCTCAGCAGATCAGAGAAGAGGCACTCGACCTTTTCGCGCATGGAATGCTGGACTTGAGGACGAGAGCAGACATAGAACGCATGTATTGGGCTGTGGCGAGAGAGATAAACATTCTGGCACATTCCATGAAGCATATACCAGAAGAGTTCCACTCACTTGACAAACTGCTGGCAGACAAGTATTTCTGCAACTTCTCACTGTTCCAGTCTCTACCAGACTCATGGGCTATAGACCAGATATTCCCTATCATGCCTATACAGAGGCTCAATGAGCGTCCAGACCGTAATGCCACATTACAAGACGTGACATGCGACTCTGACGGCAAGATTTCCTCATTCGCGACAGAGAATGGGGTACACAACTTTATACCTGTCCACTCTTTCGACAAGAAGAAAGGCAGTTACTATATCGGTGTGTTCCTTGTCGGCGCATATCAGGAGATTCTCGGCGACATGCACAATCTGTTCGGTGACACAAACGCCGTTCATATCGTGACAGACAAAGACGGATGGCACATAAACAACATCATCGATGGAGAAAATGTCGCTGACGTGTTATCATATGTGCAGTACGAGCCTAAAAAGATGGTGAGAAGCCTTGAGATTTGGGCTAAGCAGGCAATCAAAGAAGGCAAGATTACCCTTGACGAGGGTAAGGAGTTTCTCGACACATACAGAAGTGGTCTGTACGGATACACGTATCTGGAATAAACTGATAACAACATGGACCTGACAAAAACCGTCATAGACGATACATTAAGAGAATTTTTAACGGATTGGCATAACGCTAATCCGTTTTTGCAGGTACACACATCCGGGTCGACTGGCAAGCCTAAAAACATTCTTGTGGAGAAGTCACGCATGCTTGCCAGTGCCAAGATGACTTGTGACTATCTCAATCTGAAAAAAGGTGACACCACCCTTCTGTGTATGTCGCTCAGTTACATCGGCGGAAAGATGATAGTGGTAAGAGCCATTGAGAGAGACATGAGACTATTGTGCGTGCCCCCCTGCTCTACTCCACTTGACACCTTGCAGGACATCTGTAAAGGTGAGTTCCCACACATTAACATGGCGGCCATGGTTCCCATGCAAGTCAAGAAGTCACTCGACAATCCTCATCTGAGAGAGATTGACAATCTTATAATAGGAGGCGGAGCTATCGATAAGAGTCTTGAGCAGACACTTAAGACGTTCAGCAACAACGTATACAGCACATATGGAATGACAGAGACCCTCTCTCACATCGCACTCAGAAAGGTGTCGGGAGATGACGCCACCCCATGGTACACGCCATTAAGGGGAGTTACCATAAGCGTAAACGAAGACAACTGTCTTGTCATAGAAGCACCCCTTCTGTGTGACGGAACATTAGTCACAAATGATATCGTGGAGATAACCGACGGCGGCAGATTCAGGATAATAGGCAGGAAAGATAACGTCATCAACTCTGGTGGTATAAAGATACACATGGAGGAAGTGGAAAAAGCCATCCGCGAACGTTCAGGCGTTGACGATGGATTTATGATAAGCTCATGCAAGGATGAAATATTAGGAGAGAAAGTGACCCTTATCTTGTCATCACATATTGAAAACCATGCGAGGGAGAGAGTGGTAAATGCCGCCAACGAAATAGAAAAATACTGGAGACCGAAAAAGACCGTGGAGGTTGACGAGCTGCCAATGACAGACAACGGCAAGCCAGACCGTGCCACGGCAAAAAAAATAGCCTCTTTGTAGAGACAATAGATGTGTGAACACATAAAACACTCACGCACTAACTGACAGCAAACAATATCACGGAGACCATTTTTTACGCATTCTTTTTGCCATGAGAGCATCTTATACTATATTTGCATAAAAACAGTCAAATATGAAACTCAAATCACACATTTGTGTATTTGCCCTCACAGCAGCGTACATACTGACGTCATGCGGAGGAAACGGTAAAAAAACGGACAACGACTCTATCAAGATTGTAGGAGTGGACTCCTTGCCTGAGATAGTGGAGAAAGAAGGAATCATAGGCAGCGGAACGTCTATGAATCAATTGGAGCTTATCACAGACAAAAACGACACGGTGCTCATAACAACGAATAAAGAGATGGTTATGGGAGGAGTGAGAGCTGGAGACAGGATAAGCGTCATCTATTACATCAGCAAAAACGAGAATCTCGCTAACGTGGCAGTGAACCTGACAGCGTTGGAGCACGTGTGGACACAGATTGGCTTAGACGGTCACAGGCAGAGCCTCGAGTTAGACGCCAACGGCGTAGCCGTCACATACGCCATGAACGTAGAATATGACCGTTGGGAGCTGAAGAACGGTTTTCTTCTCCTTCATACCCCACAAAAGACTGTGGCAGAGAAAAACGATATCGTCGACACATTCCAGATCATGAAACTTGACGATCAGGAATTGGTATTGGCAAATCACAATGTCGAGACAATATTCACCATGGACAATTAAAAGACAAGCATCACATAGTTACTAATAACTCAAGAAACATATCACATATGAGAAAAATCCTTATGATAATAGCGGCTTTCACGATGACGTCATACGCCACTTACGCAGCAGGTAAGAAAGACACACAGAAGACAGACCGTGAGGTATGGGTTGACATCATGTACCAGATGGCTGAGCCTGTGATGAAGAACATGGCTGAGGGTAAACTGCAGCAGGTCATGGATACGGCTAAGGGATGCAAGAACCTCGAGTTGTCACCGAGCTGGGACAACAGAAACAAGAAGGTTGCATACATGGAAGCCTTCGGACGTCTGCTGGCAGGACTGGCACCATGGCTGAACCTTCCTGATGATGACACAGCGGAGAGCGTCAAGCGTAAGCAGCTTCGCGAATGGACACGCAAAGCTATCATCAATGCGGTAGACCCTAAGAGCCCGGACCGTCTGGGATGGGAAAGCGGTGGACAGACACTCGTCGACGGAGCATACGTCGTGGAGGGACTCTACAGAGGCTATGACTCGCTTTGGGTACCGCTGCCACAAGAGACTAAGGACTTATACATAAAGGAGATTAAGGGTTTGAGACGCTACGACCCGCCTTACACAAACTGGTTCCTGTTCGTGGGTATGGAAGAAAGCTTCCTGATGTACGTGGGAGCAGACTACGACGCGTTCAGAATCAAGACAGCTATGAGCAAAGTGGAGGAATGGTATATAGGAGATGGTATATACAGTGACGGACCGTCATTCGCGTTCGACTACTATAACTCTTTTGTCATACAACCAATGTATCTGGAGTGCCTCGAGATGATATCAGCAAGACAAGGCGGCAACTCCTACCTGATACGTTCAAAAGACAGCAAGAGAAACACTGCCAACAACAGAGTAAAAGAGGTTCGCAAACGTATGCAGAAATGGAGCGTCATACTCGAACGTTTCATCTCACCTGAGGGTACCTTCCCTGTTGTCGGAAGAAGCATACCTTACCGTATGGCAGTGCTGCAGCCGTTGGCTCAGCTGGCTTGGAGAAAGCAACTGCCTAAGGAACTTCACAACGGACAGGTACGCTCAGCAATAACGGCGGTGGCAAACAGGATGTTCTACGGACAGGTCGAGAATCCAAGCAAGAAGGCTAAGGCTATGTCAAAGAACTACAATGAGGGAGGATTCCTGACAATAGGATTTGTCGGACCACACCCTAACGTGGCCGACTGGTACACAAACAACGGTTCACTCTACATGACCTCATTGGCATTCATGCCGCTGGGACTTCCTGCTGACGACCCGTTCTGGACTGACCCTGCTGAGAAATGGACAAGCAAGAAAGCATGGGAAGGCGATGACTTCCCGAAAGATCATAAGTGGGACATCAACAAAGAGATTCTGTATTGGGAATAAAGATAAAAGTCCACGCTTTCGTGGGCTTTTTTTTCTCAAAAATCACACAGCATCAAAACAAACATAAGTAAAACAAACATAACACTCTGCACTATGATACATAAACTGATAGATTTTCTAAATGACTCACCAGTGAATTTCCTTGCCGTGGCGACAGTGAGAAAACGTTTGGAAGAGAAAGGATATGTTTTCTTCGACACCAAGGACAGCATGACAAACATACAGCCAGGACAGAAATTCTTCTGTGTCAAGAACAACTCATCCATTTACGCTTTCCATATTGGCAAGAAGCCCGTGTATGAGACAGGTTTCCATATCATATGCGCACATAGCGACTCACCTACATTCAAGATAAAACCGAAGTGCGAAATGACAACAGAAGGAGGCATCGTCAAGCTTAACACTGAGTTGTATGGAGGAGCTATAATGTCAACGTGGTTCGACCGTCCGCTCAGTATAGCAGGTAGGGTGATAGTACGCTCAGCAGACATAATGAGGCCTGAGACTCGTCTTCTGCAAATCAGAAGACCAATACTTGTCATACCTAATATTGCCATACATTTCAACCGACAGGTTAATGACGGAGTGTCACTCAGCAAACAGAAGGACATGCTGCCAGTCCTGGGCATAGTGAGCAAAGAGCTGGAGAGAGGTAACATGCTGCTCCATCTCATCGCCGACGAACTGAAGGTGAGAAAGGATGACATACTCGACTTCGACCTGTTCCTTTATGACACCACTCCCGCCTGTCTGGTAGGACTGAACAATGAGTTTATATCATCTGGCAGACTGGATGACCTCAGCATGGTACACGCCGGGCTGGAAGCATTATTAGCTGACGATAACACACCAGAGACCACAAAGATACTCGCTATATTCGACAACGAGGAGACTGGCTCTCAGACAAAACAAGGAGCAGGCAGCCCATTTCTTTCAGACACTATCAAACGTGTCGTAATGGCAAACGGCGGTGGTACTGACGACTACTTCAAGGCGGTGGAACGCTCGTTCATGATATCCGCCGACAATGCTCATGCTTGGCATCCTAACTACCCGGAGAAGATGGACCCGACCAATCACCCACAGATGGGAGGAGGACCAGTCATCAAGTTCAATGCTTCACAGAAATATGCCAGCGATGCCTTGTCAGCATCGATATTCGCTTCGATATGTGAGAAAGCAAATGTACCGTACCAGAAATTCGTCAACCACAGCGACATCGCTGGAGGCAGCACATTAGGCAACATACTTGCCTCATCACTGCCTGTTAACGGAGTGGACATGGGTAACCCGATATGGGCTATGCACTCAGTACGAGAGACAGGTAATGTGGACGATCACATATATTGCATAAAAGCATTCACAGAATTCTATTCCTTATAAGACTAAACATAAAGATTCTTATCACATGAACCGAGATACGTTTGTTGACGTATCTCGGTTCATATATTAATATTGCATTTAACCGAAAAAATATCCATAACAGACATTAGAATTATAACAGGTATTAGCATCGGAAATAACAAAATCATGAATAACGAATAACTATTAACAGTAATTCATATCATATTGTGCAATCTATCTTATTCATAATGCTTGTCATATCTAAAAACAGGTGGAATAACGGACAATTTGGCTTGTGACGAAATTTCCTATGCCTGTTTTTTGCTAAAAACGGGTTATCTTATTGATAATCTAAATACAAGGCATTTAAAAATCTTAGGTGTCTTTTTAAAAATTCTCAGGTTAGGTTGTAGTCTATACGCAGGTCTGCAAATTAAAAATTCCAAACCTGAACTTTTCAACGTCCTAACCTGAGAATTTCAGACGCCGAATAAGACACGGGAAAATTCCGGAAGTCATTTTTTCGTTGTCACATGTCAACTAAAAAAGAGGAGTTTCGGACAACTAAAATTATGGGTACGGATAGGAAATATAGTTATATTTTCAAAGTAATGAAGTAGGACATGGAAAGGAGGCAGGCTAAATGTACGAATGACAGAAAACAATTCTACATGATGAAGGTTACATGAAGCAAGAACGAAGATTACAAATGGTCTAAGAAGACGCAACCAAACAAGCGATTTCATATCCTCATCCCATTGACTTACGGCGAAAAAATCCGCAATGTCTGACGACATTGCGGATGACCCAAAATTTTACTATCTTTATAACCAGTACATACAGTATTTATTTCAAATACTTATCCATAATCTCCTTTGATGTGGAGTCACCAAGCTCAACAGCCTTATTAAGAATGGCACGCGCCTTTTCCTTGTCTCCCTTTTGTAATAACGAATATCCAAGGATACGCAGGCACGTCACATCATCGGGCACCACGGCAAGCACATCCTCACACAGACTGACCGTCTCATCAACATAGCCGAAACGGAGACACATGGCAGCCTTCTCCGCCTTATAGTCAAGATTCTTAGGTGAAATCTCTATCGCCTTACTTATGTCATCGTAAGCCTGCTGATAGAACCGGGCGTCCATCTCGATCTGACTTCTGTCATAGTAGAAGACGTCAGAAACCTGGTTGTTGACAAGGTAACAGTATTCATTATAATCGGACACCGCCTTTCGTGACTTGCCCACCTTACTATACAACTGACCACGTCTGAGGACATAATTGGCAGCGTCACGAGGTAATGGCGACGGGAAACAGGACACGGCACTATCCATGATAACTATCAGGCTGCTGTCACTATCGCCCCTCTTTTCACACACCAAGGACTTGGCGTACAACAAAGGAGCCTTATTATTCTCGTTAAGATGAAGCATGAAATCGTAGACCGCCACGGACTCATCGAACTTTTTATAGTCTGTGAGTATCTTAGCCTTAAGGACCAACGCCTCACACCACTTGGCCGTGTCTGCTGAAGACTGGTAGATGGCTGATGACTTATCGGCATAGTCGATAGCATAATCGAACGACCACTTAGGGTACTCAGGCGTAGGCATATAGACTAATTTGTTATAAACGGTCTGAGAGATATTGAAATAGGCATTAGCCTTGTCGGTGGACAAGGAGAGATAACGCTGCATATCCGCGTCAGCCTCATCAAAGCGTCTCATGTCGATGAGTGGCACACAACGTCGGATATAACCGTCTGCGTTATTCGGATAAGACTCCACAAAACGGTTCATCACATCAAGGTATTCGTCATTGTTTGACGATCTAGACTTGAAATAGGCATAGACCAAAGCCTCCTCCACCGTATCAGGGATTCCCTTAGGTATATACACGTTCGTGAGGGCAATATTTGCCGATGACGACGATATTGCTTTGATCTTAAGCTCATCCTTGAAGCGAATATCCAAAGCGTACCCCTTTCCGTCGACTGACGGCTGCATGATGGCTGTCACCTCACCCTTGGCATTAAGGACAGGACATCCCACCCCTAAGCTGTCCAAGCACGAAGACAACGTATAATACAGGTATTTACCTTGTATGGAGTCGTAAGACTCGACGATGGCGTCAGCACATTTTTTAATCTTTTCCCTTGAGAAAGGAACGAGATAGACGGTTGAGCCGTTGTCGCTGCCAGCTGCAGCGATATTCATATATGCGTTATTCTTCACGATGACTTTGAAGCGTATGATAGAATATGTGTCGTCGGCACCATTGATGCAGTCTACGTCATATTGTTTGCCGTTCATATCGACGACGATAGCCCTGTAGGCGTTCTTAAACAGAGAATAGTCCGCCACGGCGTCACCGTCCGGACCGATATAAAAAGCTGTGCCACTCTTCAATAAGTCTCCGTTCTTATCGTACGTGTTGACAGAGACCACAGCCTTCTGAACCCTAGAAAGGGACTTGAGGGACTGAGCGCCACAAACAGAAAAGAAAGTACTTATCAGTAAATAAAAAACTACGAATATGATTCTCATGATTTCAACAAAGATTTTGCGTTTTCTAATGCCGCTTCCGTTAATACTTCACCTGATAGCATATGAGCCACCTCCTCCACTCTCTGGTCATTAGTCAGCTCGACTATATGACTGACAGTGCTGTCCTCATTATCTTCTTTATACACTTTATAGTGATGGGCTCCCATGGCTGCTATCTGCGGAAGGTGGGTGATGCTTATGACCTGCCTGTCGCTGTCACCCATCTCTCTCATCATCTTAGCCATTTTCTCAGCTATACTTCCACTGACTCCTGTATCGATCTCATCGAAGATTATGGTAGGTAGCTTGACTATGCCCGCTATCATGGCTTTCATCGATAACATCACACGAGCTATTTCACCTCCGGAAGCAACCTGTGAAACACTCTGCAACGCCGAGTTCTTATTGGCTGAGAAAAGGAAGTTGACAGTGTCATAGCCTGTCGGCGTCAAGCGCACGTTGTCATCGGCCGAAAACGACTCTCCGGCGTTCACGTCCACCTTGAAACGCACGTTAGGCATACCCAAAGGAAATAACAAGTCCACCATCTTACCCTCTAGATGCGCTGACGCCTGCACACGTCTCTCACTCAGCTTATCCGCCACTTTTCTGCATTCAGCGTAGCTGTCATCCATTTTCTTTCTCAATTCCTCGATGATTTCATCGTTATTATCTATGAGTGACAGCTTCTCATCCAACGAGTCTCGCAACTTCAGCAACTCGTCCACAGTCTGCACATGATGCTTTTTTTGGAGAGAATAGATGACGTTGAGACGTTCATTCACCCACTCAAGTCTAGTAGGATTATACTCCACTCTCTCGTCAAGGGAGACAATTTCATCGGAAATATCCTTCAGCTCGATATAACAAGTGTCAAGACGCTCGCATAACGGAGCGACATCGTCATAGACACTGGTGATAGACTGTAAGCTCTGTAAGCACTGACGTATCAGTTGAAGTGAGTCCGATGACTCACCACCGTCAGACAGCAATGATGACGCCGTACCCAAGGCTTGCTTGATATCCTCGGAATGGGATAATGTCTCTGACTCTTTCTCAAGCTCATTTTGCTCATCCGGCGACAGATTTGCGTCTGACAATTCATTATACAGAAACCTGAGATAGTCCTCGTCATGAGAGATTTTCTCATACTGGCTCACGGCTTCATCGTATTTCTCGCAAATGTCCTTGTAATCTTTGTACTTAGACTTATAGTCATTCAGGACATCCGCGTTCTGTGCGAATATGTCCAACACATTGAGCTGGAAATTCTCATTTCCCAACAACAGGTTCTTGTGTTGTGAGTGTATGTCGATAAGTTTCTCGCCTATCTCCTTCATCATGGTCAACTGCACGGGAGTGTCATTGATGAACGCTCGACTTTTTCCGGCTGAGGTCACCTCACGGCGTATGACACACGACTGACCGTCGAAATCTAAGTCGTTCTCATCGAAAAAAGAGGCCAGCTCATAGCTGCTGACATCAAAGGTTGCCTCAACCACACACTTGGTGGCATTGGTCTTTATCGATTTGGAATCTGCTCTTTGCCCTAATAGGAGTCCTATGGCTCCAAGGATGATTGACTTTCCAGCTCCAGTCTCACCGGTGATTACCGAGAATCCAGAATGGAAGTCAACGTCTAAGCTCTCGATAAGAGCATAATTCTCAATACGTATATTCTTAATCATTATCTACAATTGTTAAGAAGAAACATTCATATTAAACGGTTTTCATAGGTATCAGAGAGACGGCAGACCGGCATTGGCATGCGGAAAGACACGAGACAATCATTTCTTGATTTTGTTCCAGTAGGTGCCTTGACTGGCGTTGATGTCAGACACGATTTCGTAAACGCTGTTTCGCTCATTCTCCGTTCCGTGTCCACTATACACATTCACAATCTCATCACGCTTATAGTCCGTAAAAATCTGAGGTAACATACTCAGCGGCTTATTGCTGTGCGCCTCCTTGAGCAACTCCATGGACTCCGTCACAGCGTTTCTCGCCCTGTCAGCATTATTAGCCATCTCGTCAAAGCCTAACCGGTGATACTTATACATCATCTGCCTGAACGGCTCCATGGAGGACTCCATGTAATCGTTGATTATCGCATGCCTGTTCTTTGAGTCATCGAAAGCTTTCCAACCTGACTCAGACATTGTCTGAGCATTGCTGACAATATTCTCGACGATATGCAGGACGTCTGTCCCTCCATACAGGGAGTAAGTGTCAAGGTCCATGCCGATGAAGAGATAAGCATAATAAGCCAACATGGCTGTCAGGTTATTATCCATGCTCGTCTCGTTGAACTCTAACGGGTCGTATTCCTTGTACGTGAAGTTGAACTTCTCGTCCTTCATGGAAAAGACTGTGGTGTTATATGTCGAGTTGAACACCGGTCTTGACGACTGGAACAACAATTCACCAATAAATGTGTTAGATGACTCGTCGTACTTCGTAATCGTGATATTAAGCGAGCAGTCTATTTTCTCCACTTTCTGGAATTGCATGTCTGTCCACGCCCTGTTGTTCATAAACTCGGAAATAGCTGTCTCCAAGGTATTGAAGACAGTCGTGTTTCCTGTCTGAACCTGAGAATGTATAATCTTGACGGTACAACTCAATTCCTGTGCCTGACAATCAGTCACGTTTCTACCTGTCAAGAGAGCGAATACACCGACATATTCGACGATGACAAAAAGAATGAATCGAAAAATCCCCGTCATAACGTAATCATTTTTCACCTAACAGTCCACACAGATTATCCACGATATCGGCAGCCACCTCACTCTTCTCCTTCAAAGGAAACACCTTAGTGACGGTATTTTCCTCGGTGGCAGCATCGCTACCGCTATGTTTGTCCAAACCGATAATAGTTATTTTATTAGTATCTGTCCTAAATCCAGCTCCTTCGTCTTTGAGAGAATTTAGGACGATGAAATCGAAATTCTTTTTCTGCAACTTATGCTTTGCGTTGGTCTCCTCATTGTCTGTCTCCAACGCAAAACCAGCAAGAATCTGTCCAGGCTTTTTTCTTGCGCCGAGAGAAGCTGCGATGTCCGGGTTTGGCTTGAGATGAATCACCAGATCCTCGTCTTTACGTTTTATCTTTGTCTCAGCACAACTGACCGGTGCGAAATCAGCCACGGCTGCGCATAATATACCGGCATCCATAGACGGGTACAAAGACTCACACGCTTCACACATCTGTTTGGCACTCTCCACGTCTGTCCTGTGAATATTCTTCCATTCCCTACTCAAAGACACTGACACGGGTCCACACACAAGCTCAACCCACGCTCCGCGTCTCGCACATTCCTCAGCAAGGGCAAAACCCATTTTTCCGGAAGAATAGTTACCTATGAAGCGGACAGGGTCAATCTTCTCATACGTCGGACCTGCCGTTATCAGTATCTTCTTTCCCACAAGTCTGTTGTCGTACTTATCCTTTTCATCGAAAAAAGTCTCAAGTCTCGTCACGATATTCTCAGGCTCTTCCATACGTCCCTTACCTTCCAAGGTGCTCGCCAGAAAGCCTGACGTAGGCTCGATGATGATATTTCCATAACTTGTCAGTTTAGACAAGTTAGCCTGAGTAGTAGGATGAGCATACATGTCAAGGTCCATGGCAGGAGCCACAAACACAGGTGCTTTCATGGAGAGATAAGTCGTTATGAGCATATTGTCGGCAATACCATTAGCCATCTTGCCTATGCTACTTGCCGTCGCCGGAGCAATAATCATAGCGTCAGCCCATAGTCCAAGGTCAACATGACTGTTCCATGTTCCATCCTTCTGACTGAAGAACTCGCTGACCACTGGCTTGTGAGTCAACGTGGAGAGTGTTATGGGAGTGATGAACTCCTTTCCGGCAGGTGTGATGACCACTTGCACCTCAGCACCCTTTCTGATAAGCTGTCTTATGAGGAAACATGCTTTATATGCGGCGATACTGCCGGTTATACCCAAAACTATTTTTTTTCCTTTGAGCATATCAATTAAACTGTTCTCTTAGTCGTATCTTCGTAAGCACCTGCTTCGTGTTGAGTGAAAAATCACCCTGCATCATCCAGTTGTAGAAACTTGGCTCTCTCCTCAACACGTCCTTCACCAGCTTTCCTTTATGCTTACCGAAATTAAACACCTCTTCGCCTTTATCGTTATACACTATCCTTCCGGCGAAGTCCACGTTTCTGTTCATCTTGGAGAAGTCATCAAGAAATGACACGTCATTCTTCAGAAGTTCAGGATACTTGTCAAGCTGAGCCTCAAGAACCTCCAACGTGGCTCTCGTGTCCGCCTCTGCGGTATGAGCGTTCTCCAAGTCTTTATTGCAGTAATATTTATAAGCCGCGACAAGTGTTCGCTGCTCAAGCTTATGATAAATATTCTGTACATCGATGAACTTACGTTTAGTCAAATCAAAGTCTATACCGCAACGTAAGAACTCCTCCACAAGCAGAGGTATGTCAAAACGGTTAGAGTTGAATCCGGCAAAGTCACATCCAGCGAACACCGCTTGAAGGTTCCTCGCCACTTTTTCGAATGTTGGACAATCTTTCACATCATCATCCGTAATGCCATGTATGGCAGTCGTATTCTCTGGGATGTGTATGGTTGGATTGATTCTGAGTGTCTCCGACTCCTCAGTACCATCCGGAAAAACTTTGATGTAGCAAAGTTCCACAATGCGGTCCTTAGCTACATCAACGCCAGTTGTCTCCAAGTCAAGGAAGACAACAGGATTTTTCAAATTAAGCTTCATAGTTAATCCTGTAACATCATTGGCATGAGCAACATTATCACATCCTCATCCTCACCTTGCTCTGCAGGAACGATAACACCAGGTCTGCTTGGGTCTGCCAGCTCAAGAATTACGTCGGAACATGAAATGCTGTTCAACACATCAATGAGGAAAGTACCACTGAATCCTATGCTCATCGCTCCACCATCATACTCACACATCACACGCTCCTCGGCAAATGTGGAGAAATCAATATCCTTAGCTGAAACAGTCATCACGTTATTCTCCAAATGCAACTTGATGAGTGTGGTGCTCGCACTCGCTGACACATAGACACGTCTCAAAGCGCTGATGAATGCCATACGATCGACGCGTACCTTGAACGGGTTGTCAACAGGTATCACTGAGTTGTAGTTCGGATAACGTCCTTCGATGAGTCGGCATGTGATGGTGTAGTCAGCAAACTCAATCTTGGCGTTTCTGTCATTGAAGCTGATGATGGTGTTCTCCTCGTTCTTGCTGAGAATGTTCTTAAGAATGAGAGCAGGCTTCTTCGGCAGGTTAAGTGAAGACACCTCACCTTTCACAGACAAGATTCGGTTACGTACCATCTTATGTCCGTCAGTAGCCACCAACGCAGTGTAGTCAGGTGACACGTCGAAGTAAATACCATTCATCTGTGGTCTTATCTCATCATCACCAGTAGCGAATATAGTTCTTGATATACCGTTGAGCAACAAAGAAGATGGCACACATATTGTGTTGACAGCATCCGTGATACCCATTATCTCCGGATACTCCTTACCATTCTGTCCAACAAGATTATAACGTCCATTCTGATACACAATCTCTATCGCCAACGTCTCCTCGTTAACATCGAATGTTATCGGCTGCTCAGGTATCTCTTTTATTGAGTTAATCAACTGCTTTGAGTCAATAGCTACGAGTCCGTCCCCGTCGCTCTCTATCGTGCTGAGGAAAGAAACGATTGTCACCTCACCATCGGACGCCGTCATACGCAGCATACCGTCACTCAACTCGAACAGTATGCATTCCAATATTGGATACGCACTTTTCGAGCTCTGAACTCTGCTTATAGCCTGCAATCTGGCGCAGAGAGAAGAACTTGATACACTAAATTTCATCTTGAATAATTTTATTTTCCACAAAGTTATGAATTGTTTTGAAATAACTAAAAAATAAAAGATAAAAAATCTTATTTTCAGACTATGCCGCACCAAAACAAAAAAAATATTGTACTTTTGCAATGAATACTTAAATAATCAAAAAGAAAGAAATACGACAATGGAAATCAGCGGAAAAATCATAGCCGTGCTTGAGGCGCGCAGCGGACAGTCACGTACTACCGGCAATAACTGGATGACACAGGATTATGTCATTGAGACGCATGAGCAATATCCGAAACGTTTATGTTTCAATGTGTGGGGCGAAGATAAAATCCATCAGTTCAACATTCAGGTAGGACAAGAACTTACCGTCTCTTTCGACATTAACGCCCGCGAGTATCAGGGACGCTGGTACAACGATATACGCGCTTGGAAGGTGGAGCAGTATAATCAGAATGCTCCTGCTGCCGCAGCAACTGTTCCTACTGAGCCGGCCAACAGTTTCGCACCTAATGGCAGTTTCGCACCTAATGACAGCCAAAGCGACGACGACCTTCCATTCTAATCACGTATGACAACACTATATCTCGTCCGCCACGGTGAGACAGAAGAAAACGTGAGACACATCCTTCAAGGGCACCTTCCGGGTAACCTGACGGGGGTCGGAAAAGAACAAGCTAAAAAGGCTGTGTCGCAAATCTGCGACACAGCCTTTGACGTTTGTCTTTGCAGCGACCTTAAACGTTGTGTTGACACTGCGCACATCATGCTAGAAGACAGACAAGACATCAACGTCATATACACAAAACTGTTACGGGAACGGGACTGGGGAGCTATCACAGGAATGGTTGTTGACAAAGAGAAGGGCATCGAGATGCCTGAGGATGTGGAAAGCCTGCCAGCCATAAGAGCAAGAGCAAGGACTTTCCTTGAATATGTCAGTGACAATTACAACGGGAAAAAAGTGTTGGTGATAAGCCATGGATTCATGCTGAGAATCATCCAAGCCGTTCATAAGAACGTGGAACACAAAGCAATAACACCTATGACAAACGTCGAGATAAGGATTTTAGACATTTAGACTCAAAGAAAAAACTCTGCTGACTTCTCACCACAAGTTTTACCACATGACTTTAAGTGTTATTTAGTGCCAACGTTTGCACATTGCCGTTATCTATGCAGCTACGGCATTAGACTGCGACTGTGACTCCCACCAATCGGATTTGGCGAACAAGTAAAAAAGACGACATGAGAGATTCTCTTCATGTCGTCTTTTTTATTCTTATACTTGTTTACCTGGCAACGGCAATCACAGGTCCTTACCGATGTCACGTCTAAAGTATTTCTTCTCAAAAGAAATCTTTGATGCCTCACGGAATGACTTCTCCAAAGCCTCATCCTTATTCGCGCCATAAGAGCTGACAGCTATGACTCGACCACCGGAAGTGACAACCTTTCCATCCTTCAAAGCCGTGCCCGCATGGAAGACAACAGAGTCATTGACATCTTCTATTCCGGTAATCTCAAATCCTTTATCGTATGCTTGCGGATAACCTCCACTCACCATCATGACACAAACCACACTACGAGGGTCGAACTCTACCGTCTTAGTGTCAAGATTACCTGCTGCCACTCCTTCAAAAAGATCCACGATATCAGACTTCAATCTCAGCATGACAGACTCAGTCTCAGGGTCTCCCATACGAACATTGTACTCTATGACCATAGGATCGCCCGCATCAGCGCAGCTATACTTCTTATCAACCTTGATGAGACCGAAGAATATGAATCCTTTATAATCTATACCGTCAGCGGCCAGTCCATCAACAGTAGGGCGTATGATACGCTCCTCAACCTTTTTCATCCAAGCCTCATCAGCGAATGGTACTGGAGACACAGAGCCCATACCACCAGTGTTAAGCCCCGTATCGCCCTCTCCAATACGCTTATAATCCTTTGCCTCAGGTAGGATCTTGTAGTTCTTTCCGTCAGTCAGGACGAATACTGAGCATTCTATACCACTCAAGAACTCCTCGACAACCACAGTGGCACTGGCATTGCCAAACATACCGCCGAGCATATTACGGAACTCTGTCTTAGCCTCTTCCAATGTAGGCAAGATGAGCACACCCTTACCAGCACACAATCCATCAGCCTTTAACACGTATGGAGGATTAAGAGTCTCAAGGAACTGTATACCCTCCTCAATGTTAGTGCCATTAAAAGATTTATAGGCTGCGGTTGGAATATTATGACGTATCATAAATTGCTTAGCGAAGTCCTTTGAACCTTCAAGCACGGCTCCTTGCTTAGACGGACCGATGACAGGAATGTCACGCAGTTCCGAGTCGTTCTTGAAAAAGTCATAGACACCCTTGACCAATGGATCCTCAGGTCCGACGACAACCATATCAACAGAGTTATTGATAACGAACGATTTGACGCCCTCAAAGTCATCCGCCTTTAAGTCAACATTCTCACCCACTGTGCCTGTTCCGGCATTTCCGGGAGCAATATATAACTTCTCTATTTTCGGACTCTGTGATATCTTCCATGCCAAAGCATGCTCACGTCCACCACTTCCAAGCAATAATAATCTCATATCAGTCAAGTGTTTTTACTAAATTTGAATGCAAAAGTAAAAATAAATTCTTCATCTTACACTATTCATCTTTCATTTTTCATATCTTTGCAAGGATTTTTTCGCATCCGCCATATATAGCATATGTAAGCGTACGGAATAATCATCAAAGAGAACCATAAATGTGTGACATATAGCGTTTTTTGATTGTGACAATGTCTTATAAGAATGGAGAGATGACGTCTCGAGGACGAATAGAAGTCATATGCGGATCGATGTTTTCCGGTAAGACCGAGGAATTAATCAGGCGTCTTAAGAGAGCTAAGTTCGCACACCAGGCAGTTGAGATTTTCAAGCCATCCATTGACACCCGCTACTCTGATGAGAATGTAGTCAGTCATGGAGGTTTATCGATACAGTCAACACCAGTTGACAACTCAGCAAGCATATTACTTTTAGGAGGTGACTCTGATGTTGTTGGTATTGACGAGGCGCAATTCTTCGATGACGGGATTGTTGATGTGTGTAACAAACTTGCAAGAAAAGGAGTAAGAGTCATTGTGGCAGGTCTCGACATGGATTACACGGGTAAGCCGTTCGGACCTATGCCAAGCATACTCGCCATTGCGGATGATGTCCTGAAGGTGCACGCTATATGCGTGAAATGCGGTTCACTTGCATACATAAGCCATCGCATTGTGGCAGGTAACCATCAGGTTATGATCGGAGAAACGAAAGAGTACGAACCATTATGCCGAGATTGTTATGAACAATGTAACCACACAAATACTGACACAAGCTGTTGAGGAGCTGTCAAACCCAGGCTCTTACAAAGATTTGTTTCACAAGCACAGCGAAGGTACGCCGTTGCCTTCCGGTAACGTGTTGAGCGAGATTGTGGAGCTTGCCAGAGCGATAATATTTCCAGGTTATTACGGTAAATCATCTATTATAGCAGAGACACTCAGCTACCACATAGGAGTATACATAGAAAGACTGTATGTACTTCTTGTGGAGCAGATACAGGCTGGACTCGCTTTTTCCGACGGAGAAGAGAAGTACATATATGCGGCGTATTCTCCAGCTACAATACTCAACGAGCAAAAAAGAATAGCGCAGAACCGAGCCGAGCGTTTCATATCCAAATTGCCGGAAATCAGGAAGACATTGGCTACAGATGTCGTCGCCGCGTACAATGGAGACCCAGCCGCCAAGAGCTACGGAGAGATAATAAGCTGTTATCCTGCCATCAAAGTGCTCACCAACTACCGCATAGCACACGAGCTTTTCATGTTGGAAGTACCGCTCATTCCGAGAATGCTGACGGAGATGGCACATTCAGAGACAGGAATAGATATCCATCCAGGAGCTTCCATAGGAAACTACTTCACTATCGACCACGGAACGGGAGTCGTGATTGGTGAGACATGTGTGATTGGCAACAACGTCAAGCTCTATCAGGGTGTCACTCTTGGAGCCAAGAGTTTCCCGTGTGATGAAAACGGCAATCCAATTAAAGGTATTCCAAGACATCCGATATTGGAGGATGATGTCATAGTATATTCCAACGCTTCCATACTCGGAAGAGTGACAATAGGAAAAGGAGCCACCATCGGCGGCAACATCTGGGTGACACAAGACGTTCCCGCAGGAACATTCATTAGTCAAAAGAGATAATATCAGAATATGAACGAGTTTAAGATAATCGCAAAAACGATGCAGGGCCTGGAGGAGGTCCTCGCAAAGGAACTTACAGAGCTGGGTGCTGACAATATTGAGATTGGCAGAAGAATGGTCAGCTTCACTGGTGACAAGTGTATGTTGTACAAAGCCAATTTCTGTCTTCGTACCGCAATAAAGATTCTAAAACCTATTAAGGAGTTCAAGGCTGATGACGCGGATGAGGTATATGAAGTAGTGAAGAAAATGGACTGGTCTGAATACATGGACTGTTCAGACACTTTCATCGTAGACTCCGTGGTATTCTCAGATAAATTCAGGCATTCCCAATTCGTTGCTTACCGTGTCAAGGATGCCATAGCAGACTACTGGAGAGAAAAGACGAACGGCAGCCGTCCTAATGTGGCTATAACAAACCCGGACATAAGGATAAACGTGCACGTGTCAGACAATGACATCACCATATCACTGGACTCAAGCGGTGAGAGCTTACACATTAGAGGTTACAAGACAAACACTGTCAAGGCTCCTATAAACGAGGTGTTGGCAGCAGGTCTTATAATGTTAACTGGATGGAAAGGAGAGTGTGACCTTATCGATCCGTTCTGCGGCTCAGGTACAATACTCATCGAAGCTGCTCTTATTGCCAAGAATATCTACCCTGGAGTGTTCCGCAAGGAATACGCTTTCGAGAAGTGGAAAGACTTCGATGAGGATATGTTTGAGAGCATATACAACGATGACAGTCAGGAAAGGGAATTCGACCATAAGATTTACGGATATGACATCAACAGACAAGCTGTCAGCATAGCGACTGAAAACGCACGCAACGCCGGAGTCAACAAATGCGTAGAGATTGAGCAGAGAGACTTTTACGACTTCGACTCTCCTCGTGAGAGTTCTATCATGATTACCAATCCACCTTACGGAGAACGTATCGTCACGGATGACATGATGGGTCTGTATGCCACGATAGGACAGCGTCTCAAGAAATACTTCACTGGCAATGACGCGTGGATCATCACGAACCGCAACGAGTACTTCGACCAGATAGGCTTTAAGCCATCAACAAGAATCGCTCTGTTCAACGGTTCAATAGAGTGTGAATTCAGGAAGTACTCCATCTTCAGCGGTAAGATAGAAGATTTCAGAGGTGAGGGCTTCGACCTTAAGACTAAGGAAGACAGAGAGCGAAACCTGAAGTTCAAGCCACACAAGAGGAGCGAGGAAGACAGTGAGGAAGATATGAGTCAGAGGGACTCTCATTATTTCAAGTCAAAGCCATATAAGGACCAGCGCAGAAAGAGAGAGGATGAGCGTGACTCAAACAGAAAGTCAAAGGAAGACTCAAGAACCGCTCAGTTGGAGAGCAGAAGACAGTTCTTCGAGGCCACTGACGATGAGGAGAGAGAGATTCTCAAAAAATACAATGACAAATGGGGCGGAAGAGGTCACAAGAGGCTGGACGTCGACCTTGACAAGAATTTCCACTTCTCAGACAGGAAGAAAGACGAAAAAGAAAAGAGAAAGAGCTTCAACCCTAACTTCAACGAGAAAGGTGACAAGCGATTTGATCGTAAACGTAACGAATCGAAAGATTGGAAGCGTCGGTCTCCAAGAAAAGACTCTTAGTCGTTGACAAGACATACAGCAACGTGCTGACATTATACTGATGGCCAAAGGATAACAACATCCCTTTGGCCATCAATTGTTTTGCTTGTTCCGGTTTGCCTCGGAACCCATGAATGAGCCATCTCTGACGAGGTGCCATATACTTATGTACCGCTAGCAGTTCATCGAACGCCTTAACACAATGGATGATTACAGGCTTACCTATTTGCTCCGAAACACTTACCTGCTCAATGAATATTTCTTTCTGTAGGTCAAGAGATGTGCTGACAGTCTTATCCAACCCACACTCCCCTACAGCCACCACCTTGTCCATGGACACCTCATCCCGCATGATGTCAATCTCCTCTCTCCAGTCGTCGTGGATATACCACGGGTGAAGTCCGCAGCTCACGAAAAAGTCAGTTGCCGGCACATGCCCTATCATATGCCTGTTAAAATCCGTCACCTGCCCCGGATAACAGTTGAACACAGCAATTTCGTCATCCGTCAGCTCATCGCCATGTTTATGACAATTAAGGAACGGGGTCATACCCGCTACCGCCCCAAGGATTGCATCGGAGGATACGGCGAATCGTGAGACATAATCCATACACTGGTCCATGTTTTTTTATAGCCTCTACGGCATATTGTGAACACGTAGGTGTGAAACGGCATGACGGCGGTGTGAAAGGAGATATCACCGTACGATAAAAATATATAGGCACGAGTAATATCCAAGACAAAACAGCCGACAGAAGACCGATAACACGTGAGAACAAGCTCTTCATGTGAGTAATCATTCAATAATCTTAATAGAGACCGACTTAATCTGCTGCCATCCGACATGGTCCGTAAGTCTTATCATGAAATGATAATCACCAGTATCAATATTATCCGGAACCACGATACACACAGAAGGAGAATAACTTGTCAAACCGGAAGGTATGTCATAATCCTGATTAAACACCCAAGGGTTGACAGCCTCCTTATCCTCGTCCAAGTCGACATCTACAGAAGATGTGCTATGCGTATGATGGTCAAAATTATTATGTATCTCAATATTATATTTACCAAGCTCAAGGTTATCGCTGAAAGAGCATGACATACATATCGTGTCACCTCGATGATATCTTTGTCCGTCTGTTGGAGTTCCGTCGACAGATATCTCAGGATAGGTCATATCCTTCTCCTCGTCAGAGTCATCACAGGCACAGAAAAGTGCCAACAGTGCCATCAGTATAATAATCCTTCTCATTTAATTCCGTTAATTATCTTTAGTTATCTCATATTGCGGGTCCCGTGTCACAGGACCCGCAGTTATTATTTATTCATCAGTCAAAACCTTTTGCGACACAGTGAGCATTGACTCCGCAGTGGCATTTCCACCCTTCATGTCTGTCACGGTCATGCGTAGCAGATACTCTCCTTCAGGCATATCAGCCGGCACGAAGACATGCTCATGAAACTCCACATTACGCACACCGACATACTTCGAGTCATCGTATGTCTCAGTCATCACGTAAGAAATGTCATCGGTCTTTCTCAGCACCACCTCAATAGACTTCACACAATTCTCCGCCACGATGTCAGCCTCAAGATGGAAGTCTTGTCCGGCGTAAGCCATCTTAGAGTTATCATGCCCCACCTCTGTCAACTGTATCACCGGTGGGTTACAGTCTGAGTCATCACCACAAGAGATGAGAGATGTAGCAGTCACAAAGAGAAACAAATATAAGATTTTTTTCAATAAAAGACTTTTCATACAAATGATTTTAAAATTCCAGTTCCATCATTACGGAGATATTCCTTCCTGGTTCAGGAACGTCAATCAGCCGATAGTAACTGGTATGATTATAATAACGACGGTCGAGCAGGTTTTCCGCCCGTATCGTCATAGTTAACTCTTTATCTCGTAAAGACATATTCTTTGACGCGGATACATTTAATGTCCAATAGCCGTCAGTCGGTTTCTCCGGAGGAACTATCTCGTTCTGTGCTCCCACCACATGAGCGTTCAGTCCGATGTGACACCTACCCTTCCACTGGCACGTATATTTGACTGTCATGTCAGCCGACCATGGTGTTGAGAAAGGCAACGTATACCCTTTTTTGTCTCCGGACTTCTGTCGGGCATACAGATACTCACCCTTCAATTCCGCCGTCCAGTGACGGTTGAAAGAATAGTCGAGCAACGTCTCAAACCCGTATCTCAGCACGGCAGCCTGTGTGTAGTTGTACAATTGCAGTCCCTCCACATAGTCTGACGTAGGATTCAGGTAGATGTAATTCGGGAAATAGTTCACGTATGGGCTCATCTCGACAGACAGTCTGTCGTTACTCCAGAACAACGACAAGTCTAACTGGTAAGACACCTCCGGGTCGAGAGTGGCGTTCCCCCTCTCATATCGGAATATATGGTAATTCACTCCGTCCGCTCCTAGTTCCTTAGCAATAGGCACTCGAAAGCTCTTTCCCACATTAGCCTTCACGATGTAACGGTCGAAAGCGTAATTGACACCTGCTGACCATGTCAGGCTGTTGAAGTTTCTGCTGAGATCATACGAGCGCTGTTTATACACAGAGTCCGTCGATGACACGGGAGTCTTATACCAGTCATGATACTCATGTATATGAGTGTGGACATGGTCATAACGCACACCGGCATTCAGTCTCAGGTTGTCATTCACCATATACCTGCCAAGCGCATACGCTCCAGTGCTCAGCGTCTCATAGTCAGGAATGATAAAGCCCCATCCACCTATCCTGTTATGCTGGTACTCCGTTGATGAGCCTACTGTTAACTCATACTTCTCATCCGGTTCCAGACGTAACATGAGATTGGCGGTATACGTGTCTTTACTAAAACGTCGTTCCATGTTACCGTCAGGCTTAGGCATGTAACCGTGCGAGACAGGCTCAGACAGCTCTTCTCTATGATTATTCTGATAGGCTATGTTAGCGTCAAAGAGAAACATATCCTTATTGTATACAGAATGACTCATAACCTTGAGATGATTTACCCACTGATACGGCAAGTCGACATCACGTATGTGACTGTCATAGTCTATGTCAGACAAACGTACCTCCATACCATGCGCATCGGCGAAGAATCCACTTTTCGAGTATGAATCCGACACTCGCAGGTCAGTATGGAAATTATAACCGGCGTAGCCCACGAGCAGACTGGCGTCACGTTCCGTTCCCGCCGTGTTACGCAGCCTGTTGTCCTTCAGCTTGATGAAATAGGAATAATACTGAATGCTGTCGGTTGGTACCTTGTAATCAGCATAATCTATCCACGTCAGGTTCGCGGTATAGTGAAACTTTCCGTTTCTTCCACCAGCCTTGAACGACATTCCAAGTGACTCATTATTGCTGCGGCAAAATATTTTGGCGTTTCCCTCAAACGTCTTTACCGGCTTATGATTAGTATACAAACTCATCACTCCGCCTACGGCGTCACTGCCGTAGGACAAAGCAGCTGGACCTTTCACTATCTCGACACGGTCGACGGCGAACTGGTCTGTCTCCAATCCATGGTCATCTCCCCATTGCTGTCCTTCGTGCTTGATGCCATCCTCAGCTACGACTACCCTGTTGAATCCCAGTCCGCGGATGATAGGTTTCGACTGTCCCGACCCTATACTCATGGACTGAACGCCAGGTATGTGTTCGAGAGTCTGCATGAGACTTCCTCCGAAGTTTTCCTTCAGATAACTCTTATTAACAGACACATTAGTTAGTGATGACTTCATCAGGAAGTCTTTTTTCGAGCTGCTGACAACCATCACACTATCTAATTCCTTAATGGTACTGTCAGAAGGCGACTCAAGCAACATAAATGCCGCGAGTATACAATGAACCATATATGTTTTTATTACGAGAAACGATACCACACACCGTATCTATTCTGAAGACACGACATATGATAAACAAAATAAAAGAATAAATCCCCCATGATAATATCGATAGACTATTATCATGGAATTCATCAACATATATGGTACGGGGGTGCCCTGAGACGTTTCACATTAGAAACATTGCGTAATACTCTTGCCACGCATACGCCTAATGTCAAAACACAGATAATCGGTGTGAAGACGACTGACAGTGAACAGACATTCAGAAATGTCAGTCCGAGAAACTGACACAACACACAAGTCTGAATCGCATTAGTGCTCTGTTCGATATGTCCTCCACAATGTTTATGAACACATTCAGCACACTCACCGTCATCATGTATGTCGTCATAATGTAAATGCAGAGATGAGAAAAGAAGTATTGGCAGAAAAACCGCCAATAAAACATAAGAAGATAATTGTCTTTTCACATCTAATCGCATCCCGCAAATTTACGATTTTTCTGTTTAGCAAACTACGCACACGTATATACAAGTATAAAATTAAGTATTATTAACAGCTTGTCATTGTATGTCATGGCTATACAATCAACAAATTAGAATAACAGTCAGCCTAACATTACAAAACGGAGACAGCTTTTTGCGTATTATACACTGTTGCCATAGTACGAGATGAGAAATCGGCAACCTACGTAATGGCATAGACACCCTTGCGGAGCGAGCGTATTACACCATCAGATGAAATCTGAGAGTGCATATCCGCATCTTGAAGAAGAGCGTCGGCCATAGACTATCTCTCAACTTTTCAGTTGGTAATTAGCACTGAGAACTACACTCATAAACGTGTGACCAGATTTCCTACCCGCACCCGCAATTTTACTGTTCAAAACTCCTCTTTTTCCGTTGACACGAGGCAACGGAAAAATGACTTCCGGAATTTTTCCGTGTCTTATTCGGCATCTGAAATTCTTAGGTTAGGACGTTGAAAAGTTCAGGTTAGGATTTTTAAAATTGCAGACCTGCGTATAAACTATAACCTAACCTGAGAATTTCAAAAAAGAGACACAAGGTATTTAAATGCTTTATTTTAAGATTATCAGCAAATTAACCTAAATTTAGCAAAAAAAAGGTATAGGAAATTTCGTCAAGGGATAAATTGTCCTTTATTCCACCAGGTTATTATGTCCTAATCATTTGTGGTTTACATTGCGAGTAGTCAGTAAGCGAGTAAGATTCATGATGAGAGATGACATTGTAAGTTCAGAGGAAAGAGTGTATGACTCCTTGAGAAAAATAAAAAAGGTTGACTCATAAAATGTGAGTCAACCTTTTTTGCTTTCAATATATATGAACACATTCTTCAGCAAGACTAAAACTACCGGTGGCCTCATCGGGAGTCACGTAATCCACGAAAGTCAGAAACGGCAGAACAGACGATCGCCGACGAGATGAAGAGGATAGCCGTCAATATTATTAGTATAAATCTGTCCAGTTCCAAGACCTTGTGGAAGAGGAGTGTATGCGTCCCCTTTCTCTTTTCTCAGCCTATCTATATGCTGTGCCACCCAATGCGCTATGGCATTCAGTCCGACATTACTCTCCAGTGCGGACGTAGCCCACCATCCTATTCCTTTACTCTCTGCTAATGATATCCAGTCGTCACATCCTCGAAGTCCACCATGAAGAGATGGTTTAAGGATGATATACTGAGGTTGTATGGTATCCAGCAACTCTTTTCTATACTCAGTCACTCCACACTTGACAAGGCCGTTATGGTCAGGTATGAGCTCCTCATCGAGAGCGATTGGCAAAGGCGTTTCCCTGCACAGACTCGCCATCTCGCTCCACTGCCCAGCCTTTATCGGCTGCTCAATGCTATGCAGATCAAGCTTAGCGAGAACGTCCAGTTTCCTTCTCACGTCATCGCCTGGAGAAAAAGCGCCGTTAGCGTCCACCCTCAGCTCAATCACATCCTTCGGGAAACGACTTCTTATCATCTTCAACAACGTCATCTCCTCATCAAAATTAATAGCTCCTATTTTCAGTTTAAGACACTGAAAGCCCGCTGACAGTTTCTCCTCGATACGCTGTCGCATAGTATCGAAGTCACCCATCCAAATCAGACCGTTGATCTGGATTCCATCTTGTCCCTTAGAGTATGTCGAGTCGCTCAGAATGAGAGACTGACGCTCATAATGCCATTTGGCGGTCTCGTGTGCAAACAAAAGAGCTGATGATGTGTCCGGTGACAGGTCGGGCAGCGGAGCATATTCACCGACTCCGACATGAGAGGGATTATCTTCGTCCACATACCTCAGATACTGTACGTAGTGCTCGGTATATGAACCGCGCGACGTGCCAGCCCTGAACTTAAAGACCAGTCTATGCTGCTGAAAATCGAATAACATATTATGGAAATAATTAACTACATATTATTGACCGACTCCTCTATTATCTTCAGGGAGCCGTTGCTCAGTTTGGTGAAGACGAAACGTCCATTCTTAATCTTATTGTTCTTATGGTCGTAGAGCTTAGCGCTGTCGAACCTTTTACCATTCACACGAGTCTCGAAATGCAAGTGTTCCGTTGTTGCCCTTCCTGTCCTTCCAGTCAACCCGATAAACTGTCCAGCTTTGACGACGTCACCTTTTTTTACCTTGTTTTTTGACTGATGGCTATATAACGTCTCAAGCCCATTGTCGTGTCGTATTATTATGGTGTTGCCATAACCATAATAGACCTGTGACATAGTGACCACTCCGGAGAAAGCCGCGAATATGGAGTCATTAGGCTTTGTCTTGATATCCGTGCCAGAGTGATGTCGTCTGCCTCCGTAAGGGCTTATGACATGAGCTCCCGGCAAAGGGTAGCACCACTCGTCATCGCTCATATCAGCGAAGTTAACGGTAAAGGTGTTAGCGTCGGCAAACGGGTTCTTCATTGCCTGTTCACTTATCACCTCACTTTTAACGGTATCATTGTCGTATGACACACGGTTTTCATTGACCTGCGAATACACGTCAGGTGCGAACACGAAAAAGAAAATAGATATAAGTATAGTAACAAACATAATATTTAATCGGCGATAATTGTACAAATCCTATCTTGAAAATCCTGACCAGTCTTATTCTTCATGACTCCATTAATAATGATTGAGAAGGCGAAGAGATGTCCGTTCGGAGCGTTGATATATCCTGATAGACTACTTACCCCCTTCAATGTGCCGGTCTTAGCATGCACATTATACTGTACATTACCCGAGGTCATACGTTTGCTGAGCGTGCCGTCCTTTCCTGAAATAGGTAGAGCGGGATACAGGTAATCGAAGATATTGTGGTTCTGGTACGCATACCTCAGCAGGGCAATCTGAGTGTTTGCCGTGTGATAGTCATAAAGACTCACCCCGCTGCCATCAGCTATCTCGACATCGTTAATCGCCACACCTGCTTTCCGCAACACCTTCTCAATCTGCCTTACACCGTCCTTTTCCGTGCATCCCTTATTCTTGTTTATCTTGGCTAATTTCCAAAACAAAGACTCGGCGTATAAGTTATCTGAGTTTTTCAGTGTACGCTGAAGCACCTGCTCCACCGTTGTGGAGTTAGTGTAGAAACATCGTGGTGAGTATTTTGAGAGCAGTGTCTTGACTCCGTGACTGAATGATTCTAATGTGTCGCCTTCAGCACTAATAGCTATGACACCTTTCTCTTTCAGCACGTCACCTAAGGTGATAAGGAAATGGGTCCATGGTCTGAAGGCTGGGTCTTTTGAATATTTTGTGGATGCCGGAGCGTTCTGACCTCTGTTAAACATCAAAGCACTTAAATACGGCTCGTAGGTGGACGGGACATCATCCCAACACCATCCTTTTCCGTAAAGTAGTGTGTCTCTCATGCTTATGTCGGCATAGAGGGTTCCTCTGACACATTTCACTCCCTGGCCTATCAGGGCGTCTGCTATGTCTCTCAGCTTTTCATACGTGAATGTCGGATCGAAGTCACCGACGACGTACACGTCGCCATTCAACACGCTGTCGGCACGATTGATCTTACCGGTGTAATACGCCTTGGTGCGGTACTCATGTGAGGCGCCGAGAAGGCTCAATGCTGATATGCTGGTCAGCAGTTTCTGAGTTGACGCCGGACGCAACACCTTATTCTCATTAAATGAATAGAACAAAGTGTCTTGCGTCAGGTCATAAATGCACATGCCGACTGTGAACGGAGCATCAATAGCCTCATACACTATGGTGTCAAGCTGGAGTCTCACCCTGTCCTCCCAAGGTATGGAGTCCTCACGTACCGAATCACTCAGCGACTCACCAACCACCTGTTCATATGACACGTCCTGCGCACATACGCACAATGAATGACATAACGCTATGAGAACGTAAATAAACCTTTTAATCTTCATATATCCTTGTCTCTTTAGTCTTATTTATCTTACCGATGAAATCACCGACATTATCAGGGTTGACAAAGAGAATGACCTGCTTGTCAGTGGTCAGTCTCACTCGCTCACCTATCTTAATACCAGAAAAGGAAAATGAACAAACGTTTTCCACCTTTACTATGTCATGTATATCGACTATCACGTCACGAGCGAATCGTCCCTTATGTATCACAAGCATACCGTCAGTGGTTATCGTATAGGTGGTGTTGATCATCCTCTCTACGACAACGACCATAAGGAAAATCACTATGGAGAGTAATATGCCGACAACGGGCTTGGTACCGTTATCAACCTGCCATAAGAGGCAGGCTACACATATAAATAGAAAGACCAGGACAGCATACTGTCCAGTGGTGATCTTTGCGTGAAAAAGTCTGTTCAATGTTTATGTTATTTATATGGTGAATAATAAAAGCGTGACGTTACATCAACGACGAGACATGAGTCTGTCACATGTGTTCAGGCTGTCATCACCGACTGGTGTATGGAAAAAATGCGTGAAGCAGTCAGGGATACGTACGTATCTGCCTGACCGCTTCTCATGTCACTTATCACTTTACCGGGCTTGTCATACCAACCTCGATGAGGTTTCCGCTTGTGAAGATTTTCTTGGCAAGTTTTCTGACAGAGTCGACAGTCACGGCATTAACCTGTTTCTCGTATCCGTCAACACAGTTGATGCCCATACGTGTAGACAGCTGCAGCTGAGTCATCCAATAGTTGTTCTTCTTCAGGTTCTCCGCCTGTAATCTGAGAAGATACTCCTTCGCTTTCTGCAGTTCCACCTCTGACGGTCCCTCATTTATGAGTTTCTCGATTCCATCGTAAACGATCTTCGTCATACGCTCACGTTTCTCTGGTGCTGTCGGGAGTTGTATCTCAGCCAACGCCAGCTTCTCAGGGTATTGGGTGATATTCATACTTACACCTACAGAGTAAGCACCACCCTCATCCTCTCGTACTGTCTGAGTGAACAATGTTTTTGTGACATATTTCAGAGCATCCAGAGTGATGTCGTTCTCCATATTAAGCTCCAACGGAGCGCTGTAAACAAACAAGACGATGGCGTTAGGTGTCTGCTGCTCTTTCTCAAAGACATTCTTTCTGACACCCTTGGCAATTTTCTTCGTACCCTCTCGATATGACTCGCTACCCTTGATGACTGGTAACGCTCCTATATACTTCGCCAACAGAGGAGCCACGGAGTCTGCGTCAATGTCTCCGACGAAATAGAACTCGAAGTCATCACCGTCAGCGAAACGCTCTCTGTATATGTTCAGACACTTGTCATAGTCAATTTTATCGAAATCCTCTGAGCGTGTACGTCTTGAGCGTACATTGTCATTGTACATAACCTTAGATATCGTGTCCACCAACGCAACCATAGGGTCCATCTCCTGGTTCTGCATAATATCCTTAGAGCGTTTGATATATGACTTGAACGCCTCGTCGTCTCTTCTTGGAGACGTGAAACGCAAGTACATGAGCTGTAACATCGTCTCAAGGTCTTTCTTCACGCATGAGCCGGTGACAGACTCTGTTCTGTCGCTAACAGACGCATTACAGCTAACCTGGATTCCAGCGAGTTTCTTATTGAGATCTGTCTCACTGAAAGCACCAAGTCCACCCTCAGACACCACGCCGACATTGCCAAACTGCAGATAGTCCTCATCGTCATACAATGACGTACCTCCCCAGCTGACAGCGCGCATCATGATCTGGTTTGGAGCGTAGTCAGTCTTCTTGACATGTATCTTAATTCCATTCTTGAGAGTAATCAGCTTAGAGCCGAAGACATCATCTTTGACACTCTTGACCTTACTGCTCTTTGGCAATGATGTGATGAGAGGGTCTGTGTTCACCTCTTCCTTGTATGGCTCAATCTCCTCCGCCTTAACCTCGTCAAGGTACTTGGTTATGTTTTCCTTTGTAGGGTAGTTAATGCCTTCTTTGTCCGGGAAAAATCCTATGACGACGAGATTAGAGTCAGGCAATTGTGACACGAACTGATTGACATAGTCTAACGGGATATTAGGAACAATCTGGTTCATCAGCATGTACTCTGTCTCGATATTCACCATAGGCTCGCTATCCAAGTAATTTCTCACGCACTGATTAACAAAAGCGCTACTTTTGATCTTGTCTCTACCCTGGTATTCTTTCTCCACATCAGACAAACAATCTGCTTTGAATCGCTCGTACTCTGACGCCGTGAATCCATAACGTGACGCGCGCAGAATCTCTCGGTAAAGTCCTTTCACCGCATCCTTGTCACCGTTATCCTTAAACACAACTCCTCCAGTAACCGCGTCTTTGGTCTTGGCTACAAAGAAGTTGTCGAAATATATGCCGGCCTGAATGAAAGGAGAGTCTTCTTTCTTCATGATTTCCTCCATACGACTTGATATCATCGTACTAACCGCATTCTTCACATACTCGTACGCGAAATATGAGGCAGTAGACTTTAATGCGTCAGGAAATGGCTCCATCTTCCAAAACAGTTCAATGAGTGAGTTTGCCTGTTCCTTGTCCTTCTGTATTGACACGATGGTCTCTTTATTGTCTGGTACTGGATAGAACTCACGTACTGCGGGATTCTCCACCTTCTTGATGTCTGAGAATATCGTCTTCACCTTCTCCTCGATAACGTTCACGTCCACATCACCAACGATGATTATGGCCTGAAGATCTGGACGGTACCATTTCTTATAGTAGTCTTTGAGAGTCTGATAAGGGAAGTTCATCACGATATCCATCGTTCCGATCGGCATTCTCTCGGCATATTTACTACCCGGATATATCTCAGGCAGTGACTTCTCTGTCAGTCTCTGCATTGCCGAGCTTCGCATTCTCCACTCCTCGTTAATCACTCCTCTCTCTTTGTCAATCTCACTATCCTCAAGTGTCAGGTCGTGACTCCAGTCGTGCAAGATGTAGAGACAAGAGTCGATAGCTCCAGGCACTTCCACATTGACATTGTCTATATTATAGACGGTCTCATCAAAACTGGTGTATGCGTTTAGGTTCTCTCCGAACTTAACGCCTATGGTCTCAAGGTATTTTTTCAGACGGTCACCCGGGAAATTCTTAGTGCCGTTAAAACACATATGCTCCAGGAAATGCGCAAGACCTCTCTGGTTGTCATCTTCCTGCATGGAACCGACATTCTGCGCAATGTAAAAAAATGCTCGTTTCTCCGGCCATTCGTTATGACGAATGTAATAAGTTAGTCCATTCGGGAGAACACCTTTCTTGATCTGCGGATCAGACGGTATCTCCATGTTTTGAGCTTGTGCGCCTAACGCACCACAGCAGACAATGCTTAAAAAAAGCAATAGTTTTCTAAGTTTCATAAATATGAATATTAGTTCATTAAAAGTATTTATTATACAGCATCAAAGGAGGGTTCTGAAATTATCTACATGAGAATATCCAGAACCATCCCAAGTTTACAATCAGATTAAACGCTTCGTCATTATTTCACGTTGTCAAGGGCGTGTTTCGCATAATCCACGGTATAATGCAATCCACGGCTCTCTTTACGCTCTAAAGCCTGACGGGTTATGAGATATCCCACATTAATCATATTGCGAAGCTCACATATATCTCTTGTCGGCTTGACACGCTTAAACAGATGCTCAGTCTCCTCATAAAGCAGGTCTAAGCGCTCCCAAGCGCGGTGAAGACGCAGGTCGCTTCTCACGATTCCCACATAGGTGGACATAATCTGTCCTACTTCCTTGGCATCCTGAGCAATGAGGACTTTCTCCTCGTTCGTCATTGTGCCCTCATCGTTCCACTCAGGTATCTTCTCGTTGAACTCATAGCCGTCAATGACGTCAAGTGAATGTCTTGCAGCCGCATCAGCATAGACCACGGCTTCTATGAGAGAGTTGCTGGCGAGTCGGTTTCCGCCGTGAAGACCTGTACAAGAACACTCGCCCACAGCATAGAGACGCTTGATGGAGCTTTGTCCGTCTAGGTCAACCTGTATACCTCCACACATATAATGTGCTGACGGAGCAACTGGTATATACTGCTTCGTTATGTCTATTCCTATTGAGAGACACTTAGCGTAAATGTTCGGGAAGTGTTTTTTAGTCTCCTCCGGATCTTTGTGTGTGACATCGAGGCAGACATGGTCCAAAGCATGCACTTTCATCTCATTATCGATGGCGCGAGCCACGATATCACGCGGAGCGAGACTGAGTCGCTCGTCATACTTCTGCATGAACTCCTCACCATTAGGCAAACGTAATATGCCACCGTATCCTCGCATGGCCTCGGTAATCAGGTAAGCCGGATGGGTCTCATTAGGATTGAACAATACTGTCGGATGGAACTGTACAAACTCCATGTCTTTCACCTTACCCTTTGCACGATATACCATGGCTATACCATCTCCTGTCGCTATGCTCGGATTAGATGTTGTCTGGTATATCGCTCCTGTACCTCCAGTAGCCATCAGCGTAACCTTAGAGAGATAGGTGTCAACCTTTCCTGTCTCCGGATTAAGTACATACGCTCCATAACACTCTATGTCCGGAGTACGTCTGGTAACCCTTATCCCTAAATGATGCTGAGTGATTATCTCCACGGCAAAATGATTCTCAAACACTTCAATATCCGGATTGTTTCGCACTGCGGCTATAAGACCTCTCTGTATCTCCGCACCAGTGTCATCAGCATGGTGAAGAATACGAAACTCAGAATGACCTCCCTCTCTGTGCAAGTCGAAGGAGCCGTCTTCTTTTTTATCGAAATTAACACCCCACTTCACAAGATCTTTGATGCCAGCAGGAGCATTACGCACCACTTGCTCCACTGCCTCCCTATTGTTAATGAAGTCTCCCGCTATCATCGTATCCTCTATATGCTTCTCGAAATTGTCAACAAGTAAGTTGGTGACAGAGGATATTCCTCCCTGTGCCTTCGCCGTATTAGCTTCCTCAATAGTTGTCTTACATATTATGGCAACCTTACCTTTTTTCTCTTTAGCAACTTTAAGTGCATAACACATACCGGCTACTCCAGAACCGATAATGAGAAAATCAAATTTATGCGTCATCTTTATATATCTTTAAGTTCAAATGAATCTCAGTGTTGGTGAGACTCATTCGAACGATTTACCATCTATCGCTATTTCGTGTTTACCTAACCCACTGCTCCGGATTGAGTCGTTCCCTCTCTTTTCTCATCTGGAACTGCAGTATATACCTTCCATCAGTATCAGTACCAATTGTTCCCAATGTGTCTCTGGTCTTCACCTTTTGTCCTTTATGCACACTGACAGAAGACAAACCAGAGTAGACTGATATATATGAGCCGTGACGTAACATCACCACATATCGTCCACCATACTGGAACACGGAGCTGACATCACCGTCAAATACTGCTCTCGCAGAACTTCCTTCTTGTCCTAATATGTCTATACCCTTATTCTCGAGTGTGACATTTTTCAAACCTGACACCGTATAAGTACCATAATGTCCCACCACTGAATAAGAACCTGTGACCGGCATCGGAAGCTTACCTTTATTATTAGCGAAACTTCCTGACAGCTTAACATTATCGCTGTTAGCTTTCCAAGCCTCCATCTTCACACGCTCAATTTTCTCCTCGTCCTCAGCTGCTTTCACCTCAGCATTCGCCTTAGCCAAAGCCTCTTTGGCAGCCGCCTTCTCTTTCGCCGTCTTTGCGTTTCTCTTCATCTTCTCAGCTGCCAATTTTGCTGCTCTGGCTTCCTCAAGCTTCTTGGCTTTTTCCTTGGCTGCCTGCTCTGCTTGCCTATTACGCTCCTGCTCCTCTCGGCGAGCTGCTTCCAACTCAATCTGTATTATACGCTCAATCTCATCATTGAGTGATTTCTCTCTTTGCTGATATTGCTTGATTTGTTGTTGAACTCCAGACAAGTTCTTATTAAGAAAGGCTACCTTCGTCTCACATGATGACTTCAAATTAGTAAGCACCTTCTCACCCTCTCTCATGTTGGCAAGGTTCCTCTCAACTTTAGTTTTTGCTTCAAGAACATGACTTTTTGTACTCGTCACCTCATCTTGTTTCTCCTTCAATAGTGTTCCTTGCGCCCTCTGATATGTGGAATATTCCTTCATGTAGCGCATCCTTCGCATCATCTGAGAGAAATTGTCAGCGGAGAAAATGAACATCAGCTTCTCTTGCGCAGAACGATTTTTTCTCATATGAACAACGGCCTTGGCAAATCGTTTCTTCTTGATATCAAGTTCTTTCTCAAGACGTTTGAGTTCGTTGGACAATGAGTCAATAGTGTCATTAAGTGATCTCACCTCAGTATTCAAACTGTCAATAGACACTTTCTGTTTGCCAATCTTATTGTCTAATATCAACACGCTGTCAAGATTTGACTTGATAGACTTGTTAAGCTCGGCTGCTTTTAATGCGGCCTGCTTACGTTTCTTCTCCACTTCAGCCTTCTCTTTTTGAAGACGCACCTTGTCCGTAGTCGCATTCTTACTTACTGTCTTGGTGGTAGTAGTTTTTTTCTGTGTGGTCTTTTTTGTGGTTTGTCCCGACACAGGCAAAAACATCAAAAAGAACAAAATGAGTAATATTGAGATTTTATTCATTAAAAATTATTTTTATAACATCTTGCTAGGATATCTATATTGTCTATTCTTCGCTTATCATAGATTGAAACAGGACTGCCGCTGACACTCGCTCATACTTACCGGATATTTTCGTATTTGCGCTCCATCCACCATCATCACCAATATTACTTAACCTTAGGTCTATAGTGACAGGGGTCTTCATAGGTATGGTATAAGATATCGTCTTACTATTCACAGCCTCAGTCGCCTTCTCCCAAAACAATAGTTGTATTGCTGAAAATGTCACATTCCGACCGGCAAGTGTACTGATTGTTCCGTACGACTCACGCAAAAAACGTTTGTTCACTCTGTCCACAACCAAGATTGAGTCTTTGTCAAGTTCCATACGACCAACCTCCATAACACCAAGCACAGGATCCACCAACGTAAGGAGTATGACGTCATCTCTACGCATCTTAAGCTGTCCATTGGTAGATATATCTTTGTCACCGACAGTCAACTTAACGTTCACTTTAGCAGTTAGATTCTCACCGTATTTCCATATCTGGGTATTGTCGGTCTTTTCTAACTTTTCGCCAGCAACAATATCACCAGTTTCATTTGTGTCTGCTACTATTTTTTTACTTGACCGACAAGACGTGACACACAACGCTGCAATTGTAAGCATCACTAACGACACACATTTGCAGAGACAGGTTTGAAGCGTATACGATCTGTTTATTAATGTCATAATATGTACGATCACAATTTTCTTTTCTTAATCTTTTTCTCTAAAGCTTTTATATCTTCAGACTTTCCTAACTCACTAGCCTTAATCCAATAATCTAAGGCTTTTGCTTTGTCACCACACCTATAATATATATCACCTGCATGCTCCACTATAGTGGAACTTGATGAAGTCAGACTATCTCCAAGCAATTGTAAGGTTTTATCTATATATTCTCTCGCTTCCACATATTTTTTCTGCTTGAATAACACCCAAGCATAGGTATCCATGTTCGTCGGATTATCTTGCTCCAACTGATTAGCCCTATAACTCATCTTAGCCGCTCTTTCCAGATCTTTGTTCTGTAAAGATAGGTAGTACGCATAGTTATTGAGAACGTATGAGTCATCTGGTCTGTACATGAGGCATGAGTCGTACTCTTGAAATGCCTTTTCCGTCTGACCTAATTCATGGTAAAGATCACCAGACAAGGAGTGAAGTCTCAAAATCAATTCAACTGAACTTCTGTCATCTGTACATGATATTCCCTTCTGAAACGTTTCAAGTGCTTTCTCTCTTTCCATTTGTTGGTAATAGACCACGCCTAAATAGAAATAGAAAACAGGATCTTTAATTCCGTAATCACATGCAGGCTTACATAATGAGTATATACTTGCTGTGTCAGCCTCTTCCACGGCATAGGCGAGCAGCTGATTCCTCGCCAATTCACTCTCTGGCTCAATCTCTATCATCTGTCTAAGCACAGGCTTTAACTTTTCCTTTGACATCTTTGAGGATGCCATGTACCTCACGCACAACTCATGCATCGCCACGTCTTCCTGAGGCTGAGACAATATTTTCTCGAACATGTTAAGAATCTTGGTTGAGTCTCCTCCACTCTGAAGATTCTCATACATAAGACTACTAACTAATTGAAGTCTAACCTTTCGATCGAGCGTCGGATTTGTTACAAGACGTAAGATATAATGTTGACAAAGCGAGTCATTGCTTTCTTTCTGATAGTAATTTGACATCGAAAGCATCATCGACACATTATTAGAATCTTTGGCCTCCACACTTTTGTACTGAGACAACGCCTTTCTTTTTGAATCTTCTGTTCCCTTGTCAAAATACAAGTCACCAATCAGAACCTGATATCTGAGGTCATTAGGATATTCTTTAGCAAGCTCACTCATCTCATTGAATGCGCTTGCCTCATCTTTCATCTGAACATAAATACGGAATTTCTCCATGCTCAACTGTTCAGACTTTCCTTCCTTAACTTCAAGTTTGTCGAGAGTCTTTATGAGATTCTCATAGTCCTGCTTCTGCGCATAGGTGTCTATCAACATCATCAACACATCCGACTTCTCAGGAAAACTCTCAGCCATAGACTCTAAAACACGCTGTGCATCATCAACCTTTCTTGAGTTATAATACATCTTTACTAACATGTCTTTATACCAGTAGTTGTCAGGATAAAGAGATGAAGCGTCCTCTACATACTTGGTAGACAGGCTATCCTCACGCATATATCTCAAAAGATTTGCTAAGCCGTAACGAGCGGCTCCAGATTTCGGGTTGAGTTTGAGACAATGTCTATACAGTTCAAAAGCACCAGAATAATTACCTAAAGCATTCTGCCTCTCCGCCTCATTCAACATATATGAGTATTTTGAAGAGCTGACAATATTCGAATTGGACACACCTAATGACTGTCCAAGAGACACTCCTGAAAACACTACACTTGTTATAAATGCCAATAAAAATCTTTTTCTCATATAACTCGTTTAACAGTCTCTAACCTGATGACACTTTACATTAGAGCTTACAAACTACTCTTCTTCTCTTAGACACCAGTGTGGCCAAATCCACCAGCGCCCCTCTCCGTATCATCTAGAGTTTCCACAACTACCCATTCTGCCTGTTCATGTTTGGCTATTACCATTTGAGCAACACGCTCACCGTCATTAACCACAAACGGTTCACTCGACAAGTTGACTAGTATTACACATATCTCACCTCTGTAGTCTGCGTCAATAGTACCAGGAGAGTTAAGCACTGTAATTCCTTTCTTTATCGCCAATCCCGAACGGGGACGGACCTGAGCCTCATAACCTTTAGGTAATGCCATAAAAAGACCTGTCGGTATCAATTTACGCTCCATAGGAGCCAAAGTGACAGGTTCTGAAAGATTCGCCCTAAGATCCATACCTGCACTCTGTGACGTGGCATACTGAGGCAAGTCATGTTTTGATTTATTTACGATTTGTATCTTCATATTCATTATTTACGTGCAAAGTTATGAAAATTAAGTTAAGCAATATATCAACGACAGATAAATTCAGAAAACACACGTAGTATGTGTATCAAGTAACGTAAATACTACTATTCTGATTCGAAGTAAGTTAAATAATAGGAATACTCTCACCATTTATCTTACGGAACAAATCGAGAGCATAAACATCAGTCATTCCAGACACAAAGTCAAGCACAGCCATTATCTTGGTATAAGTGTCATCACCAAATACGTCGTACTGTGAACTAACACGATTAAGCAGTAACTTGGAATATGCTTTGTCTGGGTGCATCGCAGCATCTGTGAAAAGCTCAATCAAAGTACGTATAATCTTATATCCAGCTAATTCTATATCGACAACATCCTTACTATGATAAATCTTGGAGTATGATACCTCTTCACACTTTTTGTAAGCATCACATATCAATGAATTGCAGTGATCAATCAGTGTGCCTTCAAACTTTCCATTAAGTATCGCCTCTTCATTCTCTACAAACACACGCACACACTCATGTTCCAACTCACTAATTGCACACGAACGTAAATAAACTATAAGTTCATTAACGTCCTCAACCTGTCGGTATTCAGACATCACAGAGTCACGTCTTTTTTCCGGAATGAAAGAGAGCAACAGATTTGATGTCTCAACAGTTGTAAGTATCTTTAGTTTATGAGCATCCTCAATATCCATTATCTCATAACAAATGTCATCCGCCGCTTCAACAAGATACACTAACGGATGACGTATGCCTTCAACAAGACCTAATTCATCGGCTATTTTCCGATACGTGTCAGCGTCATCTTGAAAAAAACCGAATTTTTGTTTATTAGCTTTGCTGGAAGGAAACGGGTATTTGATAATTGAAGCGAGTGTCGAATATGTCAAGACAAAACCACCATCTCTACGACCTTTAAATTTATGTGTTAACAATCGAAAAGCATTAGCATTTCCGTCAAAATGAGTAATGTCAGCCCACTCATCACGAGTAAGATTACTTTTGTATTCCATCCCAGGTCCTTCACTAAAAAATGTCGCTATCGCACGCTCACCAGAATGGCCGAACGGAGGATTACCCATATCATGAGCAAGACAAGCAGCTTGCACTATGTCACCTATTTCACCTAAGTGAGTATTGTGAAGTTCAGGATGTCTCTCAAGCAATCTACGTGAGGTATCATCACCTAAAGAACGACCAACACTTGCCACCTCAAGAGAATGAGTAAGTCTGTTATGCACAAATATACGTCCTGGCAACGGAAAAACTTGTGTCTTATTTTGCAGTCTGCGAAACGGCGCAGAAAAAATCAAACGATCATAATCTCGTTTGAACTCCGTCCTCTCCTCCTTAGTGTTATGGTGTTTATATTCTTGACCCAAACGTTTATTTGACAATAATTGTTCCCAGTTCATAAAATAATATTTTATGCAAAAATACAATAATTCAATAATATAAGAATCAAAAATATAATTTTTATGATGTTTTAAATTTCCAGGCTAAGAATATCACACATCAAAAAGAACAAGGAACAACAATAAAACACAATAACATTTAATAAAAAATACAAATAAGAAATGTACGATTATCACGAACTAAACGAATAAAACAACAACACAAAAATGAAAGGCAAATAAACTCTACTTAAGAAAAACAGAACACAGACAAACTTAACCAGTTGATTATACAACAAATAATGAAAATAAGAAAGAATTAAATTTTGAGTATAAAATAGATTATAATATCTTTGCAAAAAAAGATTTAAATATTCTGGATTAACAATTCTACTATTCGATTGTTAAAAGATTCATAACTATCAACGAGGATTGTTTTTACAAAAATATCATCCAATAAATATAACAGAAAACAATGAAACTATTATTTATTTGTTTAGGAAACATCTGCCGTTCTCCTATGGCTGAGACCATTATGAGACATATTACAGAAAAAGCCAATTTAGCTGATAAAATCGAAATAGACTCAGCTGGTCTTATCGGATATCACGAAGGAGAGACGTCGGATTCAAGAATGATTTCACATGCGAAAAGACGAGGATATATAATAACTCATATTTCTCGAAAAATTCGCAGAAGTGACTTCGAATACTTCGATAAAATCCTTTGTATGGATGATCAGAATTTTGACAAACTTATAGACCTTTCAGAAACTAAAGAAGAAACAGATAAGATAGAACGAATTACAGATTACTGTACACAACATGTAATAGATCATGTTCCTGATCCTTATTATGGAGGAGCTCAAGGATTTGAGAATGTAATTGACATTCTTGAAGACGCATGTTCAAATCTACTAAACACCATAAATGAAGATCTCAAAAAAGAAGAATAATAATTTCCAATTATCATAGTAAAAATATATCTTTGCCACATAAAACTGATATACCAACATAAATGACATTTTACTACGACGTTATTGTAGTCGGCGCTGGTCATGCAGGATGTGAAGCTGCATCAGCCGCCGCAAGACTTGGTGCGAAGACATGTCTCATCACAATGGATATGAACAAAATAGCACAGATGTCTTGCAATCCCGCTGTCGGCGGTATTGCAAAAGGACAAATAGTCAGAGAAATTGACGCATTAGGAGGCCAGATGGGCATCGTGACTGACATGTGCTCATTGCAATTTCGAATGCTGAATCGTTCAAAAGGACCTGCAGTATGGAGTCCAAGAGCACAATGCGACAGAGGTAAATTCATATGGACATGGCGTGAGATATTAGAAAACACTCCGAACCTTAGTATTTGGCAGGACCAAGTCAAAGAACTTATAGTTGAGAAAAACTATTTCAACGATAATAACAAAGAGATTCCAATTCAAAAAGTAAAAGGAGTACGAACAATCATGGATGCCGAATTTATCGCTAAAACGGTAATAATAACGGCAGGTACATTCTTAAACGGGTTAATGCATATTGGAAGAACAAAAATACAAGGCGGAAGATGTGCGGAACCGGCAGCATTAATGTTGACAGAAAGTATAGCAGAAACAGGCATTCAATATGGCAGGATGAAGACAGGTACTCCTGTAAGAATAGACAAAAGAAGCGTTGATTTCTCACAAATGGAGATACAAGAAGGAGAAGACATGACATATGGATTTTCTTACATGAATACACCGAGAAAACTAAAACAACTCCCCTGTTGGACATGTTATACAAATAAAAGAGTACACGAGATACTACACTCAGGATTTAACGATTCGCCACTATACAACGGACAAATTCAAAGTATCGGACCAAGATACTGTCCAAGTATAGAAACAAAACTACACACATTTCCCGACAAGGAAAAGCATCAGTTATTTTTAGAGCCAGAAGGAGAAACGACAAACGAGATGTACCTAAACGGATTCTCATCATCGCTCCCTATAGATATTCAGATAAGAGCATTGAAAGAGATACCTTGTTTCAGGAATCTTTCGATTTACAGGCCAGGATATGCGATAGAATACGATTATTTCAATCCAACACAACTCAAGCACAGTTTAGAATCGAAAATAGTAAAAAACCTATTCTTCGCGGGACAGGTAAACGGAACAACAGGATACGAAGAAGCAGCAGGACAAGGAATTGTCGCAGGAATCAATGCTGCTATAAATAGTTCAGACGGAAAACTCAACCACGGTGAACCATTTACATTAAAAAGAAATGAAGCATACATCGGCGTTCTTATCGATGATTTGGTAACAAAAGGTGTGGATGAGCCGTACAGAATGTTTACCTCCAGAGCAGAATACAGAATACTATTACGTCAGGACGATGCAGACATGAGGCTAACCGAAAACAGTTACAAACTGGGATTAGCCTCAGAAGAAAGATACAGAAAACTTAAAATCAAAAAAAGTAAGATAGAAGCTTTGACAGAATTCTGTAACGCATTTTCATTGAAACCATCATTAATAAATGACAAGCTCGAAAGTATCGGCACAACCCCTTTAAGACAAGGAGTCAAGTTGTCAGAACTTATCGGCAGGCCACAAATAACAATAAACGGAATCAAGGAGCACATAGACACTCTCAACAAAAAAATCAGCAAGATATCGGACGAATTAAACGATAACAAACTAACAGACGAAATAGTAGAAGCAACAGAGATAAATATAAAATACAAAGGATATATTGAAAGAGAGCAACAGATTGCAGAGAAGATGCTACGTTTAGAAAACATAAAAATCCAGGGCAAATTCGACTATTCGAACCTGACGCAGATATCGATTGAAGCAAGACAGAAGCTGTCGGCCATAAATCCAGTAACACTTGCACAAGCGTCAAGAATCCCTGGAGTCTCCCCGTCAGACATAAACATCATGTTAGTTTTAATGGGAAGATAAATAGTTTCACGTGAAACAAAAGCACCTTTATTAAATAACACTCAGTAAGTTATAAACAACAAAAAAAAAGAATATGAACAATCAGTATTTATTAGACAACTTGAGATGTATACCAGACTTTCCGAAGAAAGGCATAAACTTCAGAGACGTCACCACCCTTTTCAAGAATCCAAAATGCCTTGAGATAATGGAGGCGGAAATGTACGACTTGTATAAGCACAGAGGAATATCAAAAGTAGTAGGTATAGAAAGCCGAGGCTTTGTTATGGGTTCAGCAATAGCACGAAAATTGAACGCAGGACTCGTAATGTGCAGAAAGCCCGGTAAACTTCCAGCTGAGACAATAAGTGAGACATACACCAAAGAATACGGTGTGGACACAATAGAAATACACAAGGACGCCATCGACACAAACGATATAGTACTCATACATGACGACCTGCTAGCCACGGGTGGAAGCCTTAAGGCAGCACTAAACCTCGTCAGGAAATTTCACCCGAAGAAAGTATACGTAAACACAATCATAGAAATCAGAGACGAAGGACTTAGAGGAAGAGAATTTATCGGTAACGATATTGAAATCACTACACTACTAAGTTTATAAAATTCTCGCGTAACTAACTTTAAATAAAAGATTTAGAGTAAATTTGTTTCACGTGAAACACAGTGCAACATGACGAAAGACGTGGAAAGATTAGAAAGGCTTAAGAATATTGTATTAAATATGCCGGAATGTCCGGGATGTTATCAATATTTTGACAAAGACAAAAACATAATCTACGTTGGAAAAGCTAAGAATCTAAAGCGCAGGGTAAGCTCGTACTTTTTAAAGAATGTTGACAGAAGAAAAACACAAATCCTCGTCAGTAAGATTGAAGACATAAACTATGTAGTCGTCAACACTGACGAGGATGCTTTATTGCTCGAGAATAATCTAATAAAGAAGTATAAGCCCAAATACAACATACTATTAAAGGATGACAAAAGCTACCCTTCAGTATGTGTGACAAACGAATATTTCCCGAGAGTATTCAAGACAAGGAAGATAATAAAAGGTGTAGGAACATACTATGGTCCGTTCTCTCATCAAGGTACACTCAATAATATATTGGAGCTTATAAATAAAATATATAAGATAAGAAGATGTAGGCTTCCGTTAACAGAGGCAAGAATATCAGCACACAATTTCCAGACCTGTTTAGAATATCACATAAAGAACTGTAACGCTCCTTGTATTGGATTACAGACAAAAGAGAGTTACATGGAAATGATTGACGAAGTAAAACAGATATTAAGCGGAAATACCAGAAGCATATGTGACAAGATGCTAAGAAAGATGACGGAGCTTTCAGAAGAGATGAGATTTGAAGAAGCTGCGGAAGTCAAGAAGAAATACGACTTAGCCCTAGAGTTCTGTGAAAGAAGTGAAGTAATATCTTCAATATATAACGAGTTAGACGTATACTCTATTGACGATGACGAAAAGAGCGCTTTCATCAATTATCTTCACATAACCAAGGGATGCATAAATCAAGCGTTCACCTTCGAGTACAGGAAAAGGATGGACGAGACAAAGGAAGACATGCTTGCGTTAGGAATAATAGAGATGAGGGAAAGATACAAAAGCAACGCAAGAGAGATAGTTATTCCGTTTGAGATAGACATAGAACTGAAAGGAATAAGCTTCACAGTACCCGCAAGAGGAGAGAAAAAGCACCTGTTAGACCTATCATTGATGAACGTAAGACAATACAGGATTGACAGCCTCAAGATAGCGGAGAAGTTAAATCCAGAACAGAGAAACACTAACATACTAAAAGAACTACAAAAGAAGCTTGCACTTGACAAACTTCCTATGACAATTGAATGCTTTGACAACTCAAACATATCTGGAACGGACGCCGTTGCTGGATGTGTGGTGTTCAAACACGCCAAGCCATCAAAGTCAGACTACAGGAAGTACAACATAAAGACAGTCACCGGACCTGACGATTACGCATCAATGAGTGAGGTAATATACAGACGTTACAAGAGGATGATAGAAGAAAAGACAAACCTTCCCAACCTAATCATAACTGACGGAGGAAAAGGTCAGATGGAATCAGTCAGAAAAGTATTGGAAGACGAGCTTCACATATATATTCCGATAGCAGGATTAGCAAAGGACAACCATCACAGAACAAACGAGCTATTATTCGGCTTTCCTCAAAAGACTATAGGAATAGAGACAGACTCCCCTCTTTTTAAATTCCTCACAAGAATACAAGACGAAGTACACAGGTACGCAATAACATTTCACAGAGATAAGAGAAGTAAGAATCAAGTCAAAAGTGAATTAGATGTCATAAATGGTATAGGTCCTAAAACAAAGACATTATTACTTAAACAATATAAGAGTGTGAAGAGGATAAAAGAAGCGAGCGTGGAAGACTTGGAGAAACTAATCGGGAAGTCGAAAGCTGAAATAATACACAATTATATAATAAGTAAAAAATAATTTATAATTTTGCCATAGAGAAATGAGAGCAGTATTACAAAGAGTGAGTAAGGCATCAGTAAGTATAGAAGGAAAGATAAAATCAGAGATAAACAACGGTCTATTGATACTTATAGGATGTCAGAACGAAGATAATGACGAAGACATAAATTGGTTGACGAAAAAGATATGCAACATAAGGATATTCAATGATGAAAATAATGTAATGAACAAATCCATTATGGATATTGAAGGAGATATCTTAGTAGTCTCACAATTCACGCTTTGGGCATCATACAAGAAAGGCAACAGACCATCATACCTGAGAGCTGGAAGTCATGAGGTTACCATACCATTATACAACAGATTTTGCGAACATTTAGAAAAGGAGTTTGGCAAAAAGATTGGTACTGGAGAATTTGGAGCCGACATGAAGGTAGAGCTGATAAATGACGGTCCAGTCACGATATGCATAGATACAAAAAACAGAGAATAACTAATAAAAAAATATAAATTATGAGCATGAGCAAATACGAGGAAGCATTAAGCAAGTACAATACAGAGCTTAATGATGAGGTAATAAAAGAAGAGGTAAACACACTTCTTGCGAAGCATCTAGAGGAGAACAACACCAAAGAAGTAAAACAGTTTTGCTTCAACAGCGTGGAGCTTACAACACTCAAGACTACAGACAGTGAAGAGAGCGTGCTGAAATTCGTGGAGAAAGTCAACAAATTTGATGACTGTTATCCAGAATTAGGCAACGTTGCCACTGTATGTGTATACCCTAACTTCGCCAAGATATGTCACGAGACATTAGAGAACGAGAACGTTGAGATCGCATGTGTAGCAGCTTGTTTCCCATCAAGTCAAAGTTTCCAGGAGATAAAGATAGCTGAAGTAGCTTTAGCTTTGAAAGACGGAGCCACAGAGATAGACATCGTGCAGCCAGTAGGTAAATTCCTAAGTGGAGACTACGAGTCATTATTTGACGAGATACAGGAGATCAAAGACGTTTGTGGAGACAGAAAGCTCAAAGTAATCTTAGAGACAGGCTGTTTGTCAACTGCGAGCAACATCAAGAAAGCGTCAATACTCGCAATGTATTCAGGCGCTGACTACATAAAGACATCAACAGGCAAGTTAGAGCCTGCAGCCACACCAGAAGCAGCTTACGTGATGTGTAATGCCATCAAAGAATACTACAAAGAGACAGGTATACAGATCGGTTTCAAGCCGGCAGGTGGTATGAAAACAGTCAAAGACGTCCTCACCTATTACACCATAGTAAAGGAAGTATTAGGCGAGAAATGGTTGAACAATACGATGTTCAGACTGGGAACGAGCTCCGTTGCCAACAAACTGTTGAGTGAAATACTTGGCGAAGAAATCAAATTCTTCTAATAAGAATCAATATTTACGACCGACCACAAAGTCGACATAACTACAAAGAGCTTGCTTAACATCCGAGTCAGGATAAACGTTAAGCAAGCTTTTTGCTTTCTCAGCATACTCCGTCATTATATCTTGAGCATAGGAGATACCACCATTATCCTTAGTGTAAGATATAAGATACTGAATATCAGAATCAGAGGCATCACCTGACCTAACCTTAAGAGCAAGATTATAAACACTGTCATCCCCTGAGTTCAATATCACATAGATAACGGGGAGAGTAAGCTTACCCTCCTTCATATCATTACCTGTAGGCTTACCGATAACAGGATCATCATTATAGTCGAAGATATCATCACGTATCTGAAAACAAATACCTATATACTCGCCGAACAATTTAAGTTTCTCAATATCAGACTCATCAGCATTAACAGAAAGTGCCCCACCCTCACAACAAGCAGCAAACAGAGCGGCAGTTTTACCCTTAATGATATCGAAATAAGTATCTTCCGAGAAAATATCATTGCCAACATTCTGTAACTGGAGAATCTCACCTCCTGCAAGTCTATGAGCAGCCTCAGAAACAATGTCCACAAGTCGCGTGCAACCAGTCTTTGCAGCACATTTAAGAGAGTTAGCCAAGAGATAGTCACCGACCAACACAGCCACCTTATTACCGAAAAGACTATTGATAGACGGATTGCCGCGTCTCTGGTCAGACTCATCCACGATGTCATCGTGCAACAAACTTGCAGTATGGAAAAACTCGAAAGTAGCGGCTGTATAAATAGAATTGCTATTAGCCTTAGATAATAGATTAGAAACCAATAAGGTAAGAATAGGACGCATCATCTTACCCTGTCTTGAAGCAACAGTTTTAAGAGCAGAATTAAGAAGAGAATTGTCATTTACCAGAAAAGACTCAAACACACAACGGTATTCTGACAAATAAACATCAATGGGTTTTTTGATTTCCTGTAAAACGTCCATACTAATTAAATTGGTATACAAAGTTAGTTAATAATACCATAACAAAACAGAAATTTAATTATTTTTCGTAAGTTTGAAGAAAAATTAAGAATAAAGATGGAGAAATTATTTCTGCTTGATGCTTACGCTTTAATATACAGAGCATACTATGGATTCATTAAAAATCCAAGAATCAACAGTAAAGGACAAAATACCAGTGCCATACTGGGATTTGTCAATACCTTGGAGGAGGTGATAAGGAAGGAGAAACCAGACTATATCGGTGTGATATTTGACCCACATGGCCCCACATTCAGACACGAGCTCTACCCTGCATACAAGGCACAGAGAGAAGAAACACCGGAAGGAATAAAGTTCGCTGTACCTATCATAAAGAAGATATTAGAGGCATATAACATTCAAGTCATTGAAATGAGTGGTTATGAGGCTGACGATGTAATAGGTACATTGTCAACGAAGTTTAGTGATAAAGAAAATATCATAACTTACATGATGACACCAGACAAAGACTACGGACAGTTAGTCAGAAACAATGTCGTCATGTACAAACCGAGACACGATGGCGGCTTCGACGTATTAGGAGAAAAAGAGATAAAAGAGAAGTATGACATCGATGACACAAAACAAGTGATGGAGATACTCGCACTCATGGGTGACACGGCGGATAATTTTCCAGGATGCCCAGGTGTCGGAGAAAAGACAGCTCAAAAATTAGTGAAGGAATATGGTAACACGGAAAACATCATAAGCCATGCTTCAGAACTAAAAGGAGCGTTGAGGAAAAAAGTGGAGGAACATATCGAAGACATAAAAATCTCAAAAATACTCGCGGAGATAAAAACCAACGTTCCAATAGACATCGAACTCGAATCACTCAGAATGAAAGAAGCGAACGAGGAGGAGATAATAAAAATTTTTGAGGAATTAGAATTCAAGACGCTCATAAACAAAAAAAATAACAATAGCAAAAATACGAGTGAGAAAAAATCGTCGGAAAGCAAAAAAAGCAAAATGAACGACCTTTTCAACAACGATTTTTTTTCAGAAAATCAAGACGAGGATAAAGAAACAGAAAAAATAAACACTCTAGAGACGATAAAAACAAACACTCACAAGTATTATCTTATTGATAGTGAAAGCGGAATAGATGAATTAGTTGCAAGAATATTGACTTCAAAATTTATCAGTTTAGATACAGAGACCACAAATATTGAGCCAACAAGGGCAGAACTGGTAGGACTAAGCTTCAGCATCAATGAAAATGAGGCATACTATGTCGCATGTCCAGATGACAAAGAAAAAACTCAGGAAATCATCAATAAACTGAAAGTCGTTTACGAAAATCCAGAAATACAAAAGATCGGTCAAAACATAAAATACGACATAATCGTTTTAGCAGGTTACGGGGTGACACTTAAAGGTGAAATATTCGACACGATGATTGCCCACTATCTCATATCACCTGAACTCCGACACAACATGGACTACCTGGCTGAGATTTACCTTAACTATAAGACAATACACATCGACGAGCTTATCGGCAGCGGAAAGAAACAAAAAAACATGAGAGACCTTACTCCAGAGGAAGTATATGAGTATGCAGCCGAGGATGCCGACATAACACTTAGACTGTGGAACAAGCTGAAAACACAGTTAGAAGAAAAAGGGTTAGTGTCACTATTCAAGGAGATAGAAATGCCACTCGTACCCGTCTTAGCTAAAATGGAGATTAACGGAGCGACAATAGACAAAGAGTCATTGTCAGAGACATCTAAGCTATTCACGAGAAAGATGAATGACATTGAGGAGAAAATCAAGGAGATAGCAGGAGAAGAAATCAATATATCATCACCAAAACAGATTGGAGAGCTGCTATTCGACAAACTCAAGCTGTCGGACAAAGCAAAAAAGACAAAAACAGGACAGTACGTCACGTCAGAGGAAGTGCTGAACAGTCTCAAAGGCAAACATGAAATAATAGAACTCATACTGGAATACAGAGGATATAAGAAACTGCTTAGCACATATATAGATGCACTGCCTGAATTGATTAATCCAAAGACAGGTAGAATACATACGTCATATAATCAAGCAGTTACCACAACAGGACGACTCAGCTCAAGCAACCCGAACCTGCAAAATATACCTATCAGAGACGAAAACGGCAAGGAGGTGAGAAAAGCATTCATACCAGAGAACGGATGCTTGTTCTTCTCATGTGACTATAGTCAGATTGAATTGAGGATAATGGCACATCTCAGTCAAGACAAAAACATGATAGAAGACTTCAACAGTGGACATGATATCCACAAAGCCACAGCTGCCAAAATATACAAGACAAACATCAATGACGTAACATCGGATATGAGACGTAAGGCTAAGACCGCAAATTTCGGTATTATTTACGGCATCAGCGCCTTTGGACTGGCAGAGAGGATAGGAATAACCAGACAGGAGGCAAAGCAGCTTATAGACGAATATTTCAACGTCTATCCAGGTGTGAAGGAATACATGGAGAAATCGATTTTCATGGCAAGGGAGGAGGGATACACAGAAACAATGTATGGAAGAAGATGCCAATTGCCCGACATTAACTCCAGAAACGCCGTCGTCAGAGGATATGCGGAGAGAAACGCTATTAACTCACCGATACAAGGCTCAGCAGCGGACATAATAAAGATTGCCATGAGCAGGATATACCACAAAATGGAGGAGATGGGAGTAAAGTCTAAGATGATACTGCAGGTTCACGACGAATTGAACTTCTCTGTGATACCTGAGGAAAAGGAGATTATAGAGAAATTAGTTAAGGAAGAAATGGAGAATACCGTCAAACTGTCTGTACCTCTCATAGCAGAAGGAGGATGGGGCAAAAACTGGTTAGAGGCACACTGATAGAGAGTTCGGAAATCAACACAAATAATTAGAAATCAGTCAACACAAAGCCAAAACGAGTAAACTCACTAACATAAGGTCTGACATAACTAATAGTAACAAAAGACGTTAAGCATCTATCCATAATGCAGTATGAAGCATTACGGATAGTATTTTATATAACGTTCAAAAGGAAGAAAAGAATTTAAGAAGACAGAAGAGTGAAAGACTAAAAGAAAAAGAAAAGTTACTGTCTTATCGCACTTTTTTTGCTGTTCAAAATTCCTCTTTATCCGTTGTCATATATCAACGAAAAAATGACTTCTGAAATTTTCATATGGCTTATTCGACGTCAGAAAATCTTAGGTTAGGACGATGAAAAGTGCAGGTTAGGATTTTTTAATTCTCAGACCTGTATATATACTATATCCTAACCTGAGAATTTCAAAAATAAGACCAAAGGTTTTTTAATATCTTGTATTAAGAGTATCAGGGAGTTAACCATTTTTAAACAAATAATAGGCATAAGAAATTTGGTAACAAACCAAATTGTCCATTATTCCATCTTAATCTTAGTGACGAAAAGCATAAATGAAAAGAACTGAGAAAGCTGAAAACGATGAATATAAATGTAGTAAACAAAAAAATCCGCAAGTCAGATAATAGACGTTGCGGATTTATATTTGGAACAAGAATGATTAAAAATCGAAAATCACATGTTAAGTCGTAAAGTAAGAGCCTTATTCTCCTCACCCTCCATTATCTCACGCTCACCAGGTCCCTTATCATTGATGCCGCAGAGATGTAAGATACCATGAATGATGACCCTATAAAGCTCATCCTCATACGAGCATTTTTGAATCTCAGAGTTGGATAATACAGTATCTAAGCTAATGAACAAGTCACCTGAGATAGTGTTCTTGATACCTATTTCCTCAAGGTCACTGTTATAGTCGAATGTTATAATATCCGTATAATAGTCATGATTGAGATACTGCTTATTCACTTCAAGAATCTTATCATCGTTACAAAAAATGTAAGCAATGTCACCCACCTTTTTACCATAAGTGGCAGCTACTGACTTAATCCAAGATGAGACCTCTCTCTTCTTAATCTTAGGCATCTTAACGCCATCAACATTGTAAGTAATCATAAGGCAAGAAAATAAAATTAATTATCTTTTAATGCTTTCAAACCTGCCATATAGATATCACTATATGGGTTCATAATCTGAAAATATTCACTCATATCCCAGAGGTCACGAGCTAATAAAGCCTTAAGTTGAACTTTTATCATAGGGAGAGAAGCGTTCAACACACTATCAGTGTATGTAATTTTGGCCTCTGTGGCCTTTTCAAGCAAAAGAGCTATAATATCATCAGAAACATCGAAATCGTCCTTAAAACGCAAAAAGCCACTATTATCTATAACAACGTTCTTTTCCTCATTTAAGCGACCGCGGCTTTTCTTATAGCTTTCTATGTTGTAAAGTTTAATCAAACGCTTTCTATTGAGGTCAAGATAGCGTAAGGTGGTTTCCACAAAACAATTGTGGGCTATAAGCTCTCGATGGAAACGTGAGTAACGGGTTGTGTCAAGAGGAATGTAAACATCAGGCATGACACCACCACCGCCATATACCGTACGTCCTTTCTTGGTAAGAAATTTAAGTGTATCAGGGAAATGAATACTGTCGAGATTAGTCAGTTCACCACTATTCAGTCTGTCGAGCATGTCATTGTCGTATGACTTCTTATCACCTTTCTTGTAAGGTTTTTGAAAGCAACGACCGACAGGGCTGTAGTAATGTGCTATGGTCAAACGTATCTCAGAACCATCAGGAAGCGGCAGGGCACGCTGTACAAGTCCCTTACCAAAGGTTCGGCGACCGACTACCACTCCCCTATCGTTATCCTGGATAGCACCAGAGAGAATCTCTGAAGCGGAGGCAGAATAGCCGTCGACTAATATGACGATCTTATTTACTCCAATGTTTCCTTTCTTAGAGAAAAAGTCATGACGGCCGACTGAACGTCCGTCGGTATAGACGATAAGCTCGTTATTATCAAACAGGTCATCAGCAATCTCAACCGCTGTCTGCAGGTAACCACCACCATTGCCTTGAAGGTCGATGACTAAGTTCTTCATACCGCAAGATTGAAGATACTTGACAGCTTTGACGAACTCGTCATGTGTTGTAGCTCCGAAATTGCTGATTCTCAGATAACCGTTCTCTGAATCTATCATGTAATAACCATCAACGGTAAGCACTGGAATCTTATCACGACAAACGACGAATGTACGAAGGTTTTTATCTCCTGAACGTAATACACCTAACTTGACCTTAGAACCTTTAGGACCACGGAGTCTTCTCATAATCTCTTTTTTAGACATCTTGACGCCGGCAATGGAGGTATCATTAACCTGTACAATCTTGTCGCCGGCGACGATACCTACTGATTCGGATGGTCCGCCTACAACAGGCTGAATGACTACAAGAGTGTCAGCATTGATATTATACTGTACGCCAATACCCTCAAAACTACCGGTCAGAGGCTCATTAAGCTCCGCCACATCCTTAGCTGAAGTGTAAGTGGAATGAGGGTCAAGCTCTTTAACCATACCCTTGAGACCATCCTCTACGAGTTTACGACAGTCGACAGTATCAACGTATAAATTACTGATACTGTATATAGCCATCATAAACTTACGCATTTGGATTTCATCAAGCAAACCTGACTTCTGCTGAGAAAAAGAAGATAATGGCGTTAAAAGAAGATAAAAAATAAATAAAATTTGTTTCATCGTGGTAGGAATTGTGTTACATCTTTGCCATAACTTAGCAACTCTCGTACATTGCTTGAGCTGACACAAGACAGTTCAGGTTCAGTGAATAACAATATAGTCTCTATACCAGTTAACCTGCGATTGACATCAGCTATGTTACGCTCATATTCGAAGTCGTGTAATGAACGTACACCTCTGACGAGGCAGTCCGCCTCAACCACCTTGGCGAAGTCGGTTGTCAAACCCTCATAGCTGAGAACTTTAACTCGTGGATTCTTAGAGTAAAGACGTTTTATGACACTCATTCTCTCATCGAGAGAGAACATACATTTCTTTCTGTAATTGACACCTATAGCTATTATAACCTCATCAGCTACACTGTCAAGTGTACGGTCAACAATAGATTGATGTCCACGCGTAAACGGATCAAAAGAGCCGGCAAACAAAGCACGCATAATTATTCTGAATATATAGAATAGAAATTATTAATCCATAGATACTGTATCCTCCTCTGGAACATCCTCCTCGATAACGAGGTTATTGATGATGAAATTCTGACGGTCCATAGTATTCTTACCCATATAATACTCGAGAAGTTCCTTGACCTGGTCTTTCTTTCTTAATGTCACTTCCTCAAGACGGATATCCTCACCGATAAAATTCTTGAACTCATCAGGAGATATCTCACCAAGTCCTTTGAATCGTGTGATCTCAGGATCAGGAGAGAGCATACGGATTGCCTCTTTTCTCTCTTCCTCACTGTAACAGTACAAGGTTACGAAGTCACTCTTATCATCCTTGGACTTGCCTAGCTTATCAATGAATTCTTTCTTGATACGCTTCCTTCTTTGTCTGACACGGAAGAGTGGAGTCTGGAGGATGAACACATGACCTTTCCTGATCAACTCAGGGAAGAACTGTAGGAAGAAGGTGATCATGAGGAGACGTATGTGCATTCCATCGACGTCGGCATCCGTCGCCACGATGACCTTATTGTAACGCAGACCTTCTATGCCATTCTCAATATTCAGTGCTGCCTGAAGAAGATTGAACTCCTCATTCTCGTAAACAACTTTCTTTGTCAATCCGAAAGAGTTGAGAGGCTTACCGCGAAGGGAGAAGACCGCTTGTGTGTTCACATCCCTACTCTTTGTAATACTACCACTTGCTGAGTCACCCTCAGTGATGAAGATACAACTCTCCTCCTTTAAGTCACCCTTAGCATCGTTAAGGTGTACGCGACAGTCACGTAGTTTTCTATTATGCAGATTAGCTTTCTTGGCTCTCTCTCTCGCTAACTTAGTGACTCCGGCTATTGCCTTTCTGTCACGCTCATTGTCTTTGATCTTCTGCTCAATAATCTCAGCAACATCAAGGTTCTTATGAAGGTAATTATCTACCTCAACCTTTATGAAATCTCCAACGAATTTATTGACGCTGATTCCCCCGTTTGGTTCCATGGTTAGAGAACCGAGCTTGATTTTAGTCTGTGACTCAAACTGTGGCTCCTGTATGTTGATGGCGATAGCGGCTACTATGCCATTACGGATATCACCGAGGTCATAATTTTTATTGAATAAATCCTTGATTGTTCGGGCAATATGTTCCTTGAAGGCACTCTGGTGTGTACCTCCTTGTATAGTATGCTGACCATTGACGAAAGAATGATATTCCTCACCATACTGTTGATTGGTATGGGTGAATGCAATCTCTATGTCATCGCCTTTGAGATGAATGATGTCATACAAAGGTTGTGTATCCATGGTATCAATGAGTAAGTCCTTGAGACCATTTCTTGACATAATCTTACGCTGATTATAATATATCTCAAGGCCTGTGTTCAAATAGGTGTAGTTGCGGAGCAAGGTCTCAACAAACTCTGGCTGAAACTTGTAATTGATGAACAGAGTGTTGTCTGGCTCAAAAGCTATGAATGTACCATTGTCCTCTGTAGTTGGCTCAGTGACATCTGACTTCAAAACACCTTTCTCGAAAGTGGCTTTCCTGACATGTCCGTCTCTGTAACTCCTTACCTCAAAATGACTGGAGAGGGCGTTGACAGCCTTGGCACCCACACCATTCAGTCCTACGGATTTCTTAAACGCCTTTGAGTCATACTTACCTCCAGTGTTCAGACGGGAAACGGCCTCGATAAGCTTACCCTGAGGAATGCCTCGACCATAATCCCTGACGGAAACTCGAAGGTTATCCTCAATATCTATGTCAATACGCTTTCCTGCGTTCATCTTGAACTCATCGATGGAGTTGTCGATGATTTCCTTCAACAGCACGTATATACCATCCTCAGCATGTGAGCCATCTCCAAGACGACCAATGTACATTCCTGGTCGCACACGCACATGTTCCATATCGCTGAGGTGAATAATGTTATTATCATCATAATCTACAGCTCCAGTTTGCTGAGAGCTGACTTCCAATTCATCCATATAGTAATTTATATTTTTTTCTTATAACATCTTCTACGCTTGTGTATCTTTCTATCAAAATAGACCCATTGCTGCTGAACCTTCTCGTTGGACTCTAACTCGGGATTAGACTCAACGTATTTGAATCCTTTCTTTTTTATCAATGGCAAAAGGTCATAGAAGAATAACGCATTCACTCCCTTACTCTGATACTCAGGAAGGACAGCTACCAAAAGCAGGTCAAGGGTATCAGAATGAGAGAACTTCAAAGCCTTAAGCAAATGCCACCATCCAAAAGGTAAAAGCTTTCCCTTGGCTGACTGCAGAGCACGTGAGAGTGACGGCATGGATATACCCACACCTATCAGTCGACCGTTTTCCTCAGTGATGATGGACAGTAAATCAAGATCCAGGATTGGCAGATACATGTCAACATACTGGTCAATCTGCTTAGGAGTGAGCTCACTATAACCAAACAGGTAACCGTACGCAGAGTTAATACACTGGAACATAGCCTGACCATAGTCTTTCTTGATTTTCTTCGCTGATGAGTACTTAACTATCTTAAGATTATACTTGTCCATTACAAGACGAGCAATACGACAAAGACGCTCAGGTATCTCATCTGGCACATTCATGAGAATCTCAATCCAGTCAACGGCTTTTTCCAAACCATATCTCTCTATGTGCGAAACGTAATATGGAAAGTTATAAATCGTAGCCATAGTGCTCATCTGATCGAAACCTTCAATCAATAAGCCCTCGGCATCAAAATCCGTGAAACCTAACGGTCCTTCGATATTGTCCATACCATACTCCCTACCCCACTTCACTACCGCATCTAATAATGCGGAAGAGACATCATAATCATCAATAAAGTCAATCCATCCGAAACGAACAGTATTAGAATTCCACTTCTCGTTAGCTCTACGATTTATTATACCAGCTACACGACCCACTATATCACCACCCTCATTATATGCAAGAAAAAAAGCTGCCTCACAAAACTCCATAGCAGCATTCTTCTCTGTAAAAGTGTTAAGCATATCTTCGTAAAGGTCTGGTACAGAATAGGGATTATCCTTATAAAGTTCGTAGTTAAACCTGATGAAACTCTTTAGTTCACTCTTTGTTTTAACTTTCTTTACCGTCACCATTGTTTTAGACTAAATTTTCGCAAATATACAACTTTTTTGATTTTTAGTTTGTTCAATAACTTATTATTAACTAATTTTGACACCAAAATAAAATGGAAACACTAAAATCATTACTAAATTATGCTTAATCTAAAAACCGCTATCACAGCTTCTTTACTGACATTGTGCGTTGTTAACACTAATGCACAAAACACAGTTCAGGAGGAAGAGGAAAGAGAACTGGGCTACAAGCCACAACCATATTACTTCATTCAGGTTCAAGCAGGAGCATCCACTCAATTCACGGATGTTAACGCATTCAAGATTTTACACCCAACATTCAGTGTCGCTGTCGGAGGAATGTTTTCACCTTCTTTCGGTGCGAGACTTCATTTCAACGGATTCAGACAAGGCGGCGGATTTAAGCAAGACGATGTTATCGCTAAGTACGGATACAACTACATCAACTCGAATGTTGACTTGATGCTGAATCTGTGCAATGTTTTCACAGATAAGAACTACTCAAAGTTCAACTTGTTCCTCCTCGGAGGTGTAGGACTTAACTACGCATGGAACAACGACGAGTTCGAGACTCTACAAAATACAAGCTGGACTAACGGCTATGATCTCAGCAACGCTTGGGGTGATAAGCAGAACACAAGAAATAGTCTGCTCGGACATAACCTGAGAGTAGGCGTGCTCGCAGACTACAATATCTCAAAGCATTTCAGTCTCGGTGTTGAGGTGGACCTCAACTCACTGGACGATAAGTTCAACTCTAAATATAATAACTCTGACGACTGGATGATTACTGCACAACTGTCTGGTACATACAAGTTCGGTTTCAAGAAGGCAGGCGCTAAAGCTAAAGAACCAGAGGACCTCAGACGTAAACCTAAAGGACCAATCTGGAGAAGACCACTGAGAGAGATTTTCTTCTATGAGATCAGCGAGTCAGATCCTAATCATGAGGAGTCACTCAACAACATCATTTTGTGGCTTAACCACCACAAGGATAAGACGGTGACTGTTGAGGGTTACGCCGACAAGGATACTGGAAATCCTGAACTCAATCAGAAATATTCTGAGGAAAGAGCTAACAAAGTTGCGGATCTCCTGAGAAATAAGGGTGTCAGCGATGACCAGATTAATATTAAGGCATACGGAGACACTGTACAGCCATTCAGTCAAAATGATAAGAACAGATGTGTCATAGTAACTTGTGACCTCTAATCAATATAATAGAAATAGGATGATGTTGATGACACCATCCTATTTTTTTATTATGGCAATAACGCAAAAGTTATGTGAGAACGCAAATAATTCATAACGTATGCAGACAGTTGAAAGAATTAGTACACTAAAAAATATAATTGTACTAATGACACTTAAAAAGTATGTTAATAAGAATAAAATGTAAAATCTCAGATAAAATATAGGTAGATTAAGATAAAAAAGAAAGATTTATTTGTTTTTTATTTTTTTATTTTTTTAGTTTGCATTTTGATGAGTAGAGAATAGTGTACTTAGACTACACCAAAACAAATCTATATTTATTTACTTAAACCTTAACTATAATCAAAACAAGAAATAATCCAAAAGAGTAATTTTATACCATTGAATAATCAATAATTTGATACAAATAAAATACAAAATATTTTTTTAACTAATCTAAATTTTAACCGTAATGAAAAAATCATTATTTCTTGTTGCATCAGCTGTAATGAGTTGTTCAGCATTTGCACAGTGGACTGCTCCTGGTATGCCAAGTACCGTGGACATGGACGATAGTGGAAATGAGGTACAATTCCTTTATAACCCTGCAACATTGAGCTTCTTCGCAGGAGCAAATGATTGGAACACACGCGCATCAGCCGTTGAGTTCGGAGATTCAATCAAAATGTTCAAGATTGATAATGGCTCAGACCAGACCACTTGGAACATTGGATGTTATCCTTCAACAAAGACATCATGGTTGTACGTATCATGTAACAACTACGACGCTATGTGGGTGGACGCATCCAATAACGAGGAAAATGACAACTACCCTGGTGTAAACAAGTGGGTTGTTACTAAACAGGCTAACGGAAGCTACAAGTTCCAAAACATTACTGAGCTTGCGACAGACCTCAACAGAGAAGGAACACTTGGCGTAGCTGAGTATTTCGAGGGTAAGACTGGCAATACTCGTCTTTACATATATGATGATAAGCACAAGTATGAGTATACAGCTGACGGAGAGACAACAGAGCAAAACACATTCTCAGGCAATTTCTATGATGAGTGGTATTTCATCACACCTGAGACATACGCTACTCTTCAGCCACAGATCGCCGCTTACAAGGCATCACTCATTCTCAAGGACTCAATTGCAAGCGTGAAGGCTGGCGAGTTCAAGAATCTTGACTACTCTTCAGTAGAGGCTATCTACAACAACACATCGTCTACAGCAGAAGAGTTGACAACAGCTTTGAAGACCATCCAAGATATCATCACAAGCTATAAGGCATCTCTCGCTTCATTCGATAAGCCATTGTCCATCGAGATTGGTGACGGTTCAACAATTGACCCATGGACTCGTGAATTCACAGGAACAGGTCAGGTTGGTACATGGCATACTAACACTTGGTCAACAGAGGCTAACAACAATGGTGATGGTACAGACATGACCACTCCATTCTGTGAGGACTGGGTTGGCTCAGGTAGCATTTTGTCAGACCAGAAGATTTATCAGGTTCTCAGCAATGCTGCACCTGGTTTGTACAAGCTGACAATTGATATTCGTCTTTACAACGAGGCTGGAGCTGACTCTATCGTCGGTGCTAAGATGTACTTCGGTGACAATGAGATGGTACTCAACAAGGAGACAAGCATGTACATGTCTGGATCTAAGTCAGTACTCTGGTCATCAAACTACTTCAACATTATCGCCATCGTCAAAGAGGCCAGTGATATCGAGTTCGGTATCGATATCAAGAACGCTAACTTCAACTGGGTAGCATTCAAGAACACTGAGCTTACTTACTACGGTAATAGCGATGTAGAGGCCAACGCTCTTAAGCTTATCAAGTCTTCTTACTCATTCGATGAGGTAACAGAGAATGCAAACGCAGACCTCATCAAGGCATACAACGATGCTGTTGAGGCATTCAACAAAGCTACAGAGGTTGAGGACATCAAGGCTGCCGCTAAAGAGGCAACTGAAGCTAAGAAGGCTGTCGAGGACAACGCCGCAGTATATGAGACACTCCTCAACAAGTACAACAACGAATGGGATCCAAACCACAACGTTGACACATACAACGGTGACCTTTGGACTGAGTGGGTTGAGTTCATCGACCAGGATGACGCTGAGGAGTTAGAGCTCTCTGAGGCTTATCCACAGTACACTCCAAAGCAAGTGTTGAATGAGTTCCCATACAACACAGAGGAAGTAAACAAGTATATTAACACTGTTGACTCACTCTATTCAGTTGCCGTAGCTGGTAGCATCGTTGAGGGAGCAGACTGTACAGGTATGCTTGTTAACGCAAACTTCGGTAGCGGAACAACAACTCACACAACAAACGGATGGACGGGTACAGCTGTACTCGGAGGTCTTGACTCATATATGTGTGCTGAGAGATACAGTACTACAGTTGACTTCTATCAGACAGTGAAGAATGCTCCTGCAGGTATCTACAGTATCAAGACTCACGCTTTCGTACGTCCTAGCGGTAACGGTGACTACAATGGCAGCGAGGAAATCAAGTGCTGGTTGTACATGAACAACTTCCGTACTACAGTTCAGAACATTCTTGCTGACGTCATTTCAAAAGACGACGCTATTGACCAGGAAAACTGCTACCTCACAACAACAACTAACAGTTTCTACCCATCAAGTACTTGGACAACAGGATATGACTATAACTACAATGGTTCACTTCCTAACGGACAGACTATTGACGGTTATGTTCCAAACTGTATGGTTGGTGCGTCTGTAGCATTCAGCGCAGGACGATATGAGGTTAAGACTTACGGTCTTGTTGGTGACGGTGAGGACATGAAGATTGGTATCACATCAGACGGTAACACTGTTCACTGGTTCCTCTTCTCAGGATTCCAGCTCACTTACGAGGGTAAGAACCCAGAGGCTATCGCTACAGTGCTCACTAAGTATGTGGCAGAGCTTGATGACTACATCGCTAACACAGAGAACCAGGCTTACCTTTCTCAGTCAGTTCTTGAGAACGCTAACCTCTTATGTGAGAACGCCGGCAAGCTTACTGCTGATGACAGCGCTGAAGATCTCTGGGAGGCATTGCAGAATGTTAACAAGACACTCACAGAGGCAAAGGCTAACTATGAGGCTAACATCGCTTACGTAAATGCTGTTGATGAACTCAACAATGTTGTAGGTGAATACTACGACAACGCAAGACCAGAGTCACAGCAGGAGTATCTCGAGAAGTCTAACACATACACTCAGGATGCTTATCTCGCAATGACAACAGAAGAAGTACTTGCAGCTACTGAGGATATTAACGCACTCATCAAGAGTCTTAAGATTCCTAATCCAGAGAATGCTTCTGACGACAACCCAATAAACTTCACAAGCTACATCGCTAACGCTGACCTCGAGACAGGTACAACATGTGAGGGTTGGACTTACACTAAGGATTGTCAGAATGGTCCTTACCTCGCGAGTGGTATCGACGGTCAGTCAATAGAGTTCTGGAACCCAACAGCTGTTGGTCTTAAGTTCAATATCTACCAGGTATTGGAGGCTCTTCCAGCTGGTAAGTACACAATCTCCGCACAAGCAGCTAACTCACTCAACGGACAAACTGCAGCTACTACAGTTGACGAAGATGGAAACGAGGTAGAGAACACAGGTCGTGTTTATTTCTACGTATTAGCTGGAGATAATGTTTACAGTGAGGAAATCAAAGTCCAGGAGGACGGCGCAACAGTTGCTCAGGACTACAGTATCGTCTTCACAGTGCCTAACGACGCAACAGACGTTACTATCGGTATGACAACAGTAGGTGACTGCTCAGCACGCTGGTTCGCTGCCGACAACTTCGTGCTTAACTATTATGGTAACAACAGCTCACTCGCAGACTCAAGAGATGTTACTAACGGTGCTGTAAGCATTGATGAGATTGAGAACGATGTAGAGAACATCAACTCAATATTCACAGTATCTGGTCTCAAGACTGACAAGTTCCAGAATGGTATCAACATCGTTAAGATGACAGACGGTACTATTAAGAAGGTATTTGTAAAGTAATAGAGGTAATTACTCGGTAAAAATAAAATTTACCTGTTTGAAAAAAAGAGTGAAACTTAATGATAGTTTCACTCTTTTTTATTTTCTTTGCAATAATTAAGGTAAAAAATTATAACTAACTAAGGGCGAAGTGTATCCTTATACTAAGTCCAACTTATTAAACATCACTTACTATGAATAGAAATTTACTTCTTTTCGCAGCATCGATGTTAATGAGTGCACCAACGTTCGCACAGTGGACAGCTCCAACACCTAAGTACGGAGATGTTGTGCTGAACGATACGTGTTATCTCTATAACGTTGATGCCAATGCGTTTTTCCTTGGTGCTAACTCATGGAACACACGAGCAAGTGTAAGTACAAATAAGGGTTACAAGTGTGTAATCGAGCATGCTGAAGGTATGTCCGACGAGATTGTTACAATCAAAGACTCAGTCGAGACAAAAGGCGCCATGTTCTATGTCTTCGCATCATCACAGAGTGATCTTTGGGTAGACTACAACAACAACGGTTCCATCAACTGGCAATTCGACAAGCAGTCAGATGGCACCTATCTCATCTACAACGTCGGTTTGGCTGAGCACGAAACTTATCCACTCGGTATCGACCTTTCACAGAGCAACAAGACAGAGCTTTACCTCAACAACCCAGAGTCAGAGAGCACTACTGTACAGAACAGATGGGGTATCGTTATGCCAGCTGACTATGACGAGTACTTCGTGGCATATACTCTCTATGAGAACGCAATGACACTTGGCAGCAAGATTGAGGAGGCAGAGAATTACAGTATCGACGTTACAGACGCTAAGGCCGTATACGACAACACAGCATCTACTAACGACCAGATAATAGCTGCCATCGACGCTGTCAACACACTCATCAATAAATATAAAGAGAACCTCGCATCACCAGAGAATCCTCAGAACATCACTGAGAACTACATCCCAGACGCAGACTTCGAGCTTAATCAGGGTGCTGGTGTATGGCAGAGAACACACTCAGCTCAGAACTACCAGACAGGTGGTACTCCTGGTAAGATGGCCGACGACACATACTTCCTTGAAGCATGGCATCCAAGCACATTCACAGGAAAGACTTACGTATCAATCGCTGACATTCCAAACGGAGTATATCAGTTCACACTCTCAGCAGCCACAAATGGTGGTGACGGATGCTACGTATACGCTAACAATGACAGCGTAGAGGTAACAACAGGTAGCACAATGACTCCGTATACAGTTTACACACTCGTGACTGACAACAACCTTGAGGTTGGTCTCAACTTGCCTAAGTCACAGCAGAACTGGATAGGTATCGACGACGCTAAGCTTATTTACTACGGTAACACTAATGAGTCATACGCTTACTGGTTGAAGTCAGCTATCGAAAACGCACCTGAGTATGATGACTACTCACTCGTACAGAAAGCTCTCGTAGAGAAGTACGATGAGATTATCAGCGCTGACCTCAACTCAATGAATAAAGAGGAAATCTTGGCACAGATTGACAAGTTCAACGCCATCAAGGATGAGCTGGCAGAGAACGCTAAGGCATACGCAGCATACAAGGAACTCATGGAGGCTGCTGATGAACTGAGAAACTCAGGCTACAGCGGTGACGAGGCTGATGAGCTCTATGACTACCTCGAGGAGACAGCTGAGACTATCATCAGCGAGAAGAGCTACTCAACAGAGGAAATCAACAACGAGTCACAGTCACTCTCTGAGAAAATTGAGATTGTCAAGACTAACTGCCTCGCTGAGGATATGGACTGCACTAACCTCCTCACAAACCCTAACTTCAACAACAGAACAACAGGATGGAGCTATGACACAAACTACGCTGACGGCGCATGGGGCGGTCTCAGCTCTAACCCATGTGTAGAGCGTTGGAACGACAACTTTAACTTCTACCAGACTGTGACTGGAGTACCTAACGGTGTTTATGAGCTTAGCGTTCAGGCATTCTATCGTCCATCAGGATCAACAACAACATCTTACAACGACTACATTGCTAATCCAGAGAACAACGACGACATCATAGCTTATATCTATGCTAACACAAGTGAGCAGAAGATTGCTAACATCGCTTCTCACACTTACTCAGAGAATCTCGAAAACAACTGTGAGCAGGTAGCTGAAGGAATCTACGTTCCAAACGGCATGAACTCTGCTTCAGCAGCATTCACAAGAGGTGATTACGAGAACACTGTAAGAGGTGTCGTTACTGACGGTACACTCACTGTAGGTATCAAGCAGCTCAATGGTACTGTAGCAGGACGTTGGACTTTGTGGGATAACTTCAGACTCACATACAAGGCTATGGACTTCGATGCTATCACTAACATGATAGAGAACTACAACGAGAAGATTGACGAGATTTCTAACTCTACACTCGAGGAGAAGCTTCTCTCAGAACTTGATAACGCTCACAACGCAGCTTACAACGCTACAGATGGCAAAGAGGCATTCGACGCTCTCGTTAGTCTCATCAACATCATCAACGAGTGTCAGAACAGCATAACAGCTTATGAAAAGGTTCTCGAAGCTATCTCTAACTACGACGAAATCTACGGCAACTCTACTAACGAGGCTGTTAAGGAAGAGGCTAAGACTATAGCAAATGAGATTCAGGACATGTACTCTAATAAGTCTCTCACTACTGATGGTGCTTACGAGGCAATAGACAAACTCACTTACATCTGTGCTAAGCTCCGTCTTCCAAATAACTACACTGAGGCTACAGACGAAAACCCAGTTAACTTCACTAGCGTAATCATCAACAACAGCTTCGAGGGCGCTAACAGCAATGAGACAGGTTCTACAACAGGTTGGACTTACTCAACAGGCGCTAACGACGTAGGTGCTAAGGATATCACTAACGAGACATACGTTATCACTAACGGTGACGGTGACTATGTATTCAATATCTGGGCTTCTTCTTCTACATTCGATTACTATGTATACCAGAACATCCTCGCTCTCCCAGCAGGTACTTACGAGCTCAACGCACTCCTCGCTTCAGATAAGAACAACACAATAAGCTTGAGCGCTAACGGTGTTTCTGCTGACTTCACAACAGAGAACGAAAAGAACGTAGCTACAGAGGGTAGCGTGATATTCACAGTTGAGGAGAATGACACAGTTGAAATCCGCGCATACTCTTCTTCCTGGTTCAAGGCTGATAACTTCACTCTCACTTACTACGGTACTAACAGTGAGAAGGTTTCTACAACTGTTGACAACCTTAACAACACTGAGAAGGCTACTGTCGCTGCTATCTATAACGCAGCTGGCGTACAGGTTAAGGAGCTTGTCAAGGGTATCAACATCGTCAAGATGTCTGACAACACTGTTAAGAAGATATTCGTTAAGTAATAACTGAAGTCGAATTAAACAGTAATACTGATGAGGGTGTGTCAAAATAGGCACATCCTCTTTTTTTACGCAAAGCCCCGACTTTCTCAAGCCAGGGCTTTGTTATGTCGTAAAGTTTTTGTACCTTTACAACATGCCAAATAAAATATCACAAAAGTACCACTTTCGTCCGTATTGTCCAAATCAGACGATACTTTTTCCGCAAAGAATCGACAAGGATATAGCGGAAAATGATCCTGTGCGCTTAATCAGCAGTATAGTTGAGGACCTCGACCTGTCATCATTCCGCAAGTTGTACAGGGAGCGCGGCCGCAGTCCCTACGACCCAAAGATGCTTCTGAAGGTAGTCATCTATGCCTACATGAACAACATCTATTCCTGTCGCAAGATAGAGAAGGCGTTGAAGCGTGACATCCACTTCATCTGGCTGGCAGGCTATGAGCA